>Ga0164307_10001329_pt1 | contig 11139 bp, 9 predicted proteins | sample Whisoiple_243_MG_FD_110214 | JGI IMG/M metagenome (GOLD analysis project Ga0164307, IMG submission 110214) | Soil microbial communities amended with fresh organic matter from upstate New York, USA - Whitman soil sample_243_MG | ecosystem: Environmental > Terrestrial > Soil > Unclassified >...
GCACCCTCCAGCTCGACCAGGTGCAAGAGCGCCTTCAGCCGGCGTTGCTCGCCGAGGGCTGCGCCATTGGAGTGCTGTGTGTGCTGCACACTCGACTCGGCCTCGAGCACCCAGCTGCCCAGGCGATCGTACAAGCGATCGATATCCGGCAGGCGGACGTCGGCATCGCCCGCTTTTCGACCGAGCAGGAGCAGATCGGAAAGCCGTGGCGTTTCCAGTACACCCAGATCCAGATCGGCCAATGCGCCCACGACGTAGGGCAGCACCTGCAAGTCGTGAGGGTCGTGAGAGCCGATGAAGTCCATCGCGCGGTGGCCCGCGGCCAGCGCCAAGCAGGCGAGCTCGTGCGCCGCGCGTGCGCCGCGCGTTTCGTAGGCGCTCAGCGCTCGACGCACCGCGCCGACCAGCTCGGTGTCTTCGTCTTGTTCTCGGTCCAAGATGCGAATGGTGCGCTCGGCCACGCCGCGTAACACCGAACCTTGGGCTTGCGCGCGCGAGGCCAGCGTTTTGCGCAAGGTTTTGGCCGCGTTTTCGCCGAAGGTTTGGCTCGAGAGGTTGCTGAGCAGGGTCGCGACCGCTTCGGCCACGTCCGGGCGACGGCTGGCGGCGATCGCATCCAGCACGGCTTCGGCCGCGTCAGGCTCGGCCTCGATCGCGCGTGGCAAGCCCAAAACCAGCGTGGCGATGATGCCCGGATCGTGTTGTGCGATCGGCCCTTCGATCAAGCGCTTGCAGGCGCGTGAGGCACCGTCGGGATCGGAGGGCAGGGTGCCCACGAGCGAGACGGCCGCGCGCCGCCACTCGGTGGGGCTCAGGTTCGGGTCGAGCGCGCTATCGATTTCCTCGCGCAAGCCGCTATCGACCGCAGACAACAGGCCGCGCGCGACGGCCGCGTGCCGCCAAACCAACGGTTCACGGTCGGCCAGCAGGGCCTGGAAAATGCCGCGCACGGGCTCGGTCAGCAGCAGATCTTTGGGATAGGAATCGCCCTGTTGTGCGCGCACGACCGCTTCGCGCGCGGCGTGCTCGATCAACTTGGCCGCTAAACGTCGCGCCGGAAGCGTGCCGCTGCGCGCGCGATCGAGCCAGCGTTCGCGCAGCTCACCCCGCGTCACCAGCGTGAGCGCGAGCGCGTCCGCGTTGACCGATGAGCCCACCGGTAAGTCGAACAACAAGCTGATGCGCGCACGGATCTGCGTGGCTTCCAGCGGCCTGCCGGAGCTGAGCGCCATGCGTGCGGCGACTGCAGCGAAGGTGCCGGCCGTGCCGTCGTAAACGCGCGCGAACACTCGCCGCCCCAGCTCGCGTCGCGGTTTGCCTTGGGGCAAAGCCGCGGTGATTTCGTACAGAGCGACGGCCGCGGGTCCGGGCGCAATCCAGTCCAGATCGTCGACCAAACCGGTCTCGAGCGCGAGGCCCATCACGCGGCTGAGCACCTCGGGCGCGATCCCATCGAGCGGAGGCGGGCCCGATGCCCCACTGCTTTGACCGAGCGCGGTGATCGCCTGCCGAAAATTGGCACGGCGCTCGGCGTCGTCATGCAGACGCACCAAGGTGGCAAGAGCTTCGACAGGATTGGGACGGCCGCGCATGGCTAAGAACTTCTTAGTGTAACGGACAAGCGCGCGGCTAACCCACGGTATTTCTGCGCGGGGCCCGTGTGCGTCACTCGCCTCCAACCTGCGCTCGAGAACGAGCGTTCACACGCAGCCGCAGAGCGAACGCAACGGGGACGCGCTGTGCGCCCGCAAAACCCGCCAAATCGCGGCAGTGGGCGGTTGGCGCGGAGCTTGTAGTGGCATGTTGCAACTCGCGCACAGGAGATCGCCCACAATGTATGCAAAGACCCGCTTCGGCTTCGCGGGCTGCTCGCGCGCTCGCGCTCGGCGCGCTCGGCGCGCTATCCGGCTGCACGCTGCAGAAGAAGCACGACAGTTCCAGATCGACCTGGACGTCGCGAAAGCGCTCGACCCATTCGCGCACCAAGGCGACTCGGGCAGCGTCCAAATCAGCTACGATTTGCCGCGCGATTTTCTGGAACAGCCCGACTTTCTGCCGCGTTCCAGCGCCAAGGTCGATCCGAACAAATAATGCCGTAAGCTCCGGCTCGCCCATGAGCCACGAGCCGCGTACCGGTATCCTTTTGGTCGCCCACGGCACCGTCGCAAGCGTTGCCGATCTGCCGGCATTCGTCGCGCGCATTCGTCACGGCCGGGAAGCGCCGCCCGGGTTGGTCGCCGAGCTCACTCGTCGCTACGAGGCGATTGGCGGCTCACCGCTCTTGCGCGTCACCGAGGAGCAAGCTCGCGCGCTCGAAGCGCGCACCGGTTTGCCGGTGCTGCTCGGCATGCGCCTGTGGGACCCGAGCGTCGAGGCTGCATTTCGCGAAGCTGCGCGGCGAGGCATTGCGCGCTTGGTCTTGCTGCCGCTCGCCCCATTCAGTGTCGAGGTGTACGCCGCGGCCGCCCGCCGCTCGCTCGAAAGCATACGCGCCGAATTGGCCGCTGCGACGCCGCAGCTTTTGATTTGCGATCCCTGGGGCACCGAGTCGGCCTTCGTCGAGGCGCACTGTGCCGCGCTGCGGGCTCCGCTGCGCATCGATTCACGGGACAGCGCCGTGGTGCTGACCGCGCACAGCTTGCCGCGTGCCGCGATCCGCGCCGGCGACCAGTACCAAGCCGAAGTCGAAGCCAGCGCCCGCGCCATCGCCGAGCGTTTGGGTAGACCTTGCGAGCTGGCTTACCAAAGTCAGGGCGCCGATGGCGGTGAATGGCTCGGGCCTGACCTGCGTCGAACCTTCGAGCGCCTGGCCTTGGCCGGCGTGCGTCAGGTCATCCTCTCGCCCTTCGGCTTCTTGGCTGATCACGTGGAAACTCTGTACGATCTCGATATCGAAGCGCGCGCCTGGGCAACCGCCTTGGGCCTTGGCTTCGAGCGCGTGCCCGCGCTCAATACCGCTGCTGGGCTAATCGACGCGCTTTCGAGCGTTGCGCTGCGCGCTTTGGCCACGCCACCTACACCGTCCTCGGAGCAGGCGTGATAGGCGCCGTCACGGCCTTGGTTTAAGCTGGCCCCGCCGTATGAAGTATTCGATTCCCCCGCTGCGACTTCGCTTGCTCGGCTTGTTCTTGGTGCTGGTGCTCGGGATCGGCTGCCCGTGCGTGCGCAGCGCGGTCAACGCCAGTCCGGGCCTGCGCTGGTGGCTGTTCTCCAACTTCGGGGCGCAGCGTATGTGCCCCGAGATGCTGAAGCGTGGCGTGCCGCTCAAGCTCGTTCCGAATGGAAATACGGTCGGTCGCCTGTATCCCGAGCAGTGCAACTATCAAGTCAACGACCAACTGCAGACGGTGACGCTCAGTTTCTCCGGCAGTGGCTCGGCTTGGACGCCGATCGCCGGCCGCATCGGCTTCACGGTCGCGACCAGCGTTCAGTACGGCATGGACTTCTACATGGCCGAAGACTCCATCTACATCTGGGCCAAGCCGCGAAGCGTACCGTTCGGTCCCGAGTTCAAGGTCGCTGCGATCGAAAACAAATTGGTCAATTGGGCCGCTCAAGGCCCCGCCGGCTACCTGGCCACCACCTTTGGCTCACAGATCGCACAAAGCCAGATCGCCAGTGGCTTCACCGTAATCCACGCCGACAGCGGCGATGAGTTTGCGCTCGGCCAGATACAACCGCCGCAACACCCGCCCAAGCCCTTCAATCTGCCCTCGGGCAGCCACTATGCCTTCGTGAACGACACCACCGAAGTGCGTTCCGAGCAAATCGACATGCTGGGCCCGTTCGAGGTCACAGAGAGCGGACAAGCCCTGTTCTGTCGTTTCCGCCTGACTGGGCCGTCACTCGATGTGTTGGTCGTGCGCCGGGGAACCGGTGATCTCTGGCGCAGCGGCCTGCAGCTCGGCCAGCCTCTCGCTCAACCGCCCGAAGCCCCCGTGATGCAATTTCCACTGATGCCGGGCAACGAACAACGCCAGAAGATCCCACTCCCGCCCGGCCAATACTACGTCGTGCTCGACAACAGCTCCAAGGTCGGCAGCGTCAATCCCCCCTGGAACCCGCTGGGCGTCGTAGGCGGCAACACCGCCGTCGCCGCCCACGTGATCGAGCTCGGCGACGCAGACGACGCTTTCTAACCCTTGCACCCTGCGCAACATCTCGACAAGAGGCGCCCAGCTCTGTCAGGCGCGCGCGCGTTTGAACCCGCTGCAAAACGCGCGTTCGACTTTCGAAGAGGCCCGCCAAGATCGCCAAGATTTCCAAGATCGCCAGCAGAGAGGAGAGGGGATTGGGGTTTGCCCTGTGCGGCTATCTTCGTCGATGAAATTTCGCGAGCCACAGAATTGCCGCCGAGCCGTTGCAAACCGTTGAAAATTCCGCCGCTCGACGCGCAGAGCGAAACCCCAAAAATCCCTCTGAGCTCTCTGGTGCATTCCGCTGTGATGGGTCGCGCTAAGGCCTTGGCGATCTTGGAAATCTTGGCGATCTTGGCGGGCTTCTGGGGGCGAAAATGGGACGTTCCAGAGTGGTGTATAGAGGGAGATCCGGAGGATCCATGCGAACGCCGAAGATCGATTCGACCCGAGTGACGGTACGCTCTGCTTTCAGGTCCGGTGCACCGATCGCATTGTGCGTGCTGGCGGCGCTAGCGGCGGGCTGCGCGCGCGGGCCGGATTTGAAAGTGGATGGGTTACCGATCCGGAAGGTGGTCGTATACCGGAACGGCGTCGGCTATTTCGAGCGCTCGGGTGAGGTCGAAGGGGAATCCGTGCAGTTTCGCATGCGGCAACGCATGGTGGGTGATTTCCTGGCCACGCTGGCGATTGTCGAGCGCGGAGGCAGCTCGGTGCAGGCCGCGTCCTTTCCGCTGGATGTCTCGGAGGATGATCCGAGCGCTCCCGACCCGCAATTCATGCGCATGCTGGAGGCCTGGGACAATCCGGACAAAGTTCAAGATCCTCGCGACAACGGGCGCAACAAGCTGCGCGACGTGACCTTGCGACTGGACGGAAAACAGCACGACCTCGCGCTCGGCTACGTCGCGGCGACGCCGGTTTGGCGGCCCTCGTACCGGATCGTGATGCAAAGCGGCGGGGCAGACCTGCAAGCTTGGGGCATCGTCGAGAACATCTCGGGTGAAGATTGGAAGGACGTCGAGCTGTCCCTGGTCGCGGGCGCGCCCCTGGCATTCGAATCGACGCTCGGTGATCCGGTCATGCCCGCGCGCCCCATCGTGACGGACTCGGGTGAGGTGATCGCCGCAGTTCCCGAAGGGATGACCTCGTTGAACGAGCGTGAAGGGAGCGCGGTGAATCGAGTCGGCCCTGCCGCGGAGGCTGCTCCCGCGCCTCCGCCTCCGGTCGTGCAGCCCGCTGCACCCGCGCGGCAACCGAGCGCGAGCGCTGGCTCGGGTCGGTTCGCGGGTGCGGCCGCGCCCAGCCCCAAGAAAGCCACGGTGAAGCGCGGCGCCGCCCCGGAACCGGAAGCGGATCTCGACGACTCGAAATACTCGTTCTCCGACGAAGAGCGACGGGCCGCGCCCGTCGAGGGCAAAAATGGCCTGAGCGCGCCACGTCGGATCAGCGCTCTGGCGGCCGTCGCGGTGGACTCCGGTGCCACGCACTATCGACTGCCGGTGCGCGTGACGCTGCCCGACGCCAGCGCCACGATGGTGCTCTTGATCAATCAGCGAGTTGCGGGCGAAGCCGTGTTCTTGTTCGCCCCCGACGGCGGCGTTCCCGACTCGAGCGCACATCCGTTTCGCGTTGCGCGCTTCACCAACCAGACCAATGGCTTGCTCGAACGCGGACCGATCGCCGTCTTCGAAAAAGGCGCCTTTCTCGGCCAAGGGATCCTCGAGCCGTTACCGCCCAAGGCCACGGCTACGGTGCCGTTCGCGCTCGAGCGAAGCTTGGCCGTGGAGAGCGAGTGGCGCAATTTGGAGCTCGGCGCGCGCTTGTTCAAAATCGAGGCCGGCGAATTGCTGGTCGAGCGCGATAGCGTGACGCGCACCATCTACAAGATCAAAAATGGCAGCGAGCAGAGCGCCAAGCTGCTCGTTCGCCACCCACGGCTCACAGCCGCGCGCTTGTACAAGCCGCCCGCGGGTACGGAAGACAACCTGGGCGCCGGCAACGCGCTGATCCCGATTGTGGTGCAGGCGGCGGCCCGAGCGGAGCTCACCGTCGAAGAGCGGCGGCCGACGCAGGAACGCACGGATTGGCTGTCGCCGATCGCGGACGAGGCGGTGAAGGCGTATCTGGCCGACTCGCGCGCGGAGCACGCCCTGGTGGTGGCGCTGAGCAGCGCTTGGGCACAACGAGATGCGTTGAAGAAGGCCAGCGACGAGCGCAATGCGCTCACGCAGAGCCAAGCGGAGCTCGAAAAATCGGCGCGCGAGACGCGGCTCAGCCTGGACGCCATCGAGAAGAACAAGCAGGCTGGGGATCTGCGCGCCAAACTCACCGCCCGCCTGGCGGACGTGACCACTCGCCTGGACCAGATCACGAAAAAGCTGGTGGAATTGAATATGCGCGCCTCCGAGCTCGAAGTGCGCTTCCGCGACGCCATTCGCGAGCTGAAACTGAGCGCGCCGTTGCCGCCCAAAGACTGAGTTCCGTCGACAAATCCCTAGCAATTCCCGGGATTTCCCGGGGCGGCCAGTTGACAAGCGGGGGTGCCTGCGTCACAAAAGCGGCTCGCATGCTCGAGCCCGCCGAAGTCGAACGCTTGCTCAGGGCGCGCTTCAGCGACGCCCTGCTCGAGCTCGTCGACCTGACGGGCACGCAGGATCACTACCAGGCGCGCATCGTGTCCAGCGCCTTCAGCGGCAAATCGCTGCTCGAACAACATCAACTCGTGTACGGCGCGCTCGGCTCTGCCCTGGCGGGCGCCATTCACGCCTTTGCACTCAAAACCTATACGCCCGAAGCCTGGGCCAAAGTCAGCGGAGAACCAGATGGACGAAGTGTTACGTGAACGCATCAAGGCCACGATCGACAGCCACCGCGTCGTGCTCTTCATGAAGGGCAACAAGAACTTCCCGCAGTGCGGGTTCTCGGCCCAGGTGATCGGCCTACTCAAGCAGAACGGCGCGGAGTTCAAGGACGTGAACATCTTGGCGGACGCTGATTTGCGCAGCGGCCTCAAGGAGTACTCGAACTGGCCCACGTTCCCCCAGCTGTACGTGGACGGTCAGCTCGTTGGCGGTTGCGACATCGTGACCAGCTTGAACGAGAGCGGTGAGCTCAAGACGCTGCTCGGCGTCAAAGCCAGCTAGCGCGTACTCGCCAAGCCGAGCGAGCGCGCGGCTTGCAGACCCGAGCGCGACGCCCGGTTCCCGTCACGAAACGGAAAGGTGAGCCGCGCGGGCTGGTTTGCCTTCCCGGAAATCATCCCGAGCTCGCTGCCCACGAGCGTCGCCACCGAGGAGCGGCTGAGGGCAGCCGCTGCTTGGTCGATGGCGTCGAACGTGTGCCCACGGCGCGCTGGGTCGGCGCCATCGCCCAGGATCTCCGCTTTCAGAACCGGCAGATCGCTGTAGCTTTCCATGAAATAGATCAGCGAGCCGAGCGCGCTGCCGGCTGTTGCCCCGAGAAACCACGAGCCGACGTGGTGCGCGTCGCTGCCTTCGCAATGCGCGAACAGAGCGCCATCCGTGGCGCCGAGCGCATCGGCCAGCGCATCGGCCAATAGAAAATAGTCCGCGCGCTGATCTTCCGTGAAATACGGAATGACGTACGGACCCGAGAACACGAAGCTCACGCCGCTGACCCGCTTTTTCCCGAGCGGAGGTAGCGCACGCAGCTCGACTTGCGCACCGACGCGCTCTTCGGCGATGAGTGAGCTTGCCTTCGACCAAAGCCATTTGCCCGGCGCGTCGCCGCTAGCGCGACGCACGAACGGAGCCAAGGCTGGGCTTTGGCTCAAATCGAGCGGCGAGCCGCGGCGCAGCAGGACGAGCTCGACCTGCCAGCCCTCCACGTCCGCCGGGCCCACGAGAGCACCGCGCGCCACCCGCCTTCGCGCCTGAGCACAAGCCGTACTGGCGATCACGGCCCGCTCGTACTCGGCGTTGCTCGCGTTGTAGCTGGGCGCGCTGGCGCTGGGCGCCGAGCTCGGGCTCGTACCGCGATTGAGCCAACGCTCGAGCCCGGCCAGCGCCGAGCCCTGGTTCGGTGACAGGTAGCGGTAAGCGAGCGCGACGCCTGCGAGCATCAGCGCGACCACGAAAAGCGGCGCCACGAATGAAAACAGACCTGGCCGATTGGCACGCGGCTTTCGCACTGCGATCGGCGCGCGCTCCGCGCCCTCGGCCAGCAGCTGCGCGATCTGTTGAGCTCGCCCTTGCTGCAAATCCTCGGGCAGGCTGTGCCATTGCCGAATCGTCCCCTCGAGATCGGCCCGCGCCTGTGTGGCACCCGTGCCGGCGACCAGCAGCCGGCCCTCGACGCGCAGCCGGCCAGGCCGCCCGCGGCGCCGCAGCTCGGCCTCGACCATGGCCCGGATCTGTTGCACGAGTTGCTCGTCACTGACCGGATCCGACAAGGAGCCCAAGGTACTCGACTCGGCGTGCGGCGTCCACGGCCGGCACTAGTGCTAGCGTGAGGCCCATGGTGCGTCCCCTGATCCTGCTCAGCAATGACGACGGGTACCGAGCCCTGGGCATCAACGCCATGCGGCGCGCTTTGAGCGAGTTCGCGGAAGTCATCGTGTGCGCGCCGGAAATCGAGCAGAGCGCCACGAGCCACGCGCTCAGCGTGCATCGCGCGCTACGTCTGTTCGAGCCGGGAGCCGGCATCTTTTCGATCGATGGCACCCCTGCGGATTGCGTGTACGTGGCGCTACACGGCAAAACGCGGATCTTGCCGCGCTGGCCCGACGCGGTCGTGTCGGGGGTCAATCACGGTGTGAATCTGGGCGATGACGTCTTCTACAGCGGCACCGTGGCAGCCGCGCGCGAGGCCGCGCTGAAGGGGATCCCGTCGCTGGCCGTGTCCACGCCGTTCGATGCCGACATGGATCGCGCAGCCGAGCTCGCCCGCCGCGTCGTGCAGGCGCTATTGCTGCGCCCGGTGACCACGCCGCTGCTGCTCAACCTGAACGTGCCCAAGGACTACACGGGCTTGCGCTCGGCGCGCCTGGGTCGCCGCATCTACCACGACGAAGTCGACTTTCGGCGCGACCCGCGCGGCCGCGAATACCTGTGGTTGGGAGGGCCCAGCGCCGAGAGCGAAGCCCTCCCGGGCTCGGATACCGAGGCCTTCGATGCCGGCGTGGCCAGCCTGACGTCGCTTTCGCTCGACCTCTGGGCCCGCGAGACCGATGAATTTCTGGCGCGTCTGCTGGCCGACGTCGTGTGAGGGAAGCGCGCAGGGCGCCGCGCGAGCCGCTCCGGGTTTGTGACTTGGCTCGTGCCCGACTACGATGCGGGCATGACGGTCAGAAAAGGCACGTTCGCTAAACCGAACAAGCCGGTCCCCGCTCGATCTCAGCCGACTCCGCGCGGCGTCGAGCTCAAGAAGGCCGCCGAGCTGTCTGCGGACAAGCCGTTTCGCCTCGACGAGGCGCCGCAGTTCGACTCGCTCGCCTACGTGCGCGGGCTGATCCGCGAGGTGCCCGACTTCCCGCAGCGGGGCGTGCTGTTCCGCGACATCACGCCGCTGCTCGCCGACCCACGCGGCTTTCACATCGTGCTCGACACGATTGCGCATCGCTTCGTTGGCGAACAAGTGGACGCGGTGGTGGGGGTCGAATCGCGTGGCTTCATTTTCGGGGGTGCGCTCGCCGCCCGGCTCAACACGAGCTTCGTGCCGGTGCGCCGCCCCGGCAAGCTGCCCCGTGGCACGGACAAGGTGAGCTACTCGCTCGAGTACGGGGAGAGCGAGCTCGAGATGCACCGCGATGCCCTGCGCGAAGGCGCGCATGTTTTGGTGGTGGATGATTTGCTGGCCACGGGCAGCACCGCGGCCGCCGCGGGTGAGCTGGTCGATCGCCAGGGCGCCTTCGTGATCGCCTATGCCTTCGTGATCGAGCTCGGCTCGCTGGGCGGTCGAGAACGCCTCGCGCCCGCCCCCTGTCTATCCATCGTGCGCTACGACTGAGGGCGCGGCGTGCCGCCCGTCACAGCACGCGGGCAGGGAAGGCGATCACGTCCGCGAGCTCGCGAGCACCGGTGGCCAGCATCAGCAAGCGATCGAAGCCGAGCGCATTGCCAGAAGCGCGCGGCATGCCGCTGCGGAGGCCTGCCAAGAAGCGTTCGTCGATCGGATACAGCGCGCGACCTTCGGCCGCGCGCCGCGCGGCGTCTTGCTCGAAGCGGCGCCGCTGTTCGACGGGATCGGTCAGCTCGTCGAAGCCGTTACACAGCTCGACCCCGCCCACGTACAATTCGAAGCGCTCGGCGACGCTCGGATCTTCCGCCGACAAGCGCGCCAACGCCGCCTGATTGGCCGGGTATTTCCAGAGAAACAGCGGCCTGGGCTCACGCGCCAGACCCGGCTCGACCCGGCTCACGAGCAGCTCGAAGTAACGCGCCTCGTCCGTGTGCGCCAGATCCACCGCGTCTGCGATGCCCGCGTGCTCTCGAAATGCTTCGCGCACGCTGATGCGCTGGAAGGGCAGCTCGAGCTCGTAGTGCTCGCCCGTGGCAGCGAACAGCTTCGCTTCACCCGACACGCTCTCGGCCACCAAACGCAGCAGCTGCTCGGTATCGGACAGCATCTGGGGCAGGCCGGCGAACGCGCGGTACCACTCGAGCATGCCGAACTCGGGCTCGTGCAAGCGTCCGAGCTCGTCCAAGCGGCTGGCGCGCGCCAACTGAAAAACCCGAGGAAACCCGGCTGCCAGCAGCCGTTTCATGTGCAGCTCGGGTGAGGTGATCAGATACCCACCCTGGGCGGGGATGGCATCGAGATGCAGATCGACGCCCGGCGCGGGCACGCGCAGCGGCGTTTCTACCTCCAGGAAATGCTCGCGCGCGAAGTAGTCGCGCACGGCGGTCAGGGCGCGAGCGCGGGCTTGCATGTGACGAGCCACGCCCTGCCAGGCAAAGCGCGCCAGATCGCCGTCACCGCGTGGCTCGGGGCACGGAGCTCGTTCGAGCACGCGCGCCTCGGACAGCGCTTGACCGTCGTA
>Ga0164307_10001330_pt1 | contig 11136 bp, 11 predicted proteins | sample Whisoiple_243_MG_FD_110214 | JGI IMG/M metagenome (GOLD analysis project Ga0164307, IMG submission 110214) | Soil microbial communities amended with fresh organic matter from upstate New York, USA - Whitman soil sample_243_MG | ecosystem: Environmental > Terrestrial > Soil > Unclassified >...
GCGGCGCGCGACGGCCGACCCGATGCCTGTGCCCGCCGCCGCGGTCACGACGACGACCTTTCCGGCCAGAAGTCCGTGCCCATCAACCTCTTTGGGCGCTTCGGCAAGGCTCATCCTTTGAGCTCCCGGGGTAGTCCGAGCACACGCTCGGCGATGATGTTGCGCTGGATTTCGTTCGACCCGCCGTAAATGGTGTCGGCGCGGGTGAACAGGTAGAGATGCTGCCACGCGTCGAACTGACCGTCTTCTGCCACCAGGCCTGCCTTGCCAACGACGTCCATCGCGAGCTCGCCGAGATCGCGATGCCAGTTGGCCCACAGCAACTTTGACACGTTGTCCTGGCCGGGCTGCTCGACGTCCATGGTCGCCAGGGCGTAGGACCGCATCGTCTGCAGGCCGACCCACGATCGCGTCAACCGCTCGCGAATCAGCGGATCGTCGGCGCTGCCGGTCTTCTTGGCCACCTCGGCGAGATTGGAAAGCTCACGCGCGTAACGGATCTGCTGCCCCAGGGTCGACACCCCGCGTTCGAATGTCAGCGTCCCCATCGCGACCCGCCAACCGTCGCCCGGCTGGCCGACGACGAGGTCGGCATCGGTACGGGCGTCGTCGAAGAACACCTCGTTGAAGTCCGCCGTCCCGGTCAACTGCACGATCGGCCGCACTTCGACACCGGGCTGATCGAGCGGCACCAGCAGATACGACAGGCCGGCGTGCCGCTTCGATCCCTTCTCGGTGCGGGCCACCACGAAGCACCACTGCGAGAGGTGTGCCATCGACGTCCAGACCTTCTGGCCGTTGATCACCCACTGGTCGCCGTCGAGTTCGGCGGTGGTCGACACGTTCGCCAGATCGCTACCTGCGCCGGGCTCCGAATAGCCCTGGCACCACAGCTCGGTCACGTCGAGGATTTTCGGGAGGAAGCGCTGCTGTTGCTCCGGGGTGCCGTAGGCGATCACCGTCGGCCCGAGCAGTTCCTCGCCGAAGTGGTTGACCTTGTCGGGGGCGTCGGCCTTGGCGTATTCCTCGTAGAAGGCGACGCGGTGAGCGACCGAAAGGCCGCGACCGCCGTGCTCCTCGGGCCAACCCAGGCACGTCATGCCTGCGGCTGCGAGGTGCTTGTTCCACGCCAGGCGTTCCTCGAATGCCTCATCCTCGCGACCGGGTCCGCCTAGGCCCTTGAGCGCGGCGAATTCACCGACCAGATTGTCGGCGAGCCAGTCGCGGACCTCGGCCCGGAACTCCTGGACCTCTATCACCCCTGTAGGCTAACCTACCAAGCACTTGCTTTGTTAGAGGAGCATCGATGACGCCGCCCACTGGGCAGGAGCGAAGCGACCCGGGGATGTCACAGCTGAGGACCATTCCGCAGGTCCTCGACCGGATCGCCGGCCAATTCGCCGACCATGACGCCCTGGTCACCGACGTGAGACGGCTCTCCTTCGCCCAACTGCGCGACGAGGTGCGGGTCGCCGCCGCCGCGATGATCGACCATGGCGTCGCTGCCGGGGACCGCGTCGCGATCTGGTCGCCGAACACGTGGCACTGGGTCGTGGCATGCCTGGCCACCCACTATGCGGGCGGCGTGGTCGTGCCGCTCAACACTCGCTACACCGCAGGCGAAGCTGCCGACGTGCTGGCCCGCACCGGAGCGCCGCTGCTCGTCGCGGCCGGTGAATTCCTCGGCGCGGACAAGACCGCGGACCTGGACCGCGCCGGCCTGCCCGATCTGCGCCACATCGTGCGCGTCCCGATCGACAAGGACGACGGCACCTGGGACGAGTTCGTCGCCCGCGGCGAGGATCTGGACGCGGTCGAGCGCCGCGCGGCCGCCGTGCAGCCGGACGACGTCTCCGACATCCTGTTCACGTCTGGTACCACCGGCCGCAGCAAGGGTGCGCTGTGCGCACACCGGCAGTCGCTCGACGCGCCCGCGGCATGGGCGGCATGCGGGCAGGTCACCAGCTCCGACCGCTACCTGTGTATCAACCCGTTCTTCCACAACTTCGGCTACAAGGCGGGCATCCTGGCCTGCCTGCAGACCGGGGCGACCCTGATTCCGCAACTGACGTTCGACCCGGAGAAGGCGATGGCCGCGGTGGCCGAACACCGGATCACCGTGCTTCCCGGACCTCCGACGATCTACCAGACCCTGCTCGACCACCCCAGGCGCGGCGACTACGACTTGAGCTCACTGCGATTCGCGGTCACCGGCGCGGCGACGATCCCGGTGGTGCTGATCGAACGGATGCAGTCGGAGTTGGACATCGACATCGTGCTGACGGCGTACGGGCTGACCGAGGCCAGCGGCTTCGGCACGATGTGCCGGGCGGACGACGACGCCGTCACGGTCGCCACCACATGCGGGCGCCCGATCGCCGACTTCGAGTTGCGCATCGACAAGCCCGCCGACGACGGCGCCGGCGAGGTGCTGTTGCGCGGACCCAACGTGATGTTGGGCTATCTCGACGATCCTGATGCGACGGCCAAGGCCATCGACGCCGACGGCTGGCTGCACACCGGAGATGTCGGCCGCGTCGACGGGGCGGGGAATCTGCAGATCACCGACCGGCTCAAGGACATGTACATCTGCGGTGGCTTCAACGTGTATCCAGCCGAGATCGAACAGGTTCTCGCCCGGCTGGACGGGGTGGCCGAAGCCGCGGTCATTGGAGTGCCAGACGAGCGGCTGGGCGAGGTCGGCAAGGCATTCGTCGTCAAGTTGCCGGGCGCCGAACTCGACGAGGCGGCCGTGATCGCGTATACGCGTGAGCATCTGGCGAATTTCAAGATCCCGCGATCGGTGGCTTTCCTCGACACCCTGCCGCGCAACCCAGGAGGCAAAGTGGTCAAACCACAATTGCGAGAGACGATCTGATGGATCTGGCGTTCGACGATGCCGCCGAGGAGTTCCGGGCCGAGGTCCGCGACTTCCTCGCCGCCAACTCAGAGTACATCCCGACGAAGTCCTACGACACGGCAGAAGGCTTCGAGCAGCATCGCCGTTGGGACAAGGTGCTTTTCGATGCGGGCCTTTCAGTCATCGCGTGGCCGGAGCGTTACGGCGGTCGCGACGCCACATTGCTGCAATGGATCGTCTACGAGGAGGAGTATTTCCGGGCCGGAGCGCCCGGCCGCGCCAGCGCCAACGGCACCTCCATGCTGGCGCCGACCCTGTTCGCACACGGCACCTCAGAACAGCTCGACCGGGTGCTGCCGAAGATGGCCAGCGGTGAGGAGATCTGGGCGCAGGCCTGGTCAGAACCGGAGTCGGGCAGCGACCTCGCGTCGCTGCGCTCCACCGCCACCAAAGTCGACGGCGGCTGGAAGCTCAACGGACAGAAGATCTGGAGTTCACGGGCGCCGTTCGGCGACAGGGCATTCGGCCTGTTCCGGTCCGACCCGGAGGCGCAGCGGCACAAGGGTCTCACCTACGTCATGTTCGACCTGAAGGCCGACGGCGTCACCGTCCGGCCGATCGCACAACTCGGTGGCGACACCGGGTTCGGTGAGATATTCCTCGACGACGTCTTCGTGGCTGACCACGACGTGATCGGCGCGGTGCACGACGGCTGGCGCTCCGCGATGAGCACGTCGAGCAACGAGCGCGGGATGTCGCTGCGCAGCCCCGCTCGGTTCATCGCACCTGCCGAGCGACTCGTCGAACAGTGGTCGGCCAACCGAGACCCGGTCTTCGCCGACCGGGTCGCCGACGCGTGGATCAAAGCCCAGGCGTACCGGCTGCACACCTTTGGCACCGTCACCCGGCTCGCCAATGGCGGCGAGCTCGGCGCCGAGTCGTCGATCACCAAAGTGTTCTGGTCGGAACTCGACGTCGCTCTTCACCAGGCGGCTCTGGACATGCGGGGACCCGACGCCGAGCTGGCCGACTCCTGGACCGACGGGCTGCTGTTTGCCCTCGGCGGCCCGATCTACGCAGGCACCAACGAGATTCAGCGCAATATCATCGCCGAGCGGCTACTCGGCCTGCCCCGCGAACCCAAGGGGCAACAATGAACTTCGAGATCGACGAACAGCAGCGCGACTTCGCCGCGAGCATCGACGCCGCGCTCGGCGCGGCAGGCGTTCCCGCCGCGGTGCGCGCATGGGCGCAGGGCGACACCGGTCCTGGCCGCAAGGTGTGGTCGACGCTGACCGACCTCGGTGTGACGGCGCTGTTGGTGCCCGAACGGTACGACGGCATCGAGGCGCATCCCGTCGACCTTGTGGTCGCCGCCGAACGACTCGGCTACTGGGGTGTGCCCGGACCGGTCACCGAATCGATCGCGGTCGCTCCGGTTCTGCTCGCAGACGATGACCGCTGCGCTGCGCTCGGGTCCGGCGAATTGATCGCCACCGCCGCCCTTCCCCCGCACGTGCCGCGCGCCGTCGACGCCGACTCCGCCGGGTTGATTCTGATTGCAGGCGACGGTGAGGTGCGCGACGGCAGCGCCGGCCCTCAACACGAGTCCGTCGACCCGGCACGAAAGTTGTTCGACGCGACGGCCGACGGCGACGCCCGAAAGGCCGACACCGCCAAGGCTTTCGAGTACGGTGTGCTCGCCAACGCCGCACAGCTGGTCGGTGCCGGCCAAGCCATGCTCGACGCCTCCGTCGACTACGCGAAGCAACGCAGCCAGTTCGGCAGGACCATCGGGTCATACCAGGCGATCAAACACAAGCTGGCCGACGTGTACATCGCCGTCGAGCTGTCCAGGCCGCTGGTCTACGGCGCCGCGCTGTCGCTGGCAGACGAATCCCGCGACGCGGCGCGCGACGTCAGCGCCGCGCTTGCCGCGGCGGCCGACGCCGCGCTGCTGTCCGCCCGTTCGTCGCTGCAGACCCACGGCGCCATCGGCTTCACACAGGAGCACGACCTGTCACTGTTGCTTCTGCGGGTACAGGCGTTGCGGTCGGCGTGGGGTGACCCGACGTGGCACCGCCGCCGGGTGTTGGAGGCCTTTTCATGAGTGAAGAACGCGAACTGCTCCGTGACACCGTCGCGGCACTGGTCGACAAGCACGCATCGCCGGCGGCGGTGCGCCAGGCAATCGAGGCGGAACGCGGCTACGACGAGTCGCTGTGGAAGCTGCTCTGCGAACAGGTCGGAGCCGCGGCGCTGGTGGTGCCCGAGGAGCTGGGCGGCGCGGGGGGCGAGCTCGCCGACGCCGCTGTCGTCGTCGAGGAGCTGGGCAAGGCGCTGACGCCGACGCCCCTGCTCGGCACGACGCTGGCCGAGCTCGCGCTGCTTGCCGCCGACGAGCCCGACACCGATGCTCTCGAAAAGCTGGCCGAAGGCGTCGCGATCGGCACCGTCGTCTTCGATCCCGGCTTCGTGGTCAACGGCGCAATAGCCGACATCGTCGTCGCAGCCGACGGAGAGACCCTCACCCGCTGGACCACATTCACGGCCACCCCCGTCCCCACGATGGACCTGACGCGGCCGTTGGCGCGGTTGGAGCCGAAAGACACCGTGACCATCGGTGCCGACCCCGGGCTCGCCGACACCGCGTCGATCCTGGTGGCCGCCGAGCAGATCGGCGCCGCAGCGAAGTGCCTCGACCTGACCGTCGAATACACCAAGGACCGGGTCCAGTTCGGCCGCCCGATCGGCAGCTTCCAAGCACTCAAGCACCGGATGGCCGACCTCTACGTCGCGGTGCAGTCCGCGCGCGCCCTCGTCAACGACGCCGTCGCCGAGCCGACCGCCACGTCGGCGGCACTGGCCCGGTTTGCGGCCAGCGAGGCGTTTTCGACGGTGGCCGCCGAAGCCGTGCAGATGCACGGCGGCATCGCGATCACCTGGGAGCACGACATCCAGCTGTACTTCAAGCGCGCGCACGGCAGCGCGCAGTTGCTCGGGCCGCCGCGGGAGCATCTCCGCAAGCTCGAGTCGGAAGTGCTCTAACGTTGCTTCTGATGGCGGACGAGAGGAGCACCTGATCGGCACCGTCTCGCTACGCGCAGGCATCCCACCGTTCTATGTGATGGACGTGTGGTTGGCCGCTGCGGAACGCCAGCGCACGCACGGCGATCTGGTGAACTTGTCGGCAGGCCAACCCAGCGCAGGCGCGCCCGCCGCGGTGCGGACCGCGGCGAAGGCGGCACTCGACAACACAGTCCTCGGTTATACCGTCGCGCTCGGCATCCCCGAACTTCGTGCGGCGATCGCCGGCTCCTATCAGTCGCGGCACGGGCTGACCGTCGATCCCAACGACGTAGTGGTGACCACCGGGTCGTCGGGCGGGTTCCTGCTGTCCTTCTTGGCCTGCTTCGACGTCGGTGATCGCGTCGCTATTGGGAGCCCCGGATATCCGTGTTACCGCAACATCCTGTCGGCACTGGGCTGTGAGGTCGTCGAGATCCCGTGCGGACCCGACACCCGATTCCAGCCCACCGCGCAGATGCTCGCGGAACTCGACCCTCCCGTGCAGGGTGTGATCGTCGCGAGCCCCGCCAACCCGACCGGCACCGTGATCCCGCCCGACGAGCTTGCGGCGATCGCGTCGTGGTGTGCCGAGTCAGGCGTTCGGCTGATCAGCGACGAGGTTTATCACGGTCTGGTGTATGAGGGCGCCCCCGACACCAGCTGCGCATGGGAGACGTCACGGGAAGCCGTTGTGGTCAATAGCTTTTCGAAATATTTCGCGATGACCGGGTGGCGGCTCGGATGGCTGCTGGTGCCGCGGGAACTGCAGCGCGCGGTGGACTGCTTGACGGGGAATTTCACCATCTGCCCTCCTGCGCTGTCGCAGACGGCCGCCGTTTCGGCGTTCACACCGGAATCGATCGCCGAGGCCGACGCGCTGCTGGACCACTATGCCGCCAACCGGCAGCTGCTGTTGACCGGCCTGCGCAAGGTCGGCATCGACCGGCTCGCACCGACCGACGGCGCGTTCTACGTCTATGCAGACGTATCCCATCTGACGGGCGACTCACTGGCGTTCTGCTCGAAACTCCTGGCCGACACCGGAGTCGCGATCGCACCGGGCATCGATTTCGACACGCAGCGCGGCCATGCGTTCGTCCGGCTGTCCTTCGCGGGCCCCACGAGCGACATCGACGAGGCGTTGCGCCGCATCGGCCGGTTTGTCGGCGCGTCCGTCTAGTTCGAAAATAGTTCGATATAGATGAATCCGCACTGTTCGAAGAGATTTCTCGGCTGGAGCGGGTAAATCTGCGGTCGTTCGCGAGTCAGCCTGCCTGGCTGTCGAGGACCAACGAGCTCTCGACGCCGAATTGTGCAGCGACACAACCAAGCTCGATGGGTTGGGTGACGCCGCGGTCGCCGCTGCGGCCAAGGAGATTGCTTGCCGGCTCGATGTTCAGGCAGTCGTCGACGGTGCGGCAAAGGGCGGAAGCGGAGGGGACAGCGACGATCCGTCCAGCACCCGACACGATGACCTACGTGACGGCGCTATTGCCGGTGACCAAGGGTGTTGGGGTGTATGCGGCGCGGAATACCCTGTTGAGGTGGTGCAACCAAGATGCCGCACTCGATATGAGACTTTCACCTTTCCGGCAACGCGCGTCTATGGACTAAGCCGGGAGCTTCATCCACCCATCGGCCAGCCGACGAACGGCGAGTGCCCCGGGTTAGATGAGCCCGCCGGGTAAGACCCCCAATCCGGGGGTGCCGGCCAAGTGGGGTCCGTCGGCCAAGTGGGGTCCGCCGGCCAAGACCCGGCAGCGGCGGTGCCCGCACCGGCAAACAGGCCGAGGCCACCGAATGGAATAGACATGGCTGCCGCTGCGACCGCGGCGACAAACAGTTTCTTCAGCATGTGCTTCTCCTGTCGATGACTATGGGCCCGTGGGCCTCACATTCACCGATCCTCACGCGTGGCGAGGAAGGCGCATCGAGTAGTCGTCTACTGGGATTCTGGAGCCGCATAAGCAGCGACTACTCGTATCTGGAGCCGCATAAGCAGTGACTACTTGCATCTGGCTAGCCGCGCGTAAACGAGACGAACACGCGGGTGGGGCTGACTTCCACACACCTCGGCAAGCGGCTCGACTGCCCTAGCCCCAGCCCGAGCGGGCGGCCGATACCACCTTCGACGACCGCTCGCGCGGCCAGGTGATGGGCGACGCACTCGTCGAGCTGTCCATTGGTAACAGCTCGACGGCACCACCGCCACCCGTGCCGATACTGATCCACATCAGCGAAGTCGAGACGCGAATCGGCATCGCGATCGCGCGCACGGACGCGGCCTAGGCTGACTGCCGTCAGCGTGCGCTCCAGCCGCCGTCCATGCTGTAGGACGCACCGGTGACCATGCCTGCGGCAGGCGACGTCAGCCAGCCGACGAGATCGGCGACATCCTCCGGTTCGAGGAGGCGTTTGATCGCACTCTCCTTCAACAGAACGTCGGAGACCACCTGCTCCTCCGAAATGCCATGCGAACGGGCCTGGTCGGCAATCTGCTTGGTCACCAACGGTGTACGCACATACCCCGGGTTGACGCAGTTGCTCGTCACCCCGTGCGGCCCACCCTCGAGCGCGGTCACCTTCGACAGTCCCTCGAGCGCGTGCTTGGCGGTGACGTAGGCGACCTTGTACTCGGAGGCACGGAGTCCGTGTACCGACGACAGGTTGATGATTCGCCCGAAGCCGGCGTCATACATGTGCGGCAGGGCCGCACGGATGAGCAGGAAGGGCGCCTCCACCATGAGCGCGAGCATGAACCGGAAGCGTTCCGGCGGAAAGTCGGGGATCGGGCTGACGTGCTGGATTCCCGCATTGTTGACAAGGATGTCGGTCTGAAGCGCTAGATCCTCCAACGCGACTACATCGGAAAGGTCGACGGCCCAGGACTTTCCACCAATCTCATCCGCGATGGCAGTAGCGCCTGCGTGGTCGAGGTCCGCGACGGTCACCAGGGCGCCGCGCGCAGCAAGCTCACGGGCACACGCCGCACCAATGCCGCTCGCGCCGCCGGTGACGAGGGCGGTGCGTCCCTCGAGTGCTGTCATGACAGGAATCGTAAATGAAAAAGAGGGCACCCCGGCTGGGGTGCCCTCTTGTCAGCTAGCGGCTGGTTACGGATTGCTCCGCACCGTCGTGTCAGGACGCGCCACGTTCGGCTTCTGCTGGATGTCGTTCAGCCAGTCGAGGTGATCGATGCCCTGCGACGGACCGGTGATGACGACGTCCACAGCGTTCGCCGGAACGGTCGCCTGAGCCGGCGCGGCAAAGCCGAGCACGGCGGCGGCCAAACCGCTCGCGAGGAGTGTGGCAAACCCGAACTTCTTCATTTGGTGCCTTCTACTTTCTTCTGTGTGGGGTTCGAGCCTTGTGGGCTCGGACTCCGCGTTACCGGCTTTTGTGGGGTTCTCCCTGACCGGTATGCCTCTTTAAACGGTGAGGTCAAGGGTTTAATTCCACTGGCAGCAATTGGTCGACAGCTGGCAGGAATCTCTGGGTAGCTGAGCCACATCGGGGCGCGCCGGATCTCAGTCGCCATGCCCATGTGCGGTGGATCACAGCTAAACTCACCGCCATGCCGTTCCTCGATCACCCGAATGGTCGCGCCTACTACCGCCACTGGGCCGCGCGCCAGCCGCGCGCCGTCGTTGTCTTCCTGCACGGCTTCGGCGAACACACCGGCGTCTATCACCGGTACGGCTTCGCCCTCAATGCCGCAGGCATCGACTTGTGGGCGGTCGACCAGTTCGGCCATGGGCTCAGCCCCGGCGAACGCGGCGACTTCGGCTCGATCGCCGAGAGCTCGGATCTCGCCGACACCTTGACCGAGCTTGCCGAGGGCGAACGTCCCGGGCTACCGCTGATCGCCGCGGGCCACTCGTTCGGCGCCGTCGTGACCCTGACACGGCTGCTCGACCAACCGGACCGCTACCGCGCGGGCGTCATCTCCGGCGCGCCGCTGGTGCCGATCCCGGAGATGCTCGACGCGGACAGCTCATTCGATCTCGACCCGCACTGGCTCTCCAACGACCCGTTCTACCTCGACTCGCTCGAGAACGATCCGCTGGCTTTCGTCGACGCCGACGGCGCCCCACTGACGCGCGCACTCGACACCGCATGGGATCGGTTCGGCCGCGACCTTCCCGGCCTGACGGTGCCGACGCTGGCGGTGCACGGTGTCGCCGACCCGGTCGCACCGGTCGGAGCTGTGGCCGCCTACGCCGAACAGATAGAACCGTTGCAGCTCAAGGAGTTCGTCGGCGGGCACCACGACATACTGAACGACACGATGCACCGCGAGGTGGCCGATGAGATCATCGCCTTCATCGGGAAGATGGTCTAAAGCCAGGTGTCGTCGGTGGTGGCGGTGAGGAACGCTTCGAGGTCGTCGCGCCAGTGCGCGGGCATGTTCTTGTCCGGTTCGATCCCGGTGTACTGGCCGCGGTAGAACAGTAGCGGCCGCTGCTTCTTGTGCGGCACGTCGGTGAGCGAATGCACGGCACCGAACACGACGAGATGGTCGCCGCCGTCATGCACCGAGTGCACGGTGCAGTCGATGTGCGCGAGCGTGCCCTTGATCACCGGTGATCCCAATTTCGATGGGCCCCAGTCGATCCCGGCGAACTTGTCGGGCTCCCTGGAGCCGAATCGCGCCGATACGTCCGTCTGCTTCTCGTGCAGAACGTTCACGCAGAACTTGCCGGAGGCCTCGATGGCCTTCCACGACCGGGAGACCTTGGTCGGACAGAACAGCACCAGCGGCGGTTCCAGCGACAGCGCCGCGAACGACTGGCAGGCGAACCCGGTCGGTGCGCCGTCGGCCATCGTGGTGATCACGGTAATCCCGGTGCAGAACTGGCCGAGCACATTGCGGAATGTGCGGGGGTCCATCGGTTCGGCGGACACGACTGCGAACGCTACTTGAACCCGATGCTGAAGTCGTGGCCCCACAGGCTGACGGCGGTGCTCTCCCTGGCCACCCAGTCGGGGTCGTCGACCATTAGTCCCTCACAACCGAATTCGACGTCGAACCCGCCCGGCGTCTTCATGTAGAACGACAGCATCTTGTCGTTGACGTGCCGCCCCAGCGTCGCCGACATCGGCACCTTGCGACGCGGCGCCCGGTCCAGGCACAGACCGACGTCGTCGCTGTTGCCCACCTCCATCATGAGATGGACGATGCCGCTTGGGGTTTCACCCGGCATGAA
>Ga0164307_10001331_pt1 | contig 11136 bp, 12 predicted proteins | sample Whisoiple_243_MG_FD_110214 | JGI IMG/M metagenome (GOLD analysis project Ga0164307, IMG submission 110214) | Soil microbial communities amended with fresh organic matter from upstate New York, USA - Whitman soil sample_243_MG | ecosystem: Environmental > Terrestrial > Soil > Unclassified >...
CCCCGCCGGGGGAGTCACCGCGTTCGCGCAGCGTTCGTTCGGCGCCGCAGCGCCGTCGGAGACGCCCGCTTCCGCCTCGCTGATGCACAGCTTTTCGCGCATGGCGTTGGGCTGCGAGCACGACGCCGGATCGACCAGATCGACGTCCGCGACCGCCAGCTTCGAGCACCACGAGTAGCAGCAGGCGTGGCCGGGCGGCACGCGCTTGCGCGTCCACTCCGTTCGCGGCACATCGAAGTGAGCGAAGCTCGAGGTGGCCGGAAACACGTTACCTTTAACGCCGACGTTGCTCGGACAGGTTTGGTACGGCTCGGGCGCAGCCTTCTCGGAGGTGAACGGCAACAAGTCGTCGCAGAAGTATTCGCGCACCTCGTTGGGGTGGCAGGGCGGAGGTGGTCCGGACAGATCCTCGCCGGCGGTCTCCGGACCCTTTTGCTTGGAGCTCGAGCACGCCGCGCCGAGCCACAGCGCCGAAAGACCCAACCCCACCGCTAGCAGCTGCCCGGCTCGCGCCTTGCTCGAAAAACCCATGACAGATCGCTACTTTGCCCAAAGTCGCGCGTCAAATCTGGCACAGTAGCGGCGGCTTGATCTCCTTCAAGGACGTGAAGAAGTCTTTCGGGGACCGTCGCATCCTCGACGGCGTGAGCTTCGACGTGCACCCGGGCGAGGTCTTCTTCGTGATCGGCGCGTCCGGCGTCGGCAAGAGCGTGATGATCAAGCAGCTGATCGGCTTGCTCGCGCCCGACACGGGCGAGATTTGGCTCGATGGCGAAGAGGTGTCGCGCTTCGACGAGCAGCAGATGTACGCGGTGCGCAAGAAGTGCGCGATGGTCTTCCAGCACTCCACGCTGTTCGATTCGATGACCTGCGTCGACAACGTGGCGCTACCGCTGCGCAAGCACCGCGGCTTGAGCGAAGACGCCGCGCGGCGCGAGGCGCTCGAGCTGCTCGACCAGACGCAGATGCGCAAGTTCGCCGAGCGCTTCCCGAACGAGCTGGGCGACGGCATGAAAAAGCGCGTCGCCATCGCGCGCGCCCTCAGCTTTCAGCCGAAATACGTGCTGTTCGACGAGCCGACCACCAGCCTCGACCCGGTGAGCGCGCGGCGGGTCGATCGGCTGATCCGTGACCTCTCCGACCGGCTCAAGGTCACGAGCCTGGTGGTTTCCCACGATTTGCCGAGCATTTTCGGCATCGCGGACCGCATCGTGATGCTGTACAAAGGAAAAGTGCGGCTCTTGGGCACGCCCTCCGACTTTCGCAACACTGAAGATCCGGTGATCGTACAGTTCATCAACGGCCGCGCCGAGGGGCCCATCGAGTGAGCCAAAGGTCCATCGAAGTCAAAGTGGGGGCGTTGATCTTGGTCGCCCTCGGCCTGCTGGGCGCGTTCGTGGTGGTGATGGGCGGGCTCAGCTTCGAGCCCACGCTCACCGTCTACGTCACCTTCCAGAACCCAGGCGGTCTGCAGGCGGGCGCGCCGGTGCGCATCTCGGGGGTCAAGGTGGGGCGCGTCGGCGAGCTCGAGTTCCGCGGCGGCAAAGTCGACCCGAAGACGCGCGAGCCCGAGCCGCCGATCCGCGCCATCGCTCGCATCGAGCGCCGTTATCAGAGCTCGATTCACGACAATTCGCGCTGGTTCGTCACCAGCCAAGGCGTGCTGGGCGAGATGTTCTTGGCGATCGAGCCCGGCTCCGCCGATCGCCCGACCTTGGCCGACAACGCCACCGTGCAGGGCATCAGCCCGCCAAGGCTCGATCTGCTGCTCAGCGAGAGCTACGAGCTTTTGCACAAGGCGTACATGGGCGTCGCCAACAACGAGCAGAAGATCTCGGAGACGTTCGACGGCCTGCACAAGACGCTGCGCGCCAGCGGCAACTTCTTCGAGCGCAACGGCGACAAGCTCGACCGCATCGTCGACAACGTCGACAAGCTGTCGGTCAACGCCAACGACACCTTGAAGGCAGCGCGCGAGCGCTTCGTCGACGGCCCGCAAGTCACGCGCATTTTCAACGACGTCGAGCGCAGCAGCAAAGTATTGGCCGAAAACCTGCCCCCGCTCGTCGAAGACGGCCGCAAAGTCTTGAGCGACACCAAGAAGATCACCGGCAAGATTTCGACCGATGAGCAGCTCGAGCGCCTCGACCGCATGACGCGCGATTTGGCCGACGCGAGCGGCCGCGCCAAAGGCCTAGCGCAGGACGCCGAAGGCCTGATGAAGCACGTCAAATCCGGCAAGGGCACGGTGGGCGCGCTGATCATGGACGAAGCCGTCTACGACGACTTGCAGGAGCTGATCCGCGACCTGAAGCACAATCCGTGGAAGTTCTTCTGGAAGGAGTGAGCGCTCGCTCAGGGCGGAGCGCCGCCAGCGCTGTCGGTACCGCCCGTGTCGGTACCGCCCATCTCAGTGCCGCCGCTCGCAGTGCCACCCGTATCGGTGCCGGCGGTCTCGTTGCCGCCACCGCTCACTGAGCTGCCACCGCTACCGGCGCTGGCTGGCATGCCGCCATTTGCGGAGCCGCTGCTGCCCGCGGTCGGCGCTTTGCCGCCCGCGCCCGCGCCCGCGCCCGCCGTCGCGGCGCCGCCCGTGCCAGCGGTTCCGCCCGTGGCCAGCTCCGGCATTTCGACCATCGAGATGATCGGCGTCGGATCGTTGCTACAGACGCGATGAATGTCGCCCGTCGTCGGCGCGACGCAGATCAGACCCGCGACGCAGTCGTCGTCGCGAAAGCACTTCGTGCCTGCCTCGCCCAGCTTCTGCGGGCCTCCGCAGCTCACGGCGCCACTGCTCACGACGAGCGCGACGAGCTGCAACGTGGTGCGGAGGCGCGCGCTCACGCGCTCTCCAAGGTGACGAGGACGTCGCCCTCATCGACGCTGGCGCCTTCCGCCACGCTGATGCTCGCGACGCGACCCGCATCGGGCGCCTCGACCGGCATCTCCATCTTCATCGATTCGAGGATGACCAACGGCTGATCTTGGGCGACCTCGTCCCCGACTTTGACCAGGATCTTCCAGACCGTACCCGTGATGTGCGCCGGCACCTCAGTCACCATGCTCCCACTCTAGAACAGGCAACCGCAGCTCCGCGATGTAGTGGCTTGGCTCCCTTGTCGCACACTGTAAGTAAATTTCTCGACCCAAGGACCGAAAAGAGTCTCTGTCCAAAGGCTGACAGGACTGGAATCGTCCGTTACATTCACACCTCCCGTCTAAAATGAGCGTTCCCTTGACGAGATCGCTCGCAGGTTGGTATTCGCCTCACGCGGGACTGCCCTCCCTAGGAACCTTTCACGAATGGCCGAACAGAAAGAAAGCTCGGTTCTCTTCTCCCTCAAGGAGCTGATGAACCTCGAGGAAGATCGCATCAAGCAAGAGGAGGCCGACAAAGACCGTCGGGCTCGCCAAGAAGCTGATGCGAAGGCCTCCGCCGAGCGGGCGGCACGCGACGCCGAAGAGCGGCGCATTCGCGAAGAAGAAGAAGCGCGTCGCCTCGAAGAGATGCGCCGCAAAGAAGAGAGCACGCGCCTCGAAGGCATCCGCCAAGCCGAGATCGAGAAAGCCAAGGCCGAGGCCGAGCACAAGTCACGCATGGAAGCGATGACCGCGCAGCAAGCGCACGAGCAGCAGCTCGCCGCGCTGAAGAGCGATCAAGGCAAGAAGCGCTTGAAGCTCACCGTCGGCATCGCGGTCGGCGTGCTGCTCATCGCCATCGTCGGCGGCGGCCTCGCGTTCAAGAGCGCGGCCGAGCAGCGCGCCAAAGAGCGCGCCGCCGACCAGGCCCGTATTTCGGCCGCAGAAGCCGAGTCGAAGCGCCTGAAAGACACGTTCGACGAAGCGCAAAAGCGCGAAGAAGAGCTGAAGAGCTCGCTCGCCAGCGCCAAAGACGAAGCAACGCGCGCCAAGCTAGAAGCCGAGCTCAGCAAAGCGACCGAGCAGAAGAAGCAAGCCGGCGCGGCGATTCAAGCCGGCGGTGGCGGCGGTGGTCGGCCCAAGTCGGGCGGCGGCGGCAACGCCAAGCCGTGCAATTGCCAGCCTGGCGATCCGCTCTGCTCGTGCTTGTGAGTCGCGCATGACCCTGCGCGACCGCCTGGCCTTCGCGCTCGACTATCCGACGCTCGCCGAAGCCGAAGCCGGCGCGGCGCGCGTCGCGGATGTCGTGGGCGTGCTCAAAGTCGGGCTCGAGCTGTTCGTGGCCGAAGGCCCTGCCGCGGTGCGGATCGGCTCACGCCTCGGCAATCGCGTCTTCCTCGATCTGAAGCTGCACGACATCCCCGAAACGGTGGAGCGAGCGGTAGCGACCGCGAGCCAGCTCGGCGCCAGCTTTCTCACCCTGCATGCGGCGGGCGGTCCGCGCATGCTCGAGGCCGCGGCCACGCGCGCCGAGCGCGAAGGCGCGGGCTTGAAGCTGCTGGCCATCACCGTGCTCACCTCGCTCGACGCCTCCGACTTGCGCGCCACCGGGGTGAACGACAGCCCCGCCGACCACGCCCTGCGGCTCGGTAGGCTGGCGCACGGCGCGGGCATTCACGGCTTGGTTTGCTCGACCGCCGAGGTCGCGGCGCTCCGCGCGGCGCTCGGTCCCGAAGTGATCCTGGTCACGCCCGGCATCCGGCCCGCCGGCGCCGCCAGCGGCGATCAGAAGCGCGTCGGCACGCCCGCCTCCGCGCTGAAAGACGGCTCGAGCCTGCTGGTCGTCGGTCGTCCGATCCGCGACGCCGCCGATCCGGCCGCCGCCGCCCGTCACATCCTCAGCGAGATGAGCCAGGCCGTTGCGACGCCGTCCTGATTTCGGCCGGCGCCCTGCCCGCCCCCCGCTCGACCTTCCCGACGTCACCGGTCGCTTGGTGGCCGGGCTGCAGCCCGTGCGCGAAGCCATCCTGGCGCACGGCCGCGCCATCACGCGGGTCAGCGTCGAGCACGGTGACAACCCGCGGCTCGAAGCGCTGATCCGGTTCGCCACCGACCACGAGGTGGCAGAAGTGACGCGCGAGCCCCGCGCTTTGCTCGACGCGCTGACCGAAGGCACCGTGCACCAAGGCGTCGTGGCTTGGGCGCCCGAGCTCGAGCTGCTCGACTTCTCCGAGCTGCTGGCCGGCCCTTCGCTCTTGGGCATGGTGCTCGACGGCATCTCCGATCCGCAGAACTTCGGAGCGGTGGTGCGCAGCGCGGTCGGCATCGCTCAGGCCGCCGTGATCTGGGGCGAGCACGCCTCCGCGCCGCTGAGTCTCTCGACGTTTCGGGCCTCTGCCGGCGCCGTCGAGCACGCCAAGCTGTGCCGTGTGCCATCGCTCACGGCCGCGCTCACCGAGGCCATCAGCGTCGGTGTCCAGGTGGTCGGGCTCGACGCGCAAGCCGACCGCGCGCTGCGCGAGCTCGATTTGAAGCAGCCGACGTTGCTGGTGCTCGGCTCCGAAGGCGAAGGCATGAGTCGCTCGGTGCGCCGCTCGCTCAGCACGACCGCGCGCCTCGCTCAGTCCGGCCGCATCGGTTCGTTGAACGCTTCGGTCGCCGCGGCCATCGCGCTGTACGAAGCCTCGAATCAACGAGCTTAATCGGCTGGTTACGAGCCACTTTGCAAGTGTTGCTCGAGCTGTAGCCACTTACTGAACAGCCGCGCAGACACTGGAGCGCTCATTTTCCATTCAATGGAACGCGTTTTGCGTCTGCAGCTCCGCCGAATTCTGCAGTAATTCCGTACTGTAAGCCGCGGTAGCTCGCCTCCAAACCGAGGAGCGTCAGCTAAGGATCAGGCATTACCTCAGCTTTTGAGCCTGGAGCAGCTAACTGCTCGAGTTTACTGATGAAGCACACGGGCAAAGGCTGCGAGCGCCAGCTCGACGTCGCGCTCGGTGGTGGCATCGCCCAAGCTCACGCGCACCGCGCCGCGAGCACGCGCCAGACCGCCCATGGCTTGGATGATTTTGGACGGCTCGGTGGTGCCGGCGCTGCAGGCGCTGCCGCTCGAGACTGCGACGCCCAGCAGGTCGAGCGCCGCGACCAGCTCGTCACCGGCGACGCCAGCGAACGACAGGTTGGAGACGTGTGCCAGCCGTGGCGCATCTGCGCCATTCACCAGCGCGCCTTGGCGCACGAGCTCGAGCTCCAAGCGGTCGCGCAACGGGCCCAGCAACGCGCGGCTCGGCAGCGACTGGCGAGCCCAAGCCGCGGCGACTCTAAAGCCGGCGGCCGCGACCGGGTCGACCGTGCCCGGCCGCCGGCCTCGCTCTTGGGAGCCTCCGACCAGCAACGGGCGCGGAGCGCGCTCCGGCCGATGCACCAACGCCCCGATGCCTTTGGGGCCTCGGATCTTGTGAGCAGCGAGCGACAACGTATCGGCGCCTGACAGCACTTCGGCCGGCAGCTTGCCGACGCCTTGCACGGCGTCGACGTGCAGGCGCGCGCCCGCCGCCCGAACCACTTCGGCGATTTCGGCCAAGGGCTGGATGACGCCAGTCTCGTGGTTGGCAGCCGCCACCGCCACCACCGCCCCCGCTGCCAAGCCGACCAGCGCGGCAGCGACGGCCTCCGGCTCCAGGCGACCATTGGCCGGCACTGGCAACCAGCGCACCGCACGGCCGGCTGCTTCGAGCATCTCGGCGACGCGCGTGATCGACGGATGCTCCAGCACGCTGGTGACCAGCGCTGGCGCGCCGTGCAAAGCCAGGTTGTTGGCTTCGGTGCCGCCGGACGTGAAAATCACGTCGCGCGGGCTCGCTTCGACCAGCCGCGCGATCTCTTCGCGAGCCGACTCGACCACGTCACGCGCGGCGCGGCCACTGGCGTGCACGCTAGCCGGGTTGCCCCAAGCTTGGCGTGCGGTGTCCGCCATCACCTCGATCACCGACGCGAGCGGCGGCGACGTGGCGTTCCAATCGAGGTAGACGGCGCTCGTCACATCGGTCGCGAAGGCCGCTCGCTGATCGGACCCGCGCGCTCCGGAATGACGAAGTAAAAGGCCGCGCCGTTCAGCTGCACGCCCATGATCTCTTCATTGCCCGGCGAGGCGATGCGCACGTCGCCGCCGTGGCCGCGCGCCACGCCGCGCACGATGGCCAGGCCGACGCCGGTGCCGCCGAACGAGCGCGTGGGCGAGCCGTCGCCCTGGTAGAAGGGCTCGAACAGTTTTCCGGCTTTTTCCGCGGGAATGCCGGGCCCGGTGTCGGCGATGCACACCTCGAAATGGCCGCTCGGCAGCCGGCGCAGCCGCACGCCGACCGTGCCACCTTCGGGCGTGAACTTGGTGGCGTTGTCGAACATCTGGTCGAAGGCGCGGAACAGGCGCTCGACGTCGCCGGTGCCGACCATCGCGCCGCGCTTGGGCAGATCCGCCACCAAGTGAATGCGCCCGTCGTCGAACGCCGGCTGGCGCGAGGCCTTCTGCACGAGCTCGGCCAGATCGTACTCACGCTGCGCGAAGCGCATCCGCCCGGTCTCGAGCGCGGTCACGTCGAGCAAGCTGTCGATCAGGCGCCGTAAGCGGTGAACGCAGTCGCTCATCGCGCGCAGGCTCTTCAGCTGCGGCGTGGTGAGGTCGCCCAGCTCGCCGTCGATCAGCAACTTGAGGTAGCCGACGATGGGGGTCATCGGCGTCGCCAGCTCGTGCGAAATATTACGATAAAACTCCTTTTTCGCGGAGTCGAGCTCGAGCAGGCGCTGGTTCATGCCGCTCAGCTCGGCCACCTTGGCTTCGAGGTGCGTCACGATGCGCTGGCTCTGCGCGCGCAGGCGCTGGCCGGTCGCGTCGGGGCTGGTGGTTTCGCGCCAGCCGTCGAGGTATTCGCGCAATTTATCGGCGAAGGAGCGCGCGTCGATCGGCTTCTGCAGAAAGCCGTCGCAGCCCACGGCCAGGCTGGTGTCGCGGTCGCCTTCGGCGGTAATGGCCACGATCGGCATGCCGCGCAGCTGCGGCTCCGAGCGGAGACGCAGCGTGACCTCGTAGCCGTCGAGGCCGGGAATGGCGATATCGACCAGCACCAGATCGGGTCGCTCGGTCATGGCCTTGCGGACCCCTTCGAGCCCGTCGGCCGCTTCGACCACCTCGAAGCCGGCCGAGGTCAAAAGCTTGCGGACCAAGAGTCGGTTGGCCGGATCGTCCTCGATGTGGAGGATTTTCGCCATGCGGACAATCACTATGGCGCTCGCCCGGTAGCGCCGGCAAGCTTTCGCGTCGTTCGGCGCTTGAAATCAGACGGCTGCCGTAATTACGTAGTCGCCCGCCTATGTCCATGTCGCTCCCGTTCGCTTCTGCTGCTCGCGCCGTCCGAGCTACGCTTTCAGTCGGGGCCCTGGCCCTCTCACTCGGCGCCTGCGTGTCGCTGACCGAGCCGGGCAACGGCGCGCCGCCGCCCGAGCCGGAGGCGCCAGCCGCCGCCGCCGAGCCGCCGCCGCCCCCGCCGCCGCCGCCCGCTCCCGAGCCGACGGTTGCCGCGAGCCACGTCCTGATTCAATACAAAGGCTCCATGCGCGCCGCCCCGACCATCACGCGTAGCAAAGAGGAGGCGAAGAAGCTCGCCACCGAGGTGATGAACAAGGCGAAGAAGGGCCAAGACTTCGCGGCGCTCGCCAAGCAATACTCCGATGAGCCGGGCGCCAAAGACCGCGCTGGCTCACTCGGCAGCTTCACCCGCAAGCAGATGGTCAAGCCCTTCGCCGACGCGGCGTTCGACCTCAACCCCGGCGACATCAGCAGCGTGGTGGAGACCGATTTCGGCTTCCACGTCATCAAGCGCACCGAGTAAACCGAGTGTCAGGAGCACCCGCTACCCGCCGACGTATCGTGATCGCCGAGGACGACCCGGCGATCGCGACCATGCTGCAAAAGGTGCTGTCTACCCAGTACGACGTGGTGGTCGCGCACGACGGCCGCTCCGCGCTGGCGCTAGCCGTCACGCCGCCGCGCCCCTCGCTCTTGATGCTCGACGTGATGATGCCCGGCCTCGACGGCTTGGGCGTGGCCGCGGAAGTGAAGAAGATGCCCGAGCTCAAGGGCCTACCGATCATCTTTTTGACCGCGAAGACGGGCGCGACCGACGTGATCAAGGGCATCCAGAGCGGCGCGCGCCACTACATCACCAAGCCGTTCAAGATCGACGACGTGCTGGCCAAAGTGAAAAAGACCCTCGGCGGCTAGCTCGATGACGACAACGAGATCAGTTGGGGGCGGGCAGCGCCCGAGCTCCGTCCCGCTCGCGCCGCGCTTCGCCTACCCGCTCAGCTTGCTTTCCGGCTTGCTCCACTCGCTGGCCTTTCCGGGCATCGATATTTGGCCGCTGTCGTTCGTCGCGCTGGTGCCGCTGCTCGTGGCGCTCGCGGGGCAGCGACCCAAGCACGGCTGGTGGCTGGGCTGGACCGCCGGCTTCGGCATGACCATCACCGGCTTTTATTGGCTGGGCTACACGCTGAAGGTTTTTAGCGGCTTTCCGCTGCCGCTCTGCTGGTTGTTTCAAGCCATTCTCTGCGGCTACCAGGCGGGCCGCATCGGCTTGTTTGGTTGGCTCGCCACGCGCGGTGAAGCGCGGGGCTGGGGTCGCGGCCTCACGCTCAGCTTGGGCTTCGCCGCCAGCGAGCTGCTGTTTCCGCTGCTCTTTCCCTGGTTCTACGCCGCCACCGTGCACCAAGTGCCGGCGCTCGTGCAGCTGGCCGAGCTCGGCGGTCCGATCGCGGTGTCGCTTTCGTTGCTCGGCTTCAACTACGCGCTCGCTGAGCTGGTGCTGAGTCGTCTCGAGCAGCGCGCCCCGCGTCGGCTGGCGCTGCTGGCCGCCGCCGCCCCGGTTTTGTCCGCGATTTACGGTGCGATTCGCATCCCGATGGTCGACGCGCGAGCCGCGGCCGCCGAAAAGCTCGAGGTCGGCTTGGTGCAAGCCAACATGAGCTTGATGGGCAAGCGCCAGAACAAGAACGAAGGGCTCGAGCGGCACATCCGGCTCACCGAAGAGCTCAAGCAGCAGACTCAGCTCGATCTGGTGGTGTGGAGCGAAACATCGGTGATGTCGGCGGTGCTCGAGACCGAAGCCGACCAAAAGCTGCGCAAGCAGTTCACCCGCAAGCTCGGCGTGCCCGCGCTGTTCGGCAGCGTGCTGGTGCGCCCCGTCGAAGACGCCCGCGAGTACGTGCTGTTCAACTCGGCCCTGCTGACCGACAAGCGCGGCTCGATGGTGGGGCGGCTCGACAAGCAATACTTGCTGGCTTTCGGCGAGTATTTGCCGTTCGGCGAGACCTTTCCGATCCTTTATGAGTGGTCGCCGCACACCGGCCATTTCAAGGCCGGCGACTCCTTCATCCAGCCGCTGCACTTGGGCGCGCACGAAATCGCCGTCGTCATCTGCTACGAAGACGTGCTGCCCAGCTTCGTGAACCGCCTGGTGGGGCAAGGCGATCCCGAGTTGCTCGCCAACCTCACGAACGACGCCTGGTTCGGCGACAGCACGGAGCCGTGGATCCACCTGGCGCTGGCCAAATTTCGAGCGGTCGAGCAGCGTAAGTTCTTCGTTCGCTCCACGAACAGCGGCGTGAGCGCCTTCATCGACCCGGTCGGCCGCGTGATCGCCAACACCAAGACCTTCGAAGAGGCGTCGGCGCACGCCACCTTGCGCTGGCTGAAGGGCAAGACGCCGTACACCCTGTGGGGTGACGCGCCGTGGTGGCTGGCGTCCCTGGCCAGCGTGGCGTTCGCCTTCCGGCGCCGCAAAGCCGCGACCGCGACCGCACCGAAGGAGGCTGTGGCACCTACATCGGAGCCATTGGAGTCGGCCCAAGAGCCGCTAGCAAAACCCGACACGTCGGGCTTTCCAAAACCCGGCGATTCCAAGGACGATTCCGAGGAGTAGCTCCTTGTCAGGGAAGCCCGAGCGGCCCACGGACGAATAACGTGATAATTCTGCCCGTCGATCCGGGTAACCTTCCTTCCTCGCCAGGCGGGCGGCGCGACGAACGCGTCGCTGGGTGCGGCTGGCGACCTACTTTTCGGAGAGCTCAGAGATGCAGAAAAAGTCTTCTTATCGGTTGTTGAAGTGGACCCTCTTGGCGTGCGCGACGGCGTCGCTGGCTTCGGCCTGCGTCGTCACGTCCGATAACGGCGGCGACGACTTTTTCGACGGCGGCGAGGGCGGCACCAACAGCACCGCTGGC
>Ga0164307_10001332_pt1 | contig 11128 bp, 11 predicted proteins | sample Whisoiple_243_MG_FD_110214 | JGI IMG/M metagenome (GOLD analysis project Ga0164307, IMG submission 110214) | Soil microbial communities amended with fresh organic matter from upstate New York, USA - Whitman soil sample_243_MG | ecosystem: Environmental > Terrestrial > Soil > Unclassified >...
GGATTCCAGCCGTGCTGTTGTCCACGCCGGGGTGTCGCCATGGCCCAGACGACCGGGTGTTTCCGAAGGCCAATAGATGCACTTCTTGCGTCACGACGTGAAAGCTACTGTCGCGCTGCTCATTCGACGTGGGTTAAATGCGTCGAGAATGCAATTCAGCGGTCGCCGCCAGTACTGGCTGGCGCGTTGCCGAGTACTGCGACCAAGCGACGAGAACTGCTTCAAGTTGCTCGGCAGAATGGCGGCCAAGGCCGCACTCCGTCGAAATGCCGAAGGCGGGTAGGAACTCTCCGGCGAGAGCAGTCCGCTCGAGTGCCCCAAGGGCACCGTCCTCGGCGTGTAGGAGACCGAGGTAAATTTCGGTGCTGGGTTCGAGCGCCAAGCCGCTCAACGGTTGCCAGTGGGCACGCTTGGTCCAGGCCGCGACCGTCGCCGCCTGAATAGCGTCGATGCGACGCTGCACATGGCGGGACAGACCATTTGCAAGGGTGACGATCGCCGTGGCGTCGCGCGGCAGGATGTGCCGACCACCGCGGGCGGCCGCATCGGCGTCCGGCGGATCCCCCATGAACGGTGACGCACCGAACTTCGAATCGCCGTAGCACAGGTGGAAGGTGAGATCGGCGTCGTCGTCCACCCAGTCCGCCAGCCGGGCGGTCGCGGCGTAGATCGGTTCGAATCCGCCATATGGATTGGGAAACCAGCCCTCGATGGTGGCCAATTCGGTCGGCAGGTCCCACTGGATCGCCAGATCGCTCGGCGGGATCAACTCCTGCAGTGCGGCCACACTGTGGCGCAGCCGCTGTTCATACGCGTAGGCGATCTCGACCTGTGAGTCGAACTCCGCGAAGGAGTTGACCGCATTGAACGGTGTGGCGATCGACACCAGGAAGCGAGAATCCTCCGTCAGCACGCCCTCCTCACGCGCCGCCAGGAACCGTCGGTACGACTCGGCGGCGACAGTGTGATAGTCCACAGCACCGAACGACACGGCAGTGCCCGATCGCACCCGCGCCCGGCCGTCGACGACGTCGAGTGTGGGGTTGCGCAGGAAGTGATCGGCCTGAGTGAGCACCCAGTTCGCGCGGTCGCCGGGCTCGCCGTCCGAAACCCGGGTGACCCCCGGCTGCAGGCGACTGCCGACCAACCGGAATGCATCGTCGACTGTCGGAACGTTGATGCTGCCGGTGATGTAGAACCCAGTCATGTCATTCCTTCGGTTGTGAGCGACGGTCAGATCAGCACGCCGAGGCGAGGCGGCTTCGTGCCATGCAGCGTGTGGTTTCCGAGGTGCACGTACTTCCAGCGGGCGGGATCATGCAGTGAGTGCACCCGCACGTTGCGCCAGTGCCGATCCAACGCGTACTTGCCGTCCGTCGCCGAAGTGCCGGTGAGTTCGAAGATGCCGCTGGCGATCTCAACGGCCAACTCCTGCGCCAGCGCCTTGGCCGCGGCCACCTTCAACGACGCATCGGCTGCAGATTCGCGGGTGAGTTCGGCCTCGCCGACCGCTGCGTCGACCAGACCAGCACCCTGCGCGAGCAGCGCCTCCAGCGCATACAGCCGTGCGGTGAGCTCACCGAAGCGCCGGACGACATGTGGCTCGTCGGCGGCACTGTCCACCCCCGCCTCGAACCACGGCCGGCTCTTGGTGGTGACGAAGCGCGCGCCGTCCTCCAGTGCGGCGCGCGCGATTCCGATGTCCACGGCGGCGTGCAGGGCCTGATCGAACGCGCCGAGCACTGCCGGGGGCGCCGTCGCGGGATCCGGGTCGGGACCCTCGTCGATGACAAACCCCTTGTCGACCACCACCTGATCCAGGATCACTTCACCGCTGGCGGTGCCGCGTTGCCCGAACGCCGACCACCGATCCAGGTTGAGGGTCACGCCAGGATCCGATGGCCGGACGAAAACCGTTGCGCCATGGTGTGGTTCCGTATCCGGAATCCTGGCAGCAACCGCTATCCAGCCGGCTTCCAGCGCGCCCGTCGCGTAGTACTTCTTGCCGTTGAGGACCCAGCTGTCGCCGTCGCGACGAGACACGGTGGTCAGCCGGTCCGCACTGGTGCGGGTGCCCCGCTCGACGGTCGCATTGCCTACCTGGGTGCCCGCCACCACATCGCCGTAGATGCGCGGCGCTGGATCGGCGTCGCCGAGGCCGCGAATGGCGAAGTTGATCACGAAATGCGACAGGAGCAGTTGCCCGACGGCCGAATCGGCCTGTGACAGAATGCGAAGCACCTCGATCGCGGTCGAAGGCGGCAGGTCGGGGCCGCCGAAATCGGCAGGCACGATGATGCCGAGCAGACCCGACTCGGCGACCCTGTGCAGCTCCGCAACGGGCCAGACCCCGTTGATTTCACGCTCGACGGCACCGGCGGCGACTTCCGCAGCGACCGCATGTGCTGTCGTCAACGCGTCAGCGACGGAGGCGAGGACGGGGGCGGTGCTCTCTGTGGTGGTCATAACGGAACGCTATGAGCGCACGCACGCATGGCCCAGATTTGCGATCAGTCCGAGGATATCGACGGACTAGTAGGCCGCGGCGGGCCCTTTCGGCTTGATGCCGTGGTGCAACTCGGCCACATCGGGGTGCGCGCGTGTCCGCGACTTCCACGCGTTCTCGCCGTAGGTGTTGAAGATCGGGTTATCCGGGTCGGCCTCGACACCTCTTGACAACGCCGCCAGGTCGGGTGGCAGCGAGATGATGGGGACCAGAGCATCGAGGGCGGGGTTGAGGAAGTACGGGATCGACACCCGGTCGCTTCCCGGCCGCGGTGCACGCACGCGATGCCGCGTCGCGCGCAGATAGCCGCCGGTGGCCACCTCGAGCAACTCGCCGATGTTCACGATCAGCGCATCCGGCACCGGCGGCACGTCGATCCACTGCTGCGGGCCGAGTTCAACTTGCAACCCCTCAGAGTCCGGCTCCACCAGCAGCAGGGTCAACACGCCCGAATCCTTATGCACGCCAACACCTTGCGGTGTTTCGTCTGTACCCGGATAGCGCACCACCTTGATCAGTGTCGCGGGCAGCTCTGCGAAGGCGGCGTCGAAAACATCCTCGTCAGCTCCCAACGACACGGCCCAATGCCGCAACAGGCGCAATCCGACACCAGACAGCGCCGCATCCCACCTCTCGAATGCCGCCCGGAAGGCTGACGGCGTCGACGGCCACAAGTTGGGTCCCTGCAGTCGCCAGAAACCCTCCGCGCCCTCGATGACCTGCCGCTCCGGACCGATATCGATCTGCTCCCGCCAGTCGACCTTGCCGTTGGTGAGCTCGCCGCCCAAACGGGAATAGCCGCGAAACTGTGGGCTCTTGAACTGGCTGATCTCGTTCTTCGCCTCGGCAGGCAGTGCAAAGAACTGCCGCGCCAACGTGAGCACCTCGTCACACTGCTCGCGTGGCACACCGTGACCGACGAGGTAGAAGAAGCCGCTGTCGTGGGCTGCTTCGCGCAGCCGTGTCCGAAACGACGTCGGATCCCTGTCCGCGTCTGTGAGGTCGAGAACCGGGAGCATGGACCCCATTGTCGACCTCAGGTGTCAACTAGTGCAGCCGTTGAATCACCATGCGCCAATCTCTTGGCGGCTGAGCGCGTTCCGCCGATCATCGTCTCATGAGCAGCAGCACACGATATTTCGACGACACATCGCGGAAGGTCATCGACGTCGCGACCGGAATACTCGTTGGGCTGCGCTGCTACTCACCCGGTGAGGCCTTCGAGGAACTGGTCAGCGTCATGAACCGGACCGGCGTAGGTATCGGCAGCCTGGCCGCCGGCTTGGTCGCCCTGGCGGGTGGCGGATCGTCCGCTGGTCACGACGAGGCGTTTACCGCATGGGGGGAACTGATCGGTCGAGACCGGCTTGTTCCCGTCGCGACGATGCCCTGACGCTGCGCGGGATCATTGAGGTATTCACATGCGTTTCGACCCTGACGACGTGTCCGGGCTGCTGCCGGAATGGCAGTCCGAATCCCAGATCACGCTGGCGCCCGCCGAATCGCTGCTGTGGGCCCGTTTCGCCGCGTGGCTGCGACCGGGCCTCTACGACCGCAGGCTCGCCAGCGGCGCTACCGTGCACGCCGAAACTCCGCTGGCGTTCCACGCCGAGAGACTCACCTCGGTGCGTGAACGGGAAAGCGTGGCCCGCTCCTTGCGCCGCTGCATCGACGACGCACACGATGCGTCACCGTTCCGGTCGGTGCGTCCCGAAATCAATGCAGGTGAAGTCGTTGCGGCAGAGACCATCATCGACGACATCACGTTACGGCTTCACTCTCAGCGTCCGGTTACCGCGCGCGGCATGGCCGAGCTTCGCCTTCTGCTCGGCGACGGCGGCGGGCCGCTGTACCGCTACGGCCGAGGTGATCTGCGGGAACGGTTGACGGCCGCGTTCGGCTCGCTTTAGCGACGGTCAACGCGCGTCGCCTGTCAGATTCAGGTCAGCGGCCCTGCCGAATTCGTCGTCGATCAGCACGACGTCGCGCCCGTGCCTGTCGAGGATCGACGCCGCGATGGACGCGCGATAGCCGGATGCGCAGTGCACCCAGACCTCGCCGCCGGGCAACCCGTTGACGCGGTCGATCAGCTCGTGCAACGGAATGTTCACCGCGCCCCGCACGTGCGAGTCGGCGAACTCGTCGGCCTGACGCACATCGAGAACGGTCATCTCGCCGCTCCCGACGGCCTTCGCGAGTGCGACGAAATCGGCGACCCGGTAGGTTCGCATGTCGGCCGCGTTACCGACAGCTTCGATGTCGGCGGAACCTGCGATGTCGTCAACGCCGATACGCGCGAGTTCACGCCTGGCATCCACGATTTGGCTTTCATCCTCGCCGATCAGCGTCAGCCCGGTACCCCACGGGTGTAGCCACCCGAGATACGTCACGAACGACCCGGACAACTCGAATCCGAGGCTGCCGTTGAGATGTCCGGCGGCGAACGCCACCCGATGGCGGAGGTCGACGACCCACTCGCCCGACTCCAGCCGGCGGCGCAGCTCGTCGGCGTCAATGGGCTTGGGCAACGAAAGATCGACGGCCGCAGGACCTTCGCTGTTGATCACGCCCATGTGCGCGTAGTAGGCCGGGTATGCCGACAGCTCTGTCAGCAGTTCGTCGACGAAGGCCTGCTCATCCTTGGTCAAAGCGGGATTGCTCTGGCGCTGCAGCCCGATCGTCGACGCGTCCTCGTCGACGGACGAGGCTGAGCAGAAGCTGCCGAAACCGTGCGTCGGGTACACCGCCGCACCGTCGGGTAGCTCGTCGGCCAGGCGTCGAACGGAGTTGTACTGCGCGCGGGTCAGCGCCTCGGTCTCGGCTTCGTCGACCAGGTCGGTGCGTCCGGTGCTGCCGAACAGCAGCGAGCCGCCGGTGAACACGCCGACGGCGTCGCCGGACTGGTCGCGCAGTTCGTAGCTGACGTGGTGCTGCGTGTGGCCGGGCGTGTGAATGACCCGCAGCACGATCGAACCGGACTCGATGGTGTCGCCGTCGACCACCCTTCGCGCCGGATAGCCGAGGTCTTCCCCGTCAGGAACCACGTATTCGGCGTCGACCGTCCGTGACAGCTCCAGCCCGCCGGTGACGTAGTCGTTGTGAATGTGGGTTTCCAGCACGTGGGTGATGCGGGCATTGCCAACCGCCGCCAGCACGCGGTCGATATCACGCTGCGGATCGATGACGACAGCGACGCCGTCGCCGCTGACGACGTAGCTGCGGTCGCCCAGTCCCGATGTCTCGATGATCGATACCCGCATAGTGCTAACGGACTACCCCAAAACCGGTGTGGCCTCAAACCTTGAACTCTGGTTGAGCAGAAGTGCAGCCGCGCTACCTCTCCGACGCGTTGTTGATGATGTCGATCGCCATCGTCGTCGCCTCGTCGGCGAGGTTGTAGGCACAGACCCACGTCTCGACAGTCAGGTTGGACGCCGCCGCCAGTGCGTGCTGACATCCCCAGCCGTCGGCATCCTCCTGGTTCGCCACCTGGGCGATCAGACCGTCAGTGCTCGTCACGTCGCCGAACTCCCACAACGAGCTGGTATCCGAGGTGTCCACCGCAAGCGACGACCCGACGCACTTCTGCCAGCTCGATTTCGACTTCTCCAAGAACCGGTTGGCATTGCTCGCCTCCGGATAGATCACCGCGGTCTGCTCGATCCAGTGGTCGTTGTCCTCATCGGGTTCGCGCGCCACGACGTCGCGCACCGCCGTCCATCCGCTGCCCTCGTACACAGGTTCCTCGGCGCCGAACATCGCGCCGAGGCAGTCCTGGTTGGACACCTTGTCCGAGGAATCTGTCATTTTGTCCATGTCGCTGGTGATTTCGAGATCGGTGGTCCCCATGATGTCGTTGATCTCGTCGATGGGAAGCAACACCGAGTCGAGAACCGACTCCTGCAGCCGAGGCACATCTGTCGGCACGGTCTTCGCATCCCGCACGGCAGAGCCGGAAACTGTGCTCACGCAGCCGGATAACGCCATCACGGCGATGACTGTCCCGGCGACGAGAGCCCGTGCGGTCATTTCTTGGGTTTGGCGCCCGCGGCGTCGGACGACAACGCCGCAACGAAGGCCTCCTGGGGAACTTCCACACGCCCGATGGTCTTCATCCGCTTCTTGCCTTCCTTCTGCTTCTCCAGCAGCTTGCGCTTGCGCGTGATGTCGCCGCCGTAGCACTTCGACAGCACGTCCTTGCGAATCGCGCGGATGTTCTCGCGGGCAATGATTTTCGCGCCGATCGCAGCCTGCACCGGAACCTCGAACTGCTGGCGTGGGATGAGTTCCTTGAGCTTGCTGGTCATCTTGTTGCCGTACGCGGCGGCAGCGTCTTTGTGCACGATCGCGCTGAACGCATCGACAGGCTCGCCCTGGAGCAGGATGTCGACCTTGACGAGATCGGCTTCCTGTTCGCCCGACTCCTCGTAGTCAAGGCTGGCGTATCCGCGGGTGCGCGACTTCAACGAGTCGAAGAAGTCGAAGATGATTTCGCCCAGCGGCATCGTGTAGCGCAGCTCCACCCGCTCGGGCGACAGGTAGTCCATGCCGCCCAGCTCCCCGCGACGGGACTGACACAGCTCCATGATGGTGCCGATGAACTCGCTCGGCGCGATGATCGTGGTCTTGACCACCGGCTCGAACACCGCGCGCACCTTGCCTTCGGGCCAGTCCGACGGGTTGGTGACGACGAGCTCGCTGCCGTCGTCCTTCTCGACGCGGTAGACGACGTTGGGCGAGGTGGAGATCAGGTCCAGGTCGAATTCGCGCTCAAGCCGCTCCCGGGTGATCTCCATGTGCAACAGTCCGAGGAATCCGCACCGGAAGCCGAATCCCAGCGCCACCGACGTCTCCGGCTCCCAGACCAGGGCTGCGTCGTTGAGCTGAAGCCTGTCGAGCGCGTCGCGCAGGACCGGGTAGTCGGAGCCGTCCACGGGATAGAGCCCGGAATACACCATCGGCTTGGGTTCGCGGTACCCGGTGAGCGCCTCGGTGGCGCCGTGGCGGGCCATCGTCACGGTGTCGCCGACCTTCGACTGACGCACGTCCTTCACACCGGTGATGAGATAGCCGACCTCGCCGACCCCAAGGCCCGCGGACGGCTTGGGATCGGGTGACACGATGCCGACTTCCAGCAGTTCATGGTTGGCGCCGGTGGACATCATTTTGATCCGTTCGCGCGGCAGGATCTTGCCGTCGACGACGCGCACGTAGGTCACCACGCCGCGATAGATGTCGTACACGGAGTCGAAGATCATCGCGCGGGTCGGCGCGTCGGCGTCACCCTGCGGCGGGGGCACCTCGCGCACGACGTGGTCGAGCAGATCGGCGACGCCATCGCCCGTCTTCCCGGAGACCCTCAATACGTCGCTGGGCTCACAACCGATGATGTGGGCGATTTCACCCGCATAGCGGTCGGGGTCGGCGGCAGGCAGGTCGATCTTGTTCAGCACGGGGATGATGTGCAGGTCGCGGTCCAGCGCCAGGTACAGGTTCGCCAGCGTCTGCGCCTCGATGCCCTGGGCGGCGTCGACCAGCAGCACCGCGCCTTCGCACGCCTCGAGGGCGCGCGACACCTCGTAGGTGAAGTCGACGTGACCGGGCGTGTCGATCAAGTGCAGGACGTAGTCCGTGCCGTCGACGTTCCATGGCAGCCGGACGTTCTGAGCCTTGATGGTGATGCCGCGTTCCCGCTCGATGTCCATCCGGTCCAGGTACTGGGCGCGCATATCGCGGTCCGCGACGACACCGGTGAGCTGCAGCATCCGGTCGGCCAGCGTCGACTTGCCGTGGTCGATGTGGGCGATGATGCAGAAGTTCCGAATCTGCGCCGGCGCGGTGAAGGTCTGGTCGGCGAAACTGCTTATGGGAATCTCCTGGTCAGGCTTTGTATAGCGGGGGCGCTATGCCCATCCAGGGTATCGAGAGCGGGGCGAGGCGACACAATCGTGCGCGTTTCGCTTCACATATGCTGCGATTATGGCCTCGCAATGGAAGACCTTCCAGCGGCTAGCCGAGAACCTGGTGTTCAACGAGGCGCCCAGGTTCATCCGCCAGCTGCAGCGGCCCGAGACGCTGCCCCGCAGCATTCAGCAGGGCATCAAGGCGGGCATCGACGCCCTGACGGGAGTCGCTGACGAGTCGGCGCCAGCCATCACGGCCGGGCGCCCGGTCACCGATAACAGCGTTCCCACCGCACAGCGGGCCCGCAGGTTGGTGTATGCGCCCGACCTCGACGGCCGCGCCGATCCCGGCGAAGTGGTGTGGACGTGGGTGGTCTACGAGGACGACCCGTCACGGGGCAAGGATCGCCCGGTACTTGTGGTCGGCCGCGACCGTCGCACCCTGCTCGGCTTGATGCTGTCCAGCCAGGAACGCCACCAGAACGACCGAGAGTGGGTCGGTATCGGTTCGGGACCGTGGGATTACGAAGCCCGGCCGAGCTGGGTGCGGTTGGACCGGGTGCTGGACGTGCCCGAGGAGGGCATCCGCCGCGAAGGCGCAATCCTGGAACGCGAGACGTTCGAGATCGTCGCGACCAGGTTGCGCCGCGACTATTCGTGGAGCTGACCTACCGCGGCGCCCGCCACATCGGAATCATCACCGGGCCGCCCGGCACCACGATCTCCCCGATCTGCTCGAAGCCGAACCGGCTGTAGTACGGGATCAGCGATTCCTCGCTCGCTTCGAGGTAGGCGGGGGCCCGCTCGCCGTCACACCGGTTCAGGCGTGAAGCCATCAGGGCCTGCCCGAAGCCTGCGCCGCGCACCGACGGATCGCTGCCGATGACCATCAGATACCAGTGCGGCTCCTCGGGGTGAGCCTCCTCCATCAACTTGCCGAGGGTTTTGGTCTGCTCGGCCCGCGAGCGGAAGTGCCACGCCAGCGTCGGCATCATCTTCAGCTCTTCCCATCGCGAAGACTTGCGCTGGCCCGGCGGGTCCCACAGCGTGGCCGCGCCGACGACCCCGCCGCGGCTCGCCACCTCCGACCCACCGCGGGCGATGAAATGGTTCCTGGTCAGGGTCGCGAACAGCGGAGGCAGTGCGTTGGCCCTGGCCTTGTCGTCCGGCAGCATGTACTTCATCACCGGGTCGTCGTAGAAGGCCCTGGCGAGCACTTTGCTCTGCGAACGAACGTCGGCCCGCGCGACGGGGCGTAGTTCGATCTCAGCCACGGGTGATGTAGTCCTGGAGCGCCCTCTGCTCGCTTTCCAGCTCCTCCATCCGCTGCTTGACGATGTCGCCGATGCTGACGATCCCGACAAGGCGGTCGTTCTCGACGACCGGGATGTGCCTGACCCGCTTGGTGGTCATCAGTGCGGTCAGGTGATCGACCGTGTCGGTCGGCGAGCACGTCGCGACCATCGTCGTCATGATCTGCGAAACCGGCAGCCGCAGCAGCTCGACGCCGTGTTCATGCAGCTTGCGCACCACGTCGCGCTCCGAGACGATGCCCACGACGCCGTCGCCGGAGACCACGACCATGGCGCCGATGTTGTTCATGGCGAGCTCGTTGAGCAGGCCGGAGACCGACGTCTCGGGGGTGATCGTCGCCACCGCGGCGCCCTTTGTTCGCAACACGTCCGCGATTCGCATCGTCGCCTCCATAGTGACCGGTGTCACAACAGGTTAGGTCGAACTTGGTCGTCGGGAAAGCATCTTGGTCGGAACAGCCCCGCCGCGGTGCCGGTTGCAGGAACGTAGAACGACAACCGACACGAGGAATGAAAGCATGACTAACAAAACCGCGGACGTACCCACCGTCACCCTTGGCGACGAATTGACGGTCAGTGCAATCGGTTTCGGAGCGATGGCGTTGACGCCGGTTTACGGCGAGGTCGACGACACGGAATCGCTTGCCACGCTGCACCGCTGTCTCGACATCGGCGTGACGTTCATCGATACCGCCAACGTCTACGGGGGCGGAAACAACGAGCGGCTGATCTCCAAGCTGCTCGCCGAACGGCGCGACGAAGTCACCCTCGCCACGAAGTTCGGCATCGCGAGCAACCCGGCCGATCGTGCGGCAGGCAGCCTGGTGGCTCACGGCGACGCGGCGTACGTGCAAAAGTCCATCGACGAGAGCCTGTCGCGGTTGAAGACCGACGTCGTCGACCTCTATTACATGCACCGCCGCGACCCGTCGGTCCCGATCGAAGAGACGGTCGGCGCGATGGCCGACCTGGTAGCGGCCGGCAAGGTGCGCTACCTCGGGTTGTCGGAGGTGACGGCCGACGAGCTTCGCGCGGCCGTCGCAGTGCACCCGATCGCCGCGGTGCAGAGCGAATGGTCGATCTGGAGCCGTGACGTCGAGCGCAACGTCGTGCCGACGGCCGCCGAACTCGGCGTGGGTTTTGTCCCCTATTCACCGCTGGGCCGCGGCTTTCTGACCGGTACCGTCCGGTCGGCGGCCGATCTCACATCGACGAACGACTTCCGCAAGACCATGCCGCGGTTCGCCGAGGGCGCCCTGGACGCCAACCTCGCGGTGGTGGAAGTCGTCACGTCGGTCGCAGAGGCCGCGGGCGCGACGGCGGCACAGGTCGCACTGACGTGGTTGAGGTACCGCGCCGACACGTTCGGTGTCGCATCGGTTCCGATCCCGGGCACGCGGCGGGCC
>Ga0164307_10001333_pt1 | contig 11112 bp, 18 predicted proteins | sample Whisoiple_243_MG_FD_110214 | JGI IMG/M metagenome (GOLD analysis project Ga0164307, IMG submission 110214) | Soil microbial communities amended with fresh organic matter from upstate New York, USA - Whitman soil sample_243_MG | ecosystem: Environmental > Terrestrial > Soil > Unclassified >...
GAATAAATTAAATGGTCGATTTTATTATATCCAGATTGAAAGGGACTTGTTCAATGACCTTATGGTTAATATTATTCGCGGTGGTGTTCATGTTACTGTCCAGCGGTATATTTTTTGCGGTGATGCTGGATCAGTACGAGAAAAGGTCAGACAAATTACTGAGCGTCGACTTAGACGGGGATATACTTTAGTTCAATAAATGGATAAGATATAAACAAATTATAGCAATGGATTTGCTTATGACAGCTGGCGCTCCCAATAAATATACTCCCACAAGATTAAAATCTATCCTACAAGATATTTCAGATCGTATACCTTATGAATTTGCAGCAGAAGCTAATGGTATTAGAGAATCAACTTTGTATGCTTGGATAAATCAAGGTAAGGATGAACAAGACCAAGGATTAGATACTCCACTTGCTAAATTTTCAGAGGATATAAAGAGAATTGAAGCAGAAAAGATCAAACATCATCTCGAAAAGTTGAATAATAATGTTGAGCGTTGGCAATCTGATGCATGGATTTTAGAAAGACGTTGGCATAAAATTTTCGGGGCGAATGTTTTACAAAAAGAACATGAAGAACGTTTGGCTAAACTTGAAGAAGCGACTAAAGCTAAGGAATAATCATGGATAAGAAGCCAAAGAAGGAAGAGAAGCCGAAAAAGAAACGGGTATTCAATCCTGATATCATTCCCGTTCAAGCAAAGACATATGCAACTTTACATAGAACTTTGAGAGGAACTCGAAAATGAAAGAAGCTGATGACAATTATGCATGTTCATTAGAATTGAAAGGTGGATACCATGGACATCCTTATCCGCAAAAATTCGTTAAGGCTCCATTATCTCAGCACCCATCTCCTGCACCATCATCTGGAAAAGAAACGCCTAAAAGTGAGGCAATGCGCATCACATTAAAAGCATAAGGTTGACAATGTTATTGCATAAGGTTGACAAATGGATTGTCCGGGCTGCAAGTACGGTGAAACTCGCGTTATCGAATCTCGTCCCACAAGTGGTGAATTAATCAGGCGTAGAAGGCAATGCATAAAATGCGGATTGCGTTTTACGACTGATGAACACGTGCGTGATAGAAAGAAGAAGGATGTTAAATGACATTCTCTTCACGGCTAGCTAAATTGGAAGCCATGTCTAAGACTAAATCCCAAAATCATATTACATTTGAAACCGACAGGACGATCATACATGGCAGCGATGGCAACAAAATTTATGTACCTTCTCCAACTGGTAAACTTTTTCATTCTAGTGATGGTTTTGTTGATCTTGTCATTGGGCCATATGGTTCCGGTAAGTCAACCATGTGCATACAGCGAATCGTCAAATCCGCTTGTAATATGCCCAGCTGGGACAGTGGCCAGCGTAGATCGCGTTGGGCAATCGTTCGAAATACATCAGGGGAATTACATTCAACCACTCTCCAGACGTGGTTAACTTGGTTCGGTGACTTAGGCACGATTAAGAAGCGTCAGAAACCTTTACTCCAATACGAGCATGAGTTTAATGATGGCAATGGTATTGTTAGACTTGATCTCATATTCATTGCGCTTGATAGGCCTGATGACGTGCGTAAAATTAAATCCCTTGAATTAACAGGAGTCTATTTGAATGAGCTTAGCGAGTTACCTCAAAATGTACTCTCCCATTTCAAGGGCCGTGTTAATGGAAGGTATCCTTCAAGAACATTTTGCCCGGAAGCTTATTGGTCGGGTATCATTTCCGACACAAATCCGCCGGACGAAGATCACTGGATATTTCGAGATTTCGAAGTTAATAAGACACCAAGCTACAATGTATTTCATCAACCCTCAGGTCTCATCACGAATGAACACGGAGATTTTATAAGAGATGGTGAAGGTAATTACATACAAAACACTGATGCTGATAATGCTAAGCATTTATCCGGTGACTATTACCCGAAACTCGCAGAGAAACAATCTGAGGGTTTCATCAAAGTATATTGCGGTGGTAAGTATGGTCTGGTTGAATCGGGCAAGAGAGTTTATCCAGAATTTAATTACGACATCCATTCTGTGCAAACACTCGAAGCTATTCAAGGCGAGCCATTATATTTGGGATTTGACTTCGGGCTTACCCCTGCATGTGTCGTGGTTCAACTTACCGCACGTGGTCAAGTTCGAGTGCTCAAAGAATATGTTGCAGAGGATATGGGGATAAGAACATTTGCGGAGAATGTTGTTATCCCCAAGTTGGCAATTGATTTCCCATATTGTAAACCAAGTGAATGGGCTGAAGGTGACCCAGCGGGAGCGAAAGGCGATGAGATTATGGAGGAACTTAGTTGCATTGGTGAGCTTAATAATCTTGGCATACCTACTCGTGCAGCAACGACCAATGATCCTGATGTTAGGATCAACAGTGTTAGATACTTTCTCAACCTCATGGTGGACGGAAAGCCCGCAATCCTTATATCACGCGATGGATGCCCTATTCTCGTCAAAGGATTCATGTCAGGTTATCACTACAAACGTATGATGATATCAGGTGACGAACGATATCAGGATAAACCAAATAAAAATAAATACTCTCACCCTCATGATGCATTACAATATCGCTTGATGCCTTTTGCTGGTCAGAATAAAGAACCTGATAAGCAAAAGCATGATCCTTTTGCCAACAATACAGTTTTTAGGTGGCAGAATTAGATGAAAGATTTTGATCCAAATGTAATTATTCCTTTATCCATGTATGAAGATTTGAAATTGTTATCTAAAGGAGAATTATTCAAAGGATGGATTAGCCCAAAAATACAGTTACCATTAGAAATGGATGAAGTATTAGTTGTATGGAATTATTATAAAGATGATAAAAATATACAAATAGCAAGATTGATAGTATTAAAAAATGGTAAGAAATATTGGAGGTCATCTTATAGATTGGAGTTTAATTATGTAAAATATTGGATGCCTTTACCTAAATTACCAAAGGAATAAATAATGGCTTGTAAATGTGTAAATGAAGATGGAACACCTTCTTCTCTCTGTATGGGATGTTACATGGGTGCAATAATGAATCCTGAGAACCAAGTACGTGCTATGGAAGATTCGTTTACTCAAGTTCAATTGAATCAAATTAGAGATATTGTACGTGCATGTCTATCGAAAAGTATTAGTATTGAAAGTGCATGGATTGATGGATTTCTCAAAGGATTTGAACAGGGGAAAATTAATGGATAATTCAGACCCAAACAAAAAAGCATTCGAACCACAAATAGCCAAACAGGTTGAATGGATAGATAAGAACCTTGAGGCCAAGGACAAGATATTTAATACTGAACAAGAGATGTTTTATAGGGCTACGGATTATAGGGGGTCATGATGACAAAACTTGAAATTGACATGTTAATAGGAATAGTCTCACAGATCATAACTTATGCAGTAACTGCCAAGCCTGAGCTTGCAGATAATGCATTGATTAAAGACATGCAGATGGTTATTAAGGGTTTGAAGGCTGTGGGATTGTAATTGAAACAGGCGCAAGCAATTGATATAATGTTTTTATGGGAAAAATAAAATCCGGTATAAATATTAATTGCAATGCATGTAATAAAGAATTTTATGTGCCTCGATATCGTTCTGAAACTGCAAAGTTTTGTAGTTTGTTTTGTCAGAACCATAAACAACATGATAAATATATTTTTGAATGTATATCATGTGGCAAAAAATGTGAGACTTCTCCATCAAGAAGATATACAAATAAAAAGTTTTGCTCTATTGAATGTAGGGAAAAGAATGCTGCAACAGATAAAGAAAGACGTAAAAAGATAAAAGCAATTAATATTATTAGACGTGGGAATACTAAAGCAAGAACCATGAGAAAATATATTTCTCAATTTAGAAAAATGATGTGTGATATATGTGGTTACAATGAATACGAATTTTGTTTGGATATGCATCATATAGATCATAATCCAAATAATAATCATCCAGACAACATTGGTATTTTGTGTTGTCTGTGTCATAGGAAATTACATAAAGGAGTTATAGATATGCCGCTAAAGAAAGGAACTTCACGCGCTACTATTGGAAAGAACATAAAAGAAATGGAAGCAAGCGGACATCCTGCTAAGCAAGCTATAGCAGCTAGCTTGAATGAAGCTAGAATGTCAGGTGCAAAGATTGCTAAAAAGAAAAAAGGTAAAAAGAAATAATGTACAAAATAATAATTAATTATGGTGGAATAATTGGAAAAAATGATCCTAATAAGGCAATCGAAGTCATTGTTTATCATCCAGATAAAAGCCAAGATGGAACGCATATTTCTGCATCAAGCATATTTAATGCAAATATGATAAGAAGATTATCCCAAAAGGCTAGAGAAGATTTTATTAATTCTATTATTCCATCATTGGAAAATTGTATGAAAGAAGTAGATAGACGCAAGGAGTTAGAATTAAATGAGCGATAGTTGCATAGGGTTATCGTGTGAGCCTATTAAAGGAAACTTTAAGCAAGAAGAATGGTGTACAAAGCACCAATGTCAGTTTGAGTCATTTAATGGATTTAAGAAGTGTCCACAATGTAATTGGCAGCAACAATTAGGATTTACAGAAACTTTAGGAGTTACAGAAACTTTGTCTGTATGCCAGCATGGTAATCCGATTAACTTTGGAAGATGTTTAATATGCTATCCATTATCTAAACCTGATCCAATTAAAGAATTAAGAAATAGAATCGAATCTCTTCATGAATTTAAACTTCGTCAATGTGATGAGAATAAAGAGATTAAGAAAAGAATTGAAGAAGTAATTAATCTATTTGTTAAAGGGGAGTCTGTTCTCGAAGATGACATTATTAAACTTCAACAATCACGTGAAGCTCATTCAAGAAATCATAAAGATATTTTTGATAGATTAGATAATTTAGAGAAGCTGTATCAATCATCTACTGAAATGGAATCACATTTATTAAATAGGGTTAAAGATTTAGAGAAATTTCAAGATCTGACATATCTTCAATATCATAATAGAAAAGGTAAAAATCCCTATAAGTGTCCTGTTTGTGATGGGAAAAGGCACCTTCCAAACGGTCTAAAATTTGAAGAAGTGTATGGAACAACTTTAAAAACAATTTCAGAATGTGAGGTGTGTGAAGGAAAAGGAATAGTTTGGGGTTAATTAAATGGATCAAATAGGAAATAATTGTCGATGTCATTGTCATTCTACTTTTTGTGGAAAACCCCCTCATTGGAAATGTTATTGTGAATGTAAATCACCTACTAAAAATATAAAAACACCTTACAAATGCCCAATATGTGATGGAAAAGGTGGATTTTATATTAGCGGAACAATGGATGAAGAATGTAGTTCATGTGAAAAAGGAATAGTCTGGGGATGATGCGACCATTAACTGTAGATGATATTATTTTGGATGATGAGCCAGAAATAACATTCATTCCTGATAAAAAATTCATTTCAAAGCCAAAGACCAAGAAAGATACATATTCTTGGCGTTCTTATAGAAAATGGTATATATGGAAAGATTGGAATTGGGTTATAATATCCGACATGGATTTTCCATATAAACGATCAATTGATAAGGATATCAATCATGCCAATTCAACGTCTGACGACCAACTGGGCTGGAAATAACCATTTAGCATCCCGATTTGTACAATTATATTCCACTGATACGATTGCAACCTGTACGGCTGCTGGTTATTTGAATAACTATTTGGTCATGAATTCTATACCGCTTTATGTTAGCGATTTCGTTCATCTATCAGCCTCAAATGGCACACAGATTTATAAGCCAGCCTTTACTAATGGAACGCCTTTTAATGGTGGATCAGTACAATTGGTGGCTTTATCTTAATTCCGTGGGTACTTCATCACCACTCCAGCATAGCCCGCGTGCCGGAATAGAGCGGGCATAATTTTTTATTAATTAACCACGGATGGTTAATATGCAAGTCGAACCGACTGACGTTAATCAGGACTTTGATCCTGATAAAATAAATGAAATGGAAGAACGCCGTCTTGATAGGTTGAATCAGGCTGGTATTGATGAAGGCCAAGTGCTTGAACAAGCCGGTAAGCACATGAATATCTGGCAATCCTACTTCGGGGAAAATATAACCCGTGGTAAGGATGACATGAATTTTGTATTACGTGATCAGTGGACGGCAATTGAAAGGTCAGAGTTCACTCGTTTATTTAAACCAGCAATGACGTTTAATAAGCTTTATGATGCAACCAAAAAAATCGCAGGTGAGCAAAGAAAAAACAAACCGGATTTAATTGTGAGGTCATTAACAGGGAAGGCGACTCAAGAACAAATAAACCTTCGAGCAGATCTAGTACGTACAATTTCTTATCAATCGCAGAATGATTTAGTTTATCAAACCGCATTCAAATCAGCCCTCATGATGGGTTACGGTGCATTTCAAATCATGTTAGATTATGAATCACCGAAATCATTCAATCAAGTTATCCGCTATGATCTTATATCTGATCCGACCCGTACGGCATTTGACCCCACTGCTCTTAAGCCTCATAAAGGGGATGGCAACTATTGTGCTCGCTATTACGTTTTTAGTAGAGATGAGTTTTTCGCTACTTATCCTTATGTTACAAATCCCGTGTCTTATATTGATCCATACATGCTCCTCGACTTCCAATGGCAGACGAGAGATACGATAACAGTATGCGATTATTTCGTTAAAGAATGGTATCCATTGACCATTTACAAATTGTCTGATGGTCGCACTGTTAATGAAGAAGAATGGGAACAAATACAGAAGGATTATAATTTACAATTGACCATTACTGAGGAGACTCAGGAAGTTAAGAAGATGGTCAAAGCCATGCAGCCTAAGATTGTGAATGAACGTCAGACACAAGATTATCGGATTATGCATTATCGCTTGATTCGTGATCAGATCATTGAATTTAGTGAATGGCCATCAAGACAGCTTCCTATCATATTTGTAGATGGCGATAGTTATTTCATTGAAGGTAGACAGTACACAAGGTCGTTTATCCATGAAGCTCGTGATGCTCAAAAATGCGTTAATTATTTCGGAAGTGAAATTGCTGCCGAGGTTAAGAATAGACGCCGTGAGCAGTGGCTCGGTACTCCAGATAATATATCCGGATATGAACAGGACTGGAGAAATCCAGAACTTCAAATGGGTATACTTAGAGCAAAACCTGATCCGAAAACTGGACAAATGCCAGTTAAGCAGCCGCCTTGGGATTTGTCGCCCGCTATTATGCAGAATTTCCAACGTGCTACTCAGGATATTAGAGAGATTCTTGGTTTCTCGGAGACAGAAGCCTTACAAGGCCGTGATATCTCTGGCAAGGCAAGACGTGAACGTAAACTAGAAGGTTCAATGTCTGCCTATGTTTATTTTGACAATATGAATCAGGCCGTGGAACAGGGTGGCAGAGTAGTAAACGATCTACTCCCCTACATCATTGGGGAAGATGAGCGTACAATGGTAATTAGTAAGAAAGATGGAAAGACTGATTCCGTTAGAATTAACGAGCGAGGTCGCGATGGTCAGATTAGAAACGATCTGGGTGTTGGTGATTTCGATGTCGAGATTGACACAGGTCCTTCATTCGCAGTTCAAAAAGAAGTTGCGCTGGAATTCTTACAAACTACTCTGCAAGCTCAACCTCAAGCGTTCCCGCTGGTTGCTGACTTATGGGCGAAAAATCTGGACGTTCAATTTGGCCCACAAATTGCAGAAAGGTTTAAAACCATGGTTCCTCCTGAAATTCTCGCAAAAGAAGAAGGGAAAGAGCCGCCGCCACCGAAGCCAAATCCACAAGAAATGATGCTTAAAGCTGAACTTCAATTCAAAGCCGAAGAGATAAAGAATAAGCAAGCCGAAGTTCAAGTGAAGATGAAGAAGTTACAGCTTGAAGAGGAAGAACTTGAACTTAAACAGGCTGAAATGTTCTTGAAAGCCCAAGGCTTGAAGGATAAAGCTCATGCTGATGTGTTCAAGCATGAACTTGATTTGAAGAAAGCTGAAGTCATTCATGGTCAAGATCAAGATAAAATGGATAGGGATTTTGAGCATAAAGCGTCAGCTATTTTGGCCGATCTCTACAAACATGAAACTAAGCTTCATCATGAAAAACAAATAGCGAAATCTTCTGAAAGTAATAAAGCCAAGGAATAACCTTGGCTTTAACAAACACCACCTATAGCGTCGCAAAATAATACCATCAGAGTAAAATTTAAGCATTCGCATGCAGGAAGCATGCTGGGCGCACGAACCGCCTTACAGTTCGGGGCACAAGAATTGCCGAGTGGAGTCGATATGGATAGCGATCAGGATATGTCGGGTAACGACACGGAAAATTTGCAAGGTGAAGTGTTAGAAAGTTTAGGTGAACCTGCTGAAGGGGTAGAAGAGATTGCAGAATCTCAAGCACCTCAAGGCGAAGGGAATCGAGGGGACGCTCTATACGTTCAGAAGCGACTTAAGCAACAAAAGCGCCAACATGAACGGGAAATTAGAGAACTCCACGCAAGGATAGCGGAAATGCAGTCACAACCTAATCAATTTAATAATTCACAGCAAATGAATCCAGACAATGCCATGGGAAACCAAGGCGGAGTTGATGATGCGATTCACAAGGCAGTTAGCTATGCGCTCCAACACAAGGAAATGGAAGAGCGTAAGGCTAAAGATATGCAGTCTCAGCAGCATATTGCGAAACAGTATCAAGAATTAAATAAGCATCTTGATAATGTTTCAGACAAATATGATGACTTTGACGATGTGGTGAGAGGAGATGCCCCCTTTACAGCACATATGCGTGATGCCGCATTAATGTTACCTAAGAAAGGCCCCGGAAGTGCAGGCGAAGTCTTGTACAAATTGGGCAAAGACCCTGAAGCTCTATCTCGTATTGCAAACCTCCACCCTGTTGATCAAGCGGCTGAATTAGTCGCACTGAGTCATGCCTTGATTTCAGGTGGCGAGAATAAGAGTCAAGCCAACCGTCCATTAGGACAAATCAAGTCAAACCCAGTCGTTAATTCTGCCGGTGTAAATGAAAAGACACCTGTCTCTGATATCAGAGCAAGGATGAAACAGGGAACTTTCAAATAAGTCTCTTGTTTTAAACGGACGAATTATTCACGGATGGAGATTTGGCAATGCCTAATCAATTTATTACTACTCAGTTAGTTTCAAACACAGCATTAGCAATGTTTGCTAATAACTCACCTTTCATTATGACTGGATCACGGATTTATCAAGATGACTTCCAAAATTCCGGCTACAAAATCGGTGATACTTTACAAGTGCGTAGACAGAACAACTTTATCGTTGGTGATGGTTCGACTGCTGTCCCCCAAGATATTATTGAGACCGTTGAAAATATTACAGTGGCACACCAATATCATGCACTGATTGCTTATACGGTTCAGGATTTAACATTACGCATTGAAGATTTCTCTCGTATGTTTATCCAACCAGCTATTCAAAACATTATCACCCAGATGGAACGTGATATTTGTTCTGATGCTGAACAAGAACTGTATTTCTTCCAAGGTTCTGCTGGTTCTCCAATTAATTCATTCTCCACCGTCGATTTAGCAGGCGCTAAATTGTTGGAACAGGGTGTAAATATTGCAAGTGATGCGTATCTCGCCATGACGGTTCGAGACGGCTCCTCACTCAAGTCTGCATTGCTTAACAATTTCACCCCTGTATTCAACGAAGAAATTGTGCGTCAATCCGCTATTGGTCACTTGTCCTACTTTGATATCTTCCAATCCCAGAACATTGTTAAGCATACAGCTGGTGCAGGTCCAACCTTGTATCCAGGCGATACATTAACAGTGAATGGTACCGTATCAAGTGGTAATACCATCATCCTTGCTGGCGCCACCGCTGGTGTCACCAACTACTTCTTACCGGGTGACTTGATCTCAATCGCTGGCGTTCATAGCGTCAACCCATTGAGCCGTCAATCTACTGGTCAGAACATGCAATTTGTTATCACTGCTGCTGCAAATTCCTCTGGTGGTGGCGCTGTAACCATTACAGTTAGCCCAAGCATTGTAAGCAGCACCTCAAGCCCATTACAGAATGTTGATGGACCAGTGCTGACAACCTCTGCTGTGACTGTAGTACCTTCATACAATGTAAACGTGGCTTATCCTGCACGCGCGTTGGATATCGTATGTCCACCTCTTTATAAACTCCAAGTGCCATATGCAAGCGTTGCGGTTGATCCAGAAACTGGATTATCACTCGCTGTTACACAAACTGGCGATATTTTAGGTTATCAAAACTTAATGCGTATCGACATTTTGTGTGGATTTAAATGGCATCCTCAATACGCCGTTAAATTATTGTCATAAGGAATAGAATCATGAAAGACAGATACGATGGTAATCCGGGTAAAGAGGCGATGATTTCTAACAAGCGTCAATCACGTCTTGAAGCCGAACATTCTGCAAAGAATGCATTTGTTAAACGCGAACAAATGAACAAGGACAAATATGCAGGTCGCAAGCCTGAAATGAAGTCCGACATGTTTGAGTTCAACGCCAATATGCAAAATAACGGCGCTTGGGCACAAGGCTTAGGAAAGAAATTGACTGCTGGTTTGGATAAAGTTGCATTCCCTGTAGATGGTGAAGGCGACGACTCCTAATGTCGAAATAAAAGGAAAAAATCGACATATCAATCAGGTATGTCGATTCCTTCGACATGATAAGGAGGACATGGAATGTCCCAGCAAGTCAAAACCACTAATGACGTCATCATTAATGCTCTCTATTTGCTAGGTGAGTTAGGTGTTGGCGAGACCCCTGACGGTTTCATGCTGTCTACAGGGTTAGAGCTTATTAATGAATTATTGGATAAGTTCGCATCAGATAGTATCTATATTCCGTATTTAACGACATTGGATTTCAATCTTGTTGTTGGAAAAGACACTTATTCTATTTCTGACATGGTTCCTGCGGATATTACTGGGGACCGTATTGTTGATTTATCTTTTGCTAATTATTTTGTACCTGCTAATGGCAATCCATCAGGTGCATTACCTATTTCAACACCATTTACTGCCGATAGTGTTACCAGTTTGTTAACGC
>Ga0164307_10001335_pt1 | contig 11106 bp, 8 predicted proteins | sample Whisoiple_243_MG_FD_110214 | JGI IMG/M metagenome (GOLD analysis project Ga0164307, IMG submission 110214) | Soil microbial communities amended with fresh organic matter from upstate New York, USA - Whitman soil sample_243_MG | ecosystem: Environmental > Terrestrial > Soil > Unclassified >...
AAGCCGTGGATCAGCTCCGGGATCAGGAAGCCGGTGTCGGCGAAGCCGTTGCCGTGGAAGTTGCCGCTCTCGTTGATGGGCACGCCGCCGACCGTGAGCTCGATGTCTTGCCCCTCGCGCGCGTCGAAGCCGCGCAGATAGATGCGTTCGGCGTGACCTTCGCCGCCTTCGTTCGAGAGGTAGATGCCGGGCGCCAGTTGCAAGAGCTCGGTCGCGCTCTTGCGTGGCACTCGCGCGAGCGCGCCGACGTCGAGCCGAAGATCGGAGACGCCAGCTAGCGGTGGAGCGTGTCGGCCCGCGACCGTGATCTCGCGGGGCGGCTCCGGTTTGGGTTCGGGGTGCGCGTGCTCGAGCGCGGGCTCCGGCGCCGGCTCGTCGGGATCGGGGCGGGGCGGGGGCGCGCTGGGCACGGGCGGCGCGCTGGTCGCAGCAGGCTCCGGCTTTGGTCGAGAAATCAGCGGTACCAGCACGCGGATGCGCGCGGGTATCGGTTGGCCATCGCGGGTGGCGGGCGTGAAGGTCCAGTGGCTCACCACCTCGAGCGCGGCGGCATCGAGAGCCGAATCGCCTTCTTCGACCAGCTTGGCGTCTTCGACCGTGCCGTCTCGGGTGACGGTGACCAACAGCGCGACCGTGGCGCCATCAGGCACGGCCGCCGCCACGATCGCGGCGGGGCTTTGCGTGGGGCGGGGCAGAGCGATGGCTTGGGCGAACGCCGCGCGGGCGCTCGCGAAACTCAGAGCGATGAACAGCGCGCTGCCGAGCAGGCGCGCGAAACGACGTGACATGAGGAACCGTTCGCAGAAAGGCCGAGGATTCGCCCTCCAGCGCTGCTAAGGCGCGAGGACGCTTCGAGAGCGCTCGGTCCTCTCTTCGAGGGCCGCGAGCGCACGCAATTCGATCAGCAGCGCGGCGCGAGCGGCGGCGACGTTTTGGGAGCCAACGCCAGCGCCGGCAAGCCGAGCGCCGGGTGAGCGTGCTCCGTAAAAACGGCGGCCGAGCGAGCGGCTGCGGCCGGAAGCAAGGCCACCGACGGAGCTTTGGGCAGCGCTTGCTCGCGCTGACCGCGGGCCAGCACCTGACAGTGCTCGTGCGCAGCGCTCGCTTCGGGCGATGCGGCGCGGCTCTGGCGTTCGTCTTCGACCGCGTGCTCGCGGCTGGCGGTGGCGTGCTCGGCGCCTTCGCCCAGCTCGAGCAGCTCGCCGTGCTCGGCGCAGATGGTGTGTGGAACCAGCAGGAAATGCGCGGCTTGGCCCAGCGCGCTGGCCGTGAGCAACAACGCCAAGAGCGCGGCCCACCAGCGCAGCACGAGCGAAGTCGCCGGGCGACCTCGCTTCTGTCGTGTGCGCTTGGCCAGTACCATCGGCCGCAACGCTTAGCACAACGAAAACACGGAAGCCTACCCCGCTGACGAGCGTCGGGGCGTTCTGCACACTTTAGCCTTGGCCAAATGCGCACTTACAATAGCGACGCGTGACCGGTACCGCCGAGCCGACCCCCGAAGCCCAAGCCGGGCGTCTGCTGACGTCGCGCGCCTTGCGCGGCGCGATCGACGGCACCGTGAGCGTGATGCTCGCGGGCTACCTAGCCAACCTCGGCTTTTCGCCGCTGGTCGTAGGCACGATCGTGACGGGCACGCTGTTCGGCTCCGGCGCGGTCACGTTGGCCGTGGGCCTGCTGGCGCACCGCATTTCTAGCCGCCGCGCGCTGCTGTTTGCGGCGTGGCTGATGGTCGGCACGGGCGTCGGCTTCGCGGCGTCGAGCAGCTTCTGGCCGCTGTTCGTGGTCGCGGTGCTCGGCACCCTCAACCCCTCGAACGGAGACGTCAGCTTGTTCTTGCCGCTGGAGCAGGCGGCCTTGGCGAGCTTGGTCGAAGGCCGCCGCGCCACGACCGCGCTGTTCGCTCGCTACAACGTGATCGGCAATTTTTCCGGCGCCCTCGGCTCACTGGCGGTCGGGTTGCCGGTGGCGCTCTCGCGTTGGTCGAGCCTGGCGTTGGTCAGCGTCGAACGCCTGGTGTTCCTCGTCTACTCGGCGGTTGGCGTCGCGGTGGCCTTGCTCTACGCACGAAGTCCGGAGCGGCCGGTGGCGCGCGCGTCTCGACAGCCGCTGGTCGCGTCACGCGCGGCGGTGCTGCGGCTGGCGGCGCTGTTCAGCTTGGACTCGTTCGGCGGCGGCTTCGTGGTGCAGTCGCTGCTGGCGCTGTGGTTGTTTCGGCGCTTTCAGCTGTCGCTGAGCGCGGCGGGCGCCTTCTTCTTTTTGACGAGCCTGGCGGCGTCGCTGTCTCAATTCTTGTCGCCGCGGCTGGCGGCGCGGATCGGCCTGGTAAAAACCATGGTCTACACGCACATTCCCGCGAATCTGCTGCTGATGAGCGCGGCGTTCATGCCCACGCTACCGCTCACGCTGAGCTGCCTGCTGCTACGAGCCTGCATCTCGTCGATGGACGTGCCGGCGCGCCAAGCGTACGTGATGTCGGTGGTGCCGGCCGAAGAGCGCGCCGCTGCCGCGAGCGTCACGAACGTGCCGCGCAGCATGGCCTCGGCGATCGCGCCGACGTTCGCCGGCTTGCTGCTCGAGCACACGAGCTTCGGTTGGCCGCTGCTGTGCGCGGGCGCGCTGAAGATCGTCTACGACCTGCTGCTGCTGCTGCTGTTCCAGCGCTCCGAGCAGAAGCTTACCCTCTCCGCTTGAGCGTCGAGCGCTACTTTCGGGGCGCGGGAAGATCTCGACGAGGCGGTGGGTTGCAACGCTCGACCTTTGAGCAATTCACGGCGAGCATCGTTGTCTGAAACAGGCTTTAACCTGCTTTCAGTAATTCTTTCAGTCGCGCGCTCGGCGCGCTTTTCGGCCCGAAACTAGCTTTAACTCGCTTTCAGCTTTTCTTTCAGTGAAGCACGCATATGCACTTTCGAGCGAAGCGACACTGAATATCAACCTTACGCAGACGTAAGACATGGTATCGGCGGGCGCTGCTATTTCGCTTCGCCCCCTCCGCGCAGGCACGGCGCCACGTATCTCATGGAAGCACTCAAGCCCTCGAACCCCGGCTACCTCGATCTCACTCCATCCAGCTTCAAGCCGTTGCTGGTCGCGGTCGCGCTCAGCGTCGGCGCCGTCGCCGCCGCCGCGCTGTTTCATCAAGCCCCGCCGCACGCGCCCGATCGCGCCGGCGGCATCACGACCGACAAGGCCGGCATCTCTCTCGCCAGCAACGCCGCGCAGTGGAAGGCGATCCGCTTGGGCACCGCCAAAGCGGCCGGTGAAGCCTGGTCGGCGCCGTATCCGGCTCGGTTCCGCGTGAACGAAGCCTCGGCGGCTCGCGTTGGCGCACCGCTCTCGGGCCGCGTTTCGCGCGTCTACGTGGAGCTGGGTGACGAGGTCAAAGCGGGAGACAAATTGTTCTCTGTCGCCAGCCCCGACGTCGCCGCGTTCCGCGCCGAGCAGCGCCGCGCCGCGCTCGACCTCGACGTGGCCAAGGTGGCGCACGATCGCGTGGTGGCGATGGTCAACGCCCGCGCCTTGCCCGGCAAGCAGGAAACCGAGGCCGATGCCCAGGTCCGCGAGTCGCAGCTGGCGCTCGAGCTGGCCAACTCGCGGCTGGCTTCGTTGCGCGTGCCGCAGAGCGGCGGGGGAGACTTCACGGTGGTCGCGCCGCGCGCCGGCGTGATCGTGAAGAAGAGTGTGCTGCCTTCGCAGCAGGTCGACGCCGACGAGGTGCTGGTCGACATCGCCGATCTCGGCACGGTTTGGGCCGTCGCCGACGTCTTCGAGGGTGACGCGAGCCGCCTACAGCAGAACGGCAGCGTGCTGGTCACGAGCCCGCTCGTGCCCGGTTTGTCGGCTGAAGCCAAGATCGAGAGCGTGGCGTCGGTGGTCGATCCCGAGCGGCACACCGTGAGCGTTCGCGCCGTCATCCCCAACGAGTCACAAGCGCTGCGCCCCAACACTTACATCGAGATGAGCTTTCGTGAGCCGGCCGCCGCCGGCGCCGTCGAGATCGCCGCTTCGGCGCTGGTGTCGAGCGGTACCGATCGCTATGTCTACCTTCAAGAGGGCGCAGGGCACTTCGTGCGCCGGCCGGTGCAAGCTGGTTGGAGCCACGCCAACCGCGTCGTCGTAACGAGCGGGCTGGCGCCCGGCGACGTCGTCGTCGACGAGGGCGGCGCGCTGCTCGACAACCAAATCGCGCTCGATAACTGACAGCGAGGAACCGTGCTCGAAAGACTGCTCCAGTTCTCTTTGGCGAATCGCCTCGCCGCATTTTTGCTCGCGATCGTGATGGGCGCGGTAGGCATTTACGCCTACAAAAACCTCACGATCGAAGCGTTTCCTGACCCGACCGACGCTCAGGTTCAGCTGATCACGCTGTTCCCCGGGCAGCCAGCCGAAGAAGTCGAGCGGCGCGTCTCGTTGCCGCTCGAGCGCGCGCTCAACGGCACGCCGGGGCTGGCTCAGCTGCGCAGCATCTCGCTGTTCGGTCTGTCTTTCGTGACCATGACCTTCGACGACGGCGTCGACGTGGCGCGCGCGCGGCAACAGACCATCGAGCGCACCGCGCAGGCTGAGCTGCCCGAGGGCGTCCAGCCGACGCTGGGCCCGATGGCCACGCCGATCGGCGAAGTGTTCCGCTACACCCTCGAGAGCAAGAAGAGCGATCCGATGGCGCTCCGCACCTTGCAAGACTGGGTGGTCGCGCCGCGCATCTTGCGCGCGCCGGGCGTGGCCGACGTCGTGTCTTACGGCGGCTTGGTGAGAGAAGTGCACGTGCAGCCGGATCCGGCGCGCATGGCCGCGCTCGGAGTCACCCTCGATGACGTGTTCGAATCGCTGAAAAAAGCCAGCTCCAACGCTACCGGCGGCTACGTCGAGCGCGGCACCGAGACGTTCGTCATCCGCAGCCTCGGCATTTTCGAGTCGCTCGACGATTTGCGCAGCGTGCGCGTGGGTTTCCACGACGGCGTGCCGGTGATGGTGCGCGACATCGGCCAAGTGAACGACGGCTACGCGCCACGCCAAGGCGTGGTGACGCGAGGCTTCAACGAAGACGCGGTCGAAGGCATCGTGCTGATGCGGCGCGGTGAGAACCCGTCCGTCGTGCTCGAGGGCATCAAGCAGAAGGTGAAAGAGCTCGAAGGCGGCGTGCTGCCAGCCGACGTGAAGGTGACGCCCTTCTACGATCGCTCGGAGCTGGTGAGCACGACGCTGCACACCGTGTTCCACAACCTGCTCGAAGGTGCGCTGCTCGTGGTCGTGGTGCTGTTCGCCTTCACGCTGTCGATGCGCGCGGCGCTGATCGTCGCGGCGGTCATCCCGCTGTCGCTCGCCGCCTCGTTCGCGTACCTGCACGCGCGCGGCATGTCCGCTAACCTGCTGTCGATGGGCGCGGTCGACTTCGGCATCATCGTCGACGGCGCGGTGATCTTGGTGGAGCATCTGTTCCACAAGCTGTCGCCGAGCGAGCACCACCGCGAGGTGGGTGATCCGGCCACGCTGCCGCAGCGTCTGTTCGACGCCGCGCGAGAGGTCGCCCGGCCGACGCTGTTCTCGCTGCTCATCATCATCGCCGCCTACTTGCCGATCTTTTCGATGCAGCGCGTCGAAGGGCGCATCTTCTCACCGCTGGCCAACACCGTGGTCAGCGCCTTACTCGGCGCGCTGCTGATGACGTTCACGCTCGTGCCGGTGCTGTGCCTGTTCGCGCTCCGCAAGCCGAAGGTGATGCGCGAGTCGCCGCTGGTGACCTGGGCGCAGCGCATCTTCGATCCGGCGCTGCGCTTCGCGATGCGCAACGTCATCGTGGTGCTGATCGCGTCCGTCGGCGCGCTGGGCTCGGCGGTGGTGCTGATGCCGCGCCTGGGCTCGGAGTTCTTGCCGCAGCTGAACGAAGGCGCGCTCTACGTCACCTTCTTGCTGCCCAACAACACCTCGCTCACGGAGGGGCGCAAGCTCACCCCACGGCTCAAGTCGCTGATCTCTCAGACGCCGGAGGTGGTCGAGGTGCTGTCACAGCTGGGCCGGCCCGAAGACGGCACCGACACCAAGCTGCCCAACAACCTCGAGGTCTTCATCCGGCTCAAGCCGCTGGCCGAGTGGCGTCAGTCGATGCACTCGGTCGAAGATCTGGTCGAAGAGATGGCCAAGAACCTGAGCGTGGTGCCAGGTATCGACTACAACTTTTCTCAGCCGATCCGCGACAACGTCGAGGAAAATATCTCCGGCCAGAAGGGCCAGGTCGCGCTCAAATTCTACGGCGAAGATCTGGACAAGCTGCTGGCCGCCGCCGAAAAATCTCGCGACATCGTCGAAAAAATCCCGGGCGCGGCCGACGTCGGCATCACCAAGTCGGGCGGAGCTCCGCAGATCTCCGTCAAGCTCGATCGGCGCGCGCTGGCTCGCTTCGATCTCGATCTGGGCGACGTCCAAAACTACGTCGAGACCGCCATGGGCGGCCACGTCGCCAGTGAGCTCTGGGACGGCGAGAAGCGCTTCGACGTGACGGTGCGCCTGCCGCCTTCGACGCGCGAGGACGTGGGCGCGATCTCGCGCATCGCGCTGCCGCTGAAAGACGGCACGCTGCTGCCGCTCTCGGCCATCGCTCAGGTGAGCATGGGCGTGGGCCGGGCAGCGATCACCCGCGAAAACGGCCAACGTTACGTGGGCGTGCGCATGAACGTGCGCAACCGCGACCTGGGCTCGTTCGTCGAAGAAGCCCAGCGCAAGGTGCGCGAGAGCGTCAAGCTACCGACCGGCTACGAGACGGCTTGGGGCGGTGAGTTCGAGAACCAAGAGCGCGCGATGGCGCGGCTCAAGCTCGTCATTCCCTTGGCGCTGGTCATCACCTTCTTGCTGCTGTTCTCGGCGTTCGGCTCGATCTTCGACGCCACCTTGATCCTGATCAACGTGCCGTTGGCGCTCGTTGGCGGCATCGCGGCGCTGGCGTTCGTGCACATGCCGCTGTCGGTGTCGGCGGCGGTCGGCTTCATCGCGCTACTCGGGCAGGCCGTGCTCAACGGCGTGCTGGTGGTCGCGGCCATTCGCACCCGGCTCGCGGCCGGCGATTCGCCGTTCGACGCGGTGTTTCAGGGCACTCGAGAGCGCCTGCGCGCGGTGCTGGTGACGGCGATGTTGGCCTCGCTCGGCCTGCTCCCGGCCGCCATCTCGCACGCCATCGGCAGCGAGACGCAGCGCCCGATCGCGGTCGTGGTGGTGGGCGGAACGATCTCGGCGGCGTTGCTGACGCTGATCGTGCTGCCCGTCTTCTACTACGTCGCCTGCATGATCCGCCTACGGCTGCGCGGGGCGGAGCTTACCCCCAGCCCGCTCGGAAGCCCCGCGGAATAGCCACGGCAACCGCTGATTGAAGCTCGCCGAGCCTCGTGGTTAGGCTCCGGGCGCCATGGCTAACCGCACGTACCGGCTCTCGATCACGCCCGAACGCGCGCCGGAGGTGCGCCGCGTCATCGACTTCGATGGCCGTCATACGCTCGCCGACGTTCACTGGATGGTCCTCGACACGCTGCAAATCCGTGATCGCGAGCACTTGTTCGCTTTCTTCCTGTCCGGTCGGTATTTCGATCTGAAGACGGCCTATGGCGATGGCGGGCAAGGCGAACGCCGCGCCGACAGCGCGCTACTGTTCCGGCTGGGGCTAAGTCCGGGGCAAAAATTCGCGTACTTGCTCGATTTCGGCGACGAGCTCCGGCACTCGATCGAAGTCGTTTCCGTGACCGACGTCGAAGCCGCGCTCGGAAGACCGGTCGTGGTCGAGTCGGTGGGCGACGCGCCACCTCAATACAAAGACTGGGAAGACGAGGAGGACGACGGAGAGCCGCAGGAGCCTCCAGCTCCGCTCGTGCCGCTCATACCGCTGGCGGAGGCGCTTCTCGCCATCCACGACGAAGTCGAAGCGCTGCCAGGCGCTGAGCAGGACGAGCGCAACGAGGCGGAAGAAGCGCGGCTCATGGAGCTCCGCAGGCCGCTGCTGGTGCGGGCGGCGGACGCGGCTCTCGCGCTGTTAGCGGCGGTCAACGGCGACAAGGAGTTGATCGGAAGCTTGATGGACTGGTTCGAGCACACGGAGCTCGAAAATCACTTGTTGGAGCTGCACCTGGCGCTGACAGAAGCTGACGAGCACGACCGCGCGTTGGCGGTGATTCACGCCTGGAGCTTCGCTGTGCCGCGTACGCCTCACGCTGCGCTGGCTTTCGTTCACGCTCACGCGGGCCAGCGCGAGCTAGCGCTCGAGCACCTCGCTGCACAGCGTGAATTGGAAACCGACGCGTTCAAGAACGAGCTGCTGGCCGCCGACGTCTACGACCTGCTCGGTGAACCTCAAATCGCCTACCAACACTACGAGACTTGCCTCGCCACGCTCGAAGAGCCATCGGAGCGCGACGAAATCGTGCAGAGCATCGTCGAGCTGCTGACCGAGCTGGGTCGCAGCAACGAGATCCCGGCGTTGCTCGAGCGAGAGCGCAGAATACGGCAGGGCGCCGAGCTCGAAAGCGTGCGCGCACCCGCGCTCAAGGTGGGGGCGAATGTCGGCCGCAATGACCCGTGCCCGTGCGGTAGCGGGAAGAAGTATAAAAAGTGCCACGGTTGAGCTGAAAAAGAGCGCCTCCGTAACTTTTTTAGAGGCGGTAGTAGAAACGCCGCTCGGCCAGGCGACAATCGAGCAAGGACCTCCTCATGCGATATGCGATGCTCGTCTACGAAACCGAAGCTGGCGTGCAGGGCCGCAGCGACCCCGAATACAAAGCCGCCTACAAGGCCTACATCAAGGCCATTTACGAGTCCGGCGTCGCCGTCGGTGGCTCCGGCCTTCAAGATGCGGCCACGACCGCGACCACCTTTCGGCTCGTCGGCGGCGAGCGACAGATCCAAGACGGCCCCTTCGCCGATACGAAAGAGCAGCTCGCCGGCTTCTTTCTGATCGACGTGCCTGACCTCGACAAGGCGCTGGAGTGGGCGGCCCGCTGCCCGTCGACGGCCCGAGGCGGAGTCGTCGAGATCCGTCCGGCGCTCGAACAGCCGACGTGACGATGCACCCTGCCGAGGTGGCGGCGCGCGCGTCGTACGGCCGCCTGCTGTCGATCTTGGCGGTTCGCAGCGGCGACGTGGCAGGCGCGGAGGACGCGCTCGCGGAGGCGTTTCTCGCCGCCGTGACGCAGTGGCCGCTCGAAGGTGTGCCCCAAAGCCCGGAGGCGTGGCTGCTCACGGCCGCGCGCCGCAGGGTGATCGATGCCGCGCGCCGCCGCACGCGGCAGGAACAACGCGTCGGGCTGCTGCTGGTCGACGTCGACGATGTGGCGGATAGCGACCACTTCGGAGACGAGCGCTTGCGCTTGCTCTTCGTATGCGCGCATCCGGCGATCGACAGAGCCGTGCGCACGCCGCTGATGCTGCAAACGGTGCTGGGCCTCGACGCCGCCCGCATCGCCACCGCGCTGCGAGTCGCGCCGAAGACGATGGGGCAGCGCTTGTGGCGGGCGAAGGCGAAGATCCGCGAGGCTCGCATTCCGTTCGACGTGTCGGTGGAAGAGCTGCCCGAACGAGCGTCCGCCGTGCTCGAAGCGATTTACGCCGCCTACGGCAGCGGCTGGGACGACGTGGCGGGCGAGGCCAGCGCCGCGCGTGGGCTCACCGAGGAAGCCATCTGGCTAGCCAGGTTGATGGTGCAGCTGCTCCCCGAAGAGCCCGAGGCGCGCGGACTGCTGGCCTTGATGCTGTACGCGCAGGCGCGCAGCAACGCGCGCCGGGGAGGTGGCGGCGCTTACATCCCGCTATCGGAGCAAGATCCGTCGGGTTGGGATGGGCCGCGCATCGCCGAAGCCGAGCTGCTCCTCAACGAAGCCGTCCGCCTCGGGCGAATCGGACCTCTGCAGCTCGAAGCTGCCATTCAATCCGCGCACGTGAACGCTCGCCGCTCGGGCGCACCCGACGACGCCGCGGTGTCGCTGCTGTACGAAACGCTCGTGCGGCTCACGCCGACGCTAGGCATACGGGTCGCGCACGCCGTCGCGCGAGCGAAGACGGAGAGCCCGGCACGTGGGCTCGAGCTGCTCGACGCCATCGAGGGCAGCGCCACGGAAGACTATCAACCTTATTGGTCGGCGCGCGCGCACCTGCTGGCGCTGAGCGGCCGATTGGAAGACGCGCGCCATGCCTACGACCGCGCGATCGGTCTCGCCGAAGACGACGGCGTGCGGCGCTGGCTACTGGCCAAGAAGAACGCCATAGAAGTGTAGAAATCGAGCGGACAGCGGCGACATTCAGCGGGCGCACGTCGCGACCCGCATCACTGTCGAGGCACGCATGAAGCTGTACATGAACCCGCTGTCACCCAACGTCCGCCGCGTCCGAATCACGGCCGCCGCGCTCGAGCTCCCGCTCCAGGAGATCACGCTCGATTTCGCGAAAGGCGAGCACAAGCGCCCCGATTACCTGGCGCTCAACCCGAACGGCGCCGTCCCGACGCTCGTGGACGGCGAGCTCGTGCTCACCGAATCGAGGGCCATCATGCAATACCTGGCCTCCAAGAAGCCCGAAGCTTGCCTGCTGCCGAGCGACGAGCCGGCTCGGGCCGACGTGGTGCGCTGGCAGTTTTGGGACGCCGCGCATTTTTCGCCGCCGCTCGGCGCGCTCACCTTCGAGAAGATCATCAAACCACTGATGGGCCTGGGCGAGCCCAGCCAGGACAAGATCGACGAAGCCTCGGCGAACCTGCGCCGATTCGGCGCGGTGCTCGATGAGCGGCTGAGAGGCCAACGCTATTTGGTCGGAGACTCCTTGACGGTCGCCGACCTGACCGTCGCGTCGTCGCTCATGTACGCCAAGCAGACGAACGCGCCGCTGACTGACTTTGCGAACCTTCAGGCCTGGTTCTCGCGCATCAGCGACACGGCGGCCTGGCGAGCCACCGAACCGCGCTGAGGCGGGCACAAAAGGAAAAAACCGCCTGACTCTTCATCAGGCGGTTTTTAGTGCAGCGGAGAGGACTTGAACCTCCAAGCCAGTTACGGCGCCAGCACCTCAAGCTGGTGTGTCTGCCAGTTCCACCACCGCTGCGGAGGTAGTGACCGAAAGGGCCGGGGGTGTACCTCA
>Ga0164307_10001337_pt1 | contig 11101 bp, 10 predicted proteins | sample Whisoiple_243_MG_FD_110214 | JGI IMG/M metagenome (GOLD analysis project Ga0164307, IMG submission 110214) | Soil microbial communities amended with fresh organic matter from upstate New York, USA - Whitman soil sample_243_MG | ecosystem: Environmental > Terrestrial > Soil > Unclassified >...
CCTCGGCATCTGGACCGGCCTCGTGGCCCAGTTCGTGCCGACCATCGGGACCTACATCGCGATCGCGCTGCCGGTCTTCGTCGGCCTCGTCGGACCGGAGCCGTGGCAGGGGCTGGCGCTGCTCGGCTTCGCCCTCGTCTACCAGCAGATCGAGAACGTGACGATCGAGCCGCGCATCTCGGCCGACGCCGTCGACGTGCATCCCGCGGTGTCCTTCGCAGCCGTGATGTTCGGCGCGGCGCTCTTCGGCGTCTCGGGGGCCTTCGTGGCGGTGCCCGTGGCCGCGCTGATGCTCGCCCTCTTCGACATCTACTCGCGCAAGTACGAGCTGCTCCCCCAGCTCGCCGCGCCGCAGCCCGGTGAGCGCCAGAAGGCCGACCACCAGCACGCGTCCTTCACGGCCCGCCTCCCGGTGCTGCCCGGGGCCCGGGCGAAGGCACCCGAGCCGCCGACGCCCGCGGCGGTGCCGGAGCCCACGGGTCTGCGCGCGACGCTGCGCCACTGGTTCTCCCGGCACGACACGTCGGGCCCGGAGACGTAGCCCGCACCCGAGGCCCTGACGGCCGCTGTCACTCCCCGTCGTGCGCGTCGTGGGCGTCCAGCGCCTGCTGGGCCGTCGCCTCCTCCGCCTCACGGCGACTGCGTATGCCGCCCGCCTCGTCGAGCTCACCCGTGACCTTCTCGAGCCGGGACCTCGCCGTCGCGAGCCGCCGCTCGAGGTCGGCGATGCCCTCCGTGACCTCCTCCTGGCGAGCCGTGAGGACCGCCACCTGTCGGTCGGCGGACCGCAGGTCGGCCCGTGCGGTCTCGAGTGTCGACTGGAGTCGGGCCCGCTCGGCGGCGCGCCGGCTGCGTCGTCGCTCCTCGAGGTCGACGGCGTCCCCTCCTCCCCCGCCGGGCAGGACCGAGAGCGACGGTCGGGCGCGGTCGGGCACGGACGACCCGAGCTCCTCGGGGTCCGTGATGGCGACGACGTCGGCCACGTCGACCGAGCCGAAACCCGAGTAGCTGAGCGCCTTGACGAGCGCGCCCGTGAGGACCGAGGCCTCGGCGTCCTCGTCGGCGATGAGCGCGGTCAGCGTCTCGCGCACCTCCTGGGCCGCACCGGCGCCGAGCTTCTGGCCGTCCTCGGCCGCGACCTCTGCGATGCGGTCGGCCAGGGCGTCGACGCGGATGGCGCGCTCCCGGCCGAGCAACCGCAGCTGGTCGGCGTCGAGGGTGCGCTGGGCCTCACGGAGCAGCTCGGCGAACGACCGGAGCTCCTCGAGCTCGTCCGCGTGCTCGCGCACGAAGTGGTTCACCGCCCAGGCGGCGAGGGTCGGCTTGCGCAGGGCACCCACCGAGGCGGCGAGGTCCTTCTCGCCCGCGGACCTCGCCTGGGCCACCAGTTCGGAACGGAGCGGGGTGAAGCGAGCGGGCGGGGCGGCATACAGCTGCTCGACGGCGGCGCGCAGGTGCAGGATCACCTCTGCATCCTCCCGCAAACCCGCTGGTGCGGCCCGCGCGGGACGGGCAGGCTGGGGCCGTGATCTGGATCTGTGCGACGTGCGCCGTCGAGACCGATGACCTGCCCGAGCCTCCGGACGCGTGCGCCGTCTGCGAGGACGAGCGGCAGTGGGTGCCCGAGCAGGGGCAGCGCTGGACGACGGTGGACCGGCTGCGGGAGTCCGGGACGCGCATCCGCGTCGAGGCGGTCGAGGACGACCTCTGGGGGCTGCGCGCCGAGCCCGAGGTCGGCATCGGGCAGCAGACGATGGTCGTGCGCGTCCCCGAGGGGGTGTTGCTCTTCGACTGCGTCGGCTACATCGACGACGCCGCCGTCGAGCTCGTGCGATCGCTCGGGCCCACGCTCGCGGTGGCCTCGAGCCATCCGCACATGTACGGCGTGCAGACGGAGTGGGCCCGGGCGCTCGGCGACGTCCCGGTGCTCGTGGCCGCGCCCGACGCCGAGTGGGTGCGCCGGCGAGACCCGCTCGTCGAGCTCTATGACGAGCAGCGGCAGGTCGCACCGGGTCTGACGCTGCACCGCGTCGGCGGGCACTTCCGCGGTCAGGCCGTCGTCGAGTGGACGGCAGGCGCCGAAGGACGCGGGGTGCTGCTGGCGGGCGATGCCGTCTTCCCCAACCCAGACCGTCGGTCGATGAGCTTCATGCGCAGCTATCCGAACCGGATCCCCTTGTCGGGCAACGTCGTCCAGCGCGTTGCCGGTCAGCTGGAGGCCCTGCACTTCGACCGCCTCTACAACAACTTCGGCACCGCAGTGCCGTCAGGGGCCAAGGCCATGCTGCGACGGTCCGCCGACCGCCACGCGGCGTGGACGCGGGGAGACTTCGACCACCTGACGTGAGGACGCGGCGCCAGGTCGTGCCCGAGACGCGTCCAGTGGGTAGGTGCACCTCGACGGCGTCGTCCGGCGCCGCGCCACACCCGTGGAGGAGAAGCCATGAGCGACAACCCGCTGGACCCCGTGAGCGACGACCCGACGACCGAGGGCCCCGCTGACGGCGGAGCCGACACGAGCAGCCACGACGGTGGCGCCGACGGTGGCGCCGACACCGAGGGCCCCGCTGACGGCGGAGCCGACACGAGCAGCCACGACGGCGGCGCCGACGGTGGCGCCGACACCGAGGGCCCCGCTGACGGCGGAGCCGACACGAGCAGCCACGACGGCGGCGCCGACGGCGGGGCCGGAGCGGACCCGACCAGCTCGATCTGATGACCGCTGGCACGACGAGCCGGGTGCCCACGCACGAACGTGGGCGCTCGGCGCTCGGGCGTCTCGTCCCCTTCGCCGCCGACGAGTTCGCCAGGGACCACTGGTCGCACACGCCGGTCGTCACCAGGGCAGCCGACCTGCCGGGCGGACTGCTCGACCTCTTCGGCGAGGGCTCCGTCGACGAGCTCGTCTCCCGACGCGGGCTGCGCGCCCCCTTCCTGCGGGTCGCCCAGAACGGCCGCACGCTCGGTGACCGGGAGTTCACCCAGAGCGGAGGCGTCGGTGCATCCGTCGCCGACCAGGTGAGCGATGACAAGCTGCTCGGGCTCTTCGCCGACGGTGCCACCATCGTCCTGCAGGGGCTGCACCGCACGTGGGGACCTCTCATCGACTTCACCCAGCAGCTCGCGGAGGAGCTGGGGCACCCGGTCCAGGCCAACGCCTACGTCACGCCCAGCCAGAACACCGGCTTCAGCGACCACTACGACGTGCACGACGTCTTCGTGCTCCAGATGGCCGGGGAGAAGACCTGGCGCGTCCGGCCCCCGGTGCACGAGTCACCGCTGCGCGACGAGCCGTGGACCGACCACCGGGCCGAGGTCGAGGAGGCAGGACGTCGAGCACCTGACCACGAGTTCACGCTCCGTGCCGGTGACGTCCTCTACCTGCCGCGCGGCTGGGTGCACTCGGCCACCGCGCTCGGCGGGGTCAGCACGCACCTCACTCTGGGCGTCCACGTCTGGACGCGACGTCACGTGGCCGACGAGCTCGTGTCGATCGCGCTGGCCGAGGCCAGCCGCGACGAGGGCGTGCGCGCCTCGCTCGACGTCGCGCCGACGGGCTTCGACCACGAGGCCATCGCCCCCGACGTCGAGCTCGTGCGGGAAGCGCTCGTACGCGCCCTGGGCGAGATCGACGTGGCCACGGTCGTCGACGCCCTCGAGGCAAGAGCCCGCGGCTCGCAGCGCCCTGCGCCGATCAGCCCGCTCGCCCAGGTGGCGGCCGCGGAGGCCCTCCGACCCGAGACGACGCTCCGGCTCCGGCCGCACGTGGCCGCGCGGCTCGTGCCCTCGGGCGACGGCCCGGCTCGGCTGCGCAGCCGCCTCGCCGACTTCCCGGTCGAGTCGCACGACGTCGGCACCTTCGTGGCGCTCGTGGCGGGCGGAGTGCTGCGTGCCGACATGGTCGGGCTCGAGCTGGCTCGTCGGCTGATGCTCTCCGGCCTGCTCGTCGTCGCCGACGACTGAGGCACGACGTGGCCTCTCGACGGTTGATCCGTCGAGGGGCCACGTCGTGTCGGGTGGCTATGGTCGAGAGGTCAGTCGGTGCCGGGGCTCAGGCGGTGCCGGCCGCACTCAAGATCGCCTGGGCGCCGACGAGGCTCGGGCCGTACCAGGTGAGCAGGCGTCCGCTGACGAGCGCGGTGCGGGCCTGCGTGAAGGCCTCCGGACCGTCGGCCGCCGAGAAGACGTACGGCTCGTCGGGCAGCAGGACGGTCACGCCCTCACGGTCGAGGTCGGCCACCTCGACGTGCGGGTAGCGCTCCGGGGCGTTGGCGAGGACGTTGCGCCAGCCGAGCCGGGACACGAGGTCACCGGTGAAGGTGTCGCGCCCGACCGCCATCCACGGATCGCGCCAGATCGCCACGGCCACGTCGACGACGGTATCGGGCACGGGCCCACCCCACTCGCCCCGCGCGGCGACGAGCCAGTCGGGCGTGCCGACCTCGAGCACCTCGACGAAAAGTCGCTCGAGCGAGTCGAGCGCCCCCGGCACCGTCTCGATGTCGGTGACCCAGACGGGCACACCGGCGTCACGCAACCGCCGGACGTCGAGCTCGCGGTTCTCCTCCTTGTTGACCACGACGAGATCCGGCTCGAGAGCCGCGATGGCCCTGAGGTCGGGGTTCTTGGTGCCCCGAACCCGTTGCACCGCAAGACCTTTCGGATGCGTGCACCAGTCGGTCGCGCCGACGAGCCGCTCCGGGCACGTCGTCGCCAGCGCCTCGGTGATCGACGGCACCAACGACACGACCCGGCGTGGCGGTGTCGGCAACGACACGGCATACGCCAGGTCGTCGGCGAGTGTCACCGGCACGGTTCGTGGCCTTTCGACGGTTGCGGGGTGGGTCAGACGTTGCGGCGGTACTGGCCACCGACCTCGAAGAAGGCCTCGGTCACCTGCTGGAGCGAGCACACCCGCGCCGCCCGCATGAGGACGTCGAAGACGTTGCCGCCCTCGATGGCAACGGCCTTGAGCTCCTCGAGCGCCGCCGCCGCCTCGACCTCGTGCTCTGCGCGGAACGCCCGGACGCGCGAGAGCTGGCTCTGCTTCTCCTCCTCGGTGCCACGGGCGAGCACGACCGTGCGGGGCACGTCACCCTCGTGCGGGTTGCGGAAGGTGTTGACGCCGATGATCGGCAGGCTGCCGTCGTGCTTGCGGTGCTCGTAGAGCATCGACTCGTCCTGGATGCGGCCACGCTGGTAGCCGGTCTCCATGGCCCCGAGCACGCCGCCGCGCTCGGTGATGCGGTCGAACTCCTTGAGGACGGCCGCCTCGACGAGGTCGGTCAGCTCGTCGACGACGAACGAGCCCTGGAGCGGGTTCTCGTTCATCGCGAGCCCCCACTCGCGGTTGATGATGAGCTGGATGGCGAGGGCGCGACGCACCGACTCCTCCGACGGGGTCGTCACGGCCTCGTCGAAAGCGTTGGTGTGCAAGGAGTTCGCGTTGTCGTAGATCGCGATGAGCGCCTGGAGCGTCGTACGGATGTCGTTGAAGTCCATCTCCTGCGCGTGGAGCGAGCGACCCGACGTCTGCACGTGGTACTTCAGCTTCTGGGACCGCTCACCCGCGTTGTACTTCTCCTTCATCGCCACGGCCCAGATGCGGCGGGCCACGCGTCCGAGCACGGAGTACTCCGGGTCCATGCCGTTGCTGAAGAAGAAGCTGAGGTTGGGCGCGAAGTCGTCGACCGCCATGCCGCGCGCGAGGTAGCTCTCGACGTAGGTGAAGCCGTTGGCGAGGGTGAAGGCGAGTTGGCTGATGGGGTTCGCCCCGGCCTCGGCGATGTGGTAGCCGGAGATGGACACGGAGTAGAAGTTGCGGACCTTCCGCTCGATGAACCACTCCTGGATGTCGGCCATCATCTTGAGGCTGAACTCGGTGCTGAAGATGCAGGTGTTCTGGCCCTGGTCCTCCTTGAGGATGTCGGCCTGCACCGTGCCGCGGACGTTGGCGAGGGCGTATGCCGTGAGCTCCTCGCGCTCGACGTCGCCGGGCTCCCTGCCCTCCCGCGCCCGGAAGGCGTCGACCTGCTGGTCGATGGCGGTGTTGAGGAAGAAGGCGAGGATCGTCGGCGCCGGACCGTTGATCGTCATGGAGACGCTCGTCGTCGGCGAGACGAGGTCGAAGCCGTCGTAGAGGGCCTTCATGTCGTCGAGCGTGGCGACGGAGACGCCCGAGGTGCCGACCTTGCCGTAGACGTCGGGGCGCGGGTCGGGGTCGCGGCCGTAGAGCGTCACGGAGTCGAAAGCCGTGGACAGGCGGGTGGCCGGCTGCCCCTCGGAGACGAGCTTGAAGCGGCGGTTGGTGCGGAACGGGTCACCCTCCCCCGCGAACATGCGCGCCGGGTCCTCCCCCTCGCGCTTGAACGGGAAGACTCCGGCGGTGAAGGGGTAGTAGCCGGGGAGGTTCTCGCGGCGCAGGAAGCTGACGAGCTCGCCGTGGTCGCGGTAGCGAGGCAGTGAGACTCGGGGGATCTTGTTGCCCGACAGCGACTCCCGGGTCAGGGTGTTGCGGATCTCCTTGCCCCGGATCTTCACGACCTGCTCGTCGCCGGAGTAGGACTCGACGACGGAGGGCCAGTCGGCGAGCGCGCTCGCCACGTCGGTCGGCACGTCGGTGCGGGCATGGTCGAGGAGGGCCTCGACGGCGTCGACCGCGCTCTCGGCGCTGTCGACGTCGTCGGCCGCCGCTGCGGCCGCGAGCTCCCCGCGCACCAACTCGAGCCGCTGCACCCTGCTGGCCGCGGCGGCATACCGCTCGGTGGCCTCGTGGTAGCCGCGGACCGTGTCGCTGATCTCGGCGAGGTAGCGCACCCGGGACGCGGGCACGATGGTCGCGATGCGGGTGGACTGCCTCGTGGCGACGCGCGGCAGCACGCCCTCGTCGACGGGCATCCCCTTCTCCGAGAGCAGCTCGCGCAGCTGCTGGTAGAGCGCGGTGACGCCGTCGTCGTTGAAGGTGGCCGCCGAGGTGCCGTAGACGGGCATGTCGGCCGGACTCTTGCCGAAGGCCTCGCGGTTGCGCACCATCTGGCGGCCGACGTCGCGCAGGGCGTCCTCGGCCCCGCGGCGCTCGAACTTGTTGATCGCGACGACGTCGGCGCGGTCGAGCATGTCGATCTTCTCGAGCTGGCTGCTCGCGCCGAACTCGGGCGTCATGACGTAGAGGGAGACGTCGGCGTAGTCGATGACGGCGGCGTCGCCCTGGCCGATGCCCGGCGTCTCGAGGATGACGAGGTCGAAGCCGGCGGCGCGCACGACGTCGAGGACGTCATCGAGGTGCGTCGGCACCTGCGAGCCGCCGCGCGTGGCGAGGCTCCGGAAGAAGACGCGGTCGCCGTCGAGCGAGCTCATCCGGATGCGGTCACCGAGGAGCGCTCCGCCGCCACGGCTGCGGGTCGGGTCGACGGCGAGCACGGCGACCCGCAGCTTGTCCTGCTGGTCGAGGCGCAGCCGGCGGATCAGCTCGTCGGTGAGGCTCGACTTGCCGGAGCCTCCGGTGCCGGTGATGCCGAGGACCGGCACGCGACGCCGGGCGGCCGCCTCGCGGATGCCCGAGAGCATGGCGTCGTCGATGTCACCCTCCTGCGCGCCGGTGATGGCGCGCGCCACGGCGGCCCGCTCGCCGGCGAGCACGGCCTCGAGTGCGGGCGCACCGAGCTCCCACGGGTCGAAGTCGCAGTCGGCGACGACGGTGTTGATCATGCCGGCGAGGCCGAGGCGCTGGCCGTCCTCGGGGCTGAAGATCGTGACGCCGGACTCACGCAGCCGCGCGATCTCCTCGGGGACGATGACGCCGCCGCCCCCGCCGACCACGCGGACGTGGCCGGCGCCGTTCTCCTCGAGCAGCTTCACGAGGTACTCGAAGTACTCGACGTGCCCGCCCTGGTAGGAGCTGACGGCGACGCCCTGGACGTCCTCCTCGATCGCCGCGTCGACGACCTCCTGGACCGAGCGGTTGTGCCCGAGGTGGATGACCTCGGCCCCCTGCGTCTGCATGATGCGCCGCATGATGTTGATCGACGCGTCGTGCCCGTCGAAGAGGCTGCTCGCCGTGACGAGGCGGACGTGGTGGGACGGCTGGTGGTGATCGCGCTTCGTTGCGTCGGACATGCAAAAATAGTAGGACTTCCTACTAATGGACGTCAACGCGTCGGCGTCCTACGATGGCGCCATGAGTGCGCAGACCAACGCCGAGGGCGGCATGAGCGCCGGAGCGGGCGGTGCGAGCGCCGGCGTCGCCGCCGGGTCCGGCCTCGGCTTCGACCCGATCGCCCGGGCGCGGGAGCAGTGGGTCGAGCAGGGCTGGGGCCCGGCCGCCGACGGGATGGCCGCCATCACCTCGCTCATGCGCGCGCACCAGATCGTGCTCGCCCGCGTCGAGGCGACGCTCCGGCCGCTCGGGGTGACCTTCGCGCGCTACGAGGTGCTCATGCTCCTGTGGTTCAGCCGGCGCGGGTCCCTCCCGATGAAGGTCATCGGCAGCCGCCTGCAGGTGCACCCCACGAGCGTGACCAACGCGGTCGACCGCCTCGAGGACGCCGGGCTCGTGACGCGCTCGACGCATCCCGAGGACCGGCGCGCGATGCTCGTCGCCCTCACCCCGACCGGCCGCGAGCTCGCGGAGCGGGCCACCAAGGCCCTCAACGCCGAGGTCTTCGAGCAGCCCGACCTCGGAGCCACCGACGTCCGCTCGCTCGTCGACGTCCTGACGCGGCTGCGACGCGACGCGGGCGACTTCTGACCCAGTTCGTTACGCGGACCGGCAGCGGCCGGGGCGCGACCTCGGCAGACTGGGGGGCATGCCCGACACCCCGCTGCCCCCGGACCACCTCGACCGGCTCGCGCAGCAGCGGCGGTCGTTGCGCGAGCTCGCGCGCGCCGCGCAGCGGCCCGGCGGAGGGTTCGGATGGCTCGGCGACGACGGGAGGCTCGACCCGGCATACGGCGTCGAGCTGTGGATCACGGCACGGATGACCCACGTCGCCGCCCTGGCGGTGCTCGAGGGCGACACGTCGTTCGAGGCGGTCGTCGACCACGGCGTCGCGACCTTCGCCCCCGGCGGCCTGCTCCACGATCCCGAGCACGGTGGCTGGTTCGCGTCGGTCCACGGCGACGGCACGCCCGACGTGTCCGACAAGCGGGCCTACGAGCACGCGTTCGTCGTGCTCGCCGCGACCTCCGCGTCAGCCGCCCGGCGTCCCGGGGCGGACGACCTGCTCGACCGCGCGCTGCAGACCTACGAGCAGCGCTTCTGGCGGGAGTCCGACGGTCTCGCCCTCGACGTCTGGGACCGCACGTGGACCGACCTGGAGGACTACCGCGGCGTCAACGCCAACATGCACTCGCTCGAGGCCCTGCTCGCGGCGTGGGACGTCACGCGCGACCCGCGTTGGCTCGGTCACGCGCTCCGGATCACCGAGCGCGTCGTGCACGGCTTCGCCCGCTCGTGGAACTACCGCCTCCCCGAGCACTTCGACTCGTCCTGGGAGCCGCGCCCCGACTACAACCGCGAGCGACCGACCGACAAGTTCCGCCCGTTCGGCGTGACGCCCGGCCACCTGCTCGAGTGGTCGAGGCTGTCGCTGCACCTGCGCCACGCCCTCGGGGCCGAGGCGCCGGCGTGGCTGCTCGACGAGGCGCGCTCGCTCTTCGACGTCGCGGTGCACGAGGGCTGGGACGTCGACGGGCACGAGGGCTTCGTCTACACGACCGACTTCGAGGGTCGGCCCGTCGTGCGCGACCGGCTGCACTGGGTGGTCACCGAGGCCATCGGCGCCGCCCGCACACTCCACCTCGCGACCGGCGACCCGACGTATGCCGCCTGGTACGACCGGTGGTGGGAGCACGCCCACGCGTGGTTCGTCGACCCCGAGCAGGGGTCGTGGCGCCACGAGCTCTCACCCGAGCTCGCGCCGTCGAGCGTCGTCTGGCAGGGACGCCCGGACGTCTACCACGCCTACCAGGCGTGCCTCGTCGGCGCGCTCGGCGAGATCACGTCGTTCGCCGGGGCCCTCCGGGACGGGCACCTCCAGTCGGCTCGGACCGCCTAGTCCTGCTGCCGGTCGACGAGGGCCCAGATCTCGCTCTCCGGGTAGCGGCGATGTCCGCCCAGCGTCCGCAGCGCGTGGAGCCGGCCGGTCCGTGCCCACCGGCTGACGGTCTTGGGATCGACGCGGAAGATCGTCGCGACCTCCGCCGGGGTCAACAGCCTCTCGACCGCTGTGTCATTTCCGTCCATGTCAGTCCGCCTCGCGCGATCGCAGCGTCAGTGGAGGTCACGGACTCGGGGCTGGCTGCTCAACCCCGAGTCCGAAGGATCCCGGATCCCGGCACGCCCTGCGGCGACGGTCGCCGGCTCCCGACACCTGTCACGGTACGGACAGTTCATTCGACAATCAAGCGACCAGACCAACGAACGAGACGGCCTCAGTAGATTGGGCGCATGAGCCCCCGCGCCCAGGCCCGCGACGACGCGACGGTCGCCCTGAGAGAGCTGATCCTCGCCGGTGAGCGCTACCGCATCGCGGTGGCCGCGCGCCTCGACCTCTCGGTCAACGAGAGTCGGACCATCAGCTACCTCCTGGCCCGTGGCGCCATGGGCCAGACCGAGCTCTCGACCGCCCTCGGCCTGACGACGAGCTCGACGACGACGCTCCTCGACCGCCTTGAGCAGCGCGAGATGGTGCGACGCGTCCCCGACCCGACCGACCGGCGGCGCAGCTCGGTGGAGATCCCCGAGTCGGGCGTGCTCCGGCTCCGCGAGGTCAGGGACTGGCTGCCCCAGGCCTTCGACGCGTTCGACGGGGACGACCTGCACGACGTGGCCGCCACGCTGGGGACCCTCGCCGCCTCGCTGCGCGAGGTCACCACCCGGATCGACACCTCGCACACGTCGAGCCCCGGGCGCCGCAAGCGCCACTGAGCGCGGCGTCGTCCAGACCGGTCGTGCCTCAGCCGATGACGCGGTCGAGGAAGGCGTTGCCGAAGACGCGTTCCGGGTCGACCCTCGCCCGCAGCGACCGGAAGTCGGCCATCCGCGGGTAGAGCGGCTCGAGCTCGTCGACGCCCGCGACGAAGCACTTGCCCCAGTGCGGCC
>Ga0164307_10001338_pt1 | contig 11101 bp, 10 predicted proteins | sample Whisoiple_243_MG_FD_110214 | JGI IMG/M metagenome (GOLD analysis project Ga0164307, IMG submission 110214) | Soil microbial communities amended with fresh organic matter from upstate New York, USA - Whitman soil sample_243_MG | ecosystem: Environmental > Terrestrial > Soil > Unclassified >...
AGACCGAGGTGCTCACGCAGGCGGCCCGGGGTCAGCGGCGTATCCGAGTCGAGGATCGCGCCGAGGGCCTGCACATCCGTGGCATGCAGACCCTGAGCGTGCGCGAAGGCATGGACCAGCCGGTTGATCTCCCCGTTCATGCGGCGCAGCTCCACGGCGAGGGCCTGGAGCTCCTGCACCCCGGTCGCCTGCACGCCCGGTCCGTCGCGAGGGTCGTCTGCACTGTCCACCGCCCCATGATAGGGCGCACCGGACGACACACCGACGCCCTCCCCGACCTGGGCGAAAGCCGCTCACGCGGCCCATCTCGCCTCTATACTTCTACAGTTGTGTAGAAACGCGGCTGAACGCGTTCTCCGCGTACGGAAGAAGAAGAAGAAGGAGTGGACGCCACGATGGTGTTCAAGAAGCTGCTCGGTTCGCTCGGCGTGGGCGGGCCCACCGTGGACACGGTACTGCGGCCGGGTGCGGTCGTTCCCGGCGGCGGGCTGAGCGGCGAGGTCCGGCTGAGGGGCGGCAGCACCGATTCCACGATCGAGCACATCACGCTGGAACTGGTCGCCCACGTGGAGGCGGAGCACGAGGACGGCGAGGCGGAAGGAGCCGTGGTCTTCGAGCGCTTCACCGTCGCCGGCGGTTTCGTGCTGGCGGAAGGCGAGGAGCGCGACGTCCAGTTCACACTGACGCTCCCGTGGGAGACCCCGGTCACCGAACTCTACGGCCAGGACCTCGGCATCGTCCTCGGGGTGCGTACGGAGCTGTCGGTGTCCGGGGCCAGGGACAAGGGCGACCTCGACCGGCTCACCGTGGGCCCTCTGCCCGCCCAGGAAGCCGTACTGGAGGCCTTCGGGCAGCTCGGCTTCGGCTTCCGGTCCGCCGATCTCGAACTGGGGCACATCGGCGGCAGCGGTCAGCGGCTGCCCTTCTACCAGGAGATCGAGCTCTCCCCCGCCCCGCAGTACGCGGACCGGATCAACGAGATCGAGGTGACCTTCCTGGCCGGCCCGGACGCCCTGGAGGTCGTGCTGGAGGCGGACAAGCGGGGAGGCCGCTTCTCCGGCGGCGGCGACGCACTCGGCCGTCACACCGTGGGCCACCACGAGGTCCAGGGGCGCGACTGGGCCACCGAGGTGGACGGCTGGATCCGGTCGCTCGCCGAGGCCCACGCCTCGTACGGGGCGCACGAGACGTACGGGGCACACGAGACGTACGGGCACGGCGGCGGCCATGAGCAGCACCGCTCCGGGCCCGGGATGGGCACCGTGGTCGCCGCGGGCGCGGCGGGTGTCGCCGTGGGCGTCGTGGGCGGCCTGGTCGCCGCCGAAGTGGTCGACGAGGTGGGTGACTTCTTCGAGGGCGACGAGGAGGAAGAGGAGGGCGACGAGGGCTGAGGCGGGGCGCGCGACACCCTGCCATCCCTTTCTACAGTGCTGTAGATTTGGCTCGCCGCCGCGGCACGGGTGAGCCCCCGGACCGCCGGAAGATCGCTCCACACCCACCAGGGAGAAGACAGCCGTCATGTTCGGAATCAGCGAGATCGCGATCTTCCTCATCATCGCCATCCTGATATTCGGCGCCAAGAAGCTGCCCGAACTGGCCCGTTCCATGGGCAAGTCGGCCCGGATCCTGAAGAGCGAGGCGCAGGCGCTCAAGTCCGACGGCAAACCCCCCGTCGTCCACCCGGAGCCGTACGCCGAGGGGGCGGACGACCCGCGTGTCATCAGGGGCACGGCCACCGAGAAGCCCGGACCTCGCTGAACCTCCCGCACCTCTGCCCGCCCCGCCACCCGGAGGGGTGGGCTTTCGGGTGTTCCGGCCCCGCCGACAAGCGGAAACCCGTGCAGGGGGACACGGTGGAAGCACGGGACACGAGCCGGAGCGAGGGGCCATGGAGAGCAAGGACGACGACGGCGGACTGCGGTGTCTGGTGACGGGCGCGACGGGCTACATCGGAGGCCGCCTCGTACCCGAGCTCCTGGAGGCCGGTCACCAGGTGCGCTGCCTGGCACGGACCCCGGAGAAACTGCGGGACTACCCCTGGGCGGGCGAGGTCGAGGTGGCCGAGGGGGACGTGACCGACGCGGAGTCCCTGGGCGCCGCGATGCGCGGGATCGACGTCGCCTACTACCTGGTCCACGCCCTGGCCTCCGGACCGGGCTTCGAGAAGACCGACCGCGACGCCGCGCGCACCTTCGGCGAGCAGGCCAAGGCGGCCGGGGTCCGGCGGATCGTCTACCTGGGCGGGCTCACCCCCGCGGACGTCCCCGAGCGGGACCTGTCCCCCCATCTGCGCTCGCGCGCCGAGGTCGGGCACATCCTGCTCGCGTCGGGTGTGCCGACGACCGCCCTCCGCGCCGCCGTCATCATCGGTTCGGGTTCGGCGTCCTTCGAGATGCTGCGTTACCTCACCGAGCGGCTGCCGGTCATGGTCACGCCGAGCTGGGTGTCGACACGGATCCAGCCGATCGCGGTGCGGGACGTCCTGCGCTACCTCGTGGGCAGCGCCCGGATGCCCGCCGACGTCAACCGGACCTTCGACATCGGCGGACCCGATGTGATGACGTACCGCGACATGATGCAGAAGTACGCCGAGGTGGCAACGCTCCGCAAGCGGCTGATCCTGCCGGTTCCCATGCTCTCCCCCGGCCTGTCGAGCCACTGGGTCGGCCTGGTCACCCCCGTACCGGCGTCGATCGCCCGTCCGCTCGCGGAGTCCCTGCGCTACGAGGTCGTGTGCCACGAACACGACATCGCGGAGCACGTGCCGGACGGTCCCGGGCAGCCCTTCTCCTTCGCCACCGCGCTCTCGCTCGCCCTCCAGAGGGTGCGCGAGGCGAAGGTGTCCACACGGTGGTCGTCCGCGTCCACGCCGGGCATTCCCAGCGATCCGCTCCCCACCGACCCGGACTGGGCGGGCGGGAGCCTGTACACCGACGAGCGCGAACTCGATGTGGACGCCTCCCCGGAAGCCCTGTGGCGGGTGATCGAGGGGATCGGCGGGGTCAACGGCTGGTACTCGTTCCCGTTGGCCTGGGCGGTCAGGGGCTGGCTGGACCGGCTGGTCGGAGGAGTCGGCCTGCGCCGGGGCAGGCGGGACGCCCAGCGGCTGCGGGTCGGGGACTCCCTGGACTTCTGGCGGGTCGAGGAGATCGAGCCCGGCCGGCTGCTCCGGCTGCGGGCGGAGATGCGCCTGCCCGGCCTGGCCTGGCTGGAGATGTACGCGGAGGAGGGCCGGGACGGCCGGTCGCACTACCGGCAGCGCGCCCTCTTCCATCCGTTCGGCCTCCTCGGCCACGCATACTGGTGGAGCGTGTCCCCGTTCCACGCGGTGATCTTCGGTGGGATGGCGCGCAACATCGCGCAGGCGGCGGACCGGCAGACGGAGAGTACTCAGCGATGACCGTGGCGATCGTCCTGTTCACCTCGGACCTGCGGCTGCACGACCATCCACCGCTGCACGCGGCGCTCGCCTCGTCCGACGAGGTGGTCCCGCTCTTCGTCCTGGACCCCGGTGTGGAGGCCGCCGGGTTCGCCGCACCGAACCGCCGCGCCTTCCTCGCCGACTGCCTCCGGGACCTGGACTCCGGACTCCGTGACCGCGGCGGACGCCTGGTCGTCCGCGAGGGCGAGGTCGCCGAGGAGGTCGGCAGGATCGTCTCCGAGACGGAGGCCGGCGTGGTGCACATGGCGGCAGGGATCAGCGGCTACGCGCGGCGCCGGGAGGAGCGGCTGCGGGAGGCCCTCTCCTCGGTGGGCTGCCGGCTGAGCGTGCACGACGCGGTGGTCACCGCGGTCGCGCCCGGTTCGGTGGTTCCCTCAGGGGCGGGCCGGGACCATTTCGCCGTCTTCACGCCGTACTTCCGGCGCTGGTCCGGGGAAGGTCTGCGCTCGCCGTTCGGAGCGCCCCGCAAGGTGCGCGTACCGGAGGGGCCGGGCTCGGCCGCGCTCCCGTCCCGGGCCGGTACGCGGGGGCTCTCCCCGGGCCTGGCCGAGGGCGGGGAGACCGAGGGCCGCAGGCTGTTCACCGCGTGGCGCCGCGACGGGCTCGCCTCCTACGAGGACCGCCACGACGACATGGCGGGCGACGCGACCTCACGGCTCTCGCCGCACCTGCACTTCGGCACGCTCTCCCCCACCGAGCTGGTCCACCGCGCCCGTGCCACGGGCGGGCCGGGCGCGGAGGCCTTCGTACGCCAGGTGTGCTGGCGGGACTTCCACCACCAGGTCCTGGCAGCCCGGCCCGCGGTCTCACGCTCCGACTACCGTCCGAAGCAGGACCGCTGGCGCACGGGGCGGGCGGCGGAGGCCGACACCGGCGCGTGGAAGGAGGGCCGCACGGGTTATCCGGTGGTCGACGCCGCGATGCGCCAGCTCCTCCACGAGGGCTGGATGCACAACCGGGGGCGGCTGCTCACCGCGAGCTTCCTGGCCAAGACCCTGTACGTGGACTGGCGGACCGGGGCGCGTCACTTCCTGGAACTGCTCGTCGACGGGGACATCGCGAACAACCAGCTCAACTGGCAGTGGGTGGCCGGTACGGGCACGGACAGCCGGCCCAACCGGGTGCTCAATCCGGTGACGCAGGCCAAGCGGTACGACCCGGAGGGTGCCTACGTACGCCGCTGGGTGCCCGAACTCGCCGGGATCCCCGGGTCCGCCGTGCACGAGCCGTGGAAGCTGCCGCGGGAGGAGCGCCGCCGCTACGACTATCCGGAGCCGGTGGTCGGGCTGTCGGACGGGCTGGCCAGGTTCAAGGAGGCGAGGGGGCTCGACTGACGGCCGGGCCGCCCTCCCCTCTCAGACCTTGCGCCAGCGGGCGTTGGCCCAGGAGAAGAGGCCGAAGGCCGCCAGTCCGAGTGCGACGAGGACGAGGAGCCAGGGGCCTGCGGGGGTCTCGGTGAAGGAGCGCAGGGTGTCGTCCATGCCCTTGGCACGGCCGGGCTCGTGCTGGACGGCGGCCGCGATCGCGAAACCGCCGGCCGTCGCGAAGACCACGCCCCGGACGGTGCCGCCGAAGACGCCGACGACGTCGACGGCCTGACGGACGCGCTTGGACATCTCGGCCATCTTCAGGTGCTTGTGGTACTTGCGGGCGAGGGCGCGGAAGGCGATCCAGAGGCCCGCGCCCGCCACCACGGCGCCCGCGATGCCGACGATCCACGGGCCTCCGGGCCATTCGAGGGCCCGCGCGGTGACGTCGTCGGTCTGCTTGTCGCTCGAACCGCTGCCGCTCCCCTTGTCCCCGGCGGCGTAGGAGATCACGGAGTAGGAGACGAAGGCGTAGAAGACGAACCGGCCGGCCGCCATGGCGCGCTTCGTGGCCTTGTCGCCGTCGGGGCCCGCCTGGCCGAAGGCCGCCTCGGACAGCCTCCAGAGAGCCATGCCGGCCAGGGCGATACCGAGGGCCCAGAGCAGGACGTTCCCGAAGGGCTTCTCGGCTATCTCCGCGATGGCACCGCCCCGGTCGGCCTGCTTGCCGCCCCCGTCGGAGAAACCGATGCGCAGGGCGAGGATCCCGACCAGGAGGTAGATCACTCCGCGGGCGACGAAGCCGGCGCGGGCTCCCACGTCCAGAGCGCGGCTCCGTGCGGCTCTTCTCGCCTGACCACGTGCGTTCATCGACAGTGCGTTCGCATTCATGCACTGCCGGATGCCCCTGAAACGGCGATCAATGCGGGAGAACTACGCGCCGTCGCCCTCTGGCCCGCTCTGGGCGGCCGCCTGGTCCTTCGCGCGGCGGCCGACGACGGCCGCCGCGGCCAGGGCGCTGCCCGCGAAGGCGAGGGCGACGACCCAGGGCCGGTCGAGGACGTGGCAGGTGGCGTGGTCCAGGGAGTAGCGGCCGGCGCCGGTCACCCCGATCGCGGCGGCGGTGAAGCCGAGGAACGCCGGGTACTCGTAGCCTCCGCCCATCGCGAAGAATCCGGCCGGCGCGTGCACGGCGACGGCGCCCGCCATCGTGCCCGCCGCGGCTGCGCCCGCCGCGGGGGTCGCGAGGCCGAGGGCGAGCAGGAGCCCGCCGCCCGCCTCGCCCAGTCCCGCGGCCAGGGCGCTGTGCTTCGGCGGGTGGAAGCCCATGGCCTCCATCGCCGCGGTGGTCCCCTGGATACCGCCGCCGCCGAACCATCCGCCCAGTTTCTGGCTGCCGTGGGCCGCGAGAACGGCTCCCGTCCCCACCCGGAGCACGAGGAGTCCGAAGTCACGCCGGTTGATACAGGCCATGGGATGTCTCCCGTCGACGGGGCCGAGCAGAGGCGTTCAGCCGTACGGGTCCACTGTCCGCCGCGCCGGGGGTTGAGAGCCGGTGGTGTTGGGCCATTCGTGTCACCGCCTTGCGAGGACTGCGACGTACGTCATTGTGCAACTTGTTGCATAAGGGCTTCCGGGTGGTCTACAACTGGCTCGACGACACCTGCTAGGAGACCCCGGATGAGCCCCTACCCCACCCTGTTGAGCCCGCTCGACCTCGGATTCACCACGCTCCCGAACCGGGTACTGATGGGGTCGATGCACATCGGCCTGGAAGAGGTCGAGCACGGTTTCGAGCGGATGGCCGCCTTCTACGCGGCGCGCGCCCGCGGCGGGGTGGGCCTCATGGTCACCGGGGGGATCGCGCCCAGCGAGCGGGCGTGCTCCTTCCCCGGCGGCGCCAGGATGACCACCGAGGCGGAGGCGGAGCAGCACCGCGAGGTCACGGCCGCCGTCCACGCGGCGGGAGGCCGGATCGCGATGCAGATCCTGCACTTCGGGCGCTACGCCCACCACCCGGACCTGGTGGCGCCGAGCGCGCTGAAGGCCCCGATCAGCGGCTTCACGCCGCACGCCCTGACCGACGACGAGGTCGAGGAGACCGTCGAGGACTTCGTCAGGGCGGCGGAGCTGGCCCGGAGCGCGGGCTACGACGGTGTCGAGATCATGGGGTCGGAGGGCTATCTGATCAACGAGTTCATCGTCGCCGCGACCAATCACCGCGAGGACCGCTGGGGCGGCTCGTACGAGAACCGCATCCGCTTCCCCGTCGAGATCGTGCGCCGCGTCCGCGAGCGCGTCGGCCCCGACTTCATCCTGATCTACCGGCTGTCCATGCTGGACCTGGTACCCGGCGGATCCACCCTGGAGGAGGTCGTCCAGCTCGCCCGTGAGGTGGAGGCGGCCGGAGCGACCATCATCAACACCGGTATCGGGTGGCACGAGGCGCGCATCCCGACCATCGCGACGTCCGTGCCGCGTGGCGCCTTCACCTGGGTGACGGAGAGGGTGCGGGGCGCGGTGTCCGTGCCGCTGGTGACCAGCAACCGCATCAACACCCCCGAACTGGCCGAGGAGGTCCTCGCCTCGGGGCGGGCGGACATGGTGTCGATGGCGAGGCCGTTCCTCGCCGACCCCGATTTCGTCGCCAAGGCGGCCGAGGGGCGGGCCGACGCGATCAACACCTGCATCGGCTGCAACCAGGCCTGCCTGGACCACATCTTCAGTCTGCAGATCACCTCCTGCCTGGTGAATCCGCGCGCCTGTCACGAGACGGAACTGGTGCTCGCGCCGACCCGTCTGCGTAAGCGCGTCGCCGTGGTCGGCGCGGGCCCGGCGGGACTGGCGTGCGCGGTCACGGCCTCCGAGCGGGGGCACGCGGTGACCCTGTTCGACGCGGCCGACGAGATCGGCGGCCAGCTGAACGTCGCGCGCCGGGTCCCCGGCAAGGAGGAGTTCGACGAGACCCTGCGCTACTTCCGTACCCGGCTCGCCGAGGAGGGCGTGGAGCTCCGGCTCGGCGCCCGGGCCGGATCCGCCGACCTCGACGGCTTCGACGAGGTCGTCCTGGCCACCGGGGTCGAGCCCCGCACCCCCGCCATCCCCGGCGTCGGGCACCCCAGCGTGGTCAGCTATCTGGACGTCCTGCGGGACGGAGCCGAGGTCGGTGACCGGGTGGCGGTCGTCGGGGCCGGCGGGATCGGCTTCGACGTCGCGGAGTTCCTGACGGACGGCGGCGACGGGGCGAGCCTGGACCCGGAGGTCTTCTTCCGGCAGTGGGGTGTGGACACCGGCTACGCGGACCGGGGCGGGCTGCGGGCCCCGGAGCGCCCGAAGCCGGGGCGCACGGTGCATCTGATCCAGCGCAAGGCGACCAAGGTCGGGGCGGGGCTGGGAAAGACCACCGGGTGGATCCACCGCACCGAGCTGCGCCACCGCGGTGTGACGATGATCGCGGGGGCGTCCTACGACCTGATCGACGACGAGGGCCTGCACCTCACCGTCGACGGCGAGCAGCACCTTCTGCCGGTCGACACCGTGGTGCTGTGCGCGGGTCAGGAGCCGCGGCGCGAGCTGTACGAGGAGCTGCGCGCGGCGGGACGCCCGGTGCACCTGATCGGGGGCGCCGACGTGGCCGCCGAACTGGACGCCAAGCGTGCGATCCGCCAGGGTACGGAGCTCGCCGCGGAGCTGTGAGGGGCCGGTCCCGCTGTCTCTAGGATGCGGTCCATGTCCCTTCCGCACGCGATCCTCACCGCCCTGCTCGAGAAGCCGTCGTCCGGTCTCGAACTGACGCGCAGGTTCGACCGGTCGATCGGCTATTTCTGGCCGTCCACGCACCAGCAGATCTACCGCGAGCTGGGGAAGCTGGAGAAGGCCGGCCACATCCGGGTCCTGCCGGCGGCGCAGCCGGCGCGCGGACAGCGCAAGGAGTACGAGGTGCTGCCCGCGGGCCGTGAGGAGCTCATGGCCTGGGTGTCGCTCGCCGAGGATCCCCGGCCCGTACGTGATCCGCTGCTGCTGCGGATGCGGGCGGCCGCCGTGGTCGGCTCCGCGGGGCTCGCCGGGGAACTGCGCAGGCACCTGGCGCTGCACAGGGCGCAGCTGGCGGAGTACCTGGAGATCGAGGAGCGGGACTTCCCGCCGGAGCGGACCTCCGACGAGGACCGGCTGCGCCGTCTGGTGCTGCGCGGGGGCATCGACCTGGAGACGTTCTGGACGGGCTGGCTGACCAGGGCGATCGACGACCTGGACGGTCCGGGCTCGTAGCGAGCGTTCGCCGCCCCGTCTCATGGTCGGCCTGGGCGGGTTCCGGCCATGAGACGGGGCGGAGAGCGGCGGACCATAGCGTCGCGCTCCGTGGCGGGACGCCATGCTCCGGCCCCGGTCCCGCCCGCGCCCGCGGGGTCGGCCGCACCGCGTGACCCCGCCCACCGGGGTTCCGGCGGCCCGGGTGTGCGGGGCCAGGACGGAAGGACACGTGTGGTGAAGGCACGGATTGCGCGTACGGGTATCTCTCTCGTCGCGGCCGCCGCGGCGGTCGTCGCGACGACCTCGTCCGCACAGGCGAATTCGGGCTTTTCGGCCGAGAAGTACGAGCAGATCCAGTTCGGGATGACCTTCGACGAGGTCTGGGAGATCGGTGGGGGTGAGGCGGCGTGCGACACCGGGGGTGTGATCGGCGACTCGATCCTCTGCTTCACCGAGTCGGGCGACTACGCCCCCTACGGCGGCTTCTCCTTCACGGACGAGGGCGAGCTCTGGAGCAAGCGCAACGAGTACCTGTACAAGGCGAAGACCCCGTCCGTGAAACTGTCGCACTACAACAGGACGGCCCTGGGCATGACCGAGGCCCAGCTCTGGGCCGCCGTCCCGAAGGACTCCTGCGTGTCCCAGGGCGAGAGCTACCCGAACTGGCCCGCGAAGACCGGCTTCGAGGAGAAGTACTACTGTGCGGCCGCCACCGGCCTGTTCCCGCCGTCCGCCAGCTTCCACCTCACCGACGGCGTCCTGACGTACCGCTACCAGCGCAGCCTGACCTGACGGGCTGACGCCGGGTACGGCACCGCCGTCAGCCCGCCGCCGTCTTCTCCCGTGCGACGGCCCGGCCCACCGGGAATCCGCCCGGAGGGCCGGCGGGCGCGGCGCGCAGTGCCGGGGCCTCGGGCGCGTGCGGGACCGACGGGGCGGGGCCGGAGGCGACGACACGTGACGGGCGGCCCGCCGGGACCGGCGCGGGAACGGCGGACGGGCCGCCCGCCTGCGCACGGCTGAGCAGGAGTACGCCCTGCCCCGCTGCCGCTGCGCCGATGAGCGCCGGGACCAGACCCAGTACCCCGCCCTGGAGGCGTTCACCGAGCAGGATCAGGCCGATCACGGCGGCGGCGACCGGGTTGGCGAGGGTGACCACGGCCAGTGGGGCGCCCAGCCCGCCCCGGTAGGCGGTCTGGGAGAGCATCAGCCCGCCCAGGGCGAAGAACGAGACGAGCACCGCGACGGTGACGAGCCGCCAGCTCAGCAGCGGGCCCGAGTGGTCGGTCGCGGCGACCGTGAGGGTCTGGGTCAGGGCGGACGCCACCCCGGACGTGATGCCCGAGGCCGCGGCGTGCCGGAGGCCGGGCCGGGTGCCCGGACGGCCCAGGACGGCGACGAGCGCCATGGTGACGGCGCCGACTCCCAGGGCCTCGGGGAGGCTCAGGGTGTCGCGCGGCGAGGTACCGCCCGCGGCCAGGAGCAGGGCTCCGAGGCCGATGAGCGTGAGGAGCGTGCCGCGCCATTCCGTACGGCTGACCCGGCGGCCCGCGGACCGCGCGCCGAGCGGGACGGCGGCGACGAGCGTGAGTGCGCCGAGGGGCTGGACCAGGGTGAGCGGACCGTACTTGAGCGCGGCGACGTGCAGCAGCGCGCCGCCCGCGTTCAGGCCGACCGCGGACCACCAGGCTCCCCGGCCGAGCAGGCGCAGCACTCCGGCGGAGGGGTCGGTCCGGCCGGCGAGCCGGGCCTGCGCCACCGCGGCGGCCGCGTAGGCGCCGGCGGAGACGAGGGAGAGGGCGACGGCCGCGAGCGTGGCGTTCATCGCTGCGCTCCTGACCGCGCGTAGGCGGGGGACGCGTAGTTCCGGGCGGGGGCGGCCGGCCACGGGAGGTGGGCGCGCACGGGGGTGCGGGGCAGCCGGAGCGCCGCGTAGGCGACGGCGAGCAGGGCACCGACCACGATCGCGTCGAGCCAGTAGTGGTTGGCGGTGCCGACCACGACGAGCAGGGTGAGCAGCGGATGCAGCAGCCACAGCAGGCGCCACCGCGAGCGGGTGGCGACGATCAGCCCCACGGCGACCGCCATGGCCCAGCCGACG
>Ga0164307_10001339_pt1 | contig 11097 bp, 9 predicted proteins | sample Whisoiple_243_MG_FD_110214 | JGI IMG/M metagenome (GOLD analysis project Ga0164307, IMG submission 110214) | Soil microbial communities amended with fresh organic matter from upstate New York, USA - Whitman soil sample_243_MG | ecosystem: Environmental > Terrestrial > Soil > Unclassified >...
CGGATTCGACGCTCGAGGTCGCGCCGAACATTCCGGCCGAGTTGCGTCGCACACCGCTACCCTCGCGCAGCGCGCTGAAATCGAGCTCGGATGCCGAAGATGCACGGCGCCGCACGCGGCAAGAATCTTTGCTGAAGATCGGCCGCATTGGGCTCGATAGTCGCACCGTGGTGATGGCGCTGTCGGCGCTCAGCGGCGCGCTCGTCGTCGCGCTCCTCGGATTGATGTGGTGGCGGTCTCCAAGCAAGCCCGCGCCGACTTCGGAGCTGCGACCGCAGCCGAGCAGTGTGCCTGCGCCGAGCGCGCCAAAAGCGGAAGCGGGCTGTCGCTTGGCGCTGCCAGCCGCCAAAATCGCCTCCAGCGTGGAGCGCAGCGTGCCGCCGTACGCTGCCAAGGTCGACAAAGGCAGCGATCTCGCGTTGGGCATCGCCGAAACCAAGACCAAAGGCATCGGGCTTCGGCTCGACCCGAGCACGCTCGACGTCTCCTCCGTGTTCGAAGAGGAAGGCAAAGAAGCGGTGCGCGGAGTCGTCCCCCTCGCGCGCTCGGGCTCACTGACCTTCTTCGTCGACCGTGATGACCACGCGCTGCGTTCGGCCCACACCATCGACGAAGTTCCGCCGTTCACCCTCGGCGTGAGTGATGCCGGCTTTTCCCGCGTCGTTGCCGGCAGCACCAGCGTGATTTGGCAGCTCGAGGCGAGCGCCAAGATCACCGAGCCGCGCACGGCTCCGCTAGCCGACCAGGGCTACGGTGTGACCTTCCGACGCGGCGGAAAAGAAGGCGTGATCATGCTGGGCTTCGTCGCCCGCGACGGCGAAAAGAAATCCGAGCTCGCCGAGATCCCCGGTGCACCGAAATTGCTTGGCACGCCCGTGATCGCCGGCAGCAGCGCCGGAGCGCTGATTGCGTTCGCCGGTCGCGATGCCCCGAACGCCGCTTGGAAGCTGTACGTCTCCTCGACCAAACCTGGCGAAAATCCGGGGCCCGCGCGCGAGCTCAGCGCAGGCAGCGGCAGCGGAGCCATATCGCCAGCGCTCGCTGCGCTGCCCGGTGACCGTTGGCTCGTGCAATGGACCGAGGGAAGTTCGGCGCAGTATCACGTTCACGTGCAGACCTTCGCGGCCGACTTGAGCCCGATCGGCTCGAGCATCGCGGTTTCACCGAAAGGAGCAAACGCTGGACAAGGCGCGCTCGCGACTTTCGCTGACGGTGCGGCGAGCCTGTTCATCCTCACCACGGCCGGCCACGACGAACTCTGGGGAGCAACGCTCGCATGCGGAAATCCGTGACGTCGAAGGCGCGGCCACGCGCCCCCCGCTTGCTTTTGATGGCCGTGCTCGCTGGCGGAACTCTGAGCGGCTGCGCGCTGTTCGGTGCAAAGGACGAATCGACCGTCGCGCAGGGCCATTATTACGCCTCCGGCAACGCTTACTACGACGAGTTTTTCGTCGACTTGTACATGCTCCAAGTGGGCATGGCAGAAGCGCCCAGGACGCCCGAAGTGGAGCGTCAGCGGCTCGTTCAGCTGCTGCAGCTCGAACCGCAAGCCACTCCCGCGATGATCGAACAGCGCTTGCACGAAGAGGCGCTCAGCTTGAGTCGCGCCGGAGTTCACCTGCGACTCGATCAGAGCTCGCTCGCCGGCGGCCCGGAAGCGGCGTTCACCCAAGTTCGCAGCAACGCCCGCCCGAAGGAAAATCCCGCCGCAACCTTGCTCGCAACGGTCGAGACGTCGAGCACCAATCTGCTCCGCTTCCAGCTGACGATGAAGCAGAAGGAAGCCGCGCTGGGCCGGCTCGAGCTGATGACGATTCGGCTGGACGCCGGGGTGGACCGCACCTTCGCGCAAGCGCCGGTCGGCAAACCCACTGAGGTCAAAAAGAACCTCGCCGATGCGCACAAGTTGATCCCGCTGATGCGCGCGCGCGCAGAGGCCGTGCGCGACAGCACGGAACAGCTCCTGAACGCGCTCGTCCACGGCATCGACACCGACGACGGTTCGATTGGTCCGCCGCTCGACGCCGAGCACACCCAAACCTCCGCCACTCCCGAAACCAGCCCGCCAAACGCCGGGAAAAAAGCGACTAAGCCGCACCCCAAAGGCAAGCCGGGCACGACGTCAGTTGCGCCAGCACGCCCCAAACCCGTGCCCGCGCCGCGCGACGACGACGCGCCCGCAAAACCGCGAGCCCCGGCGAGCAAACCCGCGGCCCCACCGCGCGACTTCGAACCCTAGCGAAGTGCCCGACTCGCCGCCGCCCGGAGCGATTTTCGAGAGTGGGCGCTCGCGACCCAGCACAGCACCTCACGGCGCGCGTCGTTCCGAGCGCGATACGCCGTGCGCTACTCGATCGCGCGGATGGCGGGTAAGAAGCGCTCGGGCGGAACGAAGTCGTTGTAGCGCGCGGCTTCCTTGCCCTTCGAGTCGAAGAGCACGACCGTTGGCAAACCCCGCACTTTGAATGAGGCCAGCGCGGCTTCGACCTTCGGATCGTCGGCGTCGGTCGCGTCCACCCGGACGTTGACGAAGCGCGCCATCTCCGGTGCCACGAGGGGCGACGAGAAGGTGACCTTGTCGAGCTCCTTGCAGGCGGCACACCAAGCAGCGCCGAAATCCACCAGCATGGGCCGGTTTTCACGTTGAGCGCGGGCGCGCGCGACCTCCAACTGGCGCTCCCAGGTGACGACATCGGGCGGCTTGATCGCGCCCTCGACCCCCAAGAACGCTGCACCGCTGATCAAGGCGATGCCCAAGCCTTTGGAGAACTTCACCCCGGCGCCCGGTTCCGCAAACTCGCGGTGCACCGCGCCCAACAAGGCCCCGAGCACCACGAAGCCCGCCATGGCCAAGAAGAACTGCCACGAGCCGCCCGCGAACTTGATCAGCACTGGGAATTTGGTGCTGAGAAAGTGAAGCGCGAAGGCGACCAAGCCGATACCGAGCACGGACTTCACGTGCACCATCCACGCCCCGCTCTTCGGCAGTTGGATGGCGAAGGCACCGACGAGAAAGAACGGCACGCCGAGCCCCAAACCGAAAGCGCTCATCGCCGCGGCGCCGAGCGCCGAGCTGCGTGTGTTCGCGATGAACGTGAGGATGCCGGTGAGCACCGGGCCAGTGCATGGCGTGGCGATCAACGCGCAAGCCATACCCAACAAGAACGCGCCTTTGTAACCAAAGCCGCCCATCACCGCCAGGCGATTGGTGAGCGCGGAAGGTAGCGCAAATTCGAACGCGCCGAACATCGCGCTCGCCAGCACCAAGAACAGGACCGCGATGCCGATCACGACGACTTTGCTTTGCAACACGGCGCCGAAGATCTGCCCGCTTTGGCCAGCGATCACCCCGAGCGGCACGAGCATGCCGATAATGCCGAGTACGAAGGCCGCGGACAACGCCGTCCCTTGAAGACGCGTCTTCGCTTGGGAGGCACCGAACACGCTGACCGTCACCGCCACCATCGGGTACACGCAGGGGGTGAGGCTGACCACGAACCCACCCGCGAAAGCGGCGAGCGCAGCAAACAGGGGGCCCTTGGCCAAAGCGCGGGTGAATGCGTCACCGGTCTCTGGTGCTCCGGCGGCGGCCGCGATACTCGGCACGAGCAGCGCCAAAAGCACCAGGGCAAGCGTGGATCCGATTCGAATGGGAGCGCGGGAAGCCTTCACGATGTCTCTACCGTCTGTACCTGGAAAACCAACCGGCGGTTTCAAACCCTGGCAGATAACTTAGCACTACGCAGCGCCACGCTGGCCGGAGCGCATTGCCCGCAAAAGTCGCCGAGCGTGCGCAATTTCGCCGGACAACGCCACTTCGAGCGCGACCCTCCCGCTGGTCGTGCGCTTGATGAACATGCGCAAATATTGCCGCGCAGCCGTAAAATCACCCGCCTCATAGGCCAGCTCACCGAGCACGAACTGACCGTAACCTTGGCCACAAGGAGCTTCCGCGAGCCGCTCTCGCAGTCCGCTCAGATCCGTGTTTCCTTCGCCTGCTGCGCGTCGGGCCAATGCAGCCTGGGCGAGGTAGAGCGGCTTCTCGGTCGTGCCCCAACGGGCAGCGCGCATCAACGCGCCAGCCGCCTCGCGATGGTGACCCATGAGGTATAGAATGCTGCCCAGCGTCCAAAGATGGAAAGCGCGCCGCGCGGGCGGACTGACGCGGCTCGCTAGCCTCAAATGTTCGACCGCGCGTTCTCGCTCCCCAAGCCCCAAGCAGGCTCGCGCCGCGTCTTGCCGCGCCACGTCGGGCATGATGTCGGCCAAAATCATCTGCTCGGCGATGGTGAATGCCTCCGCGAACCGGCGCGCCTCCATGTGCGAGAGGTACAGCTGCCTGAGCAACAGCGCGCGTGTGGTGCGATCCAAGCCCGAGCTGAACGCTAGCCCTCGCTCGGCATACTTGGCGCGAGTGCCCGAGGTGCGCGCGAGCGTCGCCTTCCGGAGCAAGAGCTCCGGAGTCGGCCGAGGGGCAGTGCTCGCGCGAGTCCTGGGCATCCATTAGCAAGTTAGCAGCACCTGCACACACGTCCAGATTTCGGCGGTTTAGCCGGATCGACTCGCCGAAAAACTCCGGAGTTGCCCTGGCGGCCGGAAGCGGGCAAAAGCCACGTGACCTGCATGCGCTCGCTCGAGATCCTCTCCCCGTCACGTCTTTTCGTGTGCGTCACAGTAGGTGTCACGTGTGCCCTCGGCTGCGGTCACCCCGCGACCGACAAGGAGTGCCAGGAGATCGTGGAGCGAATCGCGACCCTGGAGCTCGAGAAGGCAGCCGGTACCAACGACGCCAAGGCGGTCGGAGCGCAAGTCGACGAGACGAAGAAAGCGCTCGCACCCAATACGATGAAAGACTGTGTGGGCAAGCGCATTACCGAGCGCGCCATGCAGTGCGTGCGTAGCGCCAAGAGCTCTCAGCAAATCGTCGACGACTGCTTCAAATGACGCGCTTCGCGATGATCCCCGACGGGGGAACACGCTGCGTGAGCCTCGGCGGAGGGAGGCGCAGGACTCGGACACGCCTCGTAGGCGCGCTGCTCGCGAGCTGCGCACTGTTCACCCAAGGCTGCGGCAAGCGCCCCACACACGACGAGTGCCAAGCGTTGCTCGACCACTACGTCGAGTTGCTCGTCAACTCGGACCGGCCCGGCACCAACGCCTCGGAGTTGCACAAGCTGCAGCTGCAGGCGCGCGAGAAGGCGAAGGCAGACCCAGAATTCGCCGCGTGCACCGAGCGCGTCTCACGGCGCGAGCTCGACTGCGCGATGAAGGCCTCGAACGCCGATCTGCTCGAGCAGTGCCTGCTTTGACCGTATCGCGTCGCCCGAAGGCCTAACCACCTTCACAGGTATTTCGAGAGCTCTTTCACGGCTGCCGCGACGTCCGGACGCGCCGCCATGAAGCCCGCGAATGGGTCACCCACTTCCAGGACGCGCCCGGGCAAAGTGAGCATCGTGAAGCGCGAGGTGTCGAGCGCGACGTGCAGCTCGTTCCAACCGATGGGCGTCGAGACCGTCGCACCCGGGTGGGAGCGCACCGAGTAGGGCGCGACGATCGTGCGCGAAGGGCCGGTCTGCCCCGTGTCGACGTACACTCGCGAACCGCGTTGGTTCACACGCCGTTCCATGGTGGCAATCGTCGGATTCTTGTCGGTGATGAGCCGTCCGAGCAGTTCGACCAAGAGCTTCGCGGTGTCGAAATTCACGCCGGGCCCGAGCGGAACCAAGACGTGTAGACCGCGTTGGCCTGAGGTTTTCGGGAACCCGGCGAGCCCGACGTCGTCGAGAATCGTCCGGAGATCCAAGGCCAAACGCACCGCGTCCGAAAAAGGACGATCGGCGATGTCGAAGTCGACGGTAAGAAAGTCACACTGATCGAGCGTGCCCCGCTGGGCAGCGAGCACGTGCAGCGGAATGCAACCGAGGTTCGCGATGTAAACGAGTGCGTCGGCGCTATCGACCAAAAATAGCGTCTTCTTGGGCGCGCCCGGCTCTTCTTCGTCGATGAGCTCGATGCGCTCGATCCAGTCCGGCGTACCGGCAGGGACGTTCCACTGATAGAAGTGCTTGCCGGCAATGCCATCCGGATAGCGCACGAGCACCACGGGGCGCTCGTGCAAAAACGGCAACATCACCTCGGCGATCGACGCGTAGTACGCGCACAAATCGCCCTTGGTGTAGCCTTCGTCCGGCCAAAACACCTTGCTCGGATTACTGACGACCACGCGGGTCGCGGCGTGGTTCGGCACATTGCGCACGCTCGGCTCGTGCGCCGGCGCAGACGGAGTTGGCGCCGCGATCGCCGTGGGCAGCTCCTCGATCAACTCGCTCGGCGGGGCCGCGCGGCAGTCGCCCGGACCGAGATCCGTGCGCAGACCGCGATACACGGGGGCCCGCAGCCGCGCGTCCTCCCCCTCGGTGAAGCCCAAGAAGCGCACACTGACGACCAGCTCGGGACGCACCCAAAGCGCGCCTTTCGCGTCCTCGGGCGGCTCTCCGCTCGCCGGAAACACGTCCACGCGGCGAGCCTCGAGTTCACGCTCGAGCGCGCTCAAGGTCGCGACATCGAGCCCGCTACCGACGCGCCCGCGATACAGCAGGCGCTGGCCCGAGTAACTCGCAACGCACAGCGCACCGAGCGGCCCACGGTTACCTTTACCGCGCATGAAGCCGATGACCACGAACTCGTCGTCGCGCTCGCTCTTCATCTTCACCCAGTCGTCCGTACGCCGCGCCCCAGAGCGATAGGGGGAAGCGGCGCGCTTGGCCACGACGCCCTCGAGCCGCTGCGCGCGACACAATTCGAACAACGGGCGTCCGTCCCCCTCGAGATGATCGAGCGCGCGCACGTAACCTTTCCCGCGCACGAGCTTCATCAACAAAGCCTTGCGCGAGCTCAAGGGCAACGAACGTAGATCGAACTCGCCGAGCGCGAGCAAGTCGAAGACCAAGTAGCTCACCGGCACTTCGTTCATCGCCGTGCGCACGTCGAGCGGCTTGTCGGCGTGAATGCGCGGTGCGATGCGCTGAAAGCTGGGACGCCCCTCGGCGTCGAACGCGACCACCTCGCCGTCGAGCAGCACGCGCTCGGGAGCCAGGGCGGCGACCGCGCGCGCGATTTCCGGATAGCTCGAGCTGGCGGCGCGCCCGTTCCGGTAGCGCAGCGCGACGGCCCTGCCGTGCTTGTCCGCGACGATGCGAACGCCATCCAGTTTCAACTCGTAAATGCGACTCTCGTCGACCAGCTCGGCACCGGTCAACGCACAGAGCATGGGCGTCAGCGTGCTCGCGTCCACGGGCGCGCGCACGGCACCCAGCGCCTCCGCTTCGGCTTCGAGCTCGCGGACCACGCGCTCGCGCTCGGCCAACTCCACGATGGTGAGCCCGGACAGGACGCTGTGCGGCTGCTCGATCAAGACGTCCCCGGGCGGATGCGCAAACGCGTCTTGCTTCTTGATCAGCAGCCACTCGTTCGACTTCTTGTCGCTCGGCCCCGATGCCTTGCGGCGTCCGGTCGCGACCAGCGCGAAGCGCCCGTGCAGCTTGAAACCGTCGAGCTCGAAGTCGAGCTTGCCCACTTCGAGCCCGCGCTCGGCGGTCGTCTCCAGGTAGCGCACTCGACCGATGTCCCAGGCGATCATCGCGCCCGCGCCGTAGTTGCCGTCCGGGATCACCTCTTCGAACTCGAGGTACTCGAGCGGGTGATCTTCGGTCAACACTGCGAGCTTCTTGTCCAACACCGAGAGGCTCGGCCCCCGCGGAACGGCGAAGCTCTTCAGCGTACCGCCGATCTGCAGCCGCAAGTCGTAATGCGGGCGCGTCGCGTCGTGCAAGTGCACCACGAAGCGACCGGTGCGCGTCTCGCGAGAGCTTGGCTTGTGCTCTTCACCGAAGGGCTCGTTCGTGCTCAACGGATCGCGCTTTTCGCGATAGCGGGTGAGCGCGTCGCCCGGCTTGGTCTCGGGCGTTTGCGGGGTCTTGACGACAGGCTTTTTCAAGCGTGCACCGTCGAGCAGCATAGCCCAATCGCCGAAGCGGATGTATCTTCGGGCGCGAAACGCGGGCGATCAGCATGAGCACGAACAAGTTCCCAGTCACGCTCGCCATCCGCGCACTGCGGGCAGCCAACGTCCGTTTCGAACCCCACGTCTACACCTGGGAGGCCCACGGCGGCACCGAGCACTCTTCCGCGGCGCTCGGTGTCGACGAACACTGGGTGATCAAGACACTGATCTTCGAGGACGATCAAAAACAGCCGCTGTGCGTACTGATGCACGGCGACCGTGAAGTGTCCGCCAAAGGGCTCGCGCGTCTGATGGGCAAAAAGAGCGTCGCCCCCTGCCGTCCGGACGTCGCCGATCGCCACTCTGGCTATCAGGTGGGCGGCACGTCTCCATTCGGACTGCGCCGCGCGATGCCGGTGTACATGGAGCGCACGATTTTGGACGCGCCCACCATCTACATCAACGGCGGCGCGCGCGGTTTTCTGATTGCGATCGATCCACGCGACGCGCAACGCGTGCTCTCGCCGACGCTGGTCGACGTTGCCGTGGAGAAGTGAGTCGTCATCAGCCTAGCTGATGAGCTACCCTATCAGGCATGGCACACGCTGATATCCGCGCGGTCAACTTGAACTTGCTCGCCGCGTTCGACGCGCTGCTCGAAGAAAAGAACGTCACGCGCGCCGCCAGCAAAATGGGCGTCACGCAGTCGGCCATGAGCAGCTCGCTCGCGCAGCTTCGCCTATTGTTCGAAGATCCGCTGTTTCGCCGCACCCCACGCGGCATCGAGCCAACCCCGCGTGCGCTGGAATTGGGTGAGCCCATCCGCCGGGGCCTCGCCGCGTTCGATCGCGCGCTGACCCCGCGCAGCTTCGATCCCCGCAGCGAGAGCCGCACTTTCGTGATCGCCACGAGTGACTACGTGGAGTTCGTGCTCTTGCCGCCGCTCTTGAAACGACTCGCGCGCGAGGCACCGGGGGTCCGCTTGGAGGTTCGTCCCTGGGGCCTCCAGCAAGTCACCAAGACGCTACAGAGCGGCGAAGTCGAGCTCATGATCGGCTTTTACGATGAAATACCTGCACACCATGCGCAGACGCTACTGTTCGACGAGCACTACGTGTGCATCGCCCGCAAAGGCCACCCGGGCCTCGGCCGCAAACCGACGCTCAAGAGCTGGCTCGCCCAAAAGCACGTGCTCGTCTCGCAGCAAGCCAACAGCCCGGGCACCGTCGATCGAGCGCTCGCCGCGCGTCAGTTGAAGCGCACGATCGGGGCGCGCGTCTCCCACTTCTTGCTCGTACCAACCTTGGTTGCGCAAACCGACCTAGTCGCTGCCGTCAACGCCCGCGTCGCCACCGCCTTCGCCGACTCGCTGAGTCTGCGCCTATTTCCTCCCCCACTGCCGCTGCCCAAAGGACGCATCGGCCAGGTATGGCACGAACAACTCGAACACGATCCCGCCCAGCGCTGGTTCCGCCAACTGATCGCGGAAGAGTGCCGCCAATTGTAGCCCGACTCGCAACAGCAGGGTCCACGCGGGTCCCCCACCGCGCGTGACCGGAGGTCGAGCAGCCCAGATCGCGAGAGTGGGCGCTCACGATCCAGCAGCGCACCCCGGAGCGCGCCGCGTTCCCGACACGGTCCGAACGCGGGGCATCCCGAAAAGCGTCTGCTTGCCCGCTCGGATCGCCGGCAGCACGCACCAGCGGCTCCCGCAGACCCACCCCCCGAGGTGCAAACGTTCTCCGGAAAGGTCCTCTTCCGGTTGCGCCCTGAGCATCCATCACATCCAAGCCCCCCAAAAACGCTCCGCGATTCGTCGCGCGGCCCACACTATGGATCAGAGATAGCACCGTATTCGCACAGCATCTTCTCAACCGACGGCGCCCTTCGTCGTCCAGAGACGTACTGTGCTTGCACAGTATCTTCTCAACCGACGACGCCCTTCGTCGCCCAGAGACGTACTGTGCTTGCACTGCATCTTCTCAACCGACGACGCCCTTCGTCGCCCAGAGACGTACTGTGCTTGCACAGTATCTTCTCAACCGACGACACCCTTCGTCGCGCAGAGACGTACTGTGCTTGCACAGCATCTTCTCAACCGACGACAGCGCGCTTCGCCGCGCAGAGCCGTGCTGTGCTTGCACAGCATCTTCTCAACCGACGGCGCCCTTCGTCGCCCAGAGGCGTACTGTGCTTGCACAGCATCTTCTCAACCGACGACACCCTTCGTCGCGCAGAGACGTATTGTGCTTGCACAGCATCTTCTCAACCGACGACACCCTTCGTCGCGCAGAGACGTATTGTGCTTGCACAGCATCTTCTCAACCGACGACAGCGCCTTTCGTCCCGCAGAAGCACACTGTGTTCACACTGCACCGCGGCAGCATCTCTTCAACCGGACACAGTGCGCTTGGCCGCACAGAACCGACCATGTTTTTGCACCACGTCACGCAGCATCGCCTCGACCGACGACGGCGCACTTCGCCGCGTCGAAAAGCACTGTGTTTGCACAGCATATTTTCTTCGAAAGCGAGCGGGCCCTTCGCCGACCAGAAACGTACTGTGCGTGCACAGCATATTCCCACCCAGCGACAGCGCCCTTCGTCGCATAGAAGCACGCTGTGTTTGCGCCACGCCAAGCAACATCTCCTCAATCGACGACAACGCGCTTTGCGGCGCGAAATGAACCGTGTCTGCACAGCATATTCTTTCGACCGCGAGCCCGTGCCTCGCCACGCGGAAACGTACTGTATCTACGCAATCTTCTCAACGAACGAGAGCGCGCTTTACAGCGCGGAAACGCACTGTGTTTGCACAGTATCTTCTTCAGCCGCAAGCCCGCCCTTCGTCGCAAGCGCGGCACTGTGTTCACACAGCATTCTTCTTCAGCCGCAAGCCCGCCCTTCGTCGCAAGCGCGGCACTGTGTTCACACAGCATTCTTCTTCACCGCGGGCCCGCCCTTCGTCGCAGGAGCGGCACTGTGTTTACACAGCATTCTTCTTCAGCCGCGAGCCCCTGTCGTCGCGCTGAAGCGGACTGCGTCAGCATCGTATGTTGGGTTGACGCGCGCCCGAGCCTCCTCCACCGAGAGCCC
>Ga0164307_10001340_pt1 | contig 11095 bp, 5 predicted proteins | sample Whisoiple_243_MG_FD_110214 | JGI IMG/M metagenome (GOLD analysis project Ga0164307, IMG submission 110214) | Soil microbial communities amended with fresh organic matter from upstate New York, USA - Whitman soil sample_243_MG | ecosystem: Environmental > Terrestrial > Soil > Unclassified >...
CCGGACGGCTCGGCCGTGGACCACAGGTCGCCGTTGTAGTAGGACTTCCCCGACTTGGTCTCGACGGTCAGGCCGTCGTACTCGAAGCCGTCGTTCCGCTCGTCGTAGTACCAGCTCCACTGGGCGTCACGGACCCCGTACGTCTTCGGGGTGAACAGGCCTTTCGCGCCCCAGCGGGAGGAGTGGTTGTAGACGACGTCCTGGTAGATCTTCATGCCCTTGGCGTGGGCCGCGTCGATGAGGTCCTGGTACGAGGCCCCGGCGGACTCGAGCCGGGAGTCCACCTCGTAGAAGTCGTAGCCGTGGTAGCCGTGGTAGTCGTAGTCCGACCGGTTCAGGACGACGGGTGTGATCCAGACGGCCGACATACCCAGGCCCTTGATGTAGTCGAGCTTGTCGACCAGCCCCTTGAAGTCGCCCCGGAACATCGGGTCGTCGTTGGCGGCGTTGCCCGACTTGGTGTGCTGGCTGCCGCCCCGGTTGTTCGTGGTGTCACCGTCGTTGAAGCGGGCGGTGAGCACGAAGTAGATGGGGTCCTTGCGGGGGTCGGTGCCGAGCGGCTTCCCGGCGGCGGGAGCCGTCGGCTTCTCCCCGGTGGTCGCGGTGGCCGCCGCGGACGCCGCGGAGACGTTCCCCGCCGCGTCGACGGCCCTGACGGTGTAGCCGTACGTCGTCCTCGCCTCCAGACCGGTGTCCGAGAACACCGTGGATCCGACGTCGCTGACCACCGTGCCCTTGGTCCCGCCGGTCCGCGTCACCTGGTACCTCGTCACACCCCGGTCGTCCGTGGACGGTTCCCAGGTCAGCACGACCGACACCCCGTCCGCGCTCGCGGACACCTTCGTCGGGGCGGTGGGGGCCTGGGTGTCCGGGGTCTGGGCGGCACAGGGGTCCGCCGCGCCGGTGGTGACCTTCCTGTCCCTCACCGTGGTCGTTCCGGCCGGGATCGTGTAGTCGGCACCGTTGTTGTTGTCCCAGACGCCGTTGCCGTTGTTGAAGGCGGCCTGCATGGAGCCGGCGGTGCCGAGGTCCACCGTCCTCTTCACCCAGCCGGTGCAGGCGGGCTCCATGCCCACGCCCGGCACGGTGGTCCAGGATCCGCCCGCCGGCCGGTAGTGGAGGTTGGTCGTCGTCCAGCCGACCGTGGCGGTCGAGTAGTAGACGGAGGCGGTACGGGCTTCCCCGGGCTCCGAGCCGGTGTCCGCGCAGGGGTCGCTGTGGGCCACCACGCCGTCCTTGACGGTGACGGCGCCCGTGCCCAGGGCGTAGTTCTTGCCGGCGTTGTTGTCCCAGACGCCGGAGCCGTTGTTGAACGTCGCCGCCAGACCGGACGCGCTGCCCAGGTCGACGGTCAGCTTCACCCAGTCCGTGCACGCGGCCTCCATGGCCGCACCGGGCACGGTGGTCCAGGACCCGCCGTCCGGAGCGTAGTGCAGGCGGTAGGAGGACCAGTTCCTGGTCTTCGTGTAGTAGAAGACGGTGGCGGTGGACGCCGAGGCGGCCACGGGCACGGCCGACTCCGGGGGTGGGGTTCCGGGTGAAGGGGTCAGGAGTCCCGTCGTCACCGTGGCGGCGACAGCCGCCGCCGCGAGGCGCCCGAGCAGCCGGGCAGGGGTACGTCTCATTCGTGTGTCTCCAGGGGAGGGCCGCGGGCGGGTGGACCGCGGCTGCCAACACAGCACGGGCGCTCCGCGAGCGGCCGCGAGGATCCCGCCGGAGAACCCGGACGCGCCTCGGGGTTCGGGCCAGCGATGCGTCCTGGCAGAAATTCCTGTCAGAACCTTTCTGCAATCTCTTGCATCCGAGGAAGTTACCGGTGCATGACAGGTCCGTAAAGGGGGTGCGCACACCCTGCCACGGAGGAGGCCACCCGCCAGTGGTGTGGGCCCGTCCGGGCGAGGGCGCGCGTTCAGCCGTGCGGCGGCGGGGCCGTGCTGGACCGGACGACCAGACGGGTCGGGACGAGGGTGGTGCCGCGCTCCGTCGTCTCTTCCCGGATCTGGCGCAACACCCCGTCCACGCACAGCCGGCCGACCTCGGCGAAGTCCTGGTGGACGGTGGTCAGCGGCGGAAGGAAGGAGGCGGAATCGGGGATGTCGTCGAACCCCACCACGCTGACGTCCTCGGGTACACGCCTGCCCTTCTCGTGCAGGGCCCGCAGGACCCCGAGTGCCATCTGGTCGTTCGCCGCGAAGATCGCGGTGCACGTGGGGTCCGCCGCCAGGGCGAGGCCCGCCGTGTACCCCGAAGCCGCCGACCAGTCGCCGTCCACCTGGGCGGGGACCGGGCGCCCCGCCTTCTCCAGGGTGCGCCGCCACGCGTGGGCGCGCCGCTGCGCCGCGAACGACTCCGGCGGACCGGCGACATGCACCACGGTGCGGTGGCCGAGGTCGAGCAGATGCTGCACGGCGGCCTCCGCGCCTCCGGACTGGTCGGTGTCCACGACGCTGTAGCGGTCGCCCGCGTCGGAGTCCGCCACCACGACGTGGGTGTGCGGCGGAAGCGAGATGGCGGCGTCCAGCAGGCGGACTTCCATGATCACGATGATGCCGTCCACGACCTGCTCGCCGAGCAGGGTGACGGCCCCCCTGACGCTCGTGCTGGTGGGAGTGGCGACGGGCAGCAGGGTGATGGCGTATCCCTCGTCCGCCGCGGAGGCGGAAATGGCCTCCAGCGTCCGGACGTTGCCCGTCGTGGCCAGCGTGAACAGGATGACGCCCAGGGTGCGGAACTTCCCGCTCTTGAGCGCGCGCGCGGCGCTGTTGGGACGGTAGTTGAGATCCTTCATGGCGGCGAGAACGCGTTCGCGGGTGTCCTCGGACACGATCGGGTGCCCGTTGGAGACGCGGGAGACCGTCTGGGAGGAGACTCCGGCGAGACGCGCGACGTCGGCCATGGAGGCCTCCTTGCGGGGAGGTCTGACCATGGCTCGTCCGTGTTCCTGCACTCGTCCGCCTCCGTCGTCGTATGAGCCTTTCACCGTGCGGGGAGTGCTCTTCCGGCCGCGGGGCGTCCTCGCACCGCGTGGGTTCCTGGGGGATGACCCGGTAGGGAGACTCCCTGTCGCTGCTTCGCGTCGGGTTCGTACCGCGTGGGACCAGGGGGTCGGGTCACCGGCATTTGTACCACTGCCGGTCGGTCGGCGCCGACATGAGGGCCCTGATGCCGCGATGTGCCCTACCAGACGACACGGCTCATGGGGGACAAACCCGCGAAACTCATCCGAGTGATTGACAATCCGGCCTTGACCGTTGGGAGGAGACCGTGTGAACATCCTCTCACCGATGGATGTTTACGTAAACATCGGTCCTCTCAAGCACAGCGCCTCCATGATGTCCGGTGTCTCCATCCGGCCGGGGCCATGCTCAACGCCGGAACAACAGGAGTACCCATGACGGCCGTTACGCCGATCACCACTGGACGCCGCCCACCGGCGGGAGTCTCCCGCAGCCGGCGCGGGCGAGCGGGATGGGTCTTCGTCGGGCCGTTCATGGCCGTGTTCGCGCTGGTGTTCCTGGCTCCTATCGCCTACTCCCTGTATCTGAGCTTCTTCCGCGACCAGTTGGTGGGCGGGACGTCGTTCGTCGGTCTGGACAACTTCCAGCGGGCCTTCGAGGACGAGCAGTTCTGGGCGGCCGTCGGCCGGGTACTCCTCTTCCTCGTGGTGCAGGTGCCCGTCATGCTCGGGCTCGCCCTGCTCATCGCGCTGGCCCTCGACAGCGGGCGGCTGTACGGCAAGAGCTTCTTCCGGATCGCCGTCTTCCTGCCGTACGCCGTGCCCGCCGTCGTCGCCACCCTGATGTGGGGCTTCATCTACGGCACGCGCTTCGGGCTCGTCGGGAACATCAACGAGGCCCTCGGGGTGTCGCTGCCCGACCCGCTCTCGCCCTCCCTCGTGCTCGCCAGCATCGGCAACATCGTCACCTGGGAGTTCATCGGCTACAACATGCTGATCTTCTACTCCGCGCTACGTGTCGTGCCCAAGTCACTCTACGAGGCGGCGGAGATCGACGGCGCGGGGGAGTGGCGGGTCATCACCGCGGTCAAGATCCCCGCGATCCGCGGCGCGCTGGTGATCGCGACGATCTTCTCGGTGATCGGCAGCTTCCAGCTGTTCAACGAGCCCAGCATCCTGCAGAGCCTGGCGCCCAACGCGATCACGACCTACTTCACGCCGAACCTCTACACCTTCACGCTGTCCTTCTCCGGGCGGCAGCAGAACTACGCGGCCACGGTCTCCCTCGTCATGGGAGTCGTCACGATGATCATCGCCTACGCGGTCCAGCTGCGCGGCATGCGAAAGGAGGCGTGAGCGATGAGCGCCCCTTCCTTCACCGCCGATCAGACGTCCCGGCGAAGCACCCACCGCGCGCCGGCACCCCGTCGCGCCGCCCGCAGGAAGCACTCGGTGGCCCGGCCGCGCCGCAGCACCGTGCTCACCCTCCTCATGGGCCTCACCGCTGTCTACGCGCTCATGCCGCTGGCCTGGCTCGTCATCAACGCCACCAAGACGCAGAAGAGCCTTCTCGACTCCTTCGGCCTCTGGTTCAGCGGGGAGTTCGCCCTCTGGGACAACATCTCGCAGACGCTGACCTACGACGACGGCATCTTCGTCCGCTGGTTCCTCAACACCCTGCTGTACGTGGTCGTGGGCGCCGGCGGTGCGACGTTCCTCGCGGTCCTCGGCGGTTACGGCCTGGCCAAGTTCGACTTCGCGGGCAAGCGGGCCGTCTTCGCCACCGTCATAGGCGCCGTGGCCGTGCCCGCGACCGCGCTCGCCGTCCCGACCTTCCTCATGTTCAGCAAGATGGGCCTCACCAACACGCCGTGGGCCGTCATCATCCCGTCCCTCATCTCGCCGTTCGGCCTCTACCTCATGTGGGTGTTCGCAGCCGAGGCCATCCCCACCGAACTCCTCGAAGCCGCCCGGGTGGACGGCTCCGGCGAACTGCGGACGTTCTTCCAGGTCGCGCTCCCGCTGCTCACGCCGGGCATCGTGACGGTGCTGCTGTTCACCATGGTGCAGACCTGGAACAACTACTTCCTGCCCGTCATCATGATCAAGAACCCGGACTGGTACCCGCTGACCCTGGGGCTGAACGCCTGGAACCAGCAGGCCTCCACCGCGGGCGGGCAGCCGGTCTTCAACCTGGTCATCACGGGCTCCCTGCTGACCATCGTGCCCCTGATCGCCGCCTTCCTGCTGCTCCAGCGCTACTGGCAGTCCGGCCTCGCGGCGGGCAGCGTCAAGGGGTGACACACCCCCCGGCCCCACCGGCCACCCGATCTCCGCGCTCCGGAACCGGTTCCCCCCGTTCCTCCACGGGCGCGGCGTACCACCCCTCCCCGTCCCCGCACCCCCGTGCGGACGTACCAGGGTTCGTGCACCACCCACACCACAACGGAGTAGAGCAATTATGAGAACCATGACCAGACGCGCGATGCGTGGCGTCGGCCTCCTGTGCGCGGCCGCGCTGAGCCTCACCGCGTGCGGTTCCTCCGACGACGACGCCGCAGCGGAGAAGACCGTAAGGGGATCTGATCTCCGGGCGGCCCTCAAGGAGGGCGGTTCCATCACCGTGTGGGCGTGGGAGCCGACGCTGAAGCAGGTCGTCAGCGACTTCGAGAAGGAGTACCCCAAGGTCAAGGTGAAGCTGGTCAACGCCGGTACCGGCAACGACCAGTACACCGCCCTGCAGAACGCCGTGCAGGCCGGATCCGGTGTGCCGGACGTCGCGCAGGTCGAGTACTACGCCCTGGGCCAGTTCGCCCTCGGCAAGTCCCTCGAGGACCTCAGCCGCTACGGCGCCGACGAGTTCAAGGACGACTACTCGCCGGGCCCGTGGAACTCGGTCACCGTCGACGACGCCGTGTACGCCCTGCCCATGGACTCGGGCCCGATGGCGATGTTCTACAACAAGAAGGTGCTGGACAAGCACCAGATCGCCACGCCCACCACCTGGGACGAGTACCTCGAGGCCGCCCGCGCCCTGCACAAGGCGGACCCGAAGGCGTACATCACCAACGACACCGGCGACGCCGGGTTCACCACCAGCATGATCTGGCAGGCCGGTGGTACCCCCTTCAAGACCCGTGACACCGAGGTGACGGTGGACCTCGCCGCCGACAAGGGCGTCACCGCCTTCACCAAGGTCTGGCAGAAGCTCCTCGACGAGGACCTCCTCGCGCCCATCGAGAGCTGGAGCGACGAGTGGTACAAGGGCCTGGCGGACGGCACGATCGCCACGCTCTCCACCGGTGCCTGGATGCCCGCCAACTTCGTCTCCGGCGTCGAGTCGGCCTCGGGTGACTGGCGTGCGGCCATGCTCCCGCAGTACGAGAAGGGCGGTGAGGTCAGCTCCGAGAACGGCGGCAGCTCCCTCGCCCTGATGAAGGCGGGCAAGAACAAGGACCTCGCGTACGCCTTCAACGAGTACGCGAACCACGCGGACGGCGTCCAGGCCCGCATCGCGGGAGGCGCCTTCCCCGCCACGTCGGCGGACCTGTCCTCCAAGACGTTCCTCAACACCCCCTTCCCGTACTTCGGCGGCCAGAAGGCGAACGAGATCTTCGCCCGCTCCGCCAGCCAGGTCCCCGAGGACTGGTCCTACCTGCCCTTCCAGGTGTACGCGAACTCCGTCTTCAACGACTCCGTCGGCAAGGCCTACGTGTCCGACACCACGCTGGCCGAAGGGCTGCAGCAGTGGCAGAAGGCGGCCGTGGCCTACGGCAACGACCAGGGCTTCACCGTCAACAAGTGACGTCCCGGCCCTGAACCGGCGCGCGGCGGCTGCCCGTCCGACGGGCAGCCGCCCCGCCCCGCACCCGCACCTCGTATCCGAAAGGATCCTCATGACCCCCGCCTCCGAGCGCCACTGGCTGCGCCCGCCCTCCGACGACCGCCCCGCGAGCTTCGCCTACGGGGCCGACTACAACCCGGAGCAGTGGCCGCGCGAGGTGTGGAAGGACGACGTCCGGCTGATGCGCGAGGCCGGCGTCACCGTCGTCTCCGTCGCCATCTTCTCCTGGGCACGCCTGCAACCGGCCCAGGACCGCTGGGACTTCGAGTGGCTGGACGAGGTCCTCGATCTGCTCCACAGCAACGGGATCTCGGTGGACCTCGCCACAGCCACCGCCTCGCCGCCGCCGTGGCTCACCACCCTGCACCCGGAGATCCTTCCCGTCACCCGCACCGGTGAGACCCTCTCCCAGGGCGCGCGACAGCACTGGCGTCCCACCTCACCCGTCTTCCGGAAGTACGCGCTGGAACTGGTCGAGGTGATGGCCACCCGCTACGCGGACCACCCCGCCGTGGTCGCCTGGCACATCTCCAACGAGCTCGGCTGCCACAACATCTACGACTACTCCGACGACGCGGCCCAGGCCTTCCGCGACTGGCTGCGCGCACGCTACGGCACCCTGGACGAGCTCAACCGGGCCTGGGCGACCTCCTTCTGGTCCCAGTACTACGGCGACTGGGCACAGATCCTGCCCCCGCGACTGGCCGCGAGCCACGCCAACCCGACGCAGCAGCTCGACTTCAAGCGCTTCTCCTCCGACGCGCTGAAGGACTACCTCCGGGCCGAACGCGAGGTCCTGCGCCGCGTCACCCCGCACATCCCCGCCACCACCAACTTCATGGTGATGGGCGAGACCATGGGCATGAACTACCCGGACTGGGCGGAGGAGATCGACTTCGTCTCCAACGACCACTACGCCCACCCCGGCCCGCAGCGTCTCGACGAGCTCTCCTTCTCCGCCGCCCTCACGCACTCCATCGCCCAGGGCAAGCCCTGGTTCCTGATGGAGCACTCCACGAGCGCGGTCAACTGGCAGCCCGTCAACGTCGCCAAGCGCGAGGGCGAACTGGCCCGCGACTCGCTCGTCCACGTCGCCCACGGAGCCGACGCCGTCTGCTTCTTCCAGTGGCGCCAGTCCGCCGCGGGCGCCGAGAAGCACCACTCCGCGATGGTGCCCCACGCCGGGCCCGACAGCGAGGTGTTCCGCGCCGTGGCGGCCCTCGGCCGCACGCTGGAGACACTCACCCCGGTCACCGGTTCCGTCCGGGAACCGGCACGCGCGGCCCTGGTGTTCGACTGGGAATCCTGGTGGGCCGTCGAGCGTGACTCCCAGCCGTCCTCCCTGGTGCGCTACCGTCAGGAGGCGCTCGACTGGTACTCGGCCTTCCTGGCCCTCGGGGTCCGGGTGGACGTCGTCACCACCACGGCCGACCTCACCGGCTACGACTTCGTCGCCGCACCCGTCCTGAACGTGGTGCCCCTGGAACTCGCCGCCCGGCTGGACGCCTACGTGCGCGGCGGCGGCCACCTCGCCACCACCTACTACTCGGGTGTCGTCGACGAGAACGACCACGTCCACCTCGGCGGGTACCCCGGAGCCCTGCGCGATCTGCTGGGCATCCGCATCGAGGAGTTCGGCCCCCTCCTGGAGGACGTGGAGGTACGCCTCGACAACGGTCTCACCGGCACGCTGTGGACCGACCGCATCGACGTCACCGCACCCGACGAGGTCACCGTCCTCGCACGGTACGAGACCGGCGACCAGGCGGGCCGCCCCGCCGTCACCAGGCGCGCCCCGCAGGGCGGCGGCTCCGCCGCGTACGTCTCCACCCGGCTCGGCCGCCACGGACTGCCCGAGGTGCTGCGCCCTCTGCTGTCCGGCGCCGGCGTGCACAGCGAGCTTCCCGCCGAGGCGCGCGGGCTGGTCGAGCTGACCGTGCGGACCGACGGCTCGCAGGCCTACTGGTTCCTCGTCAACCGTACCGACGAGCCCGTCGCGTTCGACGCGGTGGCCGGAGAGGTCCTCTCCGGGCCCGCGCCGACCGACGGGGGCGGCCTCGTCCTTCCCTCCCGGGGGGTCGCCGTGCTCCGCCTGGCATCGGGCGGCACGCCCTTCCGGGACACATCCGCGTAGCCGGCCGCAGCGAGGAGACACCCCGCCCGGGTGTCCCGGGGACTGGTCCGTCCCCGGGACACCCGGGCGGCATCCGTCAGGCGGGCGCCGTGAAGCGATGCGCGCCCGGCCCCGCGGCGAACACCGCGCAGCCCTCCTCCTGCCGCAGATGGACCGCGGGCCCTCGGCCGGCGCTGTGCCTGCCGCCACCCGGTACCCACACCTCGCCGGTCGTGTTCGGGGGCAGCCCGACCTCCAGCACGAAACCGTCCGCGCCCTTCCTCCAGCGGGTGGTGACCGGCCCGTACCGCGACTCGAACCTGCCCTCGGCACGTGTCACCCCGCCACCCGGCCGCGGCCGCACGAGGACCTTCCGGAAACCGGGTGCGCCGGGGGCGATGCCCGCGATGTTCGCGTACATCCACTCCCCGACCGAGCCGTACGCGTAGTGGTTGAAGGAGTTCATCCCCGCGTCCTGGAAGCTCCCGTCCGGCCGGATCGAGTCCCAGCGTTCCCACATGGTGGTGGCGCCGTGGTCGATCTGATAGCCCCAGCTCGGGAAGGTCCGCCGCAGCAGAAGCCGGTAGGCGACGTCCGTGTGCCCGGTGTCGGTGAGCACCGGCAGCAGCCTCGGGGTGCCGAGGAACCCCGTCGACAGGTGCCAGTCCTTCGCCTCGACGAGGGCGACCAGGCGGTCGGCCGCCGGCGCGCGGTCGTCCGGCGCCAGCAGGTCCATGGACAGGGCCAGGACGTACGCCGTCTGCGTGTCGCCCTTCACCCGCCCGCCCGCGGTGACGTACGCGGTCCGGAACGCGTCGCGCACCCGGCCGAACAGTGCCCGGTACGGGGCCGGGTCCTTGCCGAGCACCGCGGCGATCCGGGCCACCAGGTCGGCGCTGTGGGCGAAGTAGGCCGTGGCGACGACGTCCTTGGGCGTCTCGTCCTCGATGTTGAGCCAGTCCCCGAACCCGTCGGCCGGCCGGAGCAGGCCGGTGCTGTGTGCCTCCAGGTACTCCAGCCACCTGACCATCGGATCCCAGGACTGCTCCAGCACCCGCACATCGCCGTACGCCTGGTACAGCGCCCACGGCACCGTCACCCCGGCGTCGCCCCAGCCCGCGGCCCCGTGGCCGACGCCCGGCAGATCGGGGGCGACGTGGGTGAAGGCTCCGTCGGAGGTCTGGGCGTCGCGCAGGTCGTACAGCCACTTGGTGAGGAAGCGCGCGGACTCCATCGTGTACGTGGCGGTGGGCGCGAAGACGTTGATGTCACCGGTCCACCCGAGGCGCTCGTCGCGCGCCGGCGTGTCCGTCGGGACGGAGAGGAAGTTGCCGCGCTGCCCCCAGGTGATGTTGCTGTGCAGCTGGTTCAGCATGGGCACGTCGGTGGTGAGGTCCATGGTGAACGGCGCCGAGGTGTGGATGACCCGTCCCACGATCGCGTCGGGGCCCGGCGGACCCGGGTATCCCGTCACCTCGACGTAGCGGAAGCCGTGGAAGGTGAAGCGGGGCTCGTAGGTCTCGCGGCCGCGTCCCTTCAGCGTGTACGTGTCGGTGGCGCGCGCCGTGCGCAGGTTCGCCGTGTAGAGGGTGCCGTCCGGGTTCAGCACCTCGGCGTGCCGCAGCCGCACGGTCGTGCCGGCCGGACCCGACACGGAGAGGCGGGCGGTGCCCACCATGTTCTGGCCGAGGTCGAACACGAACACCCCGGGCTTCGGCTCGGTGACGTCGCGGACCGTCAGTTCACGCTCCACCCGGCAGGCGCCGTCCACCTCGGCGACGAGCGCGGCGGTGACGCCGTCGGCCCGGGCGGCCGGGAGCCAGCCCGAGGCGTCGAAGCCCGCACGGGTCCAGCCGTCGGTCTCCAGCCGGGCGTCGTACTCCTCGCCCGCCATGAGGTCCGCCGCCGTGACGGGCCCGGACGCGGCCCGCCAGTCGGTGTCCGTGACCACGCGCTCGGTCGTCCCGTCGGTGAACGTCACCTCCAACTGGGCGAGTGCCGCGGGCTGTTCGCCGTACTGGTGCGGTCCGAACCACGCGATGTTCCCGGCGTACCAGCCGGCCGCGAGGGTGATTCCCAGTGCGTTGCCGCCCGGTTCGAGCAGGCCCGTGACGTCGTAGGTCTGGTACTGCACCCGCTTGTCGTAGTCGGTCCAGCCCGGAGCCAGCCGGTCCTCTCCCAC
>Ga0164307_10001344_pt1 | contig 11078 bp, 5 predicted proteins | sample Whisoiple_243_MG_FD_110214 | JGI IMG/M metagenome (GOLD analysis project Ga0164307, IMG submission 110214) | Soil microbial communities amended with fresh organic matter from upstate New York, USA - Whitman soil sample_243_MG | ecosystem: Environmental > Terrestrial > Soil > Unclassified >...
GAGCTCATCCTCATCGTCGGCCAGAACCCCGGGACCAACCACCCCCGCATGCTCAGCGCGCTGGAGATCGCGAAGCGCCGCGGGGCCACGATCATCGCCGTCAACCCGCTCGCCGAGGCCGGCCTCGCCCGGTTCCGCAACCCCCAGACGCCGCGTGGGCTGTCCGGGGTCGGGACCGAGCTCGCGGACCTGCATCTGCCGGTCCGGGTATGCGGCGACCTCGCGCTGTTCCAGGCGCTCGGTTCTCTCCTGGTCGCCAAGGAGGACGCCGCCCGGGCCGCCGGACGACCCGGCACGGTCCTCGACCTGGAGTTCATCCGCAAGCACACCACCGGGTTCGACGCGTGGGCCGACCACATGCGGGCGCTCGATTGGGACGCCGTCGACGTCGCCACCAGTCTGGACCGCTCCCTCATCGAGCAGGCCGCCGACCTGCTCGCCACCTCGAAGCGGACGGTCACCTGCTGGGCCATGGGGATCACCCAGCACCGCAACGCCGTCGCGACGATCAAGGAGATCGCCAACCTCGCCTTCGCGCAGGGCAACATCGGCAAGCCGGGGGCGGGACTCTGTCCCGTGCGCGGGCACTCGAACGTCCAGGGTGACCGGACGATGGGGATCTGGGAGAAGGTCCCGGACCACTTCCTCGACGCGTTGCGCAATGAGTTCCACTTCGAGCCGCCCCGCGAGCACGGGTTCGACACTGTGGACGCGGTGCGCGCGCTACGCGACGGCAAGGCCCGCGTCTTCGTCGGGATGGGCGGCAACTTCGCGTCCGCCGCTCCCGACACCGCTGTCGTCGAGGAGGCGATGCGCGGTGCCGACCTGACGGTCCAGGTCTCGACCAAGCTCAACCGGTCGCACGCCGTCTGCGGGCGGACCGCGCTCATCCTCCCCGTGCTCGGTCGCAGCGAACGGGACCGGACCGGCGACCGTGACCAGCGCGTCACCGTCGAGGACTCCATGTCGTCGGTCCACGCGTCCCGAGGGCCACTCACCCCCGCTTCGCCGCACCTGAGGTCCGAGGTCGACGTCGTCTGCGGGCTGGCTCTCGCGACGGTCCCCGGCGTCGGACGCATCCCGTGGGCCGACTTCCGCACCGACTACGGGAAGGTGCGCGAGGCCATCGGCCGCGTGGTCCCGGGCTGTGCCGCATACGCCGAGAAGGTCGACCAGCCGGGCGGATTCGTCCTCCCGCACCCGCCGCGCGACACCCGCACGTTCCCGACCACGGTGGGCCTCGGCATCTTCACGGTGAGCCCGACCGACGTGCTGCACGTCCCCGAGGGCCGCCTGCTGCTGCAGTCACTGCGCAGCCACGACCAGTACAACACCACGATCTACGGGCTGGAGGACCGCTACCGCGGGATCCACGGAGGTCGGCGGGTGGTCTTCGTCAACCCCCTCGACATCGTCGACCTGGGCGTCGAGGAGGGCGAGATCGTCGACCTGGTCAGCGAGTGGAAGGACGGTTCGGAGCGGGTCGCGCCGCGGTTCCGCGTCGTGCCGTACGACACCCCGCGCGGGTGCGCCGCCGCGTACTACCCGGAGGCGAACCCCTTGGTGCCGCTGGACTCCACGGCGATCGGCAGCAACTGCCCCACCTCGAAGTCCGTCATCATCCGGCTGGTGACCCCACCGGGGAACGAGGCGGGCGGCGACAGCTCGGCGGGCGCCGCCGTGGGTTCCGACGCCGGTCACAAGTCCGACGTGGAGCCGTTCCACCTCAGCTGAGCGGGTGTGACAGGGTCGTGGGCGCTATGAGCGATCCACAGACCGATCTAGAGACCCTGGCCGCGCGCACCGTGATGGCGTCGTTCGACGGAGGCACCCTCCCGGCGTGGGCGCGCCGACGGCTCGCCGGCGGAATGGGCGGGATCTGCCTGTTCGGCGAGAACGTCACGTCGATCGAGGCCGTCGGCCGGCTCTGCGCCGCTATCCACGAGGCCGCCCCCGACGCGATCGTCTCCCTCGACGAGGAGGGTGGCGACGTCACACGGCTCTACTACCAGGTCGGCAGCCCGCACGCCGGGCACGCAGCCCTGGGAGCGGTCGACTACCCGACCCTGACCAGGGCGGTGGCCCAGGACATCGGTTCCGAGCTGCGGGCCGTCGGCGTGGACCTGGACCTCGCCCCCGTGGCCGACGTCAACTCCAACCCGCTCAACCCGGTCATCGGGGTCCGCAGCTTCGGCGCGGAGCCGGAGCTGGTGGCGCGCCACGTGGCGGCGTTCGTCGACGGGCTGCAGACCGCCGGGGTCGGCGCCTGCCTCAAGCACTTCCCCGGACACGGCGACACGGTCGCCGACTCCCACGTCGCCCTGCCGGTGGCGGAAGCCCCCGTCGAGGTCCTGCGGGCGCGGGAGCTGGTCCCCTTCCGAGCGGGGATCGCCGCCGAGGCGGTGGCGGTGATGACCTCCCACGTCGTCGTGCGGGCGCTGGATCCAGGCCAGCCCGCGACGTTCAGCCCGATGGCCACGCAGCTGCTCCGCGCGCCCGAGGGCGACGGCGGACTCGGGTTCGAGGGGCTGCTGGTCAGCGACGCCCTGGACATGCAGGGGGCCAGCGGGGAGATCGGCGTCCCGGCCGCCGCCGTGCGGGCCCTGGCCGCCGGTGTCGACCTGCTCTGCCTCGGCCCTCACTTCGTCGACGACCAGGTCCAGGCGGTGCTCGACGCGATCGTCGCCGCCGTGCGTTCCGGCGAGCTCTCGGAGGAGCGCCTTGTGGAGGCGGCGGGCCGCGTGGAGACCGCGTCCTCGCGGCTACGGGAGCTCCGGGCCACGGCGCCGACCCCGAGCCTCGGTGACGGCTCCTCCAGCGCATCGGCCGCCCGAGGGGCCATCACGGTCGACGGCCCGCTCGGGCCTCTTACCGGGGCGCAGGTGCTCCGGTTCGTCGCCGGCGCCAACGTCGCCGCGGGCCATGTGCCGTGGGGACTGCCGCACGACGGCCGGGTTCTCGCCGGCTCCGCGCCCGTCGAGGTCGTCGAGGGGCACCCCCTCCCGGACCTCGACGCGGACCGCCCCGTCGTCGCGCTGGTCCGCGGCGGACACCGGTATGCGTGGGTCGTCGCCGGCCTCACGGCCCTGGCTCGTCGGCGTCCCGACCTCGTCATCGTCGAGCTCGGCTGGCCGGGACCCGACCGGCTGCCCGGCCGGACCGTCGTCCATACCTTCGGTGCGTCCGCGGTCTCCGCGCGGGCACTGGACGACCGCCTCTCCGGCGCTCTGGAAGGATGACGGCCCGGTGAACCGCATCCTGGGACGAGAGGTGGGCTGACCGTGGAGGTCGTGGTCCTCGAGACCGAGCAGGAGCGCGCCGACCTCGTCGCGGACGCCGTCGTCTCGCTCGTCAGGGCTAGACCCACGGCGGTCCTCGGGCTGGCCACGGGGTCCAGCCCGTCGCCGGTGTATGCAGAGCTGGTGCGCCGGTACGAGGCGGGCGAGGTGTCGTTCGCGGAGGCGTCGGCCTTCACCCTCGACGAGTACCTCGGGCTGCCACCGGGCCACCCGGAGGGGTATCGCCAGGTCATCGAGCGCGAGTTCGCCTCCCTCGTGGACCTCCCGGCCGATCACCTGCACACGCCGGACGGCCAGACCGACGACGTGCCGGCCGCGTGCGTCGCCTACGAGAAGGCCATTGCTGCCGCCGGGGGCGTCGACCTCCAGCTGCTCGGGATCGGCAGCGACGGGCACCTGGCGTTCAACGAGCCGGGGTCGTCACTGGCCTCACGGACCCGGGTCAAGACCCTCACGCCGCGCACCCGTGCCGACAACGCGCGGTTCTTCGACTCGCCGGACGAGGTCCCGCACCACGTCCTCACCCAGGGCCTCGGGACCATCCTCGACGCGCACCACCTCGTCATGCTGGCCACGGGGGAGGGCAAGGCCGAGGCGGTCCGCACCGCGGTCGAGGGCCCGGTCAGCGCCCGGTGCCCCGCGTCGGCGCTGCAGCTGCACCCGCACGTCACCGTCGTGCTCGACCCGGCGGCCGCGTCGCGGCTCGAGCTGCGCGAGTACTACGGACAGGTGTGGGACGACAAGCCGGACTGGCAGGGCATCTGAGTCCGGGAGGATGGCCCCGTGCCCTCCACCACCGGTCCGTCGCTGGGGAGGGCTCTCGATCGGCTCACGTCGCTACCTGAGCGCCCAGGACCGGACGACGTGTTCGGCGCGTTCGTCGACTGGACCACGGAGCAGGGGATCACCCTCTACCCCGCGCAGGAGGAGGCGTTGATCGAGGTCGTCTCCGGCGCGAACGTCATCCTCGGCACCCCGACGGGGTCGGGCAAGAGCCTGGTGGCGCTGGGCGCGCATCTGTCGGCCCTCGCGACGGGCGGCCGGACGTTCTACACCGCGCCGATCAAGGCGCTGGTCTCGGAGAAGTTCTTCGCGCTCTGCGACGTCCTCGGGCCCGAGCGGGTGGGGATGCTCACCGGGGACGCGTCGGTCAACGCGCAGGCGCGGCTGGTGTGCTGCACGGCGGAGGTGCTGGCGAACATCGCGCTCCGCGAGGGCGCCGAGTCCGACATCGCCCAGGTCGTCATGGACGAGTTCCACTTCTATACCGAGCCGGACCGCGGCTGGGCGTGGCAGGTCCCGCTCCTCGAGCTCCCTCGGGCCCAGTTCCTCCTCATGTCGGCGACACTCGGCGACACCGCCCGGTTCGAGGAGGACCTGATCCGGCGCACGGGGCGCCCGACGGTGTCCATCGCCTCGGGTGAGCGCCCCGTCCCGCTCTTCTACTCGTGGGCGATGACGCCGCTGCACGAGACGGTGACCGAGCTGCTGGAAACGCATCGGGCCCCTGTCTACATCGTCCACTTCACCCAGGCGGCCGCCCTGGAGCGCGCTCAGTCGCTCTTGTCCGTCCCGGTGGCCAGCCGCGAACAACGCGACGAGATCGGCGCGCTGATCGCCGGGTTCCGGTTCTCGCCCGGGTTCGGACGAACGCTGAACCGGTTGGTACGCCACGGGATCGGGGTTCACCACGCCGGAATGCTGCCGAAGTACCGGCGCCTCGTGGAGCAGCTCGCCCAGCGCGGCCTGCTGCAGGTGGTCTGCGGTACGGACACCCTCGGCGTCGGCATCAACGTGCCGATCCGGACGGTCCTCTTCACCGCCCTGAGCAAGTTCGACGGCTCCCGTCAGCGCCCCTTGAAGGCCCGGGAGTTCCACCAGATAGCGGGTCGCGCGGGACGCGCCGGTTACGACACCGCGGGCTACGTCGTCGTCCAGGCTCCGGAGCACACCATCGAGAACGCGCGGAACCTGGCCAAGGCGGGCGACGACCCCAAGAAGCTGCGGAAGGTACAGCGAAAGAAGGCGCCGGACGGGTTCGTCACGTGGTCCGAGGACAGCTTCGAGCGCCTGGTGGCGGCGCCGCCCGAACCACTGGTGTCGCGAATGCGGGTGACGCATGCCATGGTGCTCAATGTCATGGCGCGGCAAGGGGATCCGTTCGCCGCCATGCGAAAGCTGTTGCGGGACAACCACGAGGACCCGCGGCGGCAGGTCCGGCACGTTCGACAGGCGGTACAGATCTACCGCTCGCTGCTGGCCGCCGGCGTCGTCGAGCGGCTGGAGACTCCCGACGCCGAGGGGCGGCTGAGCCGCCTGGTCGAGGACCTCCAGCTCGGCTTCGCGCTCAACCAGCCGCTCTCGGCCTTCGCCCTCGGTGCGGTGGAGGTTCTCGATCCGGATGCACCGGCATACCCGCTCGATGTCGTCTCCGTGGTGGAGGCGACGTTGGAGGATCCGCGCCAGGTGCTGCTCGCCCAGCAGTTCAAGGCGCGCGGCGACGCCGTGGCCGAGATGAAGGCGGACGGTATCGAGTACGAGGAGCGGATGGAGCTGCTCGACGACGTGACCTGGCCGAAACCGTTGGCAGAGCTGCTGACCGGGCTGCTCGCGACGTACCGCCAGACTCATCCGTGGGTTCCCGAGGAGGCGCTCTCACCCAAGTCGATCGTCCGGGAGATGTGGGAGCGGGCGATGACCTTCTCGGAGTACGTCGCCTGGCTGGGACTGGGACGGTCCGAGGGACTGCTGCTGCGCTACCTCTCCGACGCGTACCGGGCCCTGCGGCAGACCGTCCCCGACTCCGCCCGGACCGAGGGTGTGGACGACATCGTCGAGTGGCTGGGCGCGGTCGTCCGCCAGACCGACTCCAGCCTCGTGGACGAGTGGGAGGCACTGGTCTCCGGCGCCCCGGTCACCCCCGAGCCGACGCCCGACAGCGTCCTCGGCACCCGCAGCGTGACCGCCGACGCGCGCGGGTTCCGGGTCATGGTGCGGAACGCGATGTTCCGGCGGGTCGACCTGCTCGCGCGCCGACGCTGGGCGGAGCTCGCCGCACTGGACGCCGGGCTCACCGCGGAGCAGTGGCAGGACGCGGGGGAGGCGTATGCGGCAGAGCACGGGGAGGTGGGCATCGGCCCGAACGCGCGTGGACCGGCCATGTTCCTCCTCGGCGAGCCCGCCGACGGCCAGCTGTCCGCGGTCCAGATCCTCGACGACCCCGACGGCGAGCACGACTGGCGGATCACCGCGGCGGTCGATCTCGAGGCGTCCGACGAGGCGGGTGAGCCGGTACTCACGACGCTGGCCGTGGCTCCGTTCGGCTGACGGGCGTCCGCGAACCTGGGAGGACGCTGACAATCCGGTCTTCATTTCGCCAAGGCCCCGGCAATTCTTCGTCGCTGACCGTGCAGGGCCCTTGTTCGGCGACACCGCCCTGGCTTGGGTGGACGAGGCCGCCGACCCGGCGCCCGAACCGGAAGCCCATCAGGAGGCCACCAGATGCGCAGGACCCCGGGAATCGTCGTCGCGACGTTGACCGCAGCCATCGGACTGACGGCGGGGGCGGTCGGAGCGGCGAGCAGCGCGGACGCCGTTCCCGGCGCGCACGGCCAGCGGGTGTGCACCGACGCCAAGGCCGGCGAGGCCAACTGCTTCGCCGAGAAGCTCGTCGACGCGAACGGCGAGGCATTCTCACCGAGCGCCGTTTCGCCGAACGCCGCGCAGGCTCCGGCCGACATTCGTTCGGCCTACAACCTGGGTAACGCGTCGTCCGGTGGCCGCACGGTCGCCATCGTTGATGCGTATGGCTACCCGAGGGCCGCTTCGGACCTGGCGACCTACCGGTCCAACTACGGGCTTACCCCGTGCACCACCGCGAGTGGCTGCTTGAAGATCGTGGACCAGAACGGCGGCACCAACCTGCCGCGGTTCAATCTCGGTTGGGCCCAGGAGCAGGCTCTCGACCTCGACGCCGTGTCGGCGACCTGTCCCGACTGCAAGATCCTGCTCGTCCAGGCATCCAGCGCGTCGATCGTGAACCTGGGCACCGCCGTCAACACAGCGGCACGTCTCGGGGCCACCGCGATCTCCAACTCGTACGGAGGCGGCGACCTCTCCGACGCGACCTACGGCAGCTACTACAACCACCCGGGCATCGCGGTCACCGCCTCCACGGGTGACAACGGGTACCAGGGCGGGTCGTTCCCGGCGTCCTCCAGGTACGTCACTGCGGTCGGCGGGACATCCTTGACCAAGGCCTCGAACGCGCGCGGCTGGACCGAGACGGCGTGGAGCGGAGCCGGTTCCGGATGCTCGACGTCCAACGTTGCGCTGCTCGCCGCCAAGACCTACGACACCGGCTGCGCCAAGCGGGCCATGGCCGACGTCTCGGCGGTCGCCGACCCCGCGACGGGTCTGCGGGTGTACGCACCGACGGGACGGAACAGCAGTTCGTGGGCCCAGTACGGCGGCACCAGCCTCTCGTCGCCGATCATCGCCGCCGTCTACGCCCTCAGCGGCAACACCTCGGGCTACGCGAACGCGAAGCCCTACGCCAACACAAGCTCGCTGTTCGACGTGACGTCGGGCAGCAACGGCTCCTGCCCCACCACGCAGTGGTGCAAGGCGAGGACCGGCTGGGACGGCCCGACGGGTCTCGGGACGCCCAACGGGGTGGGTGCCTTCTGAGCGTGTTCACCGCCTGACACGCCCGGCACCCCTCCGCATCGGCGGGGCCGTCCATAGGGGGACGGCCCCGCCGACGTGTCTTCGATGGTGACCAAACGCACCATCAACTGGTTTGAGTCCGCAACCGACCTCTCCGTACGATGGACCCGCGGGTCGATGGCGACTGCCTGGCCCGTCTGGCATACCGGGGCATGACCTTGTCGGTCGCAGGCGCGCACACCCGCCGGTCCCGAAGTTCAGCCAGTTTCCAGAGAGTTCGCCTTGTCCCCCCACGCCCAGACGGCCCGCCTTGTCGCGCCGTCCCCTCGTCGTGAGATCGCCCGCATCGCCGTTCCGGTGAGTGCGGAGTTCGTTCTCACCCTCGTCCTCAACGTCGTCAACCAGATCGTCGTCGGCACCCTCGGCGCCACCGCCATCGCGGCGGTCGGCTTCGCCAACAGCCTGACGATGATCCTCGTCCTCACCCTCGGCGCCATCGGCGCGTCGGTGAGCATCCTCGTCGCCCGCGCCCATGGTGGCGGCGACCAGACCAAGCTCAACCAGACCGTCTCGGCCGCGCTGTTCCTGGCCGGCGGCGTGAGTGTGCTCGCGGCCGTTCCGATCCTCGTCTGGGGGGAGTCGCTGATGCGGCTGGTCGGCGCCTCCGAGACGGTCGCCGCCGCGGGTGGCGGGTACCTCAGCCTCGCCGGGCTCGCGGTCGTCCCGACCGTGATCGGCGCGCTGTTCAGCGGCGTGCTCCGATCCACCGGTCGTCCGCGCAGCCCGATGGTCGCGACCATGGCGACGGTCGGCCTCAACGCCGCCCTCGCCTACCTCTTCGTCACGGGCACCGGCCCGTTCCCGGAGCTCAGCGTCCCCGGCGCTGGTCTCGCCACGCTCATCACCGCCTCCCTCAAGGCCGGGATCCTCGCGGTGCAGGTGTTCGGGATCCACCGGGTCGTCCGGTGGCAGCCGCCGACCGGGTATGCGTCATGGTGGCGCGTCTCCCGGGCCCTCGTCGTGCTGGCGCTGCCGCTCGGGATCACCGAGCTGTTCTGGACCTCGGGGACCTTCCTCTACAACGTCGTGTTCCAGCAGATCTCCGACGATGCCCTGGCGGCGGCGCAGATCGTCAACATGCTCGAGTCCCTGTTCCTCGTCGGCAGCATCGGCCTGATGGCCGCGACGACCGCACTGGTCGGCCGTGAGGTGGGCCGCGGCGACGGGCGTGGTGCTGCGGCATGGGTCCGCCGGATCAAGAAGACCGGCACGGTGACGGGGGTGGCGTTCGGGGTGCTGTACGGCACCACGGCGCTCGTCCTGCCGTACCTGTTCCACGACATGACCGACGAGGTCCGGACGATGGCGACGGTCGGAATCGCCCTGTATGCGATCTCCCAGGTCGTCAAGGTCCGCAACATGATCCTCGGGGCCGGGGTGCTGCCGAGCGCCGGCGACGTCCGTGGCGTGATCTTCGGGGACGTCGTGGGAGCGTTCGTCGTCGGCCTGCCGCTCGCGGTGGTCCTCGGCCTGCACACCCCGCTGGGCGTCGTCGGCGTCTTCGCCGCGCGGGTCATCGAGGAGCTGGCCAAGGTCGTGATCTTCTCGCGGCGGACGCGCCGGGTCCGGTGGGACGCGGTGGGGACGAGATCTGCGTCGGCGGAGCGTCGAGCGCAGCCGCCGGTGGCTCGCGAGGTCGACGAGCTGGAGCAGCTCGCCTGACCCCTAAGGGCGCGCTGACGGGAGACTTAGGCGTCAGAGCTAGGCCGGCGCTGGTTGGCGGGGCGTTGTGGTCGGGGTAGGGACGTGGTGGTCGCGCTGCAGCCTGAGGATTCGGTCGCTAGCCCGAGGGCAAGCGTCGGCGCGCCCTCGACGAGGAGTGGGGCGTGGTGCGCAGCTGCGGTCCGGTGCGAGGGACAACCTCCGCGGTTGAGGTCGATGTGTCCGTTTTGCGCATCCGGAACTGGCACTGGTTGACCGTGCTACCCGTTCGGAGGGTTCGGCTCGTCGCGTGGCGTGATTGGGTGCGCTCATGGAGGGTGCCGAGGTCGGCCAACCGGCCGGGACGCCACCGGTCGGCGTTCTCTTGGCCGCGGGCGAGGGGCGCCGGATGGGTCAGCCCAAGGCTCTGGTCCGCGACCCCGACGGGACGTCCTGGCTGAACCGCGCGGTCGACGCGGTGGCCGCCGGCGGCTGCAACCCGGTCGTCGTCGTCCTCGGCGCCGAGGCCGAACGGGCAGTCGACATCCTCAACGAGCGCCCGGAAGCCGATCCTCCGGTGCGCTGGGTGGAGGCGACCGACTGGGCGGAGGGCATGGGCGCCTCTCTTCGGCGAGGGCTCGAGGCCGCCACCGACACCCTCGCGACGTCCGCCGTCGTGACCCTGGTCGACCTGACCGACGTCGGCCCCGACGTCGTCGAGCGCGTCGTTGCGGTGGTCGGCGACGACCCGAGCAGCCTCGGGCGGGCCGCATACCAAGGAGTTCCCGGACACCCGGTCGTCCTCGGCCGCGAGCACTGGTCCGGCGTGGCCGAGGGGGCGGTCGGCGACCGGGGCGCGCGCGACTACCTCTCGACGCACGACGTGCGTCTCGTCGAATGCGGCGACCTCGCCAGCGGCGTCGACCGTGACATACCCCCCGCCGTTCCCGAGCGGTCCCATCGGGGTGATGATCGGGTTGTGCAGCCGACAGTGGATTCCGCCGCCGACCTGGCCGCGCGCCTCGGACGCACCGGGTACCTCGTCGACGAGGCACTGGCCACCATCGGGTACCTCGCGCTCACCCTGGGCCGGCCGCTGCTCCTCGAGGGCGAACCCGGGACCGGCAAGACCACGCTCGCCGAGGCCGTCGCCGAGGCGCTGGACCTGCCGCTCATCCGGCTGCAGTGCTACGAGGGGATCGACGCGAGCCAGGCCCTCTACGACTGGGACTTCCCCCGTCAGATCCTCCATCTGCGCGCGGTCGAGGCCGGTGCCGGTGGCGCCGCGCAGGACGTGAGTGAGCTCGAGAAGTCCCTGTTCGACGAGCGGTTCCTGCTGTCTCGGCCGGTGCTCCGGGCCCTGCGGGAGTCGCCCGCCGTCCTGCTCGTCGACGAGGTCGACCGGGCCGA
>Ga0164307_10001345_pt1 | contig 11078 bp, 9 predicted proteins | sample Whisoiple_243_MG_FD_110214 | JGI IMG/M metagenome (GOLD analysis project Ga0164307, IMG submission 110214) | Soil microbial communities amended with fresh organic matter from upstate New York, USA - Whitman soil sample_243_MG | ecosystem: Environmental > Terrestrial > Soil > Unclassified >...
TGGCCACCGGACCGGCATGACCGATCTGGGCACTGATCGCGGCGCCTTCAGCGTGGATCGCGTCGGTCAGCTTGCGCAGGCCGGGGATGGCCTCGGGGCGCCACCAGAGCACGTTGCCTTCGGTGCGTCCGCCCTTCGACACGGCCAGATAGGCGACCGTCGTCATGCCGACCCCGCCAGCGGCGGGAAGCCGGTGGTAGGTGATCAGGTCATCGGTGACGAGTGCGTCCGGGGTTGCTCCCTCGAAGGTCGCTGATTTGATGATGCGGTTGCGCAGAGTCACCGGGCCGAGCTTGGCCGGGGTGAACACGTTGGGCGCAGTGTCCATGGTCAGAAGACTGCCACATGGACATGTCAGACTGGCTGGCGTGGGTGCGATCACATTGGACGGCAAGGCCACGCGCGACGAGATATTCACCGACCTCTCCGAGCGGGTGGCGGCACTGACCGCCGCGGGACGCACGCCGGGCCTCGGCACGGTTCTGGTCGGCGACGACCCCGGCTCGCAGGCCTACGTGCGCGGCAAGCACGCCGACTGCGCGAAGGTCGGCATCACGTCCATCCGTCGCGATCTGCCTGCCGACATCAGCCAGGCCGAGCTCGACGAGACCATCGACGAGCTGAACGCCAACCCCGAGTGCACCGGCTATATCGTCCAACTGCCGCTGCCCAAGCACCTCAACGAGAACGCCGCGCTGGAACGCCTCGACCCCGGCAAGGACGCCGACGGCCTGCATCCGATGAACCTGGGCCGGTTGGTCCTCAACGAGCCCGCACCGCTGCCGTGCACGCCGCGCGGCATCGTGCACCTGCTTCGGCGCTACGAGGTGGAGATCGCGGGCGCACAGGTGGTGGTGATCGGAAGGGGTGTGACCGTCGGCAGGCCGCTGGGCCTGCTGCTCACCCGGCGCTCCGAGAATGCCACGGTCACGTTGTGCCACACCGCGACTCGACATCTGCCGCAGCTGACCCGCGAGGCGGACATCGTCATCGCCGCCGCGGGCGTCCCACACATGGTGACCGGCGAAATGGTCCGGCAGGGTGCCGCCGTCGTCGACGTCGGCGTCAGCCGCGACGAGAACGGAAAGCTGGTCGGTGACGTGGCGCCCGACGTGTGGGACGTGGCGGGCCACGTGTCCCCGAACCCGGGTGGCGTCGGGCTGTTGACCAGGGCGTTCCTGTTGGCCAACGTCGTCGAGTTGGCCGAACGGTCCGCATGACCGTTGGGGAGTTCGCCCGCAAGGTGTTTCGCGGCCAGTGGCCGATTCTCGTGGTTGGCGCCATCTTCCTGGCCGCGTTCGGTCTGGTGGTCGCAGGCTACTGGCGCCGCGGCGCTCTGGTGCTCGGCATCGGCGTCGCCGTCGCGGCGGCGCTGCGGCTTGCGCTCACCGACGACCGGGCGGGTCTGCTCGTGGTGCGCAGCAAGGGCATTGATCTCGTCACGACAGCGACGGCCAGTGCGGCCGTGCTGTACATCGCCGCGACGATCGACCCGTTGGGCACCAGCTAGTTCACAGAATCTGCCCGCAAGGCAAGATTGCCCACCGTGCAACTTCCGCCTACAGTGGTGGCATGACCGGACTTCGGGAGCGCAAGAAGCTCGACACCCGCCGCGCGTTGAGCGACGCCGCGCTGAAACTCGCATTCGAGCACGGCCTCGAATCGGTGACACGGGAGGCGATCGCAGATCTGGCGGGCGTCTCGTTGCGGACGTTCAACAACTACTTCACCGGCAAGTACGAGGCACTGGCCTACCGACAGACCGAGCGGCTGCGCCGCAGCATCGCCGTGCTGCGGGATCGTCCCGCCGACGAGCCACTGTGGACGTCGATCGCCGAAGCCGTTATCGCTCCGCTCGAGGAGGACTTCCGCGACGCCACCGGCGAGGAGAACAAGATTCCGAGCCGAACCGAGCTCGCGGAGGTCCGAAAGCTGTTGATGAGACCGGAGATCCGCGACGCCGCGAACAAGGAGCTGTTCGACGAGTGGCTCGAGGTGATCGCGGAGCGGACAGGCACCGACGCGGAGCGCGACCTCTACCCGCGGCTCGTCAGCGCCGTGGTGCGTGCCGTCGGTGACGCCGCGACGGAGCTCTACGTGCGGTCGGATCCCCCCGTCCCGATCACCACGCTGATCCGCACCGGCTTCGCCGAGGTGGCCGCCGGTCTCCCCGAACCTGTCACGAACACGAGGAGAAAGAAATGACGGTCGAATCCGCTGACGTCGTGATCTCCGGCGCCGGGCCCAACGGCCTGATGCTGGCGTGCGAGCTGGCGCTTGCAGGCGTGCGGCCGGTCGTTCTCGACAAACTGTCCGGACCCAGCGACGAGCCGAAAGCGAACGGCCTTGTCGGACAGGTGATCCGGCAGCTCGACATGCGCGACCTCTATCACACCTTCGGCGGAGACGAGGGACCGCCGAAGCCTGCGTACGGCTGGATGTTCGCGGGTCTGTCGCTGAACTTTCTCGATATCGAGGACAACCCGATGTATGCGCTTCTCATCCAGCAGCCGCGGGTGGTCCGGCTCCTGGAGAAGCGGGCGCGTGACCTCGGCGTCGACATCCGGTGGGGCCATGAGCTGACGGCACTGCGCGCGGACGACGACAATGTGGCGCTGACCGTTGCGACGACGGGTCGGGCATATCGGCTGGACGCCGCTTACCTGGTGGGCGCCGACGGCGGCCGCAGCACGGTGCGCAAGGCGGTGGGCATCGGCTTTCCCGGTCATACGTCGCCGATCGTGAGCAGGGTCGCCCATGTGCATCTGCCCGAGGAGCTCCTGGTGCCGGGCCGTGGATATCGGATCCCCGGATGGGGCCTACTACCGTTCGGCCACAACAGGTTCGACGACGGCACCATCATCGCCTTCCCGCTCGATCCGGCCCGGCCGATGCTGGGGTCGATCGAGTACGGCTGGACTGTCGGCAGCGCCGACGGACCGATGACGCTCGACGAACTACGCGAAAGCCTCCGCCGCATCCTCGGCGTCGACGTCCCACTGGAGCCGCCGAAAGGGCCGGGCCCGCATGCGCTGCGCAGGCTCGACGGTACGAACTCGCGACAGGCCGAGCGGTATCGGGAAGGCCGGGTTCTTCTGGTCGGCGACTCCGCTCACGTGCACTCGCCGATGGGCGGTCCCGGGCTGAACCTCGGCATGCAGGATGCCGTCAACCTCGGCTGGAAGCTTGCCGGTGCCGTGAACGGTTGGGCGCCAGGCGATCTGCTCGACACCTACGAGTCCGAGCGCTATCCGGTGGGGGAGCGGGTGATGCTGCACTCGCAGGCACAGCTTGCCTTGTCTGCGCCAGGACCGGAAGTCGATGCGCTGCGCAGGCTATTCGCCGAGCTGGTCGACAAGCCGGGAGTGACGGATCACCTGGGGCGTCTACTCGCAGGGTCCGACGTCCGCTATGACGTCGGTGACGGCCATCGGCTGTCCGGCCTGATGGTGCCCGAGCTCGTGCTCGACGACGGCCGCCGGGTCGCCGAACTGCTTCGCGACGGCCGGCCCGTGCTGCTCGACCTGTCCGGCGGCCCCGCACAGGCCGCCGCGGCCGCGTGGGCCGACCGGGTCGACGTCGTGACCGCCTCGATCACCGACCGGCCGGCCGACGCGCTGCTCATCCGGCCGGACGGCTATATCGCCTGGGCCACAGACACATTCGGTGCCGCCGACGCCGAGAGGCTGCGCGCTGCGCTGACCCGCTGGTTCGGTCCGACCGAATGAATGGTGCTGCGGATCATCGATCGGCGGGATACAGGATGGTCTTGCCGGGCAGCCGACCCCCATCGGCGGCGGCGTGGACGGCAGCGACCTCGGACAGCGGGCGGCGGTCGGCGACGTCGATGTGCAGTGTGCCTGCGTCGACGCGGTTGACGAGGTCGCCCAGTTGCGCGGCGTCGCTGTGCACGAAGATCCGCTGCGAGCGAATGCCGCGCGGCGGATTCTCCGGGCCTGACGTCATGGTGCCGATGTGCAACCCGCCGTCTGCCACGAGGCCGACGAGGGCCGCGGTCTGCTCCGGTGAGGTACTCACCAGGTTGAGCACGATGTCGAACGGCGCTCCGTCGACGGCGATCGGGGTGGCGGCATAGTCGATGTAGTCGATGACCCGGTCGGCCCCGTAGCGGCGAAGACGGTCCGCACCGGCCTCCTTTGCGGTCGCGGTGACGACGGCGCCGCGCTGGTGGGCGAGCTGTACCGCGTAACCGCCGACCGCTCCGCCCGCGCCGTTGATCAGGATCGACTGCCCGGCCTTCACTGCGGCGACGTCGAACAGGGCCTGCCACGCCGTCAACCCGACGGTCGGCAGCGCGGCGGCGTCGACAAGGGCCACCGACCGCGGTGCGGCGGCCAGCACATCGGCGGGTGCGACCACGTACTCCGCGGCAGCGCCGTCGGCGTCCATCGGAAGAAAGCCGACGACCGCGTCGCCGACGTTCCACCCCGTCACGCCGTGGCCGACTTCAGCGATCGTGCCCGCGACGTCGATTCCAGGAACATGCGGGAATGCGATCGCGTACACCTCGGATAGGTAGCCGCCACGGATGCCGGCGTCGACCGGGTTGAACGACGTCGCGGAGACCTTCACCAGGACCTGCCCTGTGTCAGGCGTCGGCCGCTCGACCTCGTCGTACTGCAGAACCTCGCTGCCGCCGTAGCGGTGGTAAATCGCTGCCTTCATGACCCCTCCTCGAGTGGTTGCTTCGATTTCGAAGCAGTTACCTATCCCATAACTGCTTTGAGATCGAAGCAATTCCGTGCGAGAAGGTGATCGTCGTCTCATTGCTTCGAGATCGAAGCACTATGCTGGCGGCGTGGCCGAATCGCTCAAGCCCGACCAGATGCGCACCTACTTCGCGCTCACCGAGGCGGCCAGCCTGCTTCAGTACGCCGTACGACAGCAGCTGCAGACCGAGGGCAACCTGAGCTACGTGCAGTTCGAGATTCTGGCCAAATTGGTCGACGCCGACCGGCCGTTGACGATGACCGAGCTGGCCGATGGCGTCGTCTACAGCCGCAGTGGTCTCACCCACCAGGCCGGGCTTTTGCAGACAGCGGGGCTCATCACCCGCGAAGGCAGTACGCGTGACCAGCGCGCCACCGTCGTCGAGATCACCGAGGAGGGCCGCGCCCGCGTCGAAAAGGTCCTACCCGGCCACATCCAGGTCGTCCGGGAACTCCTGTACGGCTCGCTGTCCGATGAGGATGTCCGCGTCCTCGGTGACCTGATGAGTCGCATCCGCGACCACATGCGTGACCGGCCGCCGCGGTCGGCCGCTCCGCGTGCCGCCTCGCGACGCGACTAGGGCAGCGTCGCGCGAATGCTCACCGTGACATACGGCAGTGCGAGCCCGGTGCTGTTGGCCAGCGCTGGGTGAGTGCCAAGCAGCTCGCGCACCCGCTCCAGCGTCTGGGTACGCACGTCGGTCGGTGAGGTGATGCAGTAGCTGCGGGATGCGACGAGGTCGATGAGCGCCTGCGGGGTCAGATAACTCGTCCACTCCACCTGGTGGCGCTCGATGTCCTCGAACGGCTCAGCGAGCGTGACCTTATGGCTGAACGGGTCGTCCTCGTGGCCGATGATGCGGCCGAGGTCCTTGACCCAGCCCATCCGCTCGTCGCGGGTGTTCCAGACCAGGCCCAGGCGTCCGCCTGGCCGAAGTACGCGGGCGATTTCCTTTGCGGCGCGTTCGGGATCGAACCAGTGCCAGGCCTGCGCGACGAGCACCGCGTCCACGCTGTCGTCGGGCAGCGGAATCTCCTCGGCGGTGCCGAGCAGCGCAGGCGTGTCGGGCAGGGAGTGGCTCAGCAGCTCGAGCATCTCCTGGATGGGATCGACCGCGACCACGTCGAGCCCACGCTCGACGAGCCGGGTGGTCAGCTTGCCGGTACCGGCACCGAGGTCGAGGACATCCCTGGCGTTGGCCGGCAAGAGCCAGTCGATGGCCTCGGGTGGATAGGACGGTCTGCCGCGCTCATATGCCGCGGCTTCCGCGCCGAACGACAGGGAACGCTGCTGTCTGGATCGGGTCACCTGGATGCCAGCTCCAATGTCTCGCGGATCAGGGCGCCGACCGCCTCGGTCTCGACGAGGAACCCGTCGTGGCCGAAGACAGAATCGACAACCTTGCACTCCGCACAACCCGGCAGCAGCTCGGCTAATTCCTCCTGAAGCCGCAAGGGATACAGCCGGTCGGAGGTGATGCCGCCGACGATCACCGGAACGCGGCACGAGGCCAGGGCCGCCGCGATGCCGCCTCGGCCCCGCCCGACGTCGTGACTGGACAACGACTCGCTCAGAGCGACGTAGGTGCCGGCGTCGAACCTGCTCAGCAGCTTGTGGCCCTGATGTTCCAAGTAGCTCTGCACGGCATAGCGCCCGCCGGTCGCGGGATCCTCGTCGCCTTGGCCGTCGTTGCCGAAGCGGTCGTCCAACTCGACCTCGCCGCGGTAGGTCAGGTGCGCGAACCTCCTGGCGATCTCCATGCCGATGTCCGGCGATCGCCCGGTGTCGTAGTAGTCGCCGTTGCACCAGTCCGGATCGGACTTGATCGCGGCGATCTGATTGCACTGGGTGCCGATCTGGTCGGCGGTCGCACGTGCGCCGACCGCTAACACCAGGGCCGACCGGACGTTGTCGGGGTAGGCGATCATCCATTCCAGCGCGCGGGCGCCGCCCATCGAGCCGCCGATCACCGCGGCGACCTCGCTGATGCCCAGTGCCGAGAGAGCGGCGACGTCGGCCTCCACCTGGTCGCGAATGGAAACCAGCGGAAACCTTGAGCCCCATGGCTTTCCGTCGCGTGCCAACGAACTCGGACCGGTAGACCCGCGGCAGCCGCCCAGCACGTTGGTGGCGACCGCGCACCAGCGGTCGGTGTCGATCGGCGCGCCGGGGCCCGCAACACCGTCCCACCAACCAGCGGTCGGGTGACCCGGCCCCGCAGGGCCCGTGATGTGCGAATCGCCGGTCAGCGCATGCAGCACCACCACGACGTTGTCCCGGTTTGGCGAGAGCTCGCCCCACCGCTGGACGGCGATGGAGACGTCGTCGATCACGGCGCCGTTCTCGAGCGTCAGCGATCCGATGTCGACGATCGCGACCTCGCCTTCAGCGGGCAGCGCGTCGGTAGGCACGTCAAAGATTGTCACGTCAGATTCCTCGCGAGCGTTGACTAAAACGCTGAGACGGTCGCCGGATCGGTATCCGCGGCGGCATGGAACGGCTTCGCCGCGGCGAAACCCTGTTCGAGGTCGGCGATGATGTCGTCGATTCCCTCGATGCCGACGGCCAGCCGCACCAGCCCGGGTGTCACGCCCGTGGCCAGCTGCTCCTCGGGGGTCAGCTGCGAGTGGGTGGTCGACGCGGGGTGGATCACCAGCGACCGCACATCGCCGATGTTGGCGACATGGCTGTGCAGCGTCAACGCGTTGACGAACGCCTTGCCCGCGTCGATGCCGCCCGCCAGCTCGAACGCCAGCACCGCGCCGGTGCCCTTCGGTGCCAGCTTGCGACCCAGCTCGTGCCAGGGGGAGCTGGGCAGGCCCGCGTAGTTCACGGCGGTCACGTCCGGGTGGGCGTCGAGGTACTCGGCGACCCGCTGGGCGTTGGACACGTGACGCTCGACGCGCAGGCTCAGTGTCTCCAGACCCTGGGCGACCAGGAAGGCGTTGAACGGCGCCGCCGCCGAACCCATGTCGCGCAGCAGTTGCACCCTGGCCTTCAGCGCGTATGCGGGCGGGCCCAGCTCGGCGAATACCACCCCGTGATAGCTGGGATCCGGTGTGGTGAAGCCGGGGAAGTTCCCGTTCGTCCAGTCGAAGGTGCCTGCGTCGACGATCACGCCCGCGATCGCCGCGCCGTGGCCGCCCAGATACTTGGTGGCCGAATGCACGACGATGTCGGCGCCGTGGCTGATCGGCTGGATCAGGTACGGCGTGGCGACGGTGTTGTCGACGATGAGCGGCACGCCCGCATCGTGCGCGACCGCCGCGACGCTGGGGATGTCGAGGATGTCGTTCTGCGGGTTGGAGATCGTCTCGCCGAAGAACGCCTTGGTGTTCGGCTGCACGGCCGCCCGCCACGAATCAAGATCGTCGGGATCCTCGACGAAGCTGACGTCGATGCCGAGCTTGGGCAGCGTGTAGTGGAACAGGTTGTACGTGCCGCCGTACAGCCGCGGGCTGGACACGATGTGGTCACCGGCATTGGCGAGATTGAGGATCGCGAACGTCTCGGCGGCCTGGCCGGAGGCCAAAAACAGGGCCGCAACCCCGCCTTCGAGTGCGGCGATGCGCTGCTCGACGACGTCCTGGGTGGGGTTCATGATCCGGGTGTAGATGTTGCCCGGCTCGGCGAGACCGAACAGGGCAGCGGCGTGCTCAGTGCTGTTGAACGTGTACGACGTCGTCTGGTAAATCGGCAGCGCCCGCGCGTTGGTGGCGCTGTCGGGCGTCTGCCCGGCGTGGACCTGTTTGGTCTCGAACGACCATGTGGCGGTCGGATCTTCTGGCGTGCTCATTGAAAGCCCTCATCTATCTACTCTGGGGGCCCGTCCGACGGACCCGCGCTTGCCGTGTGGCCGACTGTTGTTTTCGAAAACTGCAGTCGGCTACTCAACCTGGTCATCACCCGGGGCACCCCACCGCGGTTGGAGGGTTGCCGGCCAGCAAGCCGGGGCTTGACGCTGGCGCTCATGACCGCCAGGAATCTTATCGCACAGCAGGTCATGGGTGCCAGCGGGTGATGATGAGGTGATTCTGCCGCCGGGTACCCCCGCGTGGCATGGGGCAAATGTCCCCATATGTAGGCACGCGTAGGTTCGTAACCGACGCGATACTGATAGCCGACACCGACGCCGGGAGACATCACATGAGCGACGAGAAGCCGACGATCGTCTACACGCTGACTGACGAGGCGCCGCTGCTGGCGACCTACGCCTTTCTGCCGATCATCCGCACCTTCACCGACCCCGCCGGAATCGAGGTCGAAAGTAGCGACATCTCGGTGGCGGCGCGCATCCTCGCCGAGTTCTCCGACCGCCTCACCGAGGAGCAGCGGGTGCCCGACAATCTGGCCACCCTCGGTGCGCTCACGCATGATCCGGCGACCAACATCATCAAGCTGCCGAACATCAGCGCTTCGGTGCCCCAATTGCTGGCGGCCATCAAGGAGTTGAAGGCCAAGGGCTACGATCTCCCCGACTATCCGGGGGAGCCGAAGAACGACGACGAGAAGAAGATCAAGGAGCGTTACGCCAAGATTCTCGGCAGTGCCGTCAATCCGGTTCTGCGCGAAGGGAATTCGGACCGTCGGGCACCAAAGGCGGTCAAGGAGTACGCGCGCAAGCATCCGCACAGCATGGGCGAGTGGTCGCAGGCGTCGCGCACCCACGTCGCGACCATGAAGCGCGGCGACTTCTATCACGGCGAGAAGTCGATGACGCTGGACAAGGACCGCAAGGTCAAGATGGTGCTGGAGACCAAGAGCGGCGAGACGATCGTGCTCAAGCCCGAGGTGGCGCTGGACGACGGCGACATCATCGACAGCCACTTCATGAGTAAAAAGGCGCTGTGCGAGTTCTACGAAGAGCAGATCGAGGACGCCTACAAGACCGGCGTGATGTTCTCGCTGCACGTCAAGGCGACGATGATGAAGGTTTCGCACCCGATCGTGTTCGGCCACGCGGTGAAGGTGTTCTACAAGGAGGCCTTCGCCAAGCATCAGAAGGTGCTCGACGAACTCGGCGTCAACGTCAACAACGGGATGTCTGATCTCTACGACAAGATCGAATCGCTGCCCGCGTCACAACGCGAAGAGATCATTCAGGACATCCACGCGGTGCACGAGCACCGTCCCGAGCTCGCGATGGTCGACTCGGCGCGCGGCATCACCAACTTCCACTCGCCCAGCGACGTCATCGTGGACGCGTCGATGCCCGCGATGATCCGGCTCGGCGGCAAGATGTACGGCGCCGACGGACGCACCAAGGACACCAAGGCGGTGAACCCGGAGTCCACGTTCTCGCGCATCTACCAGGAGATGATCAACTGGTGTAAGACCCATGGGCAGTTCGATCCCACGACGATGGGCACCGTCCCGAATGTCGGGCTGATGGCGCAGAAGGCCGAGGAGTACGGCTCACACGACAAGACGTTCGAGATCCCCGAGGACGGCGTCGCCAACATCGTCGACATCGACACCGGCGAGGTACTGCTCAGCCAGAATGTCGAGACCGGCGACATCTGGCGCATGCCGATCGTCAAGGACGCCGCAATCCGGGACTGGGTCAAGCTGGCCGTCAACCGTGGGCGCGCATCCGGCATGACGGTGCTGTTCTGGCTTGACACCGAGCGCCCGCACGAGGCGGAGTTGCGCAAGAAGGTCAAGGCCTATCTGCTGGACCACGACACCGAGGGCCTGCACATCCAGGTCATGCCGCAGGTGTGGGCCATGCGATACACGCTGGAGCGGGTGTTCCGCGGCCAGGACACGATCGCTGCGACCGGAAACATCTTGCGCGACTACCTGACTGACCTTTTCCCGATCCTGGAGTTGGGCACCAGCGCCAAGATGCTGTCGATCGTGCCGCTGATGGCGGGCGGTGGTATGTACGAGACCGGCGCGGGCGGATCGGCGCCCAAGCACGTGCACCAGCTGGTCGAGGAGAACCATCTGCGGTGGGACTCGCTCGGCGAATTCCTCGCCCTCGGGGCCTGTTTCGAAGATCTGGGCAGCAAAACCGGAAACAAGCGGGCCACGCTGTTGGGCAAGACGATGGACGCGGCGATCGGCAAGCTGTTGGAGAACAACAAGGGTCCGTCACGCCGAACCGGTGAGCTCGACAACCGCGGCAGCCAGTTCTATCTCGCCATGTATTGGGCACAACAGCTCGCCGAGCAGACCGAGGACAAGGAGCTCGCCGACCACTTCGCCAAACTGGCCAAGACGCTGGCGGACAACGAAGACACGATCGTGTCCGAACTCGCTGAGGTGCAAGGGGATTCGGTGGACATCGGCGGCTACTACTACCCTGACAGGGAGAAGACCACAGCGGTGATGCGGCCGAGTAA
>Ga0164307_10001346_pt1 | contig 11077 bp, 10 predicted proteins | sample Whisoiple_243_MG_FD_110214 | JGI IMG/M metagenome (GOLD analysis project Ga0164307, IMG submission 110214) | Soil microbial communities amended with fresh organic matter from upstate New York, USA - Whitman soil sample_243_MG | ecosystem: Environmental > Terrestrial > Soil > Unclassified >...
GTCTCTCGCTTCACGGACCTTTGATGGTCGAAGTCGAAGTTTTCCTGCGACTTGCGGGAGGGGGCGGGGCGGCCCTGATCGTCCCTCAGCGCCAACGCCGGTCGTGGCCGACCTGGTGACCAACAAGCGGATGGGCTGGAGACCGCCCTTCACCCAGTTCAAGGCGCCTATCTCCACGCGCTCTATCCGGCCGGTTTCGGTGCCATGCTGGTCGCCTCGGCGGTCTCGATCACCGCCTTCCTCGGCGCGTTCGGGCCCTACGCGCAGGCGTTCTCGACCTTCCTGGCGTGCGGGCTGTCGCTTGTGCTGTGTCCGCTGATCGGCTGGCTGACCAAGGGCCGCTTCCACCTGGAGCGGACGAACACCGTCAACGGGCCCGGGGCTGGACGTGCCTGACGTCACGTCACCCCACGAGTGCGTGGTGTGCCGCACCCACTACGCGCTGCCCGACATCACGGACTGCCCGGCCCACGACGGTCCGATCTGCTCGCTGGACCGCCAGTGCGGGGACGTGTGCCGCAAGGAGCCCACTGCCGGGCCCGTCCTGCTGCCGGTGCCCCAGCTGCGGCCCTCCTCGGGGCGGGGCGCTGCGCGCGAGGCGTGACAGCGGCCCGGGCAGCGCGGCCCGTACGGGAGTCGGGCCGCGCCGCGCGGGCGGATCAGAGCGCCGAGTCGAGGTGCCCGAGGTGCTCGATGAGGTTCATGTTCTCGGCGTAATCCACCGGGCAGTTGATGATCGAGACGCCCGGGTCCGCCAGTGCCTCACGGAGCGTCGGCAACAGGTCCCCGGCGGATTCGATGTGGTAGCCCTTCGCGCCGAAGCTGCGGGCGTACTGGACGATGTCCGGGTTGCCGAAGTCGGTGTTGGAGTTCTCCCCGACCTCCAGGTCCATCTTCCACTTGATGAGCCCGTAGCCGTTGTCCTCCCAGATCAGCACGGTCAGTGGGATGTTCTCGCGGACAGCCGTCTCGATCTCCTGGGAGTGCATGAGGAACGAGCCGTCGCCGACCGCCGCCAGTACCTTCGTCTGCGGCCTGGCGAGCTGGACCGCGAGCGCCCCGGGCAGCGAGAAGCCCATGGTGGACAAGCCGTTGGAGATGATGCAGGTGTTCGGCGCGTACGTCGGGTAGAGCCGGGCCATCCACATCTTCAGCGCACCGGTGTCGACCAGCACGATGTCGTCGCGACCGAGCGCGGCGCGGGTGTCGGCGATGATGCGCTGCGGGGCGAGCGGGTAGCGCTCGTCCGCGGCGCCCTGCTCGAGTTCCTTGGCCAGCAGCGTGCGGGTGGCCGTGGTGTCCTCGTCGTCGATGGTCCAGCGCAGGCCGTCGAGTTCGGTGGCGAGGGCGTCGAGGGAGGCGGAGATGTCGCCGATGATGCCGACATCGACCGAGTAGCTGTCGTCCACCTCCGCCGGGAAGCGGTGGATGTGGATGATCTTCTTGTCACCATCCGGGTTTATCCGGGACGGGTCGAACTCCTGCAGCTCGTAGCCGACGGCGATGACGACGTCGGCCTCCTCGAACCCGAAGTTGGTGTAGTCGCGCCGCATGAAGCCGAACGTGCCGGTCGCGCACGGGTGGTCGTCGGGCAGGACGCCCTTGCCGTGGAAGGTGGTTGCCGTCGACACGTCGAGTGCGGTGGCGAACGCCGTAAGCGACTCCCCGGCGCCGCCGCGCGCCGCGCCGTGTCCGGCGAGGAGCACCGGCCGGCGGGCCCCCCGCAGCAGCTCCACCGCCCGCTCGATCTGCTTCGGGGACGGCGCCTCAGGCTGCACGACGTCCCTGCGCAGCGGGCGCAGGTCCGAGCCGTCCGTCGCCCCGTCGACATCCTCGGGCACGGCGAGGTAGACGGCGCCGGGCCGCTCGGACTCCGCGGTCTTGAACGCGCGCCGCACCATCTCTGGGATGGCCTGGGTGGCCGGGACGTCCGCCGACCACTTCGTGACCGGCGCGAACATGCTCACCAGGTCCACGAACTGGTGGGACTCCTTGTAGTTGCGCTCCTTGCCGACCTGCGCGGTGATCGCGACGACGGGCGTGCTGTTCGTCATGGCGTCGGCGACGCCCAGCATCAGGTTGATCGCGCCGGGCCCCAGCGTTGCGGACATCACACCTGCCGATCCGGTGAGCCGGCCGTGCATCTCCGCCATGAAGGACGCGGCCTGCTCGTGCCGGGTGAGGACGTAGCGGATCTTCTCCGAGCGGGCGAGGGCATTGGTGAAACGGATGTTCTCCTCGCCGGGCACGCCGAACACCACCTCGACGCCCTCGTTCTCCAGGCAGCGCACCAGGAGTTCGGCCGCTCCGTCGGGGGTCTGCTTCCGGTGCTCGGCGTCGCTCACGCTGATCGTGTCCTCTCCTGGGTTTTGGCCGCGCCGATGGGCCGGGCCGGTCAGCCGTCTACCCCGGCCGGCCGCCCGGACGCCTGCGGACCGGGTCTTAAGAGCCAGACCCCTTGGAGGGGGTCAACTTTCAGGTGTCGTTTCCGCCGCATCGTGCCCGCCTTTCCCTCGGGCGATCAGGTCGAGGTTGGGCTCGACGGAGTTGAGCTGGGCGACGATGTGGCGCACCCGCTTGTCGTGCGGGTCCGGTGCGGCGTGTGGGGTGATGGTCCCGGTGATTAGGCGGCGGACCTCGGGGCCCGGGGGCCGACTACCGCCTCTACACCGCCCGGTGCGCCCTGTCCGAACCTCCCCGCGGGCCGCCGCCCACCCGCCGTGCCCGGTCAGGACCGGCGACCCCCGGCCGATCCCGGCGAGCGGGCTGGACTCCGGTCCCCGGGTCAGGACGTGGGGGAGTGAGAGATCCCGCGCGTCCCGCTCCAGTACGAGCGCGCCGCTACGCTGCCACGTACGTGTGCGCCCGCCCGCCTCGCTACTCCACCCATTCCGGTCCAGCAGCTGCTTCGCGTCCGGGAGCCCGGCCCGGCGCAGGAACTCCACGACGTCGTGATCGTCGTAGGCGAGTCCGGCGATTCGTCCGCATATGGTGACCTGACGCCCACCGGCGGGGGAGGGGTGGTGAATGACGATCGGCGCGCTCATCTTTCCAGGGTGCGACTCCACGCCGTTCACAGCATGCCGGGGCGGGCTCCCGGAGTCGCGCCCTGCGCGGGGCGTCGTCCACCGGGTACATGAGCGAGGAACAGACGGCGTGGCATCCGGGCGAGATCGTGCCGGAGAGCGGGATCTACGCGTGTGACTTCGGCGCGGGTCACCACTGGAGTACCGACGTGAAGGGGCCAGGCCGACTCGGCGACATCGTCGCCGCGAGCGGGCCGCTCGCTGATCGGCACGGCTCCGGGGCAAGCACTTCGGAGCCCGTGTCGCACGCAAGGGCGTCGAGTCCAGCGAGCGGCTCGGCCGCCGCATCTGGGTCATTGAGCGGCCCATGTCCTGGCTGACCGGCTACTGCAGACTCAACCACCTCTGCGAACGCCGTCCCTGCAACTATCCGGCCTTCCTCGGCCTCGCCACCGCCCTCTGCTGCCACGAACGATTTCCCGAACTGACCATGTGGGTCGTGGTCTTAAGTCCGAATTAAAAGCGTCTTAAGCGAACCGAACCTCAGGGGGCCTACCGAAGTAACCGCAGGTCAGGGCCATTTCTCCGTGAGCGCCATAGTTGGTCGCGCCGATTCGTCTGCGTAGCATCGGGCTCCGTCGGCGGGTGGAAGCAGCACCCCCAGGAGCGCTCCCGCACGTCCTTCCGCGTGTCTCCGCCGACATCACGTCCTGCCTTCCCACAGACAAGGTACGTAGCCCATGGCCGCTCACCGCGCACGCAGATGGTCTCTAGGCGGACTCGTCCTCCTGCTCTCCGCCGTGCTCGCCGCCACTTTCCTGGTCAGCACGACCGGTCCTGCCACCTCTCGGGCGAACGCTGCCGGGCCACAGGTCTGGGCCGACGAGTTCGACGGTTCCGCGGGCAGCGCGCCCGACCGGTCGAAGTGGACACTGGAGACCGGGGGTTCGGGTAACGGGAACAACGAACTGCAGTACTACACCGACGACTCCCGGAACGCGTCCCTCGACGGCAGAGGGAACCTGGTGATCACTGCCCTGAAGAACTCCGACTCCGGGCTCCGCTGCTGGTACGGAACCTGCCAGTACACTTCGGCCCGACTGAACACCGCCAAAACCTTCACGCAGGCGTACGGCCGCTACGAGGCGCGCATCAAGATCCCGCGCGGCCAGGGCATCTGGCCGGCCTTCTGGATGCTCGGCGACGACCTGGGCAGCGTCGGCTGGCCCAACAGCGGCGAGATCGACATCATGGAGAACGTCGGGCACGAGCCCGGCACCGTCCACGGCACCATCCACGGCCCCGGTTACTCGGGCGGTGGGGGCATCACCGCTTCCTACACTCTGCCGAACGGCAAGGCCTTCGCCGACGACTTCCACACCTTCGCGGTCGACTGGAGCCCGAACGCGATCACCTGGTCGGTGGACGGGCAGACCTACCAGACCCGCAAGCCCGACGATGTGAACGGCAAGAAGTGGGTCTTCGACCACCCGTTCTTCATCGTCCTGAACCTGGCGGTGGGCGGCAACTGGCCCGGCAGCCCGGACGGGGCGACCTCCTTCCCGCAGACGATGACCGTCGACTACGTGCGAGTCTCCGCGTCCGACAGCTCTGACGGCGGCTCCAGGACCGGCGCTATCAAGGGCATCGGCGGCATGTGCGTCGACGTCGCGGGCGCGTCCGGCGCCGACCGCACCCCGATCCAGCTGCACAACTGCACCGGCGTGGACGCCCAGAAATGGACGCTGGGCAGCGACGGCACCGTACGCGCCCTCGGCAAGTGCCTTGATGTGCAGGGAGGTTCGACCGCGGCCGGTGCCGTCGTGCAGCTGTACGCATGCAACGGCACGAAGGCCCAGCAATGGGCCCACACCACGGCCCGCGATCTGACCAATATCGGGGCGGACAAGTGCCTCGACGCCAAGGGCAACTCCTCGGCGGACGGCACTCGGCTCCAGACATGGACGTGCACCGGCGCCGCCAACCAGAAGTGGACCGTCGGCTGACCGCCCACGCCGTGGCCCCCGCACGTCCCCCGCTCCCTCCAGGAAAGTGAACCCTCACATGCCCCCTCGCCACCAGCGCAACCTCTCCCGCCGCAAGCTGATCACCGCTCTCGCCGGAGCTGCCGTGGCCGTCCCCGTCGCCGCCGTGATCGCCCCGCACGCCCTGGCCACGAAGGATCCCGCGAAAGGAAACTCGAAGGCCGCAGGCGCACTCCCGCTGACGATCGTCAACAACTCCGGCTCCTTCGCCAACACCTCGGTGCGCGTCTACGTCGTGGGGAACCAGGACGGCCGTCAGGTCCGCCTCACCCCCGAAGGCACGCTGGCGCCGATATCACTCTCGGACAACGGGGCGGACGGATTCACCGACTACTCCATCCCACTGTCCGGGAGCGGTGAGACCACACTCTCCCTGCCCTACATGTCCGGCCGCATCTACGTCGCGCTCGGCGACAAGCTGAAGATCAAGGCAGTGGCGGACGGCAACGGCAACGCCGCACTCCAGTACCCCGCCGGCTGGGTCACCTCGGACCCCAACTACACCGTGCTGCACGACTGCGCCGAGTTCACTTACAACGCCGCCGGCATGTTCTGCAACACCACCATGGTCGACATGTTCAGCGTCCCCATGAGCATCGGCCTCACAGGTGCCAAGAACCAGACCACGGGATCCCTGCGCGACGGCGGGCGCGCCCAGGCCTTCGCCGCAGTCTCCCGGATTCCGGAGTTCGCAGACCTCGTGCTGGACGACCGACGCATCGTCGCCCCGGGCCACGGCCTGGACTCGGGCATTTTCGCCGAGGACTACTTCGACCCGTACATAGACGAGGTGTGGAGCACATACACGGGCAAGGACCTGACCGTGACCACCAACGCGGGCACCTTCACCGGCCGGGTTCGGGGCGACCGCTTCGTCTTCGACGGCCCGGCGTCCGTGTCCTTCGACAGGCCCTCCACCCGTGACGTGCTGTTCTGCGACGGCAAGCTTGCCGCTCCCAACGACGGGACCACCGGTCCGGTCGCCGCGGTTCTGGGCGCAGGTTTCAATCGGTCCACCCTGATCAGCGACCCCGCGCAGCCCACGGCGGACCCGGCCGCCTTCTATCGGTCCTCGCAGATCACCAACCACTACTCCGCGGCGATCCACGCGGCCACCGAGGAAGGCAAGGCTTACGGCTTCGCCTTCGACGACGTGGCCGACTTCGCCTCGTACATCCAGGACACCGCACCCAAGGGCGCCCGGCTGACCCTGACACCTTTCTGATCTCACCGCAGGCCACGGGTTCCGGTCTGCCGGCCGTCGACGCGCTGTCCCCAGGGAGAGCCTGGCTGACCAGACGGTCTGCCGTCGGCAGCACCGACGCGGCCGACCGGACCCGGCCGTCCCTTCAGCGTGGAGCCGTGGACGCTGCTGACGGGCAGGTCCACAACCGCCCGGGCAGCCTGAGGTCTCGCCAGTCAATCCCACAGCTGCCCACGCGAGCAGCTCGGCCCCAGGCGGAAGGCCGAGCTGCCCGCGGCACCGTCAGCGGCGAGACGACCGCCGGACTGAGATCGAAATCGGTACGGACATCGCCCAGCAGAATGCGTACGAGGGCAAAACAGTCATCGACCTCAGCGGTGGCGGGCGCGGGTGATTCAGAGAACCCGTCACCTTGGGCAAGCCAGGTGACGGCTAGAAGACGGCCTCCAGCAGCAAGCGAAGGACCATGTGGCACGCCGCGACGTTGGCGACGCCCACCACCTCGACGTCCTCCTCACCGCGGGCGCAGCGCGTCAGCCAAGGCGTGACATGTTCGTAGCTCCTTCGAAGCCGCTCCAGGAGACGCCGCATGCGCCCTCGCAGAAGCGGAGTCGACCTTTTCGCTGGTGAGGGTGAGGGTGAGGGTGAGGGTGAGGTGGGGGTGGCTGCGATCATCCGTTCATGACTGTGATTCCCGTGTACCGGTCCTGGCAGCGGATCGAGACCTGGCTGGCCGAACACGCACCGCGTACCTTCGATTCTCTGCGACCGCCCGCCTCGGCGGACGCCATCTCGGCGGCTGCGGACGAGTTGAGAATGAAGTTCCCCGCTGACCTTGTCGAGTCCCTACGCTGCCACGACGGCGTCTCACCGGGGCACGGTCTCTTCCAGTTCCCTGGAGGGGATCAGCCGTTGGGTATTGATGCCATTCTGCGGCGCGGTCGGATGGACCGGCAACTGTGGAACAGGCTCGGCGAGGATCATCCGGATGAGACGTACTGGCATCCGGAGTTCCTGATGTTCGCGGACAGCAATCCGCCGGACGGCCTGGTCCTCGACTGCCGGGAGGGTGCCACGTTCGGCGCAGTGGGAACACACCTCAAGGGGGGAGGCACGAGCTTCGGGCGTTGGCCTTCGCTGGCAGCTTTCCTGCACGAGCTCGCGGGCGGCCTCGAGCACGGGCTTGCGATGGGGTGGTGGCGGAAGTTCGTGCCAGTCGTCTGGCAGGAGACCCTGCTCTGGGAGGAAGAACCTCAGCCACTACCCGTCCCCCGGTCACTGCGGGAGGTTGCGGCAACCGTCGCCGCACCCGCCGCACCTGAGGTGGGCCAAGACCCTTTGCCCGTGGTCGCGGAGGAGGGATGGGCGGGAGAGTATGCCTCGTTCTGCCTCAGTTTCGTGCGGGGCCTGGACGAGTCGGAACTCCTGCGCCGTTTCGGAGCCCTGGCCGACACCCACCGCCCCCGCTCACGCGGACAGGCACAGGCAGACGCCCAGCGATGGACGGCCGGCCTCCTCCCGGTGGTCCGGGCCGGGCGCTGTGGTCAGTGGGCATTCGGAATCGAGGAAGGGCATCGGTGGGAGGGCAACCGGAGCGAGGTTCTGCGTCGTCTGTCCCGAGGTACTCAAGCGGTATCCCTGTCGTTCTCCGGGGCCACCACGATGTCCTACTACGAGGACGGGGGAGTCGTCACGGTCTACGACACAAGGCGGTCCTACCAGCAGCCCGGTGAAGGTGATCCGTTCGACATCTTTCCCGAGTTGCCCGCACACGGCCCGGCCGCGGGCCGGCTCCTGCCAGACGGACGGACCTCGTTGGGCAGCCTGGAAGTGCCGACGGAGCGGACCCCTCTGCTCCAGCGTGCAACTCTCCGCGCGGTTTGCGGAGTTGTCTCCGACCATTTCGGAATCGACCTGCCGCCGGGCGCCCTGACCGGCGAGTTGGCCAGTGCCCAGGTGCTACCAGTACTGCCAGGAGTGGACGGGCGATACCGTCCGCCGACCGAACTTGCCGAGCACATCACCACGGCCTCCGAGGCGCGCTTGCGCACCGTGCTGGCAACACAAATGTGTAGTCTCGCTGCCGAGACCGGCCTCGATACCTACCCCGAGGTTATCGAAGCTCTTCATCGAGCGGGCCAGGACGAGTGCCACGGTGTGGACGACGACTCACCACTTGGCATACGGCTGCGCACAGTCTTTGCGGACGCGGCGGCAGCATGGAGCCTGCCCCGGGACGACGACGGCCATCTTCTGATCGACCTCAGCGAGAGGGACGCCTGGCAGCACCGAGCCAACGCGGCGGGCGCGTTGGCCGATGCACTCTCCCTGCCGGCTCGCGAGGTCATCGGCAGCGTCCTCCACCAGCGCCGGAACCCCGACTGGCGGGCGGAATTCACGGAGCAGCTCGGCGAGGCCCCGCACGAACACCGCGGTGCGCCACCTCACGAACGTCAGGTCCGAACGCCGACGGCGCATGCCCGGAGGCGAAGGTCGACGCAATAGCGGAAGCCCGATGCGGGCAGCGCCCGTCTCAGCGCCATCTCCGGAGCGGTGTTCCGATTCCTCTGGCCGGTCCGACACGGGCTGCCGCGCTTCCCGGCCCCGGCAGGCGGGCTTTCACCCACTGCCCACCTACGCGATCGGCCGGCCCTGGCTGGTGCGGCCCCCAGCGCGGCTCCTTCATCGACGTTTCGTGTCCGTTGGGCAGGTGGGATGCAGCACCGCCGGCGAAGTATGGCGCGTAACCGGCGAGGACGTTTCCGCGTGCACGGGATGCCGCCGGGACTTCTTGCTCAGCGTGCTCGACTGAGGGGGCTGTTCTGGGCAAGGGTAGGCTCCGGATTTTATGAGTGCTATACGGCCCCGGGGCCAGGCCAAGCTTGCGGGCGGGCATGTGGCTGCGATCGTCGTTCTTGTCGACCTGCTGGTGTGTGCCGTGCTGCTCCTGGCATCCGTAGGAGTCATCGGTACGGAGCCGACCACCCGGGCGGAGGAGACCGCTGCTTGGCAGTCTGCCGGCCAGCTGTACTTCGGCTGGCTCGTGGTAGGTGCGACGTCTCTCGCCTTGCTGCGCATGCCGAAAGCTCTGCTCGCGCACGTGTCGACGACGTTGCTCTCGCCCATCGCTCTGTTCGTGCTGCTGTTGCTGCTCTCGTCTGGTCGCGGTTGACCCCGGGCATCCAAGCGCGGCTCGAAGTAGCAGGCCCGGCGATCACCGCCTTCGCGAACCCCGTCACAACCTCGGCGCGCTGCTCCTCACCCAGGTCCGAGGCGGCAATCAGAAGCAACGATGCCTCAGCTGTCGATCGGCCAATCCGCTGACGCAGGCGCCCGTTGGCGGGGCGCTGAGGTCGCGGCGCGCGAGCTCCAAAGAGGTGGGCCGGTGTGCGCGGTTGCGGAGGAAGGACGTGACCCAGCCGGTTTCCACGGGCTGGGTCACGGCTCCTCCCGCTCTTCAGAGATTCCGCGCTGTCCCTCCTGCGGGTGCATTCCTAGCCACGAATCCTTCCAGCTACTCCCTGCGGGTGATGTCGTGTCAGTTCCCCTCTTTGCCGTCCGAACCGTCACATCCAGCGCCTGGCGGCGCCTGACGAAACGCTGGTGACCGGACATGTCCCTGGTCGACAGGCTGCGTAGCCCTCACGCCCCGCTACGTCGGTTGGCCCGCATGCTCATCGCCGCGGCCTGGCATCAAGTCCTCGGCCGTTCTCCGATCGGCTTCGCCTTCACCCCGCTGGCCAAGGCCGCCCTCAAGGACCGCGACGCATTCACACGCTTGCTCGACCCCCACACCACGAGCTGGTTGCTGATCTCCGGCCGAGTGCCGATGCGTCCGGCAAGAGGAGGAGTCCACGCTGACCATGCTCCAGCCGATCTGGCCATCGGCGTTTGACTGGATGGCCCGCAAGATCCCTTCCCAGGTGCCGTCGGCTGACCATCTGCGGTGGCGGTCGTAGAGCGTCTGCCACTTTCCGAAGCGGGGTGGCAGGTCCCGCCATGGCAGGCCAGTACGCTGCCGGAACAGGATCCCGTTGATCACTCGGCGGTGACACCGCCAGCGCCCACCCCGGCCCCCATTCCTCGGTGAAGGCGGCTCCCACTGAGCCCATTCGTTGTCAGAGAGATCGCCCCGCCCCATGCTGACCGCAACGATCCTTCACGGGCCGAGTCACGCGATCCATCGGGCAGGCCCTAGCGGTTCAGGGTGAGGGGGAGTGTTTCCAGGCCTCGTAGCATCATTGTGTTGCGCCAGCGTAGGTCGTGTTCCTGGCAGGCCAGGGTCATTTCCGGGAAGCGGGCGAGGAGCGCGGTGAGCGCGATCTCGGTCTCGAGTTTGCCGAGTAGGGCGCCGAGGCAGCGGTGGATGCCGCCGCCGAAGGCGAGATGGCCGGTGCCCTGGCGGTTGAGGACGAGGCGGTCGGGGTCCTGGAATCGTGCCGGGTCGCGGTTGGCCGCGCCGAGGGACAGCAGCACGAACTCGTCCTGCGGGATTTCTACTCCGCCGATGTCTACCGGCTGGGTGGTGAAGCGGGTGGTGGCCATGCAGATGGGGGAGTTGTAGCGCAGGAATTCCTCGACGGCCATGGGCATCCGGGTGGGGTCGGCGCGTAGCCAGGCGGTTTGGTCGGGATTGCGTAGCAGCGCGAGGCAGGAGGTGCCCAGCAGGTTCACGGTGGTCTCGTGTCCGCCGATCAGCAGCAGGGCGACCATGCCGACGATTTCGTCGTCCGTCAGCTCTCCGCGTTCGCGGGCCGCCAGGAGATCGGTGAGCAGGTCGGCGGGGCGGTGGTTGCGGCGGA
>Ga0164307_10001350_pt1 | contig 11056 bp, 10 predicted proteins | sample Whisoiple_243_MG_FD_110214 | JGI IMG/M metagenome (GOLD analysis project Ga0164307, IMG submission 110214) | Soil microbial communities amended with fresh organic matter from upstate New York, USA - Whitman soil sample_243_MG | ecosystem: Environmental > Terrestrial > Soil > Unclassified >...
ACGCTGCCGCTGATCTTCACGTTGAACGCCTCCGAAGCCATCCTTACCCTCGCGGGCCTGGGCTTCCTCGGCTTCGGCATCGAACCGACGTCGGCCGCGGAATGGGGCTTCGACCTCAACAAGGCGCTGGCGGACACCACCTCCGGCATCTGGTGGACCGGCGTCTTCCCGGGCCTGGCCATTGTCCTCACCGTGGTGGGGCTGACCCTGGTCGGCGAGAGCATCAACGACCTCAATGACCCGCGCCTGCGCGGACGCAAGAAGGCTTCCTCCGGCAAACCCGGACCCGGCCCCGCCGCCGCCCAGACAGCAAACTCAGCAGAAGTGAGCAGCTCATGAGCACCAATATCGGCTCCGTTTCAGACCGGCACACCCGAGGCTCCGGGCCCGTGCTGGACATTGACCACCTCAAAGTCACCTTCGCCACGGACGCCGGGGACGTCTATGCCGTGAAGGATGTCAGCCTCGAGGTCAACCCGGGCGAGGTCGTCGCCATCGTGGGCGAATCCGGCTCCGGCAAGACCGTCACCGCCAAAACCATTCTGGGGCTGCTGCCGGAGACGGCCATCAGCTCCGGCGCCGTGCTGATCAACGGCAACAACGTGATCAGCGTCAGCGCGTCCAAGCTGCGCGAAATCCGCGGCCGCGACGTGGCCATGGTGTTCCAGGAGCCCTCGACCGCGCTCAACCCGGTCTTCACCGTGGGCTGGCAGATCGCCGAGGGCATCCGTGCCCACGCCGGCCACGGCCGGGTCAGCGCCAAGGACGCCAAGGCACGCGCCATCGAGGCCCTGCGCAAGGTGGGTATCCCGGATCCGGAAACCCGGGTGAACTACTACCCGCACCAGTTCTCCGGCGGCCAGAAGCAGCGCGTGGTCATTGCCGCCGCGCTGGCGCTCAACCCGGGGCTGATCGTCGCCGACGAACCGACCACCGCGCTGGACGTCACCGTACAGGCGGAGATCCTGCAACTCCTGCGCGAGCTCAGGGACCAGTACGGCACCTCGATCGTGCTCATCACGCACAACATGGGCGTCGTCGCCGACCTTGCCGACCGCGTCGTCGTGATGTACCAGGGCGACGTCGTCGAGGAGGCCAGCGCGCGGGTGCTCTTCGCGGAACCGAAGCAGGACTACACGAAGAAGCTCCTGGCGGCCGTCCCGCACCTGGGCCGGAACTCCGCCTCGGCGGGCATGACCGAACGCGCCCACCAGGGCGGCAAGGTCCTGGTCGAGGCGAAGAACCTGACCATCGAGTACCCCGGCCGGCTGGGCAGCCCGGCGTTCAAGGCCGTGGACGGCGTGAACTTCACGCTCTCCGAGGGGGAGGTCTTCGGCCTCGTCGGCGAGTCCGGTTCCGGCAAGACGACCATCGGCCGCGCCATCGCGGGCCTGAACAAGACCACGGGCGGCAGCCTGAAGGTGCTCGATTACGAGATGCTCAATCTCAAGGAGCGCACCTTCAAGCCGCTGCGCAAGCAGATCGGTTTCGTTTTCCAGGACCCGGCGGCCTCGTTCAACCCGCAGCTCACCATCGGTGACTGCATCGCCGAGCCGCTGATCATCCACAGCAAGCCGACGCCGGCGCAGGCACGCCAGCGGACCCGCGAGCTGCTCGAATCGGTGCAGCTGCCGGCGGCGTACGCCGACCGCTACCCGCACGAGCTCTCCGGCGGCCAGCGCCAGCGCGCGTCACTGGCACGGGCATTGATCCTGAACCCGAAGCTGCTGATCGCCGACGAGCCGACGTCGGCGCTGGATGTTTCGGTGCAGGCGAAGGTGCTGGAGCTGTTCAAGGAGATCCAGGCCGAATTCGGTTTCGCCTGCCTCTTCATCAGCCACGACCTCGCCGTGGTGGACATCCTCTCGCACTGGGTCGGTGTCCTCTACAAGGGCAAGATGGTGGAGCAGGGCCTCGGAAACCAGGTCATGGGCCACCCGCAGCATGAGTACACGAAGAAGCTCATCGCGTCCCTGCCGGTACCGGATCCGGATGAGCAGGCCCGGCGCCGCGAGGAGTTCCGCGCGGTGCTCGGCGCCTGAGGGCCTGACCGCTCAGGCAGCACCAAGGGGCATGCCCGCCGTTCACTTCGAACGGCGGGCATGCCCCTTTTTCGGGCCGGGCGGACCCGCGCTTAACACCTAAGGGGATTTCGGCCGGGCACCCTAGACTGGGTCAATGACCGAGCAGAACCAGAACCTTCCCGACGCCGATACCTATGACCCCACCGCCAGTTCCCTGGCCGGGCACGTGGATCCCGCGGTGATGGCGGAACTGCTCTCGATCCGGTCCAGCATCGACAATATCGACGCCACGCTGGTGTTCCTCCTGGCCGAGCGGTTCAAGGCCACGCAGAAGGTCGGCTTCCTCAAGGCCGCGCACAAGCTTCCGGCCGGCGACCCGGGCCGCGAGACCGCCCAGATCGCCCGCCTGCGACGGCTCGCCGCCGAAGCGCACCTGGACCCGGCGTTCGCTGAGAAATTCCTGAACTTCATCATCGGCGAGGTGATCCGCCACCACGAGGCCATCGCCGAAGACCACCAGGCCGCCGCCCACCAGGCCGCCGGCCGGGCCCCGGCGGCCGCGGATCCCACCGTCTCCGCCGAGGCGTAGCCGTGCCCGCACCCGAGCCCTCGCTGTCTGCTGCCGCCGCACAGGTCACGGCCACCGCGCTCGGTGCCTGGCCGGGGGAGGACCCCGTCGAGGCCGCCCGCATCATCCGCGGCGAACTGGGCAGCCCCCACCTGCCCTTCCTCGCCGAGCTCCCGGACCGTGGCGTCGGCTCGGACGCGCTGGGCCGCACCGCGTCGCTGCTGGAGGGCCTCGCCGTCGACGTCCAGCCTTATGGCTGGCGGATCGTGGACCGCCCCGGCCAGGACCTCAGGCGGGCCCGCTCGGCGCTGTCCACGGACATCAACGTCCTCGCCGACGTCGTCGGGGCGGAAGAGACCCCCGCGGCCGAGCTGAAGATCCAGCTGCGCGGCCCGCTCAGCCTCGCGGCCGGACTGCACCTGCACAACGGCGAACGTGCCCTCATCGACCACGGTGCGCGGCGGGACCTCGCGGCCTCGCTCGCGGCCGGCGTGGACGCCCACCTGCGCCGGGTGGCTGCCGCCGTGCCCGGCGCCAGCCTGGTGGTGCAACTCGACGAACCGGACATCGCCGCCGTCATGGCGGGCACCATCCCGACGTCGAGCGGCTACCGCACCCTGCGCGCCGTGCCGGGTTCGGAGGTGACCGAGTCCTGGCGGATTGTCATCGACGCCCTGCGGGCCGCCGGGGCGGCCGAAATCGTGGTGTCCGTTCCCGAAGTCGAGGCGCCCTTCGACCGGATCCTCGCCGCCGGCGCGGACGGGATCGCCGTACCGCTGCGGGCGCTGACCTCCCGCCAATGGGAGCAGCTCGCCGGCGCCGTGGAGTCCGGGAAACGCCTGTGGGCCGGAGTGCTGCCGGTTGACGATCCCGCGGCCGCGCTGCCCCGTGTGCCGCAGGCGGTCGAAACGCTGTGGCGCCCGTGGCGCCAGCTCGGGCTCCCGGCCAGCGCGCTGGGGCCGGTGCGCGTCACGCCGGCCGGTGGCCTCGCCGGCCACACACCGTCGTCCGCAACGGCGGTGCTGACCCGGCTGACGCAGCTGGCCGACGGCCTGAACCAGCTCGCCCTCGGCTAGGGACTAGACGCGGCTTTCCCAGCGGCCGGGCCGTGCGCGCCCGGGCAGGTAGCCGGGCGCCAGCGCGCCGCCCGGGTACGGCTCAAGCCGGTAGTCGAAGTGGCCGGCGTACACCAGCACCAGGCCGATCTGCGGCTGGATCACCTTGACCTGGATCCGGTGCCGGCCCTCGTCCGGTTCCCACCACTGTTCGGCGTAGGCCTTGGCGTCCAGGGCCGCCGGCAGCGGGATCCGAAGCGGGCCCAGGAACAGCCGGGAGGCCTCCGAGACGCCGCGCAGCCGCCCTTCCGCGGTGACGCTGAGGTTGAGGTCGGTCACCAGCCGGCGGTAGCGGCCCACGTAATCCACCAGCCGAGGGGTGCCGGTGGAGGAATCCAGGCTGGTGGTGTCGTGGAAGAGCCTGGTGGTCTGCGGAAAGAAGATCTCCCGCCGGGCGGTCAGGCTGGACCGGCCGAACGGGTCCAAGTGGGCGTGGTTCTCGATCCGGAACCTGATGCCCTCGCCGTACTCCGGGAAGAACGCCTCCTCACCGGTCGCCAGGCTCAGCAGCGGCCGCAACCAGCGCTGCCGGCAGCCGACGACGTCGAAGACGCCCTCGCCGACCCCGTAGTGGCCGGAGCCCGGCACCAGCGAGAAGTAGTCCTGCAGTTCGGGCTGCAGCCTGGAAAAGTCGGATCCCAGGCCGAGCCGGTAAATGGGGTCATAGCCGGTCACGGCGTCCTCCTTCGGTTCACAGCCGTCCTGCGGCCTTCAAACGAATGTACGCGTCCGCGAGCGCGGGCGGCAGCTGCGACGGTTCGGCGTCCACCACTTCCACCCCGGCCTGGCGCAGCTGGGCGCTGACTGCCTCGCGTTCCAGCAGGGCGCGTTCGGCGGCCGCGGCGCGGAACACTCCGGTGGCACTTGAGCGCTCCCGCTGCATCTCCCCGAGCATGGGGTCGCGGACCGAGGCGACCACCACCACGTGCTGCTGCGCGAGTTGCGCGGCCATCGGCAGGAGCCCCTCTTCGGGGGCGCCGCCGTCGAGGGCGGTGAGCAGCACCACGAGCGAGCGGTGTGCGGAGACGGAGCGGATCTGGGCCGGGATCTGCGGCCAGTCGAGTTCGATGAGTTCGGCGTCGAGCGGGGCCATCGCCTGGACCAGCTGTCCCAGCAGGTTTCCCTTCGCCGCGGACCCCGCCCGCGCCCGGAGCCGGCGGTCGAAGGCGAGGAAATCGACCCGGTCGCCGCCGCGTTCGGCGAGGACGGCCAGCAGCAGCGCCGCCTCCATGCCGGTGTCCAGCCGGGGCTCGTCGGCAATCCGGGCAGCGGCCGTGCGGGAGGTGTCCAGCAGGATGACGACGCGGCGGTCCCGCTCCGGCCGCCAGGTGCGGACCACGACGGCGGACCGGCGGGCCGTGGCACGCCAGTCGATGGAGCGGACGTCGTCGCCGCGCACGTAATCGCGCAGGGAATCGAACTCGGTGCCGGCGCCGCGGATCTGGACCGCCGCCTTGCCGTCGAGCTCGCGCAACTGGCGCAACTTGGAGGGGAGGTGCCGCCGCGACGTGAACGGCGGCAGCACCTTCAGCGACCCGGGGCAGGGCAGCGTGCGCTGCCGGGCGGCGAGTCCCAGCGGGCCGAAGGCACGGACGGTGACGTGCTCGGCCGCCAGCTCACCGCGCCGGGTGGGCCGCAGCGTGACGGTCATCCTGCGGCGTTCGCCGGCCGGGACCAGCAGGCGCTGGCACGGATTCTGCGCCCCGGCCGAGGGCTGCCATGCGTCCCGGACCAGGCCGCGCAGGGCACGGCGGCCGGCGTTGGCGACCGTGAGGACGGACTCCGCCGACCCGGAGAGCGGGACGCTGACGGGATCGTTGCGCTGTACCGAGACGTGCCGCAGCGGCACCGCCAGGCCCAGGTCCAGCAGCGCCGCGGCGGCCAGCAGCAGGACCACGGCCGTTGCCGACTCCCAGCCGGGCAGGAGCGCGGCCGGGACCAGGCCCAGCAATGCCAGCAGTACGAAGCGTCCGGAAATCGCCATGGCTCAGCGCGGAACGGGGACGGAGGCGAGGATGCTGCCCAGCACGCCGTCCACCTGCACACCGTCCATCTGTGCCTCGGGCCGCAGTGCCACCCGGTGCCGAAGGCAGGGCAGGGCGAGCGCCTTGACGTCGTCGGGGGTGACGAATCCCCGGCCGGAGAGCCAGGCCCAGGCGCGGGAGCCGTTGAGCAGGGCGGCGGCGCCGCGCGGCGAGACGCCGAGCTGGAACGACGGCGTCGCCCGGGTGGCGCGGACGACGTCGACGATGTAGGCGAGGACCTCGGGGCCGACCTCGACGGCGGCCACGGCCTGCCGCGCGCGTTCCAGTTCGGCCGGACCGGCAACGGGGCGGATTCCGGCCGCGGCCAGCTGGCGGGGGTCGAAGCCGGCGGCGTGCCGCCGGATCACCTCGATCTCGTCCTCGCGTCCGGGCAGCGGCATGGTGAGCTTGAGCAGGAAGCGGTCGAGTTGGGCCTCCGGCAGCGGATAGGTCCCTTCGTACTCCACCGGGTTCTGCGTGGCCGCCACGATGAACGGTGCGGGCAGCGGGCGCGAGACGCCGTCCACCGACACCTGCCGCTCCTCCATGGCTTCCAGGAGCGAGGCCTGGGTCTTGGGCGGGGTCCGGTTGATCTCGTCCGCGAGCAGGATGTTGGTGAAGACCGGGCCCTCGCGGAAGCTGAACTCGGAGGTGTGCGAATCGTAGATCAGCGAGCCGGTGACGTCGCCGGGCATCAGGTCCGGGGTGAACTGGATCCGCTTGGTGTCCAGGCTGAGGGCGGCGGACAGGCTGCGCACCAGCAGGGTCTTGGCCACCCCGGGCACGCCCTCAATCAGCACGTGGCCGCGGGACAGCAGGGCGATCAGCATCCCGGTGACGGTGGCGTCCTGCCCGACGACGGCTTTGGCGACCTCGCGGCGGACGTCGAGTAGGGCCTGACGCACGGGATCCTGCACAGGATGCTGCACCGGATCCCGTGCAGGATCCCGGGCGCCGGCGTCGCGGCGGCCGGCACTGTCCTCCGTCCACTCGGGCGCGGGACGGGGCGCGGGCCAGGCGGCGGTTGGCTGGTCGTTCATCGGGCGTGTACCTCTTTCTCTAGTCTGTCCAGTTGCTGGGCCCAGCGGACCAGTTCCGCTTCAGCGCGGGGTGTGGCGTTGAGGACGCTGCCGATCTCCTCCGGAGTCCGGCCCAGGTGCCGGCCGGCGGCGTCGATGATGGCGGCCGCCCCAGCGTCGGGCCCCAACCGGAGGATCCGGGCCAGCCGGACGAGCGTGCCGGCGCGGAGTACCTCCGTTGCCCGGTCCACGGCGCGCGCGTCGTGATAGAGGCGGGCCCGTCCCTCGGCCGTCTCAACCGCCTTGACCACCACCGGGAGCGGCTCGAACACCAGGGGGCCGAGCCTGCGGCCGCGCCAGAAGATGGCGAGCACCGCCACGAACGCCAGCCAGGGCCCGAGCACGTGGGTCCACGGGGCGGCGAGTTCAGCGAGGGTCACCGGCTGCTTCGCGGCGGGCACATCGGAGATGCCGGGCAGGTACCAGACCAGGCGTGGTTCCGCACCGAGGCTCCGCAGCACCAGCGCCGCGTTTCCCTCCTCGGCCAGGGCGCCGTTGCTCAGGATTTCGGTGCTGCCCAGCACCACGGTCCGGCCGTCCTCGCTGCCGGCATAGAGTCCGCCCTGGCCGCCCTGCGGGGTGTAGCACACCACCTCTCCGTCATACAGGTAGCCGTTGCTGGCCGTGACGGCGCCCGCCGCGGCGGGGTCCGGGATGACGCAGTCCGGAGCCAGGACTTTGGTGCTGTCCTTCACCACTCCGGCCTGCAGGATTTCGCCGGTTATGCCTTGCAGCGTGTTTAGCCGCGGGGTGACCACTACCAGCCGGTCCGTGGCGCCGCCCAGGTACTGCAACTGGTCTCGGCCCAGGTAGCCGTTGCGGTCGTAGAGCAGGACGGTGGTGCCCTCGCCGGCGCGCCGGGCGGCGTCGAGCGCACGGAGGGTCGCGTCGAGGGAGTCCTGTTGTTCCACGGCGACGCCGTGCCGGCCGAGGATTTCCGCGGCGGCGCGTGCCCCGTCGGGGGCGGCATTCCGGGTGGAGAGCGGGGTGCGGTCCCCGCGGGGCTGCAGCTGGAGCACCGTCGTCAGGACCAGTGCGGCGATGAACACGACGCCAAGGACGGTCCAGGTGCGGTGCCGGCGGAGCAGCGCGGTCGTCCGGCTCACAGCGGCCTGACGAGGGCGTCCGAGCCGGCGCCCCGATAGTCCGGGGTGGTGCCGGCCAGTGCCGCGTCGAGCCGGGCCAGCGCCTCATGCTCGCGGGGGCCGCCGTCCGCTCCGCCGTAGCGGACGGCGTCGAAGGTCAGCGCCGCCTCATCCAGTTCCCGGGCGTGGGCGGCAAACGCACGGCCCAGCCGGGCGGCGACCTCGCCTGCGGTCCGGCCCGGTTGCGGGTCCAGCACGGCGCGGTCTTCCGCTGTCCGGGCGAGGGCACGGAACTGCTCGACAATGGCAGCCGCCCAGTCCCCGCGGGCCGCCGCGGCCGCGGCCCGTTCGCGGTGCGCCTCCGGGCTCAGGGCCGCGCCGGGGTCGAAGACCTCCCGGGCGGTGGCCCGTTTGGCATTGAGCCGGGGCCGTACCACCACGATGGCGGCAACAATAACGACGGCGGCGATAACCAGCAGGAGCGGCACGGCGTAGCCGCCATCGCCGGCCGGGGCGCCGTCCCCGGTGAAGGAGCGCAGCCAGCGGCCGAACTCCGCCATCGCGTCCTCCAGCCAGCTTGGCGCGGCGTCACGGTAAGGTGCTTTCGCAAGTTCCTCCGCGGCCCAGCGGCCGGCCTCCCCGCGGTCCGGGAGCACCGGAGGTTCCGCCTGCAGTCTCACGGACAGGACGGCCACGGCTGGGTCCGCACGGACGACCGCAGCGCCCGTCATCCCCGGACCGGGGGAGGGCCGTAGGGCGGCCGCTGCCACAGCGAAGTGTCCCCGTGGATGGCAGCCGGAGCCCGACCCGGAACTCCGTTCGGGTCGCTTCCGGTCTCCAGTTGCCGCATCAGCAACAGGTCGAGTCCGTCCTTGCGCATCCGGAGATCCAGGTAGATCAGCGCCACTGTGGAGGTCTGGAAGGCGAAGCCCACGGCTGCGATCAGCGCTGAGACGACGGCGCTGACCACGGCGACGGCGATCGCGACCGTCTGGGTTTCCCCCTGGCCTCCCTGCGCGAAGACCGTAAACCCGAGGGCGTTGCCGAGGAGCTTCACGGGAAGCAGGACGATCTGGCTGAGAACGCCGACGAGCAGACTGACCACCAGCGAGATTCCCAGCAGGCGCCACCAGTTGCCGCGGGTCAGGTGCCAGGAACGGCGCAGTCCCGCGAAGGCGCCGATTTCCTCAACCACGATCGCCGCCGGTGCGACCAGGAACCGGATGGCGACCCAGACCAGGACCACCATCAGGCCAAGAAACAGGATTACCAGCGCGCCGGTCGCCGCGCGGTCCATGGCGGCCACCAGCGACACCGTCGCCAGGACCGAGAGGGCAACGACGGCGGCGGTGCCGAGGACCAGCAGGCCGGCGAGTCCCAGCAGGGCGCCCATCCGGGAGCGGGACAACGACCACATCTGGCGGAAGCCTGTTTTCCTGTTCAGCAGTGAGCGGGCCACGGGGACGGCCATGGTGCCTTGCACGACGACCGACATCACGACGGAGACGAGCACCACCAGGACGCCGACCCCGGCGATGCCGAGGCCCAGCGCCGCCGCCTCCGACGGCCGGATGCCTTCCAGCCACGGTGCCGGCGACCACCCGGCGACGGCGCCGGTCTGGGCCAGGGCGGAGACAACAGAGCCCAGCGCCTGGGCAATCACGCCCGCCCCGAGCATGGCCGCGGGATTGCGCCTGACGGTCTGGAAGGCCCCGTCCAGAATCTCGCCCAGCACCAGGGGGCGCAGCGGCACGATGCCGGGTTTCGGCGGGGCGACGTAGCGCGGCTGGCCGTAGGGTGCGTGCGGGTACAAAGGCGGGGCCGGGATCCGGGGGCCGGACTGCGGCGCCCCCCACTGCGGCGATGCCCCCCACTGCGGCGGGTTTCCCCACGCGGGCTGCTGGGCCGGTTGCGGCGGGTTTCCCCACGGGGACTGCGCGTCCCATTGCGGGCGGCCGCCCCACTGCTGCGGCTCGGTAGGTTCCTGCTCAGACAAGCTTTTCCTCCCCAAGAAAATCGCCCACCGGATGCCCGCAGCCCGGTGCCCGTTGCCCGGCAACCCGCGGTCCCCGGCGTCAGTCCGGGCCTGGCTTGCCCCCAGCCTATAGTTTCGCGCGCCGGCCGCAAGCACCCGGGCGAGTTCGGGGCGTCCAGCACGGCGCGCAGTTGCCGGTGCAAGCGGCCGGGTCCCGGCACGGGGTGCGGCCGTGCGCGCCATGCCGGGGACCACCGGAATACGACAAAGCCATTTCAATAGGGGAATATGTAATGTATGAAGGCACGGATTTTGGTAGTGGACGATGACGAGGCGCTGGCCGAGATGATCGGTATTGTGCTGCGCAACGACGGCTTCGACCCCGTCTTTTGCGCGGACGGCGGGCAGGCCCTCGAGGTTTTCCGCTCCTCCAAGCCGGACCTCGTGCTGCTGGACCTGATGCTTCCGGGCATGGACGGCATCGAGGTGTGCCGCCAGATCCGCTCCGAGTCTGATGTCCCGATTGTCATGCTGACGGCAAAGTCGGACACCTCCGACGTGGTGCGCGGCCTCGAGTCGGGTGCCGACGACTATGTTCCCAAACCGTTCAAGCCGGCCGAACTTGTGGCGCGGGTCCGGGCGCGGCTGCGTCCCGGCGACCAGAAAGCCCCCGAAACGCTGCGCATCGCGGACGTCACCATCGACGTCGCCGGCCACGTCGTCAGCCGCAACAGCGAGCGGATTTCGCTGACCCCGCTGGAGTTCGACCTGCTCGTCGCCCTGGCCCGCAAACCCTGGCAGGTCTTCACCCGTGAACTGCTGCTGGAACAGGTCTGGGGCTACCGGCACGCGGCGGACACCCGCCTGGTCAACGTCCACGTCCAGCGCCTGCGCTCGAAGATCGAACGCGATCCCGAAGCCCCTGAAGTTGTATTGACGGTCCGTGGTGTCGGCTACAAAGCAGGTTCCTGAGCCGGCGGACGGCCACCCGGGGCAAGCCCCGGAGAGTTCGTCAGCCCCGGAGACTGCGTCAGCCCCGGAGAGTACGTCAGCGCCGGAGACTACTGCGGCCCGGTCTGTCCCGGAAAGTGAAACTGCGGCCACGCCGTCGCCGTCCCACGGCCAGTCCGCGCTCTTCCGTGCCGGCATCTGGGCCCGCCGCGCCCGCATCGTCACCGCCAGGGTG
>Ga0164307_10001354_pt1 | contig 11052 bp, 9 predicted proteins | sample Whisoiple_243_MG_FD_110214 | JGI IMG/M metagenome (GOLD analysis project Ga0164307, IMG submission 110214) | Soil microbial communities amended with fresh organic matter from upstate New York, USA - Whitman soil sample_243_MG | ecosystem: Environmental > Terrestrial > Soil > Unclassified >...
CAGGCCGTCCTCGACGAGAACGCCCCACCATCGAGGCTCAACCTGTCCGTGGTGATCGACGAGGCCGTGCTGCGGCGCTCGGCGGTCGCCCCAGGCGGTGGGGGTAAATCGGATCTGCATGACCGGCAACTCGAGCACCTGTTGCGCGTCGCGGACCGGCCGAACGTCCGCATCCAGGTGCTGCCGTTCGCCGCCGGCATCCCGCCGGTCAGCGCCGGCTCGTTCTCGATTCTCGAGTCGCGGGCGACGGGCGCGCAGGACGTGGTCTACCTGGAGAACAAGACCAGGATCTTCTTCGTCGACGGGGAGGCGGAGGTCCACCGGTATGCGCGGGATTTCGACCTGCTGACCGAGATGGCCCTGTCACCCGCGGACTCCCTCGAGGCCATCGAACGGATCCGGACTCAGGCCAACGGCGCATCGGCCGCGACGGTCACTGTCGCGCCGACGAACCTCCCGTAGGCCTGCGCGGCGGTGACGAAGCCGGCCCGCGCCTTGGCCGGCAGCGTGGAAAACGGCATTGGGGTCACCACGATCCCGGCCGCGGTCTTCCTGCGCCGCCAAGTGCCGACGACCTTGCCGTTCACCACGATGGTCGACAGGAACATCCCGTTGCCGCCGGGAACGATGTATTGCGCGTGTTCCGCGGCGAGCGCGGCGCTGCGGTCCTGGTAGCCCAGCAGAAATTCGTCGAACCCGGGCAGGGCGTGCACCGCCGGTGCCGGACGATCGGGCAGCCCGGGCGACATCCAATGCGTGGTGCCGTCGAGAACGATCTCCTCGAGGGCGTGCTGTGCGATGGCCAGCCCCACCTTGGCGTCCCGGACCGGAAGCTTTGTCCACCAAGTGAAGTCGCGCAGCGTGGCAGGTCCGTGACTGACAAAGTACCGCCGTACGAACTCTCCCAGCGCCTCGTCCCGGTCGTAGATGCGGGGTGTCGGAACCCATTCGTCGAGCAACACCACGGCCTGCTCGTTGCCCCGGATCGGACCGAGGCACAGCAATCGACCCTGATGCAGCCGACCCAGCAGATGCGGTCCGCGCTGGCCGGCGGTGTCGATGCCGGCTGCCGAGAACGCGGCGAAGAGCTCGGCGCGGGTGGCGGATCGGTTTCCTGCCAACAACTCGACGGCGGCCTTCTCGGCGATCGCGAAGGTCGGCTCGTCCAGCCCCAGGTCGCGATGACGGGTGCGCAGCGATTGCAGGGTTCGGTCGGCCGTCAACTCGAGCATCCAGCCGATGTCTTCGGCGGCGACCACGTGCAGTGTCCCGCGCATCGGCCAGGACCGGATGATGTCGCCGCGGTCGAAGGCATCGTGCACGTCCTGGATCGTTGAACCGGGCACCCGCAGCCCGACCGACCATTTCGCACCGGGGAGATCCTGGCCCTGCATGGCAAGCATCCAGCGGACGGCGGCGGCCGGATCGCCCAAGGCGCTGCCCTCCACTCGTTGGGCGGCCAAGCGGAGGAGGGCGACGCGCTGGGTGGTCATCACCTGGACATGGTGGCAAACCTGCCGGAGAACACCCTGCCGAAACCCTCTGCCGGGAATACGACAGCCGCCCGACGCGGGAGGCATCGGGCGGCTGCTGTGGACGATCCCCGCACAGTGCGCCTCTCGGCACGTGGTCGCTCTCGGCGACAAAAGGGGTGGAGCCCGGGGCATGTAACCGGGGACCGTCGATGGATGTAACCAGTACCCGGCCGGATTCCTTCCCGATGGAACGTGACCTGCGCCACCCACTCGCCCGCCGCCACGTTCTCACCGTCACCACGTTCGAGCCCGAGCCACCACGTTCGAGCCCGAGCCGATCGCTCGCCCCAGTGCCTCGGACGGTGGGCTCAGGAATCGCGACCGACGGGTTGCCGCAACAGCGCCGGCAGCAGCGCAGCACCCGGGGGGTCGGTCTGACCGGCCAACCCGTCCCCGGGTTGTACAGCGCGCACACCTTGAGCGACAGGCAGCCGCAACCGATGCAGGAGTCGAGCCGGTCGCGCAGAGCCTCGATGGCGGCGATCTTCTCGTTCAGTCGGTCCCGCCAGTCCCGTGAGATGCGCCGCCAGTCGGCAGGTGTCGGGGCACGATTCGCTGGTAGCCGAGCCAGCTCGACGCGCACTTCCTCCAGGGTCAGCCCAACATTGCGTGCGGCCCGGATGAAGGCCAACCGGCGCAACACGATTCACTCATACCGACGCTGGTTGCCACTGGTCCGCCCGGCGGTGATCAGGCCCTCGCGCTCGTAGAACCGCAGCGCGGACGGGGCGAAGCCGCTGCGGGCCGCGGCCTCTGCCACCGTCAGTGGTGGCGGGGATTTCACCGGCGGACGCTATCCCGACTTCAAGTGACTTCAACTTCACCGCCCGGATGCCGCGATCCCGGTCCGCGGTGGGTCCTGCTGATAGATTCCGCTGGCCGGCCGACCGCCCGGCGACTCGTTGGTGCGGAAGCGGTAGGAAACGATGTCTGGACCGATCGTTCGGTGGCTGCACCGGCACGACCCGGAATGGAACGCCCTGCACAAGGCGGTCAAGGTCGCGGTTGCGGTCACCGTCGGGCTCGCGATCGGCACCCTGATCATCGGCAACTCCCAGTTCAGCACGTTCGCTTCGTTCGGCGGGGTCGCGTTGCTGTTGTTCGCCGAGTTCCCCGGCGGTCGATCGGCGCGACTGGGTGCGTTCGTCGGACTGGCCCTGATCGGCGCGTTGTTGATCGTCCTCGGCACCCTCGCCTCTGTCGTTGCCTGGCTCGCCGTTGCCGGCATGGCCGTCGTCGGCTTCATCGTGCTTTTCGCCGGGTTGTTCAGCGCCGCGGCGGCCGGGGCCACCCGGGCTGCGCTGCTGGCGTTCATCCTGCCGGTCAGCCTGCCGGGAACTGCGGCGGACATTCCGGCCAGGCTGGGTGGCTGGGCCCTGGCGGTGGTACTGGCGGTTCCACTGGCGATCCTGGTGTGGCCACCGCGCGATCACGACCGGCTGCGGTTTCGGGCGGCGGCGGCCTGTGCGGCCATGTCCGATCAGTTGCTGGCGCGCTCGGGAACGCTCGCCGATCCGGGTCCGAGCGGCGACCCGGGCGGTCGGGCGCGTTCGCTGCAGTTGATCGACGAGCACTCCGAAGCGGCGATTCTCGCGTTGCGACAGCAGTTTCGCAGCACGATCTACCGGCCGGTCGGATTGACCACCGGTAGTCGGATGCTGATGCAACTGCCGGATCGACTGTCGTGGTTGCGATCGGTGATCGACCGGATTCCTCGCGGCGACACCGACGGCTGGCCGGAACCGACGAAACAGTTGGTCGTCGCCTGCGCCGACGTGCTCGGCGCCGGCGCGGAAGTGCTGGCCGCCGGATCGCACCGTCCGACGGTTGCCGCCCGGCAACGACTGACCGTGGCGATGCAGGACCTCGATCGCCATCGCGCCGCCGTCCGCGCGTTCCTGGCGGTCATCGGCGGACCTCCCGCCCACGAGCAGGATCCGGACCTGCTGCTGCCGGCGCTCGCGCATGAACTGGCGTACACCACCCACCTGGCCGGGCAGACGGTCTCGCTGTCGGCGGCGGCCGATGCGCGACCGCTGATCGATCGGCTGATCGGCAGAGGTGCGCCGGAGACGGTGGACGGCCCACTCGCCGCGGTGCAGCGGATCACGGCCGGACACATCACCCGCCGGTCGGTGTGGTTCCAGAACAGCCTCCGTGGCGCGCTGGGGTTGTCCGCGGCCGTCCTGATCGCCGAGCTCACCCAGGTACAGCACGGCTTCTGGATCGTGCTGGCCGCGATGTCGGTGTTGCGGACCACGGCGTTGACCACCGGCTCCACCGCGCTGCGGGCTCTGGGCGGCACCTTCGTCGGGTTCCTGGTGGGCGCCGGGCTGATCTATCTGTTCGGCACCACCTCGTGGCACCTGTGGTTGTTGTTGCCCGTCACCGTCGTCGTCGCTGCCTACCTGCCGGAGGCGGTGTCGTTCACCGCCGGGCAGGCCGCGTTCACGGTGATGGTGGTCATCCTGTTCAACATCATCGAACCGGTCGGCTGGACAGTCGGCCTGGTGCGGATCGAGGACATCGCGTTGGGCTGCGCCGCCGGGCTGATCTCCGGGGTGTTGCTCTGGCCGCGCGGTGCCGCCGCACAGATCCGCCAGGCGTTGGGCGAGCTCTACCTGCAGTCCGCCTCGGCGCTGGAGCGATCCGTGCAGCGATTGGCGTCGTCCGGCGAACCGGAGAGCAGACTCGATGACGTGATCGGACGTGCGAGGGGTGCCAGCTACCGACTCGACGACGCCCTGCGCGAGTACCTGGCCGAGCGAGGGACGAAATCGGTGCCGGTCGAGTCGCTGGCCGCCGTGTGCAACGGCGGGAACCGGGTGCGCCTTGCGGCCGAGGCGATCTCCGGCCTCTGTCGCACCGAGGAGCCGATCACGTCCACCGCGTCGCCGGTGCGAGCGGCCGGTGTGGAGTTGGTCGGGACGGCGTCGGCTGCTGCGAGGTGGCTGCAGCAGACCGCCGAGATCCTGGAGCATCCGACCCCGAAAGCGGACCCTGCGCCGGCGGAGATTCCGGTGCAGGCGGAGCATCTGGTGCTGGAGACCTTTCGGGCGGCACCGGTGGCGGTCGACGATCCGGAGTTCGCGGAGCGGGCGAAAGACCTGTGGCAGGCGGCGCTGTACGTCGACGATGTCACCCGACTGGAGGGCCGACTCGGTTCGGCAGTCGCCGTTCTCAACCGCCCCGGCACACCGGGCCGGCCAATGGGCGGCACCGGGTCGGCGTCATGACCACCGCCGCCGGCGACCGCCGCCAGGACGGACCTGAACGGGCCGCTGCGCCGGCCGAGCCACCGCGTCGACGCCGGGGACGCCCGACGCCATTCCTGTTCGTCGCCCTGCTGGTCCTGCTCTTGCTGCACGGAATTCCGTGGTGGGCGTTGGTGGTGGCCCCTGGGTGGCCGTTGCCGGTCATGATCGTCGGCACCGTCGTCGCGGTCAGCGCGCTCTTCTGGTTCCCGTTGGCCATGGTCGTCGGTCACGGCCGGCGGCATGCGGATCGGTGGGCGATCGTCGGCGACACCTGGCTGGGCATCGTCTGGCAGCTGTTCGCCTGGACCGTCGTCGGTGAGATCCTCGGACTCGCACTACTTCTCACCGAACTTTCCGGCACGGACCGGCATCGACTCATCGCCGCGACCGTGCTGACGATCGTGGCCGTGCTGTGCGTCTGGGGCAACTACCAGGCCCGCCGGGTACCACCCGTCCGGCGGACCGACATCGTGCTGGACCGTCTCGGCCCTGGCTTGGACGGCACCACGATCGCGCTGATCGCCGACACGCACTACGGCCCGATCGAACGGTCGAGATGGTCGGCGAAGATGGTCGCCGTCGTCACCGCACTTGATCCCGACATCCTCGTCCACGCCGGCGATCTCGCCGATGGATCAGTCGAGCAGCGACGCCGCCAGGTGGCACCGCTCGGCCAGGCCCGGGGACGGCTGGCGAAGGTGTACATCACCGGCAACCACGAGTACTTCTCCGGCGCGGTCGCCTGGGTGGAGCACATGACCGAACTCGGCTGGACCGTCCTGCACAACCGTCACGTGATGGTCGAGCGGGGGGGCGCGAGGCTGGCCGTCGCCGGTACGGACGACCTCACCGCTGCCGGGTCCGGGGTTCCGGGGCACGGCTGCGACCTGCCGGCGGCGCTGGAAGGGATCCCGGAAGGGGTGCCGGTGATCCTGGTGGCCCACCAGCCGAAGGAGGTGCGGGAGGCAGCCGCAGCCGGGGTGGACCTGCAGCTCTCCGGACACACGCACGGCGGCCAGATCTGGCCGTTCCAGCTGATCGTGCGCGCCGAACAGGGTGCGCTGCAAGGACTCTCCCGACACGGTGAGCACACCCAGCTCTACACCACCCGGGGTGCGGGGTTCTGGGGCCCGCCGTTCCGGGTGTTCGCACCCAACGAGATCAGCCTGCTCACCCTGCGTTCGGGCACGGCGTCTCAGGAGTGAGCGGCGACGGATCGTCCGGTCAGCGGAGGCAGTCGACCAGCCGCTGCACGGCCACCTGGTCGCCCTCGATCGTCACCGTTCCGGCGTCCACCGCCTCGGCCACCGTGGCAGGTCGGTAGACCATCGCCCTGACCCCGGCCACGTCTCCGACGACCACCGCGTCCGGCGTCGAGGCGCTACCCCGGTGCATGCGCAACCCCTGGTCGGCGACGGTCAGCACCACCCGGTCCGCGCCGACCCGCAGTTCGATGGTCGCCACCAGGTCGGCGGCCCGGACGGATTCGAAGGTGGTGCGGAAGGCCAGCCACAGCGCATCGGTGCTCATCGGGCCATCGGCGTGCTGCGGGCGGCGGCGTCCCCACCGACCGAGCTCGATCAGCGCAGGCTCGAGCGCCGCACCGTCGTCGGTGAGTCGATAGACGACGGCACCGACGGGTGGGCCCGCGGATTCCCGGCTGACCACCCCCGACGCTTCGAGCTCCCTCAGTCGCTGCGACAGCACGTTCGGGCTCATCCCGTGCAGACCGTGCAGCAGGTCGCGAAACCGCTTGGGCCCGAGGAGCAACTCGCGCACCACCAGCATCGCCCAGCGTTGCCCGATCACATCGAGGGCACGCGCCACCCCGCAGGGGTCGTCGTAGGTCCTGATCTCCACATCGGCCATGTTGATCCCTATCTAGGACTGGTCACTCCTATTCTAGGAGCGTAGGTTGGAAAGGGTCAAGAGACTGCTCCAAGGCCAAGAGGAGGACGACCATGCGCAAGATCGTCGTGACGGAGAACATCTCGCTCGACGGGGTGATGCAGGCCCCGGCAATGCCGGACGAGGACACCCGCGGTGGCTTCAGCAGGGGCGGTTGGGCCAACGGCTACTCGGACCAGGTGTTGATCGACTACATGACCGCCGGGTCGGAAAACTCCGAAGGCTGCCTGCTGCTCGGTCGCCGGACGTACGAGACGATGGCCGCCAACTGGCCACACATGCCGCAGGACAACCCGTTCACCACATGGATCAACGCAATGGGGAAGTTCGTCGCGTCCAGGACATTGACCGAGCCGCTGGATTGGAACGCCACCCTGCTGTCGGGCGAGCTGGGCTCAGCGGTGTCGGCGATCAAGGAGACGGACGGGCCGGACCTGACCGTCCTCGGATCCGGAGTCCTCGTGCAGTCTCTGCGGGAGCACGGATTGATCGACGAATACCTGCTGTCGATCTACCCACTGGTGCTCGGTTCCGGCAGCCGACTGTTCCCGGACGGGGCCGCCGCCGATCTCACCCTCACCGACAGCGTCACGACGACCACCGGAGTGATCGTCGGCCGATTCCGTCAGCAGGGCTGACGGCGGGCCGGTCAGGTGGCAGAGCCGGCCGACAACGTATCCAGCCGCTCCTTCATCCCGGCAGCGGCCGGGTCGCCGAGTTTCTCGAACATGGGCTTGACGAACGGCTGCACCAACTTCGCCGGTCCCTTCAGCGTGAACTCGGCCCGGTAGGTGACCTCGGACCCCGACCCGGCACCGGCCACCGAGATCGAATCGACGCTGACCACGGCCTTGTTCTCGCCGCGCAGCACGATCCGGTCGGCGGCCAGTTCGGTGACCACGTAGTCGATCGGCTGCCGCTTGCCGCGGAATTCGGAGACGGCGTGATATTTCGACCCGACCGCAACCGGTCCGGTCGAGCGCTTGTCCACCAGCGGCGTCCCCGGATCCCACTCCGGAGTGTGTTCGAACGCGGACAGGTACGCGAACGTCGCGTTCGGATCCAGGGTGGTGCGCACGACGCGCTGCACAGTGATCATTCTTCGGACTGTACCCAGACCCGCCGCGTCGCCGGCCGAACCCGACACTCCGGAGCCCGCCGGGCCCTCGGGGCTTCTCCCCCACCGATTCGGGGGTTTACACCTACTCCTGCGCCCGCCTCCGGGCGAGAAGATGAGTCACATGACCGAGACCGCACGCCTCCCCCCGCCCCGGCCGTCCAGCCGGTGGGGACTCGTCGGCATCGTGTTGGCCCTGCTGGCCTTGCGGATCCTCGGTTTCTTGTTGATCGCCTTCCTCATCGTCTCGATCTCGCTGCTGGTGATCTGGATCGGTCTGCCCCTGCTGCTGGCGATGCTCGCCACGCTTCGTGGTTTCGCCAGAGTGCATCGCCGGCTGGCCGGCCAGGTGCTGGGAACGGTGATCCCGGAGCCCTACCCGGCCGGCGTCACCGGCGGGCTGTTCGTGCGGTTGCGCTTCCGGCTGAGCGATCGGGCCACCTGGCGCGACCTCGCGTGGCTGCTCGAGGTGCAGACCATCGGGTTCGCCGTCCAACTCGCCGCCCTGATCGCCTTCCCGTTCCTGCCGCTCGGCTGGTGGGGGTCGCCATTGCTGCTGCGCACCGATGCCGCGACCACCCGATTGCTCGCCGGGCCGCAGGACGCCCAGCTGCAGCAACGGATCGGCGAGCTGGAGACCTCGCGCGCGGACTCGGTGGATCATTCCGCCGCTGAACTGCGCAGGATCGAACGCGACTTGCACGACGGCGCGCAGGCGCAGCTCGTCGCCCTCGCGATGAATCTCGGCCTGGCCGAGGAACTCGTCGAGCGGGACCCAAAGGCCGCTGCCGCATTGATCGGCGAGGCCAGGCAGTCCTCCACCACCGCGCTGGCCGATCTGCGGCTGCTCGTTCGTGGGATCCATCCACCGGTGCTGGCCGACCGCGGCCTGGCCGGCGGCGTCTCCGCGCTGGCACTTGCCCACCCACGACCGGTCGAGGTCGACGCTCAACTGGACGGCCGCCCGCCCGCCCCGGTCGAATCGGCGGTCTACTTCTCAGTCGCCGAGGCGCTGACCAACAGCGCGAAATACTCGGCAGCGCAGAATGCCTGGATCTGGCTGCGGCACGACGGCAGCACGCTGACCGCGATGGTCGGCGACAACGGGGTCGGCGGTGCCCATTTGACGCCGGAGGGCGGGCTGGTCGGCATCGAGCGGCGGCTGTCGGCCTTCGACGGCACCATGTCCATGGCGAGCCCGCTCGGCGGACCGACGATCGTGACGATCAAGGTTCCGTGCGCGCTGCAGCAGGCGACGGGATGACCCCCGTCACACCTGGCTAAGCTCGGCCGGAACGTCCACCGATGTCGGTCCGACATCGCCAGTACGGGAGGCTGAGCTCGTGCGAGTGGTGCTGGCCGAGGATCTCGCGCTGCTCCGGGACGGCATGATCCGGCTGCTCACCGCCTACGACTTCGACGTGGTGGACGCGGTGGACAACGGGCCGTCACTGCTGCGGGCCCTGACGCAGCACCGGCCGGACGTCGCTGTCGTTGATGTCCGGCTGCCGCCGACGTTCACCGACGAGGGGCTGCGCGCCGCGCTGGCCGCGCGCGCCGAGATCCCGGGCCTGCCGGTCCTGGTCGTCAGCCAATACGTGGAGCAGCTCTACGCCAAGGAACTGCTCTCGCAGGGAACCGGCGGAGTCGGCTACCTGCTCAAGGACCGGATCTCCGATGTCGCCCAGTTCGTCGACGCGATCCGGCGGGTTGCGGCGGGCGGCACCGCGATGGACCCCGAGGTGATCAGCCAACTGCTGTCCCGACACCAGGACAGCTCACCGGTCTCGACACTCACCCCGCGGGAACGCGAGGTGCTCTCGCACATGGCCGAGGGCAGATCGAACGCCGCCATCGCCGGCAAGATGTTCATCACCGAGAAGGCGGTGGGCAAACACACCAACGCGATCTTCGGCAAACTCAACCTTGAGCAGAGCGAGGACGACAATCGCCGCGTGCTGGCCGTTCTCGCCTATCTGGAGGCTCCTCGCAGCTGAGCCGGGAATCATCCAGAAGTATCGAGCTCCACTTGAGGTTCATACCACCTGATCAGCGAATCCGTTCCGCCGATCGGGCAGCAGCCAGCATTTCCGTCACCAATGGTGCGAGTTCGGCCGGGCCGGCCGACTCCGCCAGCGCCGTCGCGACATCCTCTGCGGCGCAACGGACCTGATACAGCCGATCGGCCAGGTCGTCGCGCTCCTGCTGGGTCAGCACGACGGCGTCGGTCGGGATCGCACCGCGTTCCAATGCATTGCGGTTCTCGTAGGCGCGTTGCCGGCACGCCTGCGCGCAATACCGACGCCGGCGACCGACCCCGGTCGAGGTCGGCAGCTCGCGACCGCACCACTGGCACCGTTCCGGTCCGGACCGGGTGCCGCCGGAACTCGACAGGGTTGTGCCGCTCGACGGAGCCAGGGTGTTGGTCAGGACGGAGGTGGCAGCGGACACCGGCCGACCGTATGCCAGCGCACCGATCGTCACGGTGACGACATACCGGCGGCGACGGAATTGCTGTGGACCGGCCTTTCCGGTCGGGATCGGGGTCGTGCCAGACTGCGGCGGTGACCGGCTTTCTGGGGGGCAGCGGCCCACGGGCGTTCGCCCATCGCGGTTGGCACATCGGCGACCTGACCGGCCTGGAGAACACTGTCGCGTCCTTCCGGCGTGCCGTCGACGAGGGTTACCGCTATCTCGAGACCGACGTCCGGGCCACCGCGGACGGTCAGTTGGTGGTCTTCCACGATTCCCGGTTGGACCGGGTGACCGACCGTCAGGGCGCGATCGCCGAGCTGCCGTGGAGCGTCGTCCGGCAGGCCAGGGTCGGCGGGACCGAGCCCATCCCGCTGCTGGCCGACGTCTTCGACGAGTTGCCGGACGCCATGTTCAACATCGATGCGAAGGCCCCGGGGACGGTAGCGCCGTTGGCGAAGCTGGTGGTGCAGGCCGGTGCCGTCGACCGGGTCTGTCTCGGTTCGTTCTCCGACCGCCGAGTGGCAGCCCTGCGCGACCTGCTCGGGCCGGGCGTGGCCACCTCGCTCGGCCCCCGGGCGATCTTCCGGCTGGTCCGGGCCAGCGCCACGCGCCGGCGATTCCGCACCACGGCGGTGGCTGCGCAGGTGCCGACGCGGTACCAGGGCGTGCAGATCGTCACCCCCCGGTTGCTGACGACCGCGCGGTCAGCCGGATTGGAGGTGCACGTCTGGACCATCAATGACCCGGTCGAGATGCACCG
>Ga0164307_10001357_pt1 | contig 11036 bp, 14 predicted proteins | sample Whisoiple_243_MG_FD_110214 | JGI IMG/M metagenome (GOLD analysis project Ga0164307, IMG submission 110214) | Soil microbial communities amended with fresh organic matter from upstate New York, USA - Whitman soil sample_243_MG | ecosystem: Environmental > Terrestrial > Soil > Unclassified >...
CTGTTCGAATCCGGGGCCATCGTGCTGCACATCGGCGAACGGAGCGAGATGCTGCTGCCGAAGGACGCGAGCGCACGCGCACGCGCGATGCAATGGCTGATCGCGGCGCTCAATTCCATCGAGCCGTTCGTCATGAACGTCGCCCTGATCGATCTCTTCTACCAGAACGAGGAATGGGCGAAGCTGCGCCGCCCGGGGGCGGTGGAGTTCGTGCAGAAGCGCCTGTCCGCGCTCTCCAACTCGCTCGGCGACAAACCCTACCTCGATGGCGACCGCTTCACTGCGGGTGATCTGATGATGACGACCGTGTTGCGAATTTTGCACCACACCGACATCGTCACCAGTGACAAGCGCCTCGCCGCCTATATCGGACGCTGCACCGCGCGGCCCGCCTTCAAGCGCGCGTTCGATGCCCAGATCGGTGATTTCCGACAGGCTGCATAGCCCGCTCGGACCACCGTCGTGATCCAGCGGTCCTGATCCAGCAATCCTGCAAAGCGAAAGGTCAAGCAATGCGCAAGAACACAATTTGCCTGTGGTACGACAAGGACGCCGAGGCGGCTGCCCGCTTCTATGCCGCAACCTTTCCCGACAGCGCGGTCAGTGCCGTCTTCCATGCGCCCAGCGACTATCCCGGCGGAAAGAAGGGCGGCGTGCTGACGGTGGACTTCACGGTCCTCGGCATCCCCTGTCTCGGCCTCAACGGCGGGCCCATGTTCAAGCACAACGAAGCCTTCTCGTTCCAGATCGCGACCGAAGATCAGGCAGAGACGGACCGCTACTGGAACGCAATCGTCGGCAATGGCGGGCAGGAGAGCCAGTGCGGGTGGTGCAAAGACAAGTGGGGAATTTCCTGGCAGATCACGCCGCGCGTGCTGACCGACGCGCTCGCGGCTGGCGGCGATGAAGCCAAGCGCGCTTTCGCTGCGATGATGGAAATGGGGAAAATCGACGTCGCCGCGATCGAGGCGGCGCGGCGCGGCTGAAGGGCCGGACTCGTGCCGGCCCCACCTGGCAAGCGCTTACGCGCCTGGCACCGAGCCAGGCGCGTATGACAAGGCGGATGTTTCTCGATCCGAACCGCCGAGCGGATCAGAACGCTTGCCAGCATGGCTGCACCCTGCGTTGGCGCCAAAGAAAAGCCCCGCCGAAGCGGGGCTGGTTCAACCGCAGTTCATGGCGTCCGCGCGCCCATTGCTTGTTAGCGGCAATGCCGGGCGCGATAATGGCCACAGATCCCGCCCCTCGGGTGATGGTCTGGCCGCCAAGTGCAAGCGAACTTCAGACAAGAAACTGTATCTCGCACTGCGCCGGGCCGTTCGAGCGGACGGGACCGATTTGACTTGCAAACAGCAGCGCAGGAGTGAGCCATGAAGAGAACCCCATTCCCGGCGATCGTGAGCATTGCGCTATTGCTCGCGACCTTGGGCGGCATGGCCCTGGCGGCGCAGGACAGGTTCACGCTGAAGGTGCCGAACGGGATCGCGTTTTCCGATTTCAGAGGATATGAAACCTGGCAGAATGTCGCGGTCAGTCAGACCGAGAACGGATTGAAGGTAATCGCGGCGAATACCGCGATGATCAAAGCATACAGGCAAGGCACTCCCGGCAACGGCAAGAAGTTTCCCGAAGGCTCCAAGATCGTGAAGATCGAGTGGACGGCGAAAAAGAGCGCCGAGTCCCCCTATTTCGTGATGGTGCCGGACATCCTGAAATCGGTTTCGTTCATCGAGAAGGATTCCAAGAGATTCCCGAACACCGGCGGATGGGGATATGCCCAGTTTCAATATGATGGCCCGTCCGACACGTTTCAGCCGTTCGGGAACGATGCCGCATGCGGGCACGCGTGCCACACGGCTGTAGCGGCAAAGGATTACATTTTCACGGCATATCCCAAGCGCTGAACGGGCATGGCATTCCTTGCCTCCGACGAGAGGCCTACTCCGCCTTGAGGCCGGCGAATTTGACCACCTTAGCCCACTTCTCAGTTTCCTCGGCGACGAGCTTAGCGAAATCGGCCACCGAGCCGGAAAGCGGCTCACTACCAAGATCAGCCATCCGTGCCTTCACCGCGGGATCATTGAGTGCCGCGTTAACCTCCCGATTGAGCCGCTCGACGATTTCGCCCGGAGTACCCTTAGGAACTCCGATGCCGAGCCAGCCGGTCACCGCGAAGCCCGCCACAACATCGCCGATCGGCGGAGTCTCCGGCAAGACTCGCAGGCGCCCAGGCGCGGTCACTCCGAGCGCGCGCAATGCGCCCGCCTGGATTTGGGGCAGCGACGAGCCAATGGCGTCGAACACCGCATGCACGTCGCCAACCAGGAGTGCCGAATGCGCCGCTGGCGTGCCTCGATAGGGCACGTGGACCACCTCGATGCCGGTCATCATCCGGAACAGTTCGCCGCTGAGATGGCTCAAATTTCCGGTCCCGCTCGAGCCCAGGTTTATCCTGCCGGGATTGGCCTTGGCGTATGCGATGAATTCGGGAACTGTCTTGGCCGCGAACGATGGATTTACTAACAGGACGAAAGAATCGCTGTTGATGCTCGCGACCGGAACGATGTCGCGCATGACGGTGATGGTACTCTTCTCGTAGAGCGTCACGTTGATGGCGTGCGGAGTGGCGACCATCAGCAGCGTGTAGCCGTCGGCCGGCGCGCGCGCGACCGTCTGCAGGGCGAGATTCCCGCCGCCGCCCGGCCGGTTGTCGATGACTACTGACTGGCCGAGCCGCTGCGACAGTGCTTGACCAACGAGCCGCGCGACGATGTCGGGCGTCCCGCCGGCGGGAACGAAGACGATCAAGGTCACTGGCCGAGACGGATAGGTCTGCGCCCCTGCGATGTGCGGGATAACGGGGAGCGCGGCAGCGCCCGCTGCCAGACACAGAAATCCCCTGCGTGGAAGTTTCATGGGGTGCCCCTTTAGCATCGTCGCGGAACGCGGCACTCGAACGCTCGAAATGGAAACGTCGAAAGAGTAGATGCCTGCCGACGGCATGAGGATGCCGGTAAAACGGGATTTCGGCACTCTAGCGCTTGGCAGCTCTCAGATTAGGCTACACCAGCAACCCGTGGGCCTGCTACGGGCGGCGTGATCGCTCTTCCTGGCACTGAAGAAATCCGCCGGCCGCGCCGAGCAATGTCCCCTCCTTGGGCATGATCAGACTTCGCCCGGGCGAGTCGCTACATCTCCTCATGACCCCAACGCCGACTACGCCGACGCTAGTGTCCCGATTCCGAAGTTCGCATCATTGTGCGGCACGCTCGATTGCGAACTTCGGAATCGAAGGACACTAGCAACCTATTGACCTAGTGTGGCTTTGGTTCAGAAGTCCGCATTTCGAACTTGCCGCGGAGATGATGCGGACTTCTGAACCGCCACACTAGGGAAGCTCGCGGCTCATGAAGACACCCGGAAGGGTCACACCTGGCCCCAACCGTACATCGAATGGTTCGATCGTCTCGAAGCCGGAGGCCCGATAGAACCGTTCAGCATTCAATGTCGAAAAGCAGTGAAGTTTGCGTATGCCGAGCTGTCGGGCTTCGCTGAAGCAACGGGCAAGCAGGGAAGTCCCGATTCCTCGCCCAACCCACTCAGGATCGATCGCAACGTGACGGATATGCGCCTCCCCTTCAATGATTTCGCCGCTTCCCGGCCGCGCTGCCGTCCAGCCGCCACATCCGATCGGGCTGCCGGGTTCTCTTTCCGCAATGTAGTAGGTGCCAGAAGCGAGCAGGGTTGGATTGGCGCGGGTCATAAGCGGCAGAGCTTGGCTAAGCGCGCCGCTATCATAACTAGCCGCAAGCAAGATCGAATAACTTGCCAAGAGCAAAGCGCTGACCGCGTCCGAGTCTGCAGGTCTGGCGATCCTTATTGAATGGGTGGACGCATCGGACATTGATCAACCACTGATACGCGGCCCACTGCCGTAGCCCCATAGCCGGATGCCCGCCGAGGATATTAACGGCTTTTGTGTTGCTCTCGTTTGTGGCGAACATCAAACCCACACGATCTCCGGCCGTTCACGCGAGCGCAATGGCGGCACCGAGGCGGCATAGCCGAGCGCAAAGGCCGCGAAGGGCTCGAAGGCTTCGGCGATACCAAGTTCCTTCCGCGTCTCCGGGTTGCGCAGCCACAGCATCGGCGCACCGACCCAGCAACTGCCGAGCCCACGAGCGTGTGCCGAAAGCATGAGGTTCTGTCCCGCGCGGTTGCAGTCCTGGATCGACTGGGAATTGTCGGCGTGACCCGAGATCACGATCACCACCGGCGCGTCGAGAAAGACTTTGAAGTCTGATCCTTCTGCCCACGAGTAGCCAACGGAGTCGGGGCGATGCTCGCGGGCATATTGCTTGGCGTGCTCGCCCAAGTCGGCGATGCGTGCCACGCCTTCGATCACGTGGAAGAAGAACGGACCGCTCACCGGCGTCGTCGGCGCCTGCGCCGCATCCCAAAGAATGTCGGCGATTATTTCCCGCTTGACGGTCCGATTTTCATAGTCGCGGATCGACCGACGCGTGCGTATCGCGGTGACGGTATCCATCGAACCCTCCACAATCCCGAGCCAGCGTCCACGAAACTGTTGGTCATTCGGCCTGTCATGGCGTGGTGGTTCAGATTTTGGCACTGAACCGACCTGCCAAGGTCTCATGATCATGTTCGCTTAGCGAGGCGCACCGAAAATCATTTGAAAGTTCAGAACATTTCTGCCGATGGCCCTAAGTGTCCTCGCTTGAGGCCGTAGGCCGCGTCGGGATCACCGGACACGTGAGGTTCCCGCCATGGGAGGAAGCGTCGAGTTCCTTCTGAGTCGCGCGACTCGCCGGGACTGATTTTTTGGGGCCGACGGCGAACCCCGCGCCAGGGAATGTCGTTTTCCTTAGGGCGACGGAACCGTTCGGCGGCTTGAAAGTTCTTGTCGCGCTCTTTCGCAAGGTGGGCGCATGGAACATTCAGGTCTGCATCCCGAGTTCGGGCTTTTTTCTCCCACGCCGCGGTTACGCCGCGAGTTGCGCATTGCGGCGGTGTCCCTGCTGTTCGGGGGCATCGCGGGCGCGCTTTGCGTATCCGGCGTCGTCGCCCTTCGCCATTCGGACAACGCAGCGACGGAGATCACTGAGGCTGCGCATGCTGCCGCGTCCCAGGAGAGTGAACCCGGCACCGGCCCGAGCGCGGATGCGCGCGCGGCCAGCCCCGAGAGTCACGCCGGCATAGCCGCGCCGCCTCAAGCGTCCGCCGAAGCGCCCGCCCAGAGATCGAGCGAGACATCCGCGCCGGCCGTCGTGCCAGCGTCCGCCATCGCTCCCAAGGCACGGATGGTGCGGATCCGGAAAGCAGTCGACAGTGCGCCGATCGCGCGACTTCCGTTGGGCCGCAGCGAAGCGACTGCAGCGGCCTCGCCGCCGCCGGCAGACCCGCCTCTGTCGCGGCAAGCCGCCGACGCCGCGCCCGCCGGCAACGATGTCGCGGCCGCCGCGCCGGAGAAAGCTGTTGCCCGATCCGCTGCCAGCGAAGGCATTGCCAATTTGTCACCGCCGAAGAAGAAGCAAAAGACGGTTCGCGCTGCCTCTCGGCGCAATGACATCGAGAACGATTCCTTCTGGCGCGAGGAACGGCAAGAGGATTGGCGCGCGCGCGCCGCCGCCGTCAATGACGCACGCAGCGCGGCCGGTCGTGCGTATGCCCGCGAGGGTTCTTTGCCGGTCAGAGGGTTTTGGGACTGGTCGCGATAACATCCTTGCCCGCAGCCAGGGAGCAATCGCCGTGCGCACATCTGCGCGCGCGGCGTCGCCCGCTTACGGGTTGATCTCCTCCGCCATTCATCGGCACCGTGCGATGGCCGGCGCCCACGTTTAACCATGCTCGCGTGGCGCGTGAGGATGGGCAGGTACCGCTTGGCCGGGCAAGTCCACCCGCGTTCAGGTCAGTTCCGTGCATGTTTGCAAAGACGCCTCTCCGCTCGCGCAAGCTAAGCATGTGAAAAACTTGATGAATTTCCGTTCCTACAGATTAGAATCATTTGAACTATGACACTGGATTGGTCACACTGTTTGCAATCGGGATGTGGCGGCCCACCCAGCACAAGCGATCGAGGACGGCCTCGGATCGGTGGGACGCCGAGGGGCGGGTTCGCGATGCGCAGCCGGATAGAAGTCTATTGGAACAGTATCGACACGGCGCCCGCCGGCGTGGCGGTGCAGGTTCGGGTGACGGACGGAGCGAACGACGAGTATCTGTTGCCGTATCCGTGCAAACTTACGCCGGAGGGATGGGTGAACGCGGCCACCGGTTCGCCGCTGTCGGTGCGGCCGACCTATTGGAAGCTCTACGTGGAAACCCTCCCCCGCAAGTGGAAGCGTAAGAATCCCGCTGTCGAGCAGCCGGGTTCGTAATCCTTCGCCCGGCTCGCGCCATGTCGCTAACGCCGCGGCACCAGGCCACCGGCTCAACTCGCCGCATCCGAGGCCAGGTTTTCGGCAAGTCATGTGCATCTATCTCGGCTCCACGCGCTTCGCGTTGCGCAAATATTCGGTGGCAGCCGCCGCGATGACGGGATCATCACGCATGAAGCCCAGCGCGGCGTTGCACGGATGGCAAAGGAGCCCGCGCACCTTCCCGCTGTCGTGACAATGATCGACGAACAGCGGCCGCCCCGGCTTGGTCTTGCAGATGCGGCAGACGCCGCCCTGTTGCGCCACCATGGCGTTGTAGTCCTGCAGGGACAGTCCATAGACCTGCTTGAGCCGCTCCTCGCGGCGGTACCATTTGTTGCCGGTAAGCCGCCTTCTCGCCCGATACCCGTCATCTTCGGCATAAGCCTTGCGCGCACGCGCGTTGAGTTCCTCCCTGTGGGCCGCGCGGTAGGCGCGGTTGCGGTCCAGCACCGCCTTGCGATACTCGGCATCCTCGGCATAGCGTTTTCTTTGCCTCTCGCTGTAGGAACTCACGGAGGCGCTCCGAACCAGCCTGCTCGAGCGAAAGGCGGCCGCTACCGGGCCGCCGCGCGGGCTTCCCGCCCGCGCGAGCGCGCGCGGCGCTTGCCCAGACCAAAGCCGGCGTACCCCTTCCGCTTTGGCCATGGTGACGGCGGCATTCCCGGACGTGCGCCGGCGACCGCTGCCGCCAACGGCGGCCTCGCTCATACGATTCATGATCTGGTCCTCGGTTATTAGCCGGCGCCAAGCACGCAGCCCAAGCTGCCCGCGCCAACCGCATCGAACAATTTTGAATCAGCAGGACGTAAACGTCGTGCCGAAGCGACCGCGGCGATCATTCAAAGATTGATCGGCCGCAAGGCAGCGGCCCGAAATCGCGGGGCGCAGCCCGGCGTCGGTGTCAGATCGAAAGGTCAGAAGCGATTTGTGCGACGGCAACCGGTGGCCGGCTTTGCCACCGTTACGTCACCACAGCGCCAACCGCGCCCGGGCCGTGGCCCCCACCGCCGATCACTCGCAATTTTGCATTGTGGGCACTTATACGAGATTCTCATTACGTAGTCAACTACAAAAAGTAGCTAGCATCCTGCCCGGCGACGACCCACGCACGGGGTTCGATACCCTCTCGACTTATCCCGATAAGCCCCTTGTAATTCGGTAGCTGAACTTTCGCCCGCGGCGAGCTGACGAGGTCCAAATTGCCACCGAGCGGGCTTGGCGTCTGCGTGCCCCATGCTCCAAACCAAGTGGATCATCTATGCGGGCTGGTCGCTGTTCGGCTTTTTTCTGGTCGGCACCGGAATTGGATTGAGCTGGGGGCAGACTGCGATCATGGCCATGGTGGCGAGTTTTGCGATCCTCTCCGCCATCCGTCTCGACCGCCAATAGTGGGACGCCGCCGAACCGATCACGGAACGCGGCCGCGGGCCGAGAGACCGAACGCGATTTAGCGCGGGGACTGAGGTGAAGGAGCATGTTGATGAAAGAGAGCGGAATAAAGCGGGAATATTGTCGCTCTCCCGTTAAGCCTCCGTCGAAAAACGTTTGGTCCAAATTGGAGTTTCACGAAAGGGCGCATTTTTTACGCCGCCACCTCACCATCAGTAATCCAGCAGCGCACATCCTTGCGCGTGTGAGATTGACCATCACGGACAACGAGCCGTCCGGGCGCCTTATGGTACGTCCCGGGCCACTCAGTGACCCCAGTCCTCTCCCGCCTCACGCATGTTGATCTGTGCCGGGTGTGGCAACGGCAGTCGGGAAAGGCCCCGGTATCGGCCAGGAGACCGGGGCCTCCCACGTCCTTGGGGCCAAGGGGGGTTCCCTAAGCAGGACGCACTGAGTTAATCGAGCCCGGCCGAGAGGGTTCCCGCGATGCTTTGTAGCGGATTAGAGCGGAGGTTAGGCTCGCTCACCCTGGCCTAAGAGCAACTGCGGTCACGTCTCCGCTTTGAAAGTCTTTGACCTCGACCAGGCAGTGTGGATTTTTGCTTTTGGTGAACCGCGCGGCCTCCATCGCGTAGTCCTTCCGGTCGCGGTATGTGCGCGGCGTGCCGCCGATCCGGATTTCAAATTGCGCGCCTGTCATGGCGGTCGATCCGCCGCCGAGTCGGGGCACGCTGCGGACCTTAGCCGAGACTGCGGGCTGCTGTTATAAGGAGAGCAGCAGCGCCGCCAAACGCGAGAGAGGCAACCAAGCCCGTTAGCAGCCCTCTCGGACTGACAACAGTGAACCACGAGACAAATATCGCAGGCCGGCCACCGCAGCGGCAATGTGGGTCAGGGTCGAAGTCATCTCTCTTGCCTTTTGGCTTTCGTGCCGTCAGTCCTTTCTATCGCAGCCCAAATCGGATCAGGCTACCTTAGCGCCAACGCACGGGCGGCTCGCTCAGGGGCCAGGGGCGCTATCTGTGCGAACCCTGCACCCCCCACCGGCCAGCGCAATGGGCCTTCGTGCTCGAGCACTTGGCCGAGATCACGGCAATCGATGCAGCCCGGGAGAGCGCTTGCGCGCCGTGATCTTCCTGCTACTGGTCAGCACATCCTGGCGATGATTTGTGAGGAACAGGTACATCATGGAACGCTACCTTGTAGAACTCGATGGAGATCAAGTAGAGCTCTTAAGCGGCATGGTGCGCGAAGCAATAAAAGTCGCCGACGAGAAAAACGTCCCCGCACTTGAAGCCCTTCTCTCGGCTTTGGGTACCATGAGCTGGAAAGCCGGAGATCGCAGGGCCGACTGAGCCCCACTTCTTATTTGCTCAATCCTCTTCCGCCTCCCGCTTTACCGCAGGCGCCTCAGGGTTCTTGAACTTGAGCCAGTCGGGCGAACGCCCCGAGCGATAGCGCGACCCCAGCCGCCTAGAGACAATTCCCTCCAGCCCCAACTTGCAGGCGTGCTGCAACACGACGGCGCCTTCCGGATGCTCCAGGTGCTCGTTCATGCGCACCCGTGGCGAGCCTCGCGAAGGATGCTCGCCAGCGTCGCCTTGCGCACCTCGATAGGCTCGCGCCGCAGGTCCGTCCCGTTCAACTCCAGCAGGTCGAAGGCACAGAGGAATGCTTGCGGCTCGTTCCGCCTGTGGCGGAGCAACTGGAACGAAGTCACTCCCTGCTCATCACAACCCACCACCTCACCGTCGATCAGGCAGGACCGCACCTCGCGAATCGGTTTGCGAATGGGCGGAACCCTTTTCGCCAACACTCAGTTGTCAGATTAGGAGGAGCCGATGGACGCAAACTCTGGTGAGCCCTGGTCCGAGGCCGATATCAGCGACCTCAAGAACGAACTCGATCACGGCCGGACGATTGCAGAAACCGCGAGCTTCCTGTGCCGGGACGTGTACGAGGTGCGCGCGAAGATGAAGGAGCTTAGGTTGACCGAACAACCGGGTAAGCGGCGCGTCGTCCTCTAGAACAGATGGCCCCACAGAGTGATTAGCAAGATCACCACGACCGCTGGCGGCAATTTCGTCGGCCGGGGCGATCCCCGGCCTTTCGTATTCACATCTGGTTCACCGTCGAGGGGCTTAAAGTGATCTCAAGGGAGGCATCTGTAACGTCAAGGAGGCGTCCATGAATAAGCTTTGTCTTCTCGGTGCGGCAGCGCTGATCGCGACCGCTTTCCTTCCCGACGTGGCTTCTGCCCAGCGCGGTGGTGGAGGAATGCGTGGCGGTGGAGGCGGTGGGTTCCACGGTGGCGGGATGGGCGGCGGTTTCCGGGGCGGTGGGATGGGTGGCGGTTTTCGCGGGGGTGCAATCGGCGGCGGCTTTCGGGGAGGGGCGATAGGCGGTGGTGGTTTTCGTGGTGCTGCGATCGGGCCCGGCTTTCGCGGCGGCATCGGTGGTGGTGGCCTCCGAAGCGCTGCGATCGGCGGTGGTTTCCGCGGGGGTGCGATTAGTAGAGGCGGCTTCCGTGGCGTGGGGATCGCAGGCCCCGGATTCCGCGGCCCAGTTCGCGTGGCAGGCTTCCGTGGTGGTGGCTTTCGTAGGGGCTGGGGCTGGGGTCTGCCGCTCGCAGGCGCCGGGTTAGGCTTGGGCTACTACGGCTACTCATCCTACTACTCAGATCCGTGCGTCGTTTGGGACGGCTACACCTGGGTCGACGCCTGTTACTGAGATGGCTCGCAATCGACTGCTACTAGGGCGCGGACCCATAAGCGTGCAGCCATATCCGGATTGATGCCAGCTTGATGAAGGCGAGATAGTTGGCTGCAAGCTTGTCATATCGAGTTGCAATGCGCCGACACTGCTTGATCTTGTTGAAGAACCGCTCGACCAAATTACGCGCCCGGTAGAGATATGGGCTGAAGCAGATTGCCTCTTTGCGATTCCGCTTGGGCAGGAGGTTTGCCCACGCGCCTTGGTCACTGGCAAACGCCCTGATCCAGTCGGCATCATAGCCGCGATCCGCCAACAACATTGTTTGTGGGCGCAATTCGCTCAGGAGAACGGAGCAGAGCTGATTGTCATGCGTCTCGCCGGTTCGCCGACGGAGAACCCGGTGACGCTAGGACCCAACTCCTCGATCTCGCCAACTCCTTCGAAACCGAGGACAACCGGTGGATCGCCGACGATCATCGGATGCGGGATACC
>Ga0164307_10001364_pt1 | contig 11011 bp, 10 predicted proteins | sample Whisoiple_243_MG_FD_110214 | JGI IMG/M metagenome (GOLD analysis project Ga0164307, IMG submission 110214) | Soil microbial communities amended with fresh organic matter from upstate New York, USA - Whitman soil sample_243_MG | ecosystem: Environmental > Terrestrial > Soil > Unclassified >...
ACTCTCCACCAGGATACAGAAAAAGCAGGCACATTTGTTTTTTATGAGAAATGGGAAAGCAAAGAAGATGTTGAAGCTCACATTGAAACACCTCACTATCAACAATACAGACAGCAAACAGAACCGTTAATTGAAAGCAGAGTGGTACATCGTTTACAAGAAGTACGTTAATACAAAAGAGGGGAAAACAAAAGTGTTTTAGTTGAAGGAAGATCCGAACGAGGAACCGAGATTCTTGACGTAGAATCAAACTCGTTGGGATTTTTTTGTGGTTATGGTGAATATAGGTTCCATTTAGTGAGACCACGCATAAGGGTAAGCGATGAGGAGACTCATCGACCGCCCGCGGAAAGCGAAGGCTTGCACGGAAATCAACAGGGGTATAACAAATAATCCATACTAGCTCCTTTAGCCCAATTGTTCATCTTTAGATGGGATTGATTTCGTTATGACTCAATCTCTGTTTGTTATAAAGAACTAAAAAGCTTCAGGGGGAAAATAATTTCAGCTGCGAAAAGCGGATTGGAAAAGGGATAAGGCAGTGAAAGAAACAAAAAATAATAGAAGCGGTGTTTGAGAAGCAGACAGGCGGGTAGATAAAAACTAGATGACATAGTTCAACAATTAACAAACTAAAAGTAACAAACTAAAAGGAGAGATCAAATCAATGCGTACAAATTTAAAACACTTCATTAACGGAGAATGGATTGAATCAACAGGAAACGAAACGTCAGATGTGATCAATCCTGCTACTGAAAAATCAATTGGTAAAATTAGTTTAGGTACAAAAGAAGATCTAGATAAAGCCGTGGCAGCAGCTAAAGCAGCTCTTCCCACATTTTCAAGAACAACAAAAGAAGAGCGAATTAAAATGCTTCGCAATATTGCAAAAGGATATGAAAAGCGTAAACAGGAGCTTATTGAAGTTATGACTGAAGAGCTTGGCGCTCCTTTAAAGATTTCAGAAGAAGTTCACTATGAAATGGGACTTAGCCACTTTAAAGAAGCAGCTAATGCACTTGAAGATTACACATTTGAAAAAGATCATGGAAGCTACAAGGTCGTGAAGGAGTCTATTGGAGTAAGCGGACTTATTACCCCATGGAACTTCCCAACAAATCAGACGTCTACTAAAATTGCAGGAGCTATCGCAGCAGGAAGCCCAATGGTATTAAAACCATCAGAACTTACACCGTATGCAGCGATGATATTAGCAGAGATCATTGATGAAGCTGGTGTACCAAAAGGTGCCTTTAACCTTGTAAACGGAACGGGAAGCACAATCGGTGACGGTATTAGTTCTCACCCGGACATTGATTTTGTATCATTTACAGGATCAGGTGCTGTAGGCGAAAAAATTATGCAAAATGCGGCTAAAACAATCAAAAAAGTAGCGCTTGAGCTAGGCGGGAAATCACCGCTAGTTGTATTAGAGGATGCGGATGTAGAAGAAGCGGCTAAAATAGCAGTTTCACACATTGCAATGAATACAGGACAAGTATGTACGGCAGCAACGCGCATTATCATCCCTGCCTCTATGAAAGAAAAATTTGAAGAAGCAGTGAAGAAGGTTCTACCATCATTCCCAGTTGGTGATCCATTAAATAAAGACAACGTAACTGGACCGCTCGTAGCGGAAAAACAGTGGGATCGCGTACAGGATTATATTAAAAAAGGAATGGACGAAGGTGCAAAACTTCTTACTGGCGGAACGGGCAAACCAGACGGCTTAGAGACAGGATACTTTGTTAAACCCACAGTCTTTACCGACGTTTCAAATGATATGGTTATTGCACAAGAAGAAATCTTTGGACCTGTAACAACTATTATTACGTATAATGATCTAGAGCAAGCTCTTGAAATTGCAAATGATACAATTTATGGACTTGCAGGCTATGCGGTCGGAAAAGACCAAGAAACACTTGACTATGTTGCTAAAAATATTAGAGCTGGTCAAATCATCGTCAACGATGCCGAGCAAGACAGAGCTGCACCATTCGGTGGATTTAAGCAATCTGGTATTGGACGCGAGTGGGGAGCATTTGGTATCGAAGAATACCTAGAGCCAAAAGCGATCATGGGCGTTAAAGTTCCGGCAAAAGTATAATTGGTGTAAAAAAAGAAAGGAGTTTTTCTCCTTTCTTTTTTTATGGATACATAAAAGAAAGCCAGTTAAAGAAAGAATAACGAAAGCAAAGGTGGATAGCATAAACGTGTATCACGTATACGAAGTGACACGTTAAAGGAGGGAATTATAAATTGAATAGAGAGATGCACGGAAGTTCATCAACGGAAAGTTTCATTCCTATGAGCTCTATAGCCAGTGGAAAAGGAGTCGAAGTGGCGCCGGATATCTACAGCTACACTACACAGATTGTTAACGTATGTTTTATAGGAAATCCAGACAAAGAAAATAGTTTTGTACTTGTGGATGCGGGAATGCCTAATTCGGCTTCTATGATTATCAAAGAGGCAGAAGAAAGGTTTGGAAAAGAAAAAAAACCAAAAGCAATTATTCTTACACATGCACATTTTGATCATATTGGATCTATTATTGAATTAGTGGAGAAGTGGAACATACCGGTATATGCACATCCACTTGAACTTCCATATGTGACGGGTAAAAAAAATTATCCTACACCAGATGGTACAGTGGAAGGCGGGCTCGTGGCAAAGCTTTCTCCACTATTTCCAACGGAAGCCATTGATTTAGGCTCTCACGTGCAAGCTTTACCAGCCGACGGCTCCGTACCTCATATGCCGGAATGGGAATGGATTCACACCCCTGGTCATTCTCCAGGACATATTTCTCTTTTTAGAAAGCAGGATCTGGCGCTTATCGCAGGAGATGCTTTTGTTACCACTAAGCAAGAATATTTACTGGATGTACTAGAGCAAGAATTGGAAATTAGTGGACCTCCTCGTTATTTAACTACGGACTGGGCATCTGCCAAAAGATCAGTTGAAGTGCTTCAGTCACTTTATCCATCTGTGGCGGTGACCGGACATGGAAAACCAGTTTCCGGAGAATGGCTTTCAACTAATTTATTGAAGCTTACGAAGAATTTCGATGAAATTGCTCGTCCTGATTACGGAAAGTATGTATAAGGCTAAAGAAAAAATGATACTCTTTACGCAGCTCTTAAAAGCTGCAGGTGAAGATCAAAAGCTCTACGAACTCAGTGAGTTCGTAGAGCTTTTTTAGTTTTTCGTATAAAAGTAAAAAAAGTTATAACTACCCTTATTAAAAATTTTGCTGAATAGCCTGCTGGGCTTCGCGTAAATGTCTTAAGTGTTCTTCCATTCGTCTTAATTCTTTATCACCAGACGCCGCTTCTTTTTGTTCATTAATTTGCTGCTGAACCATATTCAAATGCATTTGAGCTTTTTGAAAATTGGCTGCATCCAAATTCATCTGCCCTTGATAAACAGCCTGTTCAGCTAATTGTAATGCTTCTTTAATATGAGTGTATGAATTCATGCTTCTCATCCTTCTGTATAGTATTTACAGTTAACATGCGCTGGTTTTTCGCAGGTATACAAACGGATTTAGAAATAAAATAAAAATTACGTAGTACAAGCTAAGCAGGCTGCATACATTTATCATAGTTCAATTTATAAAACCTCAGAAGCAGGGAGGGATGCATGTGGGAGCTTTTTTCAGCTATATGTTATTAGGGCTATCGTTAGCCGCACCAATCGGTCCAATTAACGCCGCTCAGCTTGATAAAGGAATCAAAAATGGTTTTTTACATGCTTGGTTCTTAGGGATAGGAGCAACATCGGTTGACGCTCTTTATATGCTTGTGGTTTATTTTGGGTCCGTTCATTTTTTAAGCAGCGATTTTATGAAAACGTTTCTTTTTTCGTTTGGGTGCTTTGTATTAATTTATACAGGTGTTGAGGGGCTAATGGGCGCAGGGAGGATTACACAGCATAGAAAAACAAACGGTGATTCTGTGTTAAAGTGTTTTTTCTCAGGTTTTTTGCTGTCATTAACGAATCCGCTTACAATTCTCTTTTGGCTTGGCATTTATGGCTCTGTTTTAGCAAAAACAGCTAATACATATGAAACCGAACAGCTTATCTTATATAGCTGCGCTATTTTTACGGGAATTCTGTCTTGGGATATTGCGATGGCAGCTTTAGCAAGCACGTTTCGACGATACTTAGCTGCGACGTTTTTAACTGCCGTGTCCGTTGTATCGGGGTTATCTTTAATAGGGTTTGGCCTATATTTCGGCTGGCAAGCCGCACAGCAATTAGGCTAAAAGAAGTGCTAAATCTAAAGTGTTTTCAGTACGTTGAAAAATAATAGAAAAGGTGCTTCTTTTACGCATAAATTTTTCAAACTATCACACACTACATCGAAGTGTGAGGAGTGATAGAGTGAAAAAGAAAATAGGCTGCGGAAGTCAAGTTGAAGGGAAATTAAAATGGTGGCAGCTGTCTTTAATCGGAGTAGGATGCATAATCGGTACAGGCTATTTTTTAGGATCAAGTATTGCAATAAAAGCAGCCGGCCCCGCTGTATTAATCGCCTTTTTATTAGCGGCAGTGTGTACATTTATTGTGTTTGATGCGCTTGCTAAAATGAGTGCTCAAGATCCTCAAAAAGGTTCTTTTCGTTCCTATGCTAAAAAGGCTTATGGAAGATGGGCAGGATTTAGCAGCGGATGGGTGTACTGGAGTTCAGAGATGCTGATCATGGGGAGTCAGCTCACTGCTTTATCTCTTTTTACACGTTTTTGGTTTGACGGTATTCCACTTTGGGTCTTTGCCTCTATTTATGCTGTTTTAGGCATTGCTGTTGTATTAATCGGAACAAAAGGCTTTGAGCGAATGGAAAATGTATTTGCTGTCACAAAAGTGGCTGCCATTTTAATGTTTATTGTATTAGCTAGTCTCGCTTTATTTGGATTTCTTGATCAAGGTGCCAAACAAGGAGTGCCGCGAACGATAAGTGAAGTATTTCCTCATGGATTTTTAGGTTTATGGGGCGCTTTGCTTTATGCCTTTTATGCTTTCGGCGGCATCGAAGTTATGGGGATCATGACGGTTCGTTTAGAAAAAAAAGAAGACGCACCGAAAGCGGGAAGAAGTATGCTTATTCTCCTTGGAATTATTTATATCGCTTCACTGAGTTTAGCTATTTTAATTGTGCCATTTCATGATTTTCATGGAAATCAAAGTCCATTTATAACGGCTTTAGAAACATACCATCTTCCATTTTTTCCTCATGTTTTTAATGGAGCAATGATTGTTGCTGGGTTTTCAACAATGTCGGCGTCTTTCTTTTCTGTAACAACAATGATTGTCACTCTTTCAGAAGATGGAGATGCTCCTGCATTATTTTCAAAGCAAAAAAAGAAAAAGCTGCAATTTCCTTTACCGGCTTTACTTTTAACAACAGCGGGATTAGTTGTTTCTATTGTTCTTTCCTTGCTATTGCCCGGGAAAATTTATGAGTACATTACAACAGCAGCGGGACTGATGCTGATTTATAACTGGTTCTTTATTTTAATTTCTTTTCATCGCCTAATGGAACAAACCGTTTGGGATAAAGTAAAACAAGCTGTTGGTCTCTTATTAATCCTGCTAGCGGTAAGCGGTACGCTGTTAGAATCTGCAAGCAGGCCAGGTTTCTTTGCAAGCTTAGGCTTCTTAATTGTTATAAGCCTTGTTATTTTAAAACTGCGCCATAAGTGGAAAGAAGAAGAAGCCGCTAGCTAACATATATTTAATCTTTATGAGGGATACTATGCACGTTGTACAATTACAAAAATAAAAGGTGGTTATGATCATGCCAAAAAACAAGCAGACTCCTTCTTCACAAGTAGATCAAAAACAAGTAGTAGATGACAAAGCAAAAGCGCTACGAGAAAATAATTATGAAGATGGTCATATTCGCAAGATAACTCAAAGCGGGGCAGACGGCCAATAATAAAAAATAAAAAAAAGACGCGTTCGCGTCTTTTTTTGTTGAAGTGTACCCTTACCAACGATGAGCTTTTGCATTACTTCGCAGGATGATGTTCGTTTGAGACATCTCTGTATGTCCATTTACTTGGGACTTTGAACGCTTCGGTCTCGTCCAGTTGTGGCGGAATAGTTCTGAATGCTGATCTACGTGATTTTTATCATTCATCATAATCACCTCAAGGATAGGATACTTTCACAAGATATTTGCGGTGAAATATCTCTCTTATAGAATGGGATAAAAAAGAAGAAATACACCTAACACTTTTAACCATACATATAAAAGCAGTGCCTATTCATAAACTACAGAAGGCCACTTCTAACTTTAGGTTAAGCTTCGGATTTATAAAGCAAAAACTGCCTTAGTGGGGACTAAGGCAGTTTTTGCTGGAGGGATTAAACTTCAATAATGATGGGAAGAATCATAGGTCTTCTTTTCGTTTGGTTATATAAGAACTGTCCAAGGGTGGTCTTAATTTCTTTTTTCATAATATTCCATTGGTGAACGTGCGCTTTTTGTAATTGGTTTACGATTTTAGTCACTTGTCGATTAACGTCTTTTAATAGCTGCTCTGAGTCTCTTGTATAAACAAAACCTCGCGAAATTGTATCTGGACCAGACACAATTTTTCCTTCCGTTTTATTTAAAGTAATCACAATAACCAGCATGCCATCTTCCGAAAGTTGTTTACGGTCACGTAAAACCGCGTTTCCAACATCGCCAATGCCAAAACCGTCTACATATACATTGCCTGCAGGGATTTTTCTTGTTTGAACAGCTGTTCCGTCCTTGATGTCAACAATATCACCGTTATTTATAATAAAAATGTTCTCTTTTTCCACCCCGACGGATTCTGCTAATAAGCTGTGGTGATGAAGCATTCGAAACTCACCGTGAATCGGGATAAAATACTTCGGCTTCATCAATGTAGTCATTAGTTTTAGCTCTTCTTGATAGCCATGTCCTGATACGTGCATACCTGTTGCGCTTCCTGAACCGTAAATCACATGAGCCCCGAGTGTGAAAAGACTGTCGACAATACGAGAGATATTACGTTCATTGCCAGGAATAGGCCCTGCTGATAAAATGACCGTGTCTTCAGGAAGAATCTCTACTTGTCGGTGATTTCCACTGGCTAACCTAGATAAAGCGGCCATCGGCTCGCCTTGGCTTCCAGTGCAGAGAATAGCGACTTGCTCAGGCGCAAGTGAATGTACTTCATAAGGTTCAATTAGCATCCCTTCAGGAATGGTTAAATACCCTTTCTCTAAGGCAACTGATACAACGTTAACCATGCTTCTTCCAAGAAGCGCAAGCTTTCTATTCGTTTTAATCGCTGCATCTACAATTTGCTGTACGCGGTTAACATTGGAGGCGAAAGTAGAAATAATCACTTTTCGCTTTGCTTTACGAAAAGCTTCTTCTACATGTTTGCCAACTAGCTTTTCTGAAGGCGTAAATCCAGGGCGTTCAGCATTTGTGCTTTCTGATATTAAAGCCAGTACGCCTTCACTGCCGATTTTCGCCATTTTATGAAGATCTGGATATTGGTCGTTAACAGGAGTTAAATCAAACTTAAAATCTCCCGTATGCACAACAGCTCCTTCAGGGGTATGAAAGACAATGCCGAGACAATCTGGAATGCTGTGATTCGTTTTAAAAAAAGAAAGCGGAATATTGCCTAATGTAATTTCTGACTCTTCGTTGATTTCAATAAGCTCCGTCTCTGCAGATAATTGATGCTCCTGGAGTTTAATGTCAATTAATCCAAGGGTAAGGCTTGTTGCATAAATTGGAAGGTTCAACTGTTTTAAAAGATAAGGAATACCTCCAATATGGTCTTCATGACCATGAGTCACAACCAGTGCGCGAACTTTTTCTCGATTCTCTTGTAAGTATGTAATATCAGGTATGATCAAATCTATTCCTAATAAACTTTCATCAGGAAATTTAGACCCGCAGTCAATCACAATGATGTCATCGTCATATTGAACGGCATACATATTTTTTCCTATTTCATTAATGCCGCCTAAAGCAAAAATGGATAGTGTATTGCTATTTGTACTCACGCTTATTTCCTCCTATATTTTCAAAATAGACACATACAGTTTCTACTCTTAGTATGAGCAGTTATTTCTGGTGCATTCTGTTAAATATGGAGATTTTATTTTTATTTAATAGGAGGAATACAAGCAAAAAGAAAAGAAGGTCATTTTCCTAATACTACCTCTTATTTTCTTTTCATAACTCCATAAAATATAGACGTTACACATGGAGGTGGATGTAATGAGTAAACAAAATAAAAGCAAAAACCAAGGAATCAGCAGCAGTGCAGCTGCTGTCGATAATGTGAATAAAAGTATTTTATCAAACGATATTCATACAGATGAGCTTCAAAAAGCAAAAGTAAGCCGTCATAACAAATAAAAGAATGACAACCAAAAGAGCAGCTTTGAGCTGCTCTGAATAAAATAGAGATAGGGAAGTGAAAAACGTGTCCGAAAATAAAAATTATCATTATAAAGAAGAAAAGGTGTCAACTCCTAATCGTCCTCTTGAATATAAAGAACGCGCAAACGAATCAAAAAGTACACGTCAAATGCTGCGCAGTATTCTCGAATATTCAAGTCGTTATCGTTAACAAATTTTACATATAATCATGGGCATATTTAAAAGGGCTCGTCTCGACAAATATAAGGTATAAAGAACCTTTTTTGAAAAAATATATATTATTTACAATAAATTTAAAAAAATCATAAATGAACCTGCTATAATCCTCTTGAAAAGACAAGCTTTGCAAAAATTTGAGAGGAGCATTTTATATGCGAAAAAAATATACTCGCGTAGGTTATGCCGTTTTAACAATGTGTACAGCTTTATCTATCTCACTGCCTTTTACTACTCATTCAGCATCAGCAGAAAGCGCTGCTGACCCTGCACCAGAAATTAAAGCCTCTGTCGTAAATGAAAATAACGGTAAAAAAATCTTGTTTGATAATACCCATGGTCAAACTGCGGGTACAGCAGATTGGGTTATTGACGGAGGTTTTTCTGATTTTGGGAAAGGACTGGCTGGTAGCGGGTTTGATGTAAAAGAGCTGCGAAAATCTACGCCGATTACATACAGTGACCTCAGTGGCTATAGCGTGTTTGTTGTGCCAGAAGCGAATATTCCGTATAAATCTTCTGAACAAGCCGCCCTTTTACAATATGTTCAGAGCGGGGGAAGCGTCTTTTTTATTGCTGATCATTACAATGCAGACCGAAATAAAAACCGGTGGGACTCTTCAGAAGTTTTTAACGGATACCGTCGCGGAGCATGGACAAACCCCCAAAAAGGCATGACAACGGAAGAAGCAACCTCCGATGCAATGCAAAACGTAACAAGCTCTGACTGGTTAGCGAGTAACTTTGGTGTTCGCTTTCGCTATAATGCCATTGGTGATGTGACAGCCAATGATATTGTAGCTCCTTCTCAGGCATTCGGTATTACGCTAGGTGTTTCCACCGTTGCTATGCATGCAGGTTCTACGGTTGCTATTACGGACCCAAACAAAGCAAAAGGAATTGTGTATCTTCCTAAGACAACGACAAAATGGTCAAATGCTGTAGATCAAGGAGTGTATAATGGAGGAGGAAGAGCGGAGGGACCTTTTGCTGCTGTTTCAAAAGTAGGGACAGGTAAAGCTGCTTTTATAGGAGATTCTTCACCGGTTGAAGATGCTACACCAAAATATAAACGAGAAGATACAGGATCTTCTAAAACCACATATGACGGATTTAAGGAACAAGACGATTCTACACTGCTTGTAAATATGGTCAATTGGCTAGCGAAGAAAGAAAGCTATACGTCTTTGAATCAAGTATCAGGACTTCAATTAGATCAGGCTACAGCATTACTTTCGTCGGAAACGCCAAGTCAGTCCACTGAGCCTCAGCCAGAGCCATGGTCAGCACCTACATCAGGCTATAAATGGTACGATACGTCAACTTTTGCATCTGGTTCATATGGTTATAAAGGTGGAACCACACAGCCCCCAGCTGCTAGTGCTTACGTATTGGAACATCAAGCCATTTTACCAACGAGCGGCGTATTCCAAATACGCGTAAAGGTAAGCGGGCTTTCAGCTAACACTACGTACAGCACGTTTAATCTAGGTGCATATAACGGATCGGGAACTCAAATTGCTAAAGTTCAAAACGCAGATGGAAGCTGGCCTTCATCGTATGGATACAGCAGCAATTTTTCAATTACAACGGACGCAGCTGGAAATGGAGAAAAGGTTTTGAATGTCCAATTAAATCCAAGCGCAGCGGGGAGTGCCAATCTTCGCTTACGCCAAAGCGGTACGAATGCATATACAGAAGCTGTAACGGTAGGGAACGTAGCGGTTCAACCATTGCCTTAATAAGAGCGGAAGCAAGCACTTGTGCTTGCTTTTTTATTGTTGTATTCTCTATCTTTGAGCGTTAAAGAAGCGTCAGACGAGAGGCTTATCCATAAAGGAGAAATATGATATCTTAGAAGAAAGAAAGAAGTAAAAGGAGTCAGCTAATATGTCTAAATATAAAGAATTAGAGACGGGTTATCTAATGGATAAGATTAAAGAATACAAAGAATTAATTTGGAGAGTAGGGCCAGGAAGTGAAAGAACTATAGAAGCTGTTCAAGAGATTCAAGGAATGGAAAAAGAGTTAAAAGCACGCAATGCAGAATTTGAAACTACGGATTGGAAAGCTTTTACTCGGGAAATAAAAGAAAACTACGATTTTACTTATTAAGAAGACACATTCATAATAATGTGATAAGGAAAAATGTCTCCAAGTAGAAGGCTTTCTGCTTTCTACTTGGAAACGATAGAAATAGTATGAAGACGATTAAGAAAAATGATCTAGTATCAGTGAAGCAAGTAATCCAAGTGCAGCAATTAATCCCGTAATAGAACCTCCTTCTTCATAGGCCTCTGGCATCATTGTAGAACCTACCATAGCAATAATACCACCGCCGGCAAAAGCAGCAATAGCAGCCAT
>Ga0164307_10001365_pt1 | contig 11001 bp, 9 predicted proteins | sample Whisoiple_243_MG_FD_110214 | JGI IMG/M metagenome (GOLD analysis project Ga0164307, IMG submission 110214) | Soil microbial communities amended with fresh organic matter from upstate New York, USA - Whitman soil sample_243_MG | ecosystem: Environmental > Terrestrial > Soil > Unclassified >...
AGGGCCTCCTGGACGATCCGGTACGCCGTCAGGTCGAGCCCCGGCGGAAGCGGGCGCGGCTCTCCGTCCTCGGTCACGGAGACGTGCAGACCGGCAGTCGCGCAGGCGGCCACCAGGTCGGGCAGTTGTCCCAGGCCGGGTGCGGGAGCGAGGCCGTCGCCGGCCTCCGCGTCGCTTTCCTGGCGCAACAGGCCGACGGTGGACTTCAGTTCACGCAGAGCCGCGGCCGTCGTCCCGGAGAGCTTGTCCAGGATCGCGTACGCCTGCTCGGGATCTGTCCGCGCCAGATGGGCGGCGGTGCCAGCCTGCGCGTTGGCCAGGGCGAGGTGATGGGCGACCACGTCATGGAGTTCCCGCGCGATACGCATGCGCTCCTGGACGACGCGGTGCCGCGCCTCCTCCTCGCGTTCGCGGGCCGCGTGCTCGGTGCGCGCGGCGGCGTAGTCGCGACGGACGCGTACGTAGCTTCCGAGCGCGGCGGAGAGCAGGATCCAGGCCGCCGGGTTGACGACGCCGATGATCCAGCCGCTGTGGAGTTCGCTGTGCCGGACGACGGACACGATCGTGGCCGTCGCCGCCACGACCGCCGTGCTCCAGGCGGTCACACGGCTGACCCTCAGGTTGGTGGAGTACTGCGCGGTCAGCAGCGGGCTGAACAGGAGGGGCGTCATGAGGTAGCCCATGGTGCCCTCGGCGACGGCACACAGGGTCGTCAGCGCGAGGACCGGCAGAGGGTGGCGACGACGACGGATCAGTGCCCCGGAGCCGACGGCGGACAGGACGACCACCGGCCACAGGGAGCGCGGGCCCGGCATCGTCCAGTGGTCGAGGAGTCCCCCGCCCACGGCGATCACGAACACCAAGACGATCTTCGCGGCCTCGGTGGTGCGGGGGCGGCTCGTCGCCCGGCGCTGCCAGGTGGTGCTCATGGGGTGCTCTCCGAGGTCATGGCCGGGTGCGGCCATCGTGACAGACACGGGCCGCGGAGCCGCCGAAGACGGCTCCGCGGCCCGCCGGGCGGTCCCGCTCAGGTGCGGGCGGGTTCCTGCGGGCGGGTACCGGTGCCCGTGGAGTCCTGCGCGGCCAGGGCCGGGGCCCGGCTGAGACCCGCTCCCTCGACGTCGACGCGGGGCAGGATCCGGTCGAGCCACCGGGGCAGCCACCAGGCGCGGTCCCCGAGCAGGGCGAGGACGGCGGGCACGAACGCCATGCGGACGACGAACGCGTCGAACAGCACGGCGACCGCGAGGCCGAAGCCGATCGTCTTGATCATCGACTCCCCCGCGCCGATGAACCCGGAGAAGACCGCGATCATGATGACCGCCGCTGCGGTGACCACACGGGCGCTGTGCCGGAAGCCGGTCACCACCGCCTGCGGCGCCCGCTCCCCGTGGACGTACGCCTCCCGCATCCGGGCGACGAGGAACACCTCGTAGTCCATGGCCAGTCCGAACACGATGCCCACCAGGAAGACCGGCATCAGGCTCATGATCGGCCCGGCCTGCTCCACGCCCAGCAGTTCGGCGCCCCAGCCCCACTGGAAGACGGCGACGACCGCGCCGAGCGACGCGAGCACCGACAGCAGGAACCCGAAGGCGGCCTTGACGGGCACCAGCACGGAGCGGAAGACGACCATCAGCAGCACCAGCGACAGCAGCACGATCACGATCAGGTACGGGACGAGGGCGTCCTGAAGCGCCTGGGCGACGTCGATGTTCATCGCGGTCGAACCGGTGACCTCGAAGGTCGCCCCGGTCCCCTCCTCCAGCGCGGGCCGCTCGGCCCGGATGGTCTGCACGAGGTCCTTGGTGGTCTCGTCGCTCGGTCCGGTGGACGGCACGACCGAGAGGAGCGCGGCGTCGCCCGCGGGGTTGAACCGCGCCGGGGAGACGGACACGACACCGTCGGAGCCCTTGATCTGCTCGGCGATCGTCGCGGCGGCGGCCTTCGGATCGGCCGCGCCCCTGACGTCGGCGACGACCGTCAGCGGACCGTTGAACCCCGCGCCGAACCCTTCGGCGAGCGCGTCGTAGGCACGGCGTTCCGTCGAGGAGACCGGCTTGGCCTCGGCACCCGGCATGCCCATCTGCAGATCGGCGGCGGGCAGGGCGAGCACGCCCAGGCCGATGACACTGGCCAGCAGCACCGTCACCGGGCGGCGCAGCACGAAACGGGCCCACCGGGTGCCGCCGTTGCCCCCGGCTCCCGCGGACCGGCCGGCCGGTCGCCGCCGGGCCTTCCGGGACAGGACGGCGTCCGGCCACATCCCGAGCAGCGCGGGCACCAGCGTCAGCGCGACCAGGACGGCGAGAACGACCGCCCCTGCCGCGCAGAGGCCCATCTTCGTGAGCATCGGCACGCCGATCACGGAGAGCCCGGCCAGGGCGATGACGACCGTGAGACCGGCGAAGACCACGGCGGACCCTGCCGTGCCGGTCGCGATTCCCGCCGCCTCGCGGGGCTCGTGTCCGTTCGCACGTTCCTCCCGGTAGCGGGACACCACGAGCAGGGCGTAGTCGATGCCGACGGCGAGGCCGAGCATGGAGGCGAGCGTGCCGGTGGTCATCGACAGGCCGAAGGCGCTGCCGAGGGCGAGGATCGTGCACATGCTGATCCCGACGCCGATGACGGCGGTGAGCAGGGGGAGCCCGGCCGCCGCGACGGAACCGAAGGTGATCAGCAGGACCACGGCGGCGAGTCCGATGCCGATGGCCTCCCCCGCACCGCCCGCGGCCGGCTGGGTGGCGAGCGCGGTTCCGCCCGTCTCCACGGTGAGGCCGGCGTCACGGGCCTCGTCGACGGCCTTCTCCAACGCCTGCTTGTCCGCGTCGGTGAGATCGCCCGCGGCGACCTTGTAGCTGACGGTGGCGTACGCCGTCGAGCCGTCCTCGCTCACCGCGCCGGCCTGGAAGGGACCGACGGCACGGGCGACCTGCGACTGGCCGGCGGCCTCCTCGACCAGTGTGTCGATGGCGGCGCGATTGCCGGCCGCGGTGACCTTCTGGCCCTCGGGCGCGATGAACACGATCCGCGCGTCGGCGCCGTCGGCGTCCGAGCCCGGGAAGCGCTCGCCTATGAGGTCGAAGGCCTTCTGCGCCTCGATGCCCGGCATGAAGGAGGTGCCGTCGTCGCCGCCCGCGGGTGCCTTGGCGGCACCCGCCCCGACGGCGCCGAGGACCACCGCCCACAGCAGGACGACGAGCCGGCGCCGCCGGAAGGCGGTGCGGCCCATGCGATAGAGGAAGGTAGCCACGAGTCTGAGATCTCCGCATCCGATGTGGGGTACTGCTCAAGACTCGCGAAACAGGGCGTCCCCGGCGTCGTGCGCCTACCGGCACTTGTGCCTGGTGCGTCCGCACGAGGCGGGGAGCGCGGTCGTCCTCCGGAATGAGGAGAGCCCCGCCGCACGGATACACGGCCCGGCCGCACCGCATCGGGCACAGGATGTCGGGTCCGGCAGGGTGGGACCTTCCTAACGTGGGCGAGGACAGGGAAGGAGTCCGGAATGCTGGAACGGCTGAACCAGGCCATGGAGCACATCGAGTCCCACCTCGACCAGCCGCTCGACGTGGCCGGGCTGGCGCGCATCGCGACGACGTCGGAGTACCACTTCCGGCGCATGTTCTCCGCACTGGCGGGCCTCCCGCTGTCGGAGTACGTCCGGCGCAGACGGCTGACCGTGGCGGGCGCCGAGGTGCTCGCCGGCGAGCGGACGCTGCTCGACATCGCGACGCGCTACGGCTACGGCTCGGGCGAGGCGTTCGCCCGCGCGTTCCGCGCCGTGCACGGCGTGGGCCCGGGTGAGGCCCGGCGCACGGGAGCGGCGCTGCGGTCCCAGCAACGGATGTCCTTCCGCCTCATCGTCGAAGGGACCAGCAGCATGCGGTACAGGATCGTGGACAAGGCCGATTTCCGGGTGGTCGGCAGGAAGGCCCGCGTACCGCTCGTCCACGAAGGGGCGAACCCGGCGATCGCCGACTTCATCCGGGGCATCGGCCCCGACGTGATGCGCCGCGTCGCCGCACTCGGCGACCAGGAGCCGGCCGGGATCGTCGGGGTCAGCGACCAGCTCGACCCGAGCCGGGCGGAGGGGACCGAACTGGACTACTACCACGGGGTGGTGACCGGCGCCGAGGTGCCCGGGGACATGGACGCCCTCGACGTCCCGGCCGGCCGGTGGGCCGTCTTCGAGCACTCGGGCCCGTTCCCGCAGTCCCTCCAGTACCTGTGGCGGGACGTGTTCACCCAGTGGTTCCCGTCGAACCCGTACGTGAGCAGGCCGGGACCCGAGATCCTGAGCGTGCGGCTGTCCGAGGAGGGGACACAGGCGGACGCGGAGCTGTGGATCCCCGTGGAACGCTCCACCACCTGAGGGGCCGTTCCGGGGCTGACGGGGCTACCGTCCGCCGCCCAGCTTCTCCGCGAGCCAGGCGAGGCCGAACTCCACGACCTCACCGGCCTCGAAGAGCAGGCTGTCGGCGGCCCCGACCCTGCCCCGGCGGCCCGCGCCGGTGGCCAGCATGTCCCTCACGATCGTCTCGAACGAGTCCTGGCCGGGGGGCGTGACGGACGAGTAGTCGAAGGCCCCCTTCGACGAGTCGATGTCGCGGAAGCGGCGCCAGACCCGTCGCCCGTCCTCCAGGACCGGCTGCTCGTACTCCACGAAGCGCTTGCCCGGTACCTCGGACAGCGCCTCCGCGTGGTGGAGCAGGGTGAGGGTCTCCAGGGGTGCCCCCAGCATCAGCACCCTGCCGCCCCGGGCGACCAGCCGGGCGAGCGGGCTGCCGGGGCCGTGCGGGTCGTCCCACGGGTGGTCGGCCGTCAGCTCGGCGGCCGCCGCACCCAGCGCGGCCACGCTGACGTCGGGATGGCGGCTGCGGAAGGCGCCCGGCCACCGGCGCAGGGCCTCCGGGAGCCGCCCGTTGTCGTGGTCGGCCTCGCTCAGCACCGGGTCGTACACGAAGGGTTCGGACCGTACGGCGTCCTGCCAGGGGCGCGGCCAGTCGGAGAAGTCGTACGGCAGGGCGTCGTTCCATCCGCAGGTCACCATCAGGGTCCCCCGCTCCCCCACGGCCTCGCGCAGCGCGCCGACCAGGGTCGGGGGGCCGCCGACGACGTACCCCAGGGCGGACATCCGCGTGTGGAACATCACGGTGTCGCCCTCGGTGAGACCGAGCCCGCGCAGATCGCCGACGAGGCGGTCCCGGGTGACGGGGCCGTCGGCGCGTGCGAGCAAGGCGGCCCGGTCCGGGCGTGGTTCGTCCATGCAGGCGACGCTACCGCCCGCGCGGGCGGCGGGGCGGGCGCTCGGCACCGCCCGGATCCGGCCCCCTTCCGGCGCCGCGCCGTTCACAGAGACTCCACAGGCTCCGGGAACCACCTCGCGCGATCCGGCCGTCCTCACGCCCGAACCACCGTGCGGACACAGCGGAGCCGTGCGGAACACGCAAGGTGTCCAAGGAGCAGCATGATCGTCCACGGCAGTACCGGACCCGGGAACAGCCGCCCCGGCAGAACCGTCCCCCCGTCGCCGCGCGGCGCCCGCAGCGCTCTGCGGAACTGCGCGAAGGGTGTCCTCGTACTCACCCTCGCGCTCGGGGCGACCACGGCCTGCGGGCCGTTCTCGGACAGCGGCAGCGGGTCGTCGAAGAACCGCGACGGGTCGTCGGACGGCGGCAGCCGGCAGTCCGAGGACTGGAAGGCGGGCGACTGCGCCGGACCGGACACGAGCCGGTCGAAGGACGGTTTCCAGGCCCTCGACTGCGACGACCCCAAGGCCACGATCAAGGCGCTGGAGGTCAAGGACGGCGAGATCTTCGCCGGGGCCGTGGAGTGCCCCGCCGGGACCGACGAGATCATCTCGGTGAAGGTGTCCTTCGGCGGGGACGCGAGCGCGGGTCTCCCCAGCAAGACCATCTGCGGGCGCAACCTCTCGGACGACCACCCCGGCGACGCGGGAGCGGGCGGCGGGCAGCTCGTGGTGGGCGACTGCGTGGACGACCAGGCCAAGGAAGTCGCCTGCGCGAGCGGGGGGAACAAGGTCCTCGCCCTCACCAAGACATCCGAGGAGTGCCCCGCGGAGGCGGACAACCCCATCGAGCTCTTCCCGAGCCCCGGCCGCCCGTACGACGCGATCTGCACCAGCAAGGCCTGACGGCGGGTCACGGACGGCAAGGCCCGACCGGCACCGCACGGCCCCGCACCCCACGGTGCGGGGCCCCGCGGCATCGGCGGTGAACGGCCGGGCGTCGAACTGTGCGCACTCTCTTGACGTGCCCCTGTCGAGATGGCTTTATGGGAGCGCTCCCACGTTCCCATCCGACGTTTGCGTCCCCCGGCACCCCACTTTCTGGAGTCGCAGTGAGATCAGCAACGAGCACGGCACGAACGAGCCCTTCAGCCCGCCTCCTCACCGCCATGGCCGCTCTTCTCGGCGTCTTCCTGCTGGGCGCCCTCGGTCCGGCCGCGGCACAGGCCCGGCCCGCGCAGGCGGAGGCCGCGGCGACCGGCCTGCACATCAGCGACGGCCGTCTGCTGGAGGGCAACGGCAACGACTTCGTCATGCGCGGCGTCAACCACGCGCACACCTGGTATCCGGGCGAGACGCAGTCGCTGGCCGACATCAAGTCCTTCGGGGCGAACACCGTCCGCGTCGTCCTCTCCGACGGCCACCGCTGGACCCGGAACGGTCCCGCCGAGGTCGCGGGCATCATCGCCGACTGCAAGGCCAACCGGCTGATCTGCGTACTGGAGGTGCACGACACCACCGGTTACGGGGAGGACGCCGCCGCGGGCACCCTCGACCACGCGGCCGACTACTGGATCAGCCTCAAGGACGTCCTCGTGGGCCAGGAGGACTACGTCATCGTCAACATCGGCAACGAGCCCTGGGGCAACACCGACCCCGCCGGCTGGACCGCGCCGACGACCGCCGCCGTGAAGAAGCTGCGTGCCGCGGGATTCACCCACACGATCATGGTGGACGCCCCCAACTGGGGACAGGACTGGCAGGGCGTCATGCGCGCCAACGCCCAGGCCGTGTACGACGCCGACACCACGGGCAACCTGATCTTCTCGATCCACATGTACAGCGTCTACAACACGGCCAAGGCGGTCACCGACTATCTGAACGCCTTCGTCGACGCCGGACTTCCGCTCCTCATCGGCGAGTTCGGCGGACCCGCCGACCAGTGGGGCGACCCGGACGAGGACACCATGATGGCCACCGCCGAGCAGCTCGACCTCGGCTACCTGGCGTGGTCCTGGAGCGGCAACACCGACCCGATCCTCGACCTGGCCATCGACTTCGACCCGAGCCGGCTGAGCTCCTGGGGCGAGCGCGTCTTCCACGGCGCGAACGGCATCGCCCAGACGTCCGAGGAGGCGACCGTCTTCGGCGGCGGCACCCCGGGCGACACACAGGCCCCGACCACCCCGGGCACCCCGACCGCCTCCGCGGTGACGGCCAGCTCCGCCACCCTGTCCTGGACCGCTGCCACCGACAACGTTGCCATCGCCGGGTACGACGTCGTCCGCGTCAGCGGTGGCAGCGAGACCCCCGTGGCCTCCTCCACCACCAACAAGGTCACGGTGACCGGCCTGACCGCGAACACGGCGTACTCCTTCGCCGTCTACGCCCGCGACGCCGCCGGCAACCGCTCGACTCGGTCCGCCGCGGTGAACGTCACCACCGACAGGACCACGCCCACGCCGGGTGTGGGCTGCTCCGTGGGATACCGCGTGGTCGGCGAGTGGCCCGGCGGGTTCCAGGGTGAGATCACCATCCGCAACACCGGTACCGCCACCCTGAACGGCTGGAACCTCGGCTTCAGCTTCGCCGGCGGGCAGACCGTGTCGAACATGTGGGGCGGGACGCCCACGCAGAGCGGAGCGACGGTCAGCGTCGCCCCCGCCTCCTACACGGCGCAGATCGCGGCGAACGGCTCGGTCACGGTCGGCTTCACCGGCACCAGGGGAGCCGCCAACCCGGCCCCGGCCGCGTTCACGCTCAGCGGCACCGCCTGCACGACCGCCTGACCTGCCCGACGCGCCGGCCGGCGGGGGCAGTCACCCCGCCGGCCGGCTGGTCCTCCCGGAGCCCACCGTCGACTCCACGGCCACGCATGGACGCCTGACAGCGGCTCCCGCGGGCCATGATGACGGCATGACCTCTCACGCGGACCACTCACCCACAACTCACCACCAGGCCCTCATCGTTGTCGACGTCCAGCGGGCCTTCGTCCGTGGGGACGGCGCCCTGCCCGAGGCGGAGCGCCTCGTGGACCGGACGGCGGAACTGATCACGCGGGCCCGGGAGGCGGGGGCGCTCGTCGTGCACGTCCAGAACGACGGGCCCGCCGGCGGGGACGACGAGCCCCACACCCCCGGGTGGGAGCTCCACCACCCCGTCGACACGGGCCGAGGGGAGGTGGTGATCCGCAAGACGCACGACGACGCGTTCCAGGAAACCTCCCTCGAGAGCGTGTTGACCACGTCCGGAGTGCGGTCACTGGCCGTCTGCGGCCTGATGTCCGAGATGTGCGTCCAGGCGACGGCGCGTACGGCCGTGGAGCTGGGATACCGCGTCGTCCTGCCCTACGACGCCCACGCGACGTACGACATACCGGCCGAGCCCGGAATCAGCGCGGTGGTGCCGGCGGCCGTGGTCTCACGGGTCGCCGCATGGCCCCTCAGCAGGGACGCCGACGTCACCGCCCGCGCCGCCGACGTCGGCTTCACGGCGCCCGGGCCCACGGTCCACTGACCTTCACGCGCCGCCACCTCACCGCTCACGGTCGAGCCCTTCGACCACGCGCCGGAGTTCGCGGGCGCCGCTCCTCGACATCGCCCGCATCGCGAGGTCGAGGAGCGCCCGCGCCGCCCGTGGGTCCCCGCAGCAGATCCAGTGGGGGTTGCCGTACTCGTCGTCGTGCCGCAGCGCTCCCCGTGGCTGCCGCACGTGGTCCTTCCAGCAGCGCACCGCCTCGCCGACCCCGCCGGGCGCGAGGTAGTTGCGGGTCAGCTCCAGCCGGGTGATCTCGGCCAGGGTGCGTGATGACAGGCCGTCGATCACGGTGCTCGGCCCGTCCGCCCGGCGGCGGTGGGCCCGCACGGCGCGGAGGTGTCCTGGCCGGCTACGCGGCACGGCCCTTTCGGTTCGTCGTCATGGCGCACATCCTGGCACCGGCCGCGCCCGGCCGTCCCCCGGATTTCCGGACACCCCAACTCACCTGCGGCAACCCTCGATTACTTTCCCGTCGTGCGGCAGTCTTCATGGTCGTACACCGCGAGACAGCCCTACATCCCGAGCGGAACGAGGACCGGAGCCATGCGCATCGTCATCAGTGAGTTCATGAGTCTGGACGGCGTCGTACAGGCCCCCGGCGGGCCCGAGGAGGACACCGACGGCGGCTTCGCACAGGGCGGCTGGTCGCACCCGTTCTTCGACGAGGTGGTGGGCGGCGCGTTCGACACCGCGCTGAAGGACGCCGACGCACTGCTCTTCGGGCGCCGCACCTGGCAGACGATGGCCGGGGCGTGGCCGGGGCGGGCGGGCGACCCCTTCGCCGACCGGATGAACTCCATCCCCAAGCACGTCGTCTCCAGCACCCTCGGCGAGGACGAACTCACCTGGTCCGGCACCACCCTCGTCCCGGGCGCGACGGCCCTCGACCGTATCCGGGAGCTGCGCGCGGCCGAGGGCCGTGACCTGCTGGTCATGGGCAGCCCGACGCTCGCGCGCACCCTGCTGCACGAAGGGCTGGCCGACGAACTGCGACTGATGATCATGCCGGTGATCGTCGGCGGCGGTAAGACGATCTTCCCCGGCGACGGCGCGCTGCGCCCGCTCGCGCTCGTGTCGACGGCGATCAGCGGTACGGGTGTCCACGTGTGCACCTACCGAGCGGTCGACCCGGCCTAGCCGGGTGTCGGCCGACCCGGCGGGGTGACGGCGTGGCCGTGGTGTCACCGGGCCCGGTGACACGAGTGCTGAGAAGCTGCGGTCATGGCCACCCTGCCCCTGATCGCCCCCATGCTCGCCACCCCGGGCCGGCTGCCGCCCGCCGCCGTCGACGAGCAGTGGGCGTACGAGGTGAAGCAGGACGGCCAGCGCGCCATGGCCTATCTGCCGGGGGACGGTTCGATCCGGCTGCTGGCCAGGTCAGGGGCCGTCATCACCCCGGCGTATCCGGATCTGGTGGCTCTGGGACCCGCGCTCGGGGGCGTACCGGCGGTTCTCGACGGTGAGATCGTCGCGCTGGACGAGCAGGGGCGCAGCGACTTCGAGCGGCTGCAGTCGCGGATGGGACTCTCCGGATCACCCGCGAAGGCCGCCCGCGCGGCGCAGCGGGTACCGGCGCACCTGGTGCTGTTCGACGTCGTGTTCCTGGGCGACAGGAGCCTCGTACGGCTGCCGTGGACGGAGCGCAGGGCCGCGCTCGAAGGGCTCGGGCTGGACGGGCCGCACTGGTCGACGCCCGCCGTTGTCGTGGGGCACGGCGAGCAGGCCCTGACCATGACGCGGGAGGCCGGGCTGGAGGGGCTGGTCGCGAAGCGGCTGGGCTCGGTGTACGAACCGGGCGTCCGCGCGCGTACCTGGATCAAGATCCGCCATGCCCGCACGGCGGACGTGATCGTCGGCGGCTGGGTGCCGGGCCGGGGCCGGCTGGGCGGCCTGCCGGGGGCGCTGCTGGTCGGCGAACGGCACCCGGGCGGCCTGCGCTACGCGGGCAGCGTGGGCACCGGGTGGAGCGACGCGGAGAGGGCCAGGCTCGCCGAACTGCTCCGGGTCGCCGCCGTCGACGACTGTCCGTTCGACGAGACACCCCCGGTGGCCGGCGCCCGGTGGGTGCTGCCCCGGCTCGTCGGCGAGGTGCGGTACGCGACCCGGACGAAGGCGGGGCGGCTGCGCCAGCCGTCCTGGCACCGGCTGCGGCCGGGCCTCGCGCCGGACGACCTCGCACCGGACGGCCTCGGGTGACGCCCGCGGCCGGGGCGTGC
>Ga0164307_10001366_pt1 | contig 10988 bp, 10 predicted proteins | sample Whisoiple_243_MG_FD_110214 | JGI IMG/M metagenome (GOLD analysis project Ga0164307, IMG submission 110214) | Soil microbial communities amended with fresh organic matter from upstate New York, USA - Whitman soil sample_243_MG | ecosystem: Environmental > Terrestrial > Soil > Unclassified >...
CTTGAGGAACGAAGAGAGGAACGAACGAAGTGACGAAAGGTCTTATGCCTTGAGGAACGAAGAGAGGAACGAACGAAGTGACGAAAGGTCTTATGCCGTTGCCCCCGAACTTAAGAGCTTCGCTCTAATTGGTGCAGCCGTTCGCTTCTTCTAATTCGCCTAAAATCATCGTCCTTTTTCACCCCTTTGCCTATGCCTACGTCAATCCTCCACGTGTTTTGGAGACGTGGCATATACATGATGGTGTTACACAGGCAGCCACCTAAAGATAAGATGTCTCACGATGATACCAGAATTGTCAGAACAGCGTTACAGGTCTGTTGCAGGTTGAGCAAGTCTAGTATCTTGGCTTGGCCTCTTCAGATATAGAGACGAGGAGGGAGAACGAACGAAAAGGAGGACACAACACATCTACAGATCAGTCACAGACATCAGGATCATCATCAATTAATCATTCCTGGTTCTCCATGCCTTGGGGAACGAAAGGTCTTATGCTGTTGCACCCGAACTTAAGAGCTTCGCTCTGATTACGACTCTGCGCTCTACATGTATGTGGCTGCTCTATTGGATCTTGGGAGGGAACAGTTTGGGCTTAGCCTCGTCCTTTCATTCTCTTCAAATCAACTTGTGGTGTGCTTCTCTTATTATCATAAAACATAGGTATGCCCTCTACCCATCCAGCCAGCTCTGGGCTTTCTCTACAGTCTCCCCGCTTAGCAGTTTGAGCCGAGCCTCCGCAGCTGCCATGTCAGCAGGGATTTTGTTCCCGACGAGGTCCCTCTCACGCGCCTTCGATACTAGCATGATGCCGTCGAGCGACGGGCAGCGCGACAGCTGCACGTATAGACTGTATGGGTCGCACTGGCTTGGCACCATCTTACCATCGATATTCGTCGTCCTGGTTCCGCGCAGTTCCAACGCCACCCGCCTCAGCGTTCTCCCTTGGACTTTGTAGTCGGTGCATGCAAACGCTGGAGTGCACGGCAGGCCTTTCCGGGTGACGTCATGCCGCTGCCACGGACGTTTCCGCTGGCATTCTATCTTTATGCTCATCGGCGTCAGCAGTATTGTCCCGGGCGGCATGCCGACGAAGTGGAAGTCCCTAGTCGTTTCCGCCGTGAGCAGGATCCCCGCCGGGGGCCCAAAGTGGAGTATCGTATTGGCCGAGACCCGGTATCCGGGAAATGTCTTGTCGACGATGACTTCCAAAGCCGTATAGCTGGCCCCGTTGACGAGCTTGAGGCCCTGGTGCGTGTTATGGTTGACGACGACGGGCATGCCCGGGACGAACATGAAGACGGCCGGCACGGGGATGGCGCTGTCGTCGCCGTGGTTGAGGATCATGAGTGCTTCCTCTTCCGTCGGCTGACCGTCCTTCCACTTATGGTCGGATATGAAGATGCGCAGTGTTGCTTGGTGCTGCCGCTGGAAGGCCAGAGTGGCTTCCATGTTGAGGTTCCAGCGGTTTCTATTGAGCGGCGTGACGACGGTGATGCCCGATTCCCACGGTATCCGCCTGCCTTCTTGATAGCACCGGCCATTGAGGAGGTCGACATCCGACTGGTCTTGGATTCCCAGCCGGATCCGCGTCAGCAGACCTCGCAGTTCAGGGTCGCCGGCGGCGCGGACCTGCTCATCCAGCATGACAACGGTGGTAAATCTCCTCCACAGGGCGTGAGCTTTGTCGTGCTGGCGCCTCTGCTCTACCTTGAACGAATCCTGTTCAAACCAAGAGATGGCTGTGCTGGGTAGCAGGATAGACCTCTCCTGTACGGGACGGAACTGGTGGAAGTCGCCACAGAAGAGCACTATGGGGATCCCTCCAAAGTCCTTTGAAGACCCTCGGAGCCTACACAGCTGCTCGTTCACCATCCAGAGAGTACGTGCCCCGAGCATGCTGACCTCGTCGATAATTAGGAGGTCCCTTTCCCGCCAGTCCGTCCGCGAAGGGCCGTCCACATATCGATCGGCGGGCGTGCAAGAGCCGATACCATCACTAACCGCGTCCCTGCCCACGGCCATACGCGATGCATCTTTGGAGAAGTTGCAGGCTGAGTGGATTGTGATGCCGTTGATGCGCGCTGCTGCGGTTCCCGAGGTTGCCGTGACCAGCAGGCGATTCGAGATCCCCTTGCTTGCGAAAAGCTCGACGAGCGCCTCAATGACCCGTGATTTCCCGGTCCCACCTTCACCGCCGACGAACTGGCATAGCTGAGGGATAGGTTCACTATTCGCGCCCTCGCTCCGGTGTACCAGGTCGAGTTGGCGGCAGACTAGTAGAAAGGCGATCGATTGCTTTCTGTTGAGGGTGGAATGCTCTGCGAGTTGTCTCCCCGCCACCAGGAAGGATGTCGACGATCCAAAGCAGATGCCTACTGTCGGGCCAGCATCAGGGCTGCTCCCCTCGGGGTCTGCGGCCGTCGGCTGGATATCGTGGCCCCCAAACCTGCTCAGTACACTGTTGACAGTCGCGTTCCCCTCGGATAAACCCTGCATTCCCTGTATCATCTTCACTGCCTCCCTGGAAGCGCTCACCTGCTGTGACTTGATAGACCTCAGCAGCCTCTGTGATGGAACTTCGGCTTCAATGGACGGCCCTCCCGGCAGAGGTACTGTCACTGTCCTCGCTCCCCGTTCGGACGCAATCATGGCACGCAGCTCAGCCGTTGAGCCCAAGGCGGTATACTGAAATCGACAGAGCTGGTGTATCATCGCCGAGAGCTCTTCTGAGCCGGCCGTGATCTGACCCGCTCCACCTGCACTCCTCATAATATCGGCCAGCCGCGTGGCGTCTCCGATGTTGTCGCAGCGGTAGGCGGCTTTTGCTTCATCGTCCCTTTCGCTCACGCCGACGCCCCCGCCATCATCCCCCAACCCCGTCTCCCCAGCTGCGAGTTCATCATTCGCAGAGGACGCAGCCCATTATCTAGCATCGCGCTTTGCGTCTTCCGCAGACCGCCGGAGCAGCTGGACATTGTCCAGCACGAACAAGAGCCTCCGGCTTAGCTTCCCCTTCTTCCTCATCCATATGTCGTTGATGTCGCCAGATGACTCGGATATGAAGCACTCCCATGGCACGAACAGTGCCAAGTGCTGCACGGCAGCCCTAGAACAATAAAATCAGCCGAGGGCAAGAAACATAATATGGAAGCGGTGCATCGAGGTTTGATGGTGTGTGCCGTACGAACCTCCTGTGGCACGGCCCGTCGCCATCATCCTGGGAAAAGTCCATGCTCAGGAATCCGTCCAGACAGACGACGGCATGCTTGCCTGGCCTGCGCAGACGCTGCACCCACTGATCTGAGAACGGCGCACCGTCTTGGAAAGGTATCTCGCCCCATGCAACGGTGGTGGTGGCGGCGGCTGCGGAGTTCCTCCCATTCCCCCTGCGCTTCAGCATGACGAGCGACATATAGTCATAAAGGCACAGGCCGTGAAGCACCGCCCCACGGTGAGGGTATACCTCGAAGTAGGAGACTCTCTGGCCTGTCTGCTCCACGAGCACGGCGTCATTCATTGGCTCGCCGTCCGCAACCTCTTCGCCGCTCGCATGGCGAAGATAAGACCATCGTCGGAAAATGCGCCAATAGAGCACAGACACATTCGCGAACGTCCACGCAACATTGCCGGAGAACTCTGTTTGATATCCCAGCAGATGCGCCACGACCTCGACCTGCGACAGTGGCCGCTCCGTAAAGACACGGTTGGCCACCTTCATCAGGAACTGTCTTGCTTTGTTCTGTCTGCCCTCGCCTCCGTCAGCCGCATCCCCTTGGTCCGCCCCATGATCCTGCCTCTGCTGACCGTCCAACGTATCCAATGCCTCTGATGCGGCGGCCATGCGCTTCCACACTGGATCCTCGACCTTGGTCGCATAATTCGTCAGATAATATACCAGCGCCATGGTCTTACACTGCGTCGCGATGAACGAGATGTCGTGGTTGTGTCGGAGCCCGACGGCAATTGCCTTGTTCCACCTGTTTACCATGCTGTGTGACCGTCGGATCTGCAACACGCCGTCCGGGTTGAACGCCGTCTTCTCGACCAGCTTCCACGGAGCCTTGAAGCGGCAGAGGTCCTGCTTGCCTCCTCGCCTTCCTAACGAGTACTTTACGCATGTCGGGCTGTGAGTGTGAATCTGCGTCGCGCCGGCGCAGAAGTTGGCTTCTTCATCAAAGGACGCAGCAAACTGCGGACTGTTTTGAAGAAGTGGCGAGATGTCCGACGTTATCGATCTCTCAGCGCGAACCGCGCAGAACGCCTCCTGGTCCAGATCCTGTATTGTTCATACCGCGATATAGTCAGCCTAGGAACGAAATCGTCTCCGTTTCGTGATCTTGGCCGTTACTGTGATGATGGCGAAGACGTACCTCAGAGAAGATGCTATCGACGTACTCGATGATACTGCTGCGATAGGACGCTCCCTCCTCACCACATACGTCCGTCAACACTGAATTTAGTCTCATATTTCCTTGAAGCCACAATAACCCGTGGACATGGAGTGCACCCCGTTCATTAGTCTCCACGGCCCCAAAATACTGGCTGATACGTCCAAAGACTGACTCCTCGCCCACCTTGACATAGTGCTCGAAGAATAATGAGATCTCCCTGTGGAAGAAGATGGCCGAGCTTACCGGATCGGAGATCGCCAGTCGCGCACGCTTGTAGGCCATATCTAGACTCCTTAGGAATGATTCAGCTTCTTCGGGATCACGGCTGCGGTACGCTGCCAGCCTCAGCTTGACCGGATTGGTAATGTCGTTTGGATTGAGCGTAAACCAGATGGCGGGGATGCCGTACCGGATGATAAGCGACTTGATCTTGCGTCGCAGGCTCAGACGATGCTCCCTCGACATCGGTTGTCTAAATCCGTACAGAGAAAGGCTTTTGAGCAGCTCCTTGATGCCCTCGTCGGCGGTCTGGCCGGAGAGCTCAAGCTCTTGCTGAGCCAGCCCCAGCCTCTCTCTGCTCAGGGAGTGCACGATGCGCTCTACAGAAGGAAAGTCCTTCCTCAACACACTTAACATGCTCACTCGGCGGTTCCTTGACCTGACGCCCAAGTTGAAGATGAGAAAAGCGAAGATGTGATGGGTCGCGAAGCGCCCGCCGTGCCGCCTCAGTACCGCCTCAGCCCATGTCGCGAGACTCATGTTCCGCGACGCCACGAGGCTCCTCGCCGACGCCCCTGCGCCTTCGTCAATGCCCGTATCCTCTTCGCCGCCAGCGATGGCGATGCTTTCTTCCACTAGCCGAGGGCCGCCGGTGCCAAATGGAAACAGGGTTGGAAACGTCTTGGCGAAGAACAAGGGATCCTTGGAGTCGGCAAAGTCATCGCCCCGAGACACTGAAATGTATGGCTCCAGGCTGAGCCCTTGCCGTACAGATGCCGATCCCGCCCATCCTCCCGCTCTGCCACGTCCCCCAGCAGCCCGACCTGCCTCATTTTCGGCATCCTCGCCCACGGCTTCCCAGGCGAACTGTAGCCTGTCCGCGTCCGTAACATCCGGCTGGGCGTCGAGTGCAAACATGCCGGATGAACTGACTTCGTGGACGACAGCCTCAGGATTCTTAAGGCCAGCGCCCGGACGGCCTTCTCCCATTCCCTCGGGGCCTCCGTTGTTAAACAGTGCTTCATCGTCTCGGCTCGCTTCTTCGGGGCGGTCAGCCCCTCCTTGTTGTTCATGCCTGAGCATGGCCATGATGTCGTCAATGTCCACAGCGTCGTCATCATCTATCCCGCGCTCCGCAGACGGCACTATCTGGGCTGTGCGTACCTTTTCCCAGGCAGATGGTTCGTTACGCTCGATGTGCTCAAGGATCTGTGGCGGCACGTCGTGAGGTGGAGCTCCCCAGCTGTCCAACTCGGCCACATCGATTTCAATGTCCCCATAGTGAGGGTTGTTTATCCGCAGCCAGGCCAGCGCCCTCTCGACCACACGACGCCGTACGGACAAAAGCCTCGACAGATCGCTCGGATACGGTTTCTGCGCACCGTGCCACGAAACGTGTATCTCGTCCATGACCTGGACGAGGGGGTGAGGCAGGACCCTAGTGACGAGCTCCTGAACGTTGTTGGGAAATACCGTGATGTGTCCCTTGACGTGCTTTGGATATGCTGCGCCCTGTCGTTGCCCATCCACAATGTTGTACTTCGTGATGAATCCGTAGCATGAATTCAGGCTGATGAGCTTCTCTTCAACCGGGGTGAGTCCTTTTAGTTCCTCTGGGAACATATGCTCACATCCCAGGCCAACGTGCAGCCGGGCAGCAGCCGACAGACAATCGCTCATCAGGCAGCTCACGCATTCCGGGCAGGCCAGAATACGACCTCCGATGGGGAAGCATTTGCGGCAGGTAAGAGGTGAGCCGTCGCGCTTTTCCACAGAACTAGACTCCCACTGGTCCCAGCTTACATCTTCCAGCTCGCTTTTCCCGCACTTCCGGTAGCACACCGCGCATGTCCATATAGGCAAAGTTTCGGTGTCGTGAAAAGCACTATAGAATGCCTGCACGGTCGACAGCTTCCTCTCCTACGGGACGGGCGTACACCATTCTTTGTCCAGGGACAGCCGCTCTTTCTCGGCGAATTCTTCATCCAGGCAGCGCAAAACGCTAGCAACGTCCTCTTCCCACTCTTGCTCTGTTCTTTCCTTACGGGCGCCTGAGCGAGCCCGTTTTGCTGGCGGTCCCTCTCTGCCGGCTGTATTCGTCTTCCTCTTTCGCCGGGGCGCACGCAAGGTCGATGAAATATCTGGTCCTAGGCCTGGCTCTGTCACTGCCACCGCCACTGCCGGAGCCTCCTGTGCAGCCGGGATGATTTGCCTCAATGTTTGCTGTTCTTGTGCCTCTCGAGCCCGCGTAGGCGGTCGTACGCGTTTGCCTCGTTTGGACCCGAACGGTGCTGGGGGAACATCAGTCGCTCGGTGCTGCGGATGCTCCCTTCCCAGGTTGGAGTCCTCGCGGCCAGATCCTGAGCGCAGCGGTTGCTCCACGGATGCTTGCTCTTGCCCGCGCGTGGCCTCCCTAGGTCGTATGGCCCGCGGGGCGACGGCACCGGGGATGGCGGTCTGGGTACGAGTGACTGGCCTCCCACGGCGCCGCTTCTGGTGCTTTTCCTCTTCCCTGACTTCGCGCGTCTCAGAGGAGGCTTCACTCTCCAGGCTTTGTTGGGTTGGCCGCGGGCTTGGGTAAGCTTGCTCGCCTGTCTCGGGGAACCCTGTAGACTCCCTCGGCTGGAGGTCCCGCAGCGGAGCGCGCCCTTCGTTAGCTCTAACCGCCGAACGACCTCGCCTGTTCCTGGTGTGGCGGACCAGACCGGGGATTGCCGGCCGTGTGTGTCTGCGTGAAGGCTCCTCTTGGTCATTGATCAGTCCTGCTATTCCTCCTTCACCGTTGTTGCCTATGCCTTGCGGCTCCCTTGGTAGGACTGGTCGATGAGGAGGAGCCTGATAAGCCGCGGCCGGGCGAGGCCAAGGCAAGACCCCATGTGCAGGTCCCCGTCGTCTCTCATCCTTCTCAACTATATCGTTTGGTTGAAGGCGATTCTCCTGATCTACGTTGTGGGTCGAGTCGTCGACGTCGGATCCATGGGTCCATGTAGGTGAGAAGGACCTGCCTCCTGTGTCCGTGTTGTGTTCCGTCATACCTTGCTCTTCTCCTCTTATTCCACTCCTTGCGGCGCGTTCGGGAAGTGTCTGATGTCTTTACGATTGCCGGGTCCCGAAAGCGCCTTGCTAATATTCCAGCGTCTTGCGGGAAAGCCGTGTATGATTTGCTATAAACTCCTCCGCTAGCCTTTAACTCTCGACTTCTAACCCAGGTCCCAGGACGCTGTCGCACACCTATATGGAGACCTGTGTGTTCACCCTTCGGACCCCGCTCCCTCCCTCATGCTCGTTCCTTCTCAGTCTGGAATCTTGACCCCGTACCGTTCATGCGTGAACTCATCCCCGTATTCGCTATCGTCAAGCTTTTCTGGACAGCTCCTGAGACACTTCGCGCTGCCGTCGACCCTGCACCACGCGTCTGAGCCGTGATTCCACGCCCAATAGCGACTATCCGTCGGAGACAAAAGCTCACCGCCTGGCTCGCCTATGTAATGCCACATCCAAACAGACTAAAAGGTCATACATTTGATCAAACCAGAAGGAAGGTCTTCCAGCTGTTCAGATAGGCTGCTCAGACCGGCAATCCGGAAGTCCGGACTTCCAGTCAGAGGTTGGTGTCATATACGTCCCCCAAAAAGCAAGTTCTTCAACACAACCGCCCTGGAGGCCCAATTCATCTCACATATAAGAAACCGACCCTTCTTCACTCACTAGATTGAAAAACCAAGAGTTTTTATTCCAATGATCCAGATCCCTCAGAAATTGTAACAGGTGAACTTTCTTTTGTCCTCGCCGTGTAGATTTCGGTTTCCCTCTAGCTCTCCTGCTAGATGAATTTTCCACTCATTTTACCCCCTCTCTTCGACGACTGACCGCAACTTAACTTTGCTTCAACTCCTGCCCGCTGTGCCGTCATCGTCAGTCGTCTTTGTCCTCTCTTGTCTTCTTTTCCCCTGAAATTTGACCTTCACTGACTGTCTTCTTTTCTTTGCACTTATCGACATTCCAACCCACGTCTCTCGATACCTGGAAAGGTAGACTCGTGAACAACCAGCCAGTATCTGTGAGAATGTCTGTGTCCATTACCTCGACCGATGGACCGCCGCATGCTCGCAAGCCGCTGGCAAGTCAGAGGAGCGCCGGCGGCGATATGTCCATCACGTTCTTCGTTCAACCCGGCTGTCCTTCGAGATTTGCCTCGTCAGACCAGCATCGCGTCAAGGGCCTGAATGCAGAGACCATCGCGAGGGTCATCCTCCCGGCCCCTCCATGGCTCACGGCTCCGGATTACTCACCGTTGCGTACCGATCCTGCCGATCCGTCTCCCTCCATCTTCTTCAGCCTCAACTTGTCCATATACAATCAACAGATTGTTCCTGAAGACTGGTTCGACCAGTGGTTTTTCATGGCAGGTCGTGTCCACCCATTTGCGCTGACCTGGGAGGTCGAGCGTCAAGATGGTCTGGAGGAGTCTGTGGATAGCGGTCTCCTTGCATACACCATCCCAGCTCTTATCGTGCGCGACCAAGGCTATCAACCGTATGTTGTATTCGTCTCGTCCGCTTTCCGTCGCTCTTCCGATTTTCTCTGACCTCTCTGCCCGTAGGATATTGCCTCGGAGTCTATCTGCGGCCGATCAGTTTCCTCTTTCATCCCCAATTGTCAGTTTTACCGGCCCTGTCGTCGGTCCGGGCCACGCCCTCCTCCGAAAGGAATCTGTGCCCACGCTGGACAATGTCCAGCTCAAGTGTTGCGGCTTCGTTCAGCTGACCACATTCCTTGCCCCCGGTAATCCTGATAAGACCCCGTTTAGAGGCTTCCATCCCTTCCAAGTCTTTGTCATCTTCCCGATCCGCGCGAATCCGTGGGCCTCGCTTTGCAAGAAGATGGCCGAGAGGCGAGACACTCAGTTCCAGAGCAATGTTTTGCTGACCTGTACCGGCAAGGTGGCCGGCCTGCTTGGCCATCATCTCATGGTGCAGCCGCCGACCCTCGAGCAGGACTACGTCTTCATCGTCGTTCCGGACTCCTGGATCTTTCTCGACAAGGGAGTTTCCGGGCCTGGCTCACCAACGCCGCCGCCGGGTGCTGCGACATCAGCGGTCCGTTCATCATCTTCTAACCATACGCCGTTCGAGGAGATCAAGGCCAAATTCACAGCGCGCAGACCTGCTGCCCCGCCGACTCCTCTTCCCGCTTCAACGCCGACTCCAGCTTCGACCCCGGGCGAATCGATGTCATCTGTCATCTCAACACCTTCTACAGAGTACCACTACCTCTCCACCTCGCCGACGCCGAAGCGACCAGCTTCACGCGTCGATTACACACCGCCGGCAAAGAGACCGCGCCAGCCGCAGACGTCCCCGATCACTATCCCTTCCTCGGGAACACATCTTTCGGCCGGCAGCTCGAGCTCACAGGAAACTGTTGACGAGCCCGAACCAAGCTGTGCCGGGAATCAGACCCCCACTGCGTCCTTCATGAGGCCCCTGATGCCAGCAACTCATCTACCTGCACCTACACCCGTCCTTGACACGATCACGGCTGCTGTGTCGGAATCCTCCAACCGCCCGAGCCGGAACCGCCATCCTCCGAAGAACAAATATTTGGAAGAAGTATCCAAAGTTTGATAGAAAGGCTATTTGGGAAATCTATTGTCATCACAAAGAGTGCAAATGAGTAGGAAATCGTCTCCCTTTTGTATATTCCACATTCAAGTCGTACAATTAAGCTCTGGTGCCTACGTCGATAATAATGCGTAGCCCAACCCACTCGCTCTTAACCTTAAATCCCCGCTTTTACCCGTCCTTGGCGACCGCACACGTCTTCTTGTGGGGGGCCAGTTATAGTGGTTAAGGCCCTATAAAAATTCTCCCTTTGAAAAAGAGTCTCCCCTTTGATCTGACTGCCCACCTGGTTTGAACCAACGGGAGCCCAGTGCACTGCCATTTTAGCCTCTCCTATGATCCTCCCCTCTCCGCTGGGGAAGGCGTCATTGCACCTTAGCGAGCGGGATTAACCAGGCAGATTCTACAACATCAAGCTTCGTTCCTCAAGGCTCCTTTGCGCAAACCGCGACCGGTTTGCCTCTCCTGTTAAGAGTCAAAAACAGGAACGGGCCCCGTTCTGAGATAGAGTTATCCCTGTCAATTCTAGCCTATGTGATTGGTCTAAAACCCGGAACGGGCCCCGTTCCTGTCGTGAATACTTGAGTAGCGCCTTTTCATTTTATATGGGTTTTTCTATGAACTCTACTACAATTCATTGCACCCATTGCGGGTAGGCGGGTATGTTTACCAGGTAGAGCCGAGTCGACCCTTCTAGAATGCCTGCCCACTCCATCTGGTAGCTTCCTCTCCATTCGTAGATCTGCCCTCGTTC
>Ga0164307_10001369_pt1 | contig 10977 bp, 7 predicted proteins | sample Whisoiple_243_MG_FD_110214 | JGI IMG/M metagenome (GOLD analysis project Ga0164307, IMG submission 110214) | Soil microbial communities amended with fresh organic matter from upstate New York, USA - Whitman soil sample_243_MG | ecosystem: Environmental > Terrestrial > Soil > Unclassified >...
GCCCATATCGGCATAGAGCGCTTCCGCGCCCGTCACGGCAAGGAAGACCGAGCCGAGGACGGTGAAGCCAATAAGTCCGTGCGTGAACAGGAACTGCAGTCCGTATCGGGGATCGAAAGCGTAGAGAACCTGCGGCGCGTCCGGAATGTGCATGATACCGAGAACGGCCATCACGATGAAAAAGGTGACCATGATTGGACCGAAGAAGGCGGCAACGCGCGCTGTGCCGTGACTTTGTGCCCAAAACAGCGTGATCAGGATCAGAACCGTGATCGGCAAAACGTAATCTTCGAACCTGTGCGTAACGAGCTTCAAACCTTCGACGGCGGACAAAACCGAGATCGCCGGTGTTATCATCGCGTCGCCGGAAAACAGCGCGGCGCCGGCAATGCCAAGAAACAAGACAGGTGCGGCGCGCCGGCCGAGGGCGTTTTGCGCGAGTGCCATCAGTGAAAGCGTGCCGCCTTCGCCGCGATTGTCGGCGCGCATCATGAAGATCACGTATTTCGTGGTGACGATAATGAACAAAGCCCAGATGAGCAGCGATACCGTGCCGAGAACCGTCGTGTCGGTGACGCCGGTGCTTTGCACATGAACGAGCGATTCGCGCAGCGCATAAAGCGGGCTCGTGCCGATGTCGCCGTAGACGACGCCCATGGAGCCGACCGCCAGCGCGGTGAGGCTGGATTTTCTGCCAGGAGAATGGGCGGCTTCGGCGGGGGCGATTCCGGCTGGCCCGGCGGGCGACTCGTGCACGATGTGTTGTGCCATTGACGGGCCTGGATGCGCGGACAGCGCCCGCGGAAGCGCGGCTATACGCCTTTTCTCCCGGGCGGAGAAGCGGCGGCAGCCTCGCCTCTAACATCCTTCTAGCCAACCGAGTTGCGCGCCGGGAACGCGCCTGCGATTGAGCCTTAATGCTGGGCTTCGACCCTCCGCTTCCGATCGATGCCGTTCTCGATGACATTGCCGGCGCACTCTCGGCGGGCTCGCGCCTCGTCGTCGTCGCTCCACCCGGCGCCGGCAAGACCACGCGTATCCCGCTCGTCCTGCTTAGACACGGATGGGCGGCGGGAAAACGCATCATCCTGCTCGAGTTGCGGCGCCTTGCCGCACGCGCGGCGGCAGAGCGCATGGCGTCTACGCTCGGCGAACGCGTCGGCGAGACGGTCGGTCTTCGCATGCGGCTCGAGACCAAAGTCTCGGCGAAAACGCGGATCGAGGTCGTCACCGAAGGCGTGTTCGCGCGTCTGATCCTCAACGATCCCTCGCTTGCGGATGTTGCGGCGGTTCTGTTCGACGAATTTCACGAGCGTTCGCTCGACGCCGATTTGGGCCTTGCGCTGGCGCTCGATGCGCAAAGCGGCTTGCGCGACGATCTCCGGCTTCTCGTCATGTCGGCGACGCTCGACGGCGCGCGCGTTGCGTCGCTCATGAAGGACGCCCCAGTAATCGAGAGCGCCGGGCGCGCCTATCCCGTCGAGACGCGCTATCTCGGGCGCGATTCCAACGAGCGCATCGAAGATGCCGTCACGCGTGCGGTCCTGCGCGCGCTAAGCAGCGATGCGGGATCGCTGCTCGTCTTCCTGCCGGGGCAGGGAGAAATCACGCGCACCGCCGAGCGGCTCGCCGCGCAGGTAAACGCTCCGGCAGTGGACGTCGTGCCGCTTTATGGCGCGCTCGAACGCCAGGACCAGGATCGCGCCATCGCACCGGCACTGCCGGGCCGGCGCAAGATCGTGCTCGCCACATCGATCGCCGAGACCTCGCTGACGATCGAAGGCGTGCGCGTCGTGATCGATAGCGGGTTGTCCCGCGTGCCGCGCTATGAGCCGGGGATCGGATTGACCCGCCTGGAAACGGTGCGTGTCTCGCGCGCCGCCGCCGATCAGCGCCGCGGCCGGGCAGGGCGCACGGAGCCGGGCGTCTGCTACCGCCTCTGGCAAGAGGCGGCCAATGGTGCGCTTGAACCTTTCGCCCGGCCGGAAATCCTTGACGTGGATTTGTCGGGACTCGTCCTGGACCTCGCGCATTGGGGCGTGCGTAACCCGCTTGCCCTCGCCTGGCTCGATCCGCCGCCGATGCCGGCCTGGAACGAGGCCTGCGCTCTCCTCCGTCGGCTTGGGGCACTCGATGAACAGGGCGCCTTCACCGAAGCCGGAAGGCGCGTCCGCGATCTGCCGCTGCCGCCGCGTCTGGCGCGAATGGTGATCGAGGCGGCGACGCATGGACAGGCGGAGGAGGCGGCGCGGATCGCCGCGCTCCTGTCCGAACGCGGGCTCGCGGGCAGTTCCACCGACTTGGCCGACCGGCTGGAGCGGCTCGCGCGTGATCGCTCGCCCCGGGCCGCGGCGGTGCGGCGGCTCGCTGCCGGTTGGGCGCGTGCCGCCGCTTCAGCGGCGCCTGAGTGGAGCAGCGAGCGGCTGTCCGTCGGCGGACTGGTGGCTTACGCTTATCCCGAGCGCGTTGCCAAAGCGCGTGGCGAGCGCGGGCAATTCCTGATGGCGAACGGGCGCGCTGCGGCGCTGGAGCCGCATGATGCACTTGCAAGCGCGCCTTATCTGGCGATTGCGGAGGTCGCCGGTCGCGCGGATCGTGCACGCATTTTCGCGGCGGCGGGTTTGCCTGAAGCCGAACTGCTGGCCATCGAAGCGGGCGAGATCGCCACTAAAACTGAAACGAGCTTCGACCGGGAGCGCCTCGCGCTGCGCGCACGGCGGGTGTCGCGGCTCGGTGCGATCGCGCTGTCGGAACAAAATCTGCCGGTGGAGACCGGACCGGAAAGCGCGCGCATTCTCGCACAAGGTATTGCGACAACAGGCATCGATCGCCTCCCGTGGACATCAGCGCAAAAGCAGTTGCGCGACCGGGTCGCATTTCTTCGCGCGGCGGAAGGCGAGGAATGGCCCGATCTTTCCGACGCGGCCCTCGCGGCAAATGCGAACGAGACGCTCGCGCCATTTCTCGGACAGCGCACCAGTGTTGCTGACATCGCCGCTGAAGATCTCGACCAGGTTCTCGGCGCTGTTCTGCCGTGGAACCTGAAGCGTCGACTCGAGCAAGAAGCACCGACGCATTTCACCACGCCGGCCGGATCGTCGCTGCCGATCGACTACGAAGCGGAAGGCGGGCCGACAATCTCGGTGCGCGTGCAGGAGCTTTATGGTTTGTCGATGCACCCGGCGATCGCCGCCGGCCGCGTACCGCTCGTCCTCGCGCTGCTCTCGCCGGCGCACCGGCCGATCCAGATCACCCGCGATCTGCCGGGTTTTTGGAGGGGCTCCTGGGCCGCAATTCGCGCGGAGATGAGAGGCCGCTATCCGAAACACGTGTGGCCCGAAAATCCGGCGGCAGCCGCACCGACGACGCGCGCAAAACCACGCGGAACGTGAGGCGAACTGCAATCGTAAACAGAACCTATGATATGCGTGCTTCATTGCGCGACATCGGTTTAATCGACGGGTGAGATACATTCGATATTAGATGCAATCGTTCTCGCCGGCGATCCATGTCCTTCGCGCTGAAATTCGCTGTTTTTCTCTGCGCTGTGGCGTTCGCGGCGGCGGCGTTTTTGCCGCGGGTGGCGGCGCGTTTGAGTGCGAACCATCCAGCGCCGGCCACCCATGCGAGCGTGCCGACGACGGCGGCGCCGACGCAAATTGCCGCTGCGGCGCTGGCGCGGGAGGCCGCTTCCGTTCCGGCCCCATGCCTGCCCCACGCCCTGTCGCTGTGGCCTCCCGCGAGGACGGCTTCGGCTTCCGCCGCGTCGATCTACCGGTCGGACCAGGCGGTCATTTCCGCGCCGATGTCGAGATCGGCGGACGCAAGATTCCGATGCTGGTCGATACCGGCGCGAGCTATGTCGCGCTCTCGGCCCAAGACGCCGGCCGCCTCGGCGTCATTACGCGGCCTTCCGACTTCACCATCACGATGTACACCGCTAAGGGCCCTGCCAAAGCGGCGCCGGTGCGGCTGCATGCCGTGCACATCGATACGCTCTCCGTCTACGACGTTGATGCGATCGTGGCGCAGCCGGGCGCGATGAACGGCAGCTTGCTTGGCATGAGCTTCCTGCGGCGGCTGACGCGGTTCGAGGCGCAGCCTGATCGGTTGCGGCTGATCCAGTAGGCGGAAAGATCACGGCTTCCGTTGCCGGATCGGGCAGAGTAGAAGGCGGCGCAATCCCGCTCCCTCCCGTCCAGGTCTCGCATGTTCCCGAAACCCGTTGCCGAGTTGAAGCCCAATACCTACGCGTTCGAATCGTCACCAATGGTGAAGTCCACCGGCTTTCGCGAATACGACGCGCGCTGGCTCTTCGGCAAGGAAATCAACCTCATGGGCATCGAGGCGCTCGGCCTCGGACTTGGCACGCTCCTGCACCAAATGGGGGTTAAGCCGGAGATCGTGACGGGACACGATTTCCGCTCCTATTCCTCCTCCATCAAACACGCGCTTGTGCTCGGGCTTATGGCGGCGGGCGTGAAGGTGCACGACATCGGACTCGCGCTGTCGCCGATGGCCTATTTCGCGCAATTCGATCTCGATGTCGCGGCGGTTGCGATGGTCACCGCCTCGCACAACGACAACGGCTGGACGGGCGTCAAAATGGGCGCGCAGCGGCCGGTCACTTTCGGGCCCGACGAGATGACGGCGCTGAAGGAACTCGTCCTTGCCGGGCAATATGAGTACCGCGACGGCGGCTCGTATCGCTTCGTCGAGAATTTCCCCGATCGTTATCTCGCCGATCTCGCGGCGCGGCCAAAGATCAAACGCAAGCTCAAAGTGGTGGCCGCCTGCGGCAATGGCACTGCCGGCGCGTTCGCGCCGAAGCTGCTCGAGGCGCTCGGCTGCGATGTCGTGCCGCTCGATTGCGACCTCGATTACACCTTTCCGCGCTACAATCCCAATCCCGAAGACATGAAAATGCTGCACGCGATGGCCGACAAGGTCCGCGAGGTCAAAGCCGATGTCGGGCTTGGTTTCGATGGCGACGGTGATCGCTGCGGCGTCGTCGACAATAATGGCGAAGAGATTTTCGCCGACAAGATTGGCGTGATGCTGGCACGCGATCTCTCGAAGTTGCATCCGAACGCGACCTTCGTTGTCGACGTGAAGTCGACGGGGCTCTTCGCGACGGATCCCGAGCTGCAGGCGCACGGCGTCAAAGCGGAGTATTGGAAGACCGGACACTCCTACATCAAGCGACGTGTCGCCGACTTGAAAGCGTTAGCTGGTTTTGAGAAATCCGGTCACTTCTTCTTCAACGCACCGATCGGGCGCGGCTATGACGATGGCCTGCTGACGGCGATCCAGGTGATCGAGATGCTCGACCGCAATCCCGGCAAGTCGATGGCCGACCTCTATGCGGCGCTGCCGCGCACCTGGGGCTCGCCGACCATGTCGCCCCATTGCGACGACGAAAAGAAATATGCTGTGGTGGACAGGGTCACCGCACGTTTCAAGGAAATGGAAAAAGCCGGCGAACCGCTGATCGGCTCCAAGATCCGCGACCTCGTCACCGTCAATGGCGTGCGTGTCACCGTCGAGGACGGAACCTGGGGGCTGGTACGCGCTTCGTCGAACAAGCCGGAGCTGGTTGTCGTCGTCGAAAGCCCGGTGTCGGAGAGCCGCATGCGCGAGATGTTCCATGCGGTGGACAAAATTCTCCGCGAAAATCCAGAAGTCGGCGAATACAATCAAACCCTATGAGCCGGCCAGCCTTGCTTAGGGACACTTCGCTCCGGGGGTCGCCGCATAAGTCAGAGAACTCGAGCCGCGCGGAAGCATATATTGCGTCTGCGCCATTTGAAGGTCTTCGAGACCTTCCAATTCCAGATCTGGAAGCTGAGCCGGGGATATATTGATAAGTGACGTCAGCTACGACTAAGGACGGCGAGGCGGTAAATCCCGTAGGGATCGTACCTGTCGAGACCGGTGCGGCATTTCCCGGTGTAAGCACCTGACAAGGCCGCTTGGTCCCGCCATTGTTGGCGATCGTCCAGTCGGTCTTGGCCTGACAGCATGTGCCGTCGGGCTTGTTGCTCAGCAGGATCTGCGAGACGGTCATCGTGAGTTTCGTCGTCGAATACGGCGCCATGATCGCGTTCGACGCGGCGCGATTGCGATCGTGGCCACCGTGCTCAGCCTGGCAATGCCGCTCTTGCAGACCGATAATTTTAGCAAGCGCTTGAAATCGGTGAGTTCGGAACGCGAGCGCACCCGCCAGCGCGAACGCGAACGGCTCGCCGCACGCCAGAGCGTGAGCCTGCGGCAAGAGCCGAAGGTTTAAATGAAACAGATCGTCGATAGTTTCAGCCTGACGAAGTGGCTAGGCACCGAAAAAGCTAAGCAACAACTGGCGATGGCCGGGTATCGCGGTCCGCAGGCGGAAATCGCCTTTTTGTTCTTTCGGCCGATCGTGTCGATCGGGCTATTTGTTGTGGCGACGTTCTATATGCTCGTCCTGGACGATTCCGATTGGCCGATGCTGCTCAAGCTGGGCATTGCCATCTTTGCCGCTTATCTCGGCATCAAGGCGCCGGAATTGTTCCTAAAGGACGCCACCGGCAAACGCCAGGTTTCCATGCGCCGGGCTTTTCCCGCCGCCATGGATTTGCTGCTTATCTGCGTCGAATCCGGCATGTCGATTGAGCATGCTTTTCGCAAGGTCAGTCAGGAGATCGGCACGCAGTCGCTGCCGCTGGCAGAGGAATTCACGCTGGCGACAGCGGAATTGGCGTATCTGCCGGATCGCCGCCAGGCCTCGAAAATCTCGGCACGCGCACCGGAGTCGAATCCATTCAGCAAATCTCCACGGTGCTCATCCAGGCGGAAAATACGGCACGCCGCTTGGCACCGCATTGCGCGTGGTGGCGCAGGAAAGCCGCGAAACGCGCATGAGCATGGCGAAAAAGATGGCGCACTCGTTGCCGCCGAAGCTGACCGTGCCGATGATCCTGTTCTTTCTGCCGGTTCTGTTCGCCGTCATTATTACGCCGGCGATCATCCAGGTGATGGCGATTCCGTAAATTCGTTGCGCCGGTAGCCTTGCGCATACAAAAGCGCGGTCAAATCGCAATGATTGATACGCGCATGCGCCGCTGCTGCGACCGCGGGCTTTGCGTGATAGGCGACGCCGAGCCCTGCCTCCTGCAGCATGGCGAGATCGTTGGCGCCGTCGCCGATGGCGAGTGTGTCGGCGCGATCGAGGCCGAGGGTTGAGCGGAGCTCGATCAGGGTCGCCACTTTCGCCTCGCGTCCGAGAATGGGCTCGTTGACTGTGCCGGCGAGAAACGCGCCGTCGATCATGAGAACATTGGCGCGGGCCTCGTGAAAGCCGATCGCCTCGGCTATTCGCTCTGCAAACAAGGTAAAGCCGCCGGAGACGAGCACGGTATGGGCGCCATGCGCGCGCATTGTTCCGACAAGCGCGCGGCCGCCGGGCGTCAGGACGATGCGTTCCTCGAGAATGCGATCGACAATTCTGTGCTCGAGGCCGCGCAGCAGCGCGACGCGCTCCCGCAAGGCGGGTTCGAACTCGATCTCGCCGCGCATGGTGCGCTCGGTAATCGCCGCGACCTTCTCCTTGAGACCGACGAAATCGGCCAGCTCGTCGATACATTCCTGGTGGATCATGGTGGAATCCATGTCCGCGAGGAACAGTTTTTTGCGCCGATGCGCGATCGGCTGGACGAAAACATCGACAGGCAGCCCGGCGAGTGCGGCGCGAATTCGGTCCGTGGCTTCGCGCAAATCGAATGAAGCTGCCGGTGCGAATGCGATATCCGCAGCAATTTGAGGCGCCAGCCAATTGGTGCGCTTCGCGTTCGGCACTAATAAAGCGGCGCGCGCCAGCACCGCGTCGGTGAGGACGGGCTGGTCGTCAGGGGTGACGAGCGTCAAGACATGCGTCATAAGCGGGCGGAACTCGCGCGGGAAACACTTGTATTCGGCGATCCTCATCGCAGGCCCGACGGCAAGCGGCAAGTCCGCCCTTGCACTGCATCTCGCCGAGCGGCTCGGCGGCACGATCATCAATGCCGATTCGATGCAGGTCTATCGCGCCCTCCGCATCCTTACCGCGCGCCCGAGCGAAGCGGAGGAAGCGCGTGTGCCGCATCTCTTGTTCGGCACCGTTGACGGCGCGACGAATTTTTCCGTCGGCCGATATCTCGCTGCGGCAACGCGAGCGCTTGCGCAGACCCGCGCGGCAGGCCGCATGCCGATCTTTACCGGCGGCACCGGGCTATATTTGAAGGCGCTGCTGCAGGGATTGTCGGATATTCCGTCCGTTCCCGCTGACGTCCGGGCACAGGTGCGCGAAGAAAATGCGCGACTTACCCCGCACGAATTGCATGCGAAGCTCGCGGCGCGCGATCCGATCACTGCTGCGCGGCTTCGTCTGAGCGATCCGCAGCGCATTTTGCGCGCGCTCGAAGTTTTTGCCGCGACGAGGCGTTCGCTGTCGTCCTTCCAGGGCGCGCGCGCAAAACCGCTGCTCGACGCAGAAGAATGTCTGTGCCTGTTCATCGCGCCGCCGCGTGCCGCGCTTCATGCGGCGATCGACACGCGCTTCGACGCTATGCTCGCTGCCGGTGCGCTCGCCGAGGTCGAGGCGCTCCGCCGGCGCAAGCTCGATCCGGCGCTGCCGGTCATGCGCGCCCATGGCGTGCCGCATCTCATCGCGCATTTAGACGGCCGCATGAGCCTCGAAGAGGCGGCAAACCTCGGCAAGCGCGACACGCGCGCTTACGTCAAGCGCCAGTTCACGTTCGCGCGCCACCAGCTGCCGGAATTTTTGTGGCTCGTCCCGGAAAATTTTACGCCGCCAGCCAGCGCGCGAGCTCGCCCAAGTCCTTGACCGCGACGTCGACCGGCACGCGCGGCGCCGTTTCGCCGGTGCCCGGGCCATGCTCGTCCGGGCGCGCGACATGCGCGGTCATGAGCCCGCATTTCGCCGCGGCTGCCAGATCGGCGGAATGCGCGGCGACCATCATGCAGGCCTTCGGCTTGAGATCGAACGCCTCGCAGGAGGCGAGATAGACGCGCGGCTTCGGCTTATAATCGCCGGCGACTTCGGCGCCGAGGATCGCGTCCCAGCGCCAGTCATTGTGGCGGGCGAGATCGGCCATGAGCGAGATGTTGCCGTTGGAGACCGGCGCGAGCAGCGCGTGCTCTCGGAGCTTCGCGAGTCCGGCGGTGACATCGCCCCAGGCGTCGAGCTTGTGCCAGGCGAGGACGAGCGCGTGACGCGTCGCCTCGTCGGTCCGCTCCAGACCGAAGCGGGGCAGGATGCACTCGAGATTGCGCCGGTGCACGACGTCGAGCCGTGCAAAAGGCTGGCGGCCGGCGCGTATCTCCTCCATGCCCGGCTGATATTCGCCGCGCCAGGCATCGGCGAAGGCAGCCCAATCGAGATTGAAGCCTTTCGGTGCGAGGACGGCGCGCGCTCCGCGCCCTACGCCGGAGCGCCAGTTGACCAGTGTGCCGAACACGTCGAAAAACAGCGCCTTGGGTTTTTCCGGCACGCTCGCCCTCCGGCTGAATGGAGGGCCCGTTGAAGCGCGCCGGCGCGGGCGAAGTCAATGTGGGGCAGGGGGTTCGCCGCCCCGCGCCTTGCCTCGCGCGGGCCGCGTGTGGCACAAGGCGCCTCCGCGTCAAGCCGCGCGTTTTGCGGCCCGTCGCGCCTGCTGCCGTAGCTCAGTGGTAGAGCACTCCCTTGGTAAGGGAGAGGTCGACAGTTCAATCCTGTCCGGCAGCACCAGAAAACCCTTTAGGAGTCAAGGGTTCTGAGGCAGAGCACTCCCGTTTCCCCCATCGCTCAGACGCGAACGCATCATGACATGCGATCCGGCCACATGCCTTGCTCGGCTATCGAGCGCCCGCACCTCTTTGTTCCGGCGCTTGCTGCGTGGCCGCCTGCGCAACTTCCCACGCTTCTGTTGCACATGCGACCAAACCTAAACTAACATCATATCCGGACCACTCAGTGGGGGCCGATCAAAGCCACGCTGAAACGGAGTCGCTGGGCCGCGCGACTGAACCCCCGGCGCGGAACAGAACGGGAGGCCCAGCGGAAAACGAACGCAGACCGGACGAGCTTCCGAGCAACTTGGACAACCTTGTCGGGTTGTATCACATGCGGAAAGGCCGGGCGCGTAGCAAGAGTTCATGACCATCACGCTGAATGATTTGCTCATCACCTCGACGAGGTGACGCCACGCACAGCCCACTGAATTCAAGCAGACTCAGCTATTTGTTATCTTTGCTCTTCACGCGATCACCCGCCGAACACTGTTTCAGGAATGCAGGCGCACTGGCAGAGATTCGTAGCCCCGCACGAAGCAGGAGCGCACCCGCTTCGGCTCGCCCACGACCTCGACATGCTTGAACCTCTTCAAAATCTCTTCCCAGATGATCTGTAGCTGCATCTCTGCGAGTCGCTGTCCGACACACCGGTGGATACCAAAGCCGAATGAGAGGTGACGCCGCACGTTCGGCCGCTCGATCCAAAAATCATTTGGGCGCTCAAGCACGGACTCGTCCCGGTTCCCGGACAAGTACCACATGGCTACCTTGTCGCCGGCCTTGATCATCTTGCCGCCGATTTCGGTGTCTTGCTTTGCGGTGCGGCGCATGAAGGCAAGCGGTGTCTGCCATCGGATGGTCTCTGAAACCATCGATGGAATGAGGCTGTGGTCGGATTTGAGACGGTCATACTGCTCCGGGTTTTGGTTTAGGGCTAAAACGCTGCCGGAGATGGTGTTGCGAGTAGTGTCGTTTCCACCTACGATCAGCAGCACCAAATTGCCGAGAAATTCAAAGTGATCCATGTTCTTGGTCGCATCGTTGTTTGCCAGCATTGAGATCAGATCATTCCGCCCTGCGGCTCCAGCGCGCTCCTTCCAGACTTCGGTGAAATAGGCGAGGCACTCGAGCAGTTCGGCCTTGCGGGCTTCCGCGCTCATAACGAGGCCA
>Ga0164307_10001373_pt1 | contig 10972 bp, 8 predicted proteins | sample Whisoiple_243_MG_FD_110214 | JGI IMG/M metagenome (GOLD analysis project Ga0164307, IMG submission 110214) | Soil microbial communities amended with fresh organic matter from upstate New York, USA - Whitman soil sample_243_MG | ecosystem: Environmental > Terrestrial > Soil > Unclassified >...
CATTCGGCCTCGAGCAACCGTTCCCCCCCCAACACCACCAGCGAAAGGGCGGTGAACACGAACAACAAGAGGCCGGCACAGCCGAAGGTGAAGCGGTATCCCACGCGTTCGAGCAGGGCACCGAAACCGACGCTACCGAGGGCGCTGCCGAGGAACAACGAGAACGCAAACAAGGCGAGTGAGGTCCCGCGGCCACCTGGGAAGGCCTCTGTCGCGCGCGTCTGAATCGTGGAATGGCACAAACTAAACCCGGTGCCAATCAGCGCACAGGCGAGGCCAACCCAAATGAAGCTCGGGGCCCATGCGCTCAGCAGGTAAGCAATGCCCATCAAGCCACCGCCCAGCAGTAGCAGCTCTCGCTCCGTCACGTGCGAAAGCAAGCGCGGAAGCACACGCGCGGCCAACAGTTGAGCCGCGCCGGCGCCGCCGAGGAGTAAGCCGATCGGCAGCGGACCGAGTCGAAAGCGCTGCTCGAGTAGCCCACTCAAGTAGGGAAAACCGCCCAAGAACAAGCAGCCCTCGAACGCCACCAGCAGCAGGATCGGCAAGAGTGGGCTTCGTAGTGCGGCACGGTATCCCGGGCGGCGCGTGCCCGGCTGCCAAGTGACGCGCAACTCGCGCTTCGAACAAACCGCCAAGTGCAGGGTAACCAGGGACGAAAGAGCTCCCAGGATGGGGAAGATCGCTCGCCACGAAAGCAGGGCCGCAATCGCCCCGCCGACACTCACGCTCAGCGCCTGCGCAGCGCCCGAGCTCGCCATGAGCATCGCGAGCGCGGCCTGGCGCTTGGCGTACGGAACCGTGTCGCCGATGTAGGCGATGGTCAGCGGAATTAGCGCGGCGGCCGCGGCGCCCGTGAGCGCCCGCAACAGTAGCAGCGCCCAAAACGCCGCGAACGCGCCGCACAGGGCGGTCCCCAGACTGAACGCCGCCATGGCATAGACCGACACCCGCACTTTGCCGAAGCGATCGGCGAGCGGGCCGTAAGCCAACTGGAATAAGCCGTAGGGCAATAGATACCCGGAGACCACGTAACCCGCGCGCGCGATCGAGGTCTCGAAATCCGTTGCAATGGCGGGCAAGAGCGGCGCGACCACCCGGGCATCCAGGCTGACCATGAATGTGGCAAGCCCGAGCGCTAGGAGCAGCGGTCGCTGCTGTTCGTTGGAGGCGAAAGTCACTCGCTTGAAACGTTGCGCAAGTGGAGCGGGGGCCCGCCGGCGCCAGGGCACGCAGGCAAAGACCCCCGACTCCAGTTAGCCCATGGGATACGGGATTTCGCGCGAGATCTCGTCGACCTTGGCCAGCACCTCGGGTGACAGTTTGACCTCACTGGCGCGCAGGATTTCGTCGAGCTGCTCGACGCGCGTCGCGCCGATGATGGTCGAGGCCACGAAGTCATGGGCCAGGCTCCAAGCCACGGCAAATGTGACCGGCGCCAGCTCGAGCTCACCGGCAAGCTTGGCAATGCGCTCGCTGGTGCCGAGGGTCTTGTCATTGATGAAGCGCTTGGTCATGGTTTGGCCGCGGGTGGGGTCATTGCGATAAGTGCTGAAGCGCGCGGGCTCTGGCCACTTTCCACCGTTGTACTTGCCGCTCAGCACCCCGCCTCCGATGGGGCTGTACGGGATCAGACTCACCTTTTCACGCCGGCAGACGTTGCCGAGCTCGTCTTCGAAGCGGCGATTGAGCAGCGAGAAGTTGTTTTGAATCGTCTGGTACTTCGGTAGGCCTTGGCTCGTTGCCGTATAGAGCGCCTTGGTCAAACCGTACGCGGTCTCGTTGCTGGCGCCGATGTAGCGTACTTTGCCCGAGCGGATCACGCGGTCGAGTGCTTCGAGTGTCACCTCGATGGGCAGCTCGGGATCGGGCCAGTGCGTCTGGTAGAGGTCGATGTAGTCCGTGCCGAGGCGCTTGAGACTACCTTCTACCGCGCGTTCGATGTGATGCGCATCGAGCGCGGTTCGCCCGCCGCGCACGGGGGGGACGAACCAGCCGCCACCGGGGCCGGCGACCTTGGTCGCGACGATCACCGAGTCGCGCTTGCGATCCTTCAGCCACTTACCGACGATGATTTCGCTTTGCCCGGCGTACTCGGGCTTGGGGGGGACTGGATAGACCTCCGCAATGTCCAAAAAGTCGATCCCGGCGTCGAATGACTTGTCGAGGATTTTCAGGCTCGTGGCTTCGTCCGCCTGTGAACCGAAGGTCATCGTACCAAGACAGATTTCCGAAACAGTCAAGCCCGTGGTGCCCAAGCGTCGTCGTTGCATTTGTTGCGTCTCCTAAAGTGGACACGTAGCAGGGCCGAACTCGGGAACCAACGACTTTCTGGCAGGCGAGCCCGCAGGCGGTTGAATCGCCGGCGGGAACGCGAAGATTGTGCGTCTTGCACGAGAGATTAATGTCCTGTACTGGGGAGCGGACTGCGGTTTTTCTTCAGCCCCTGAGGTTCTCCATGCACAGCTCGTTGCTCCGTCCGTTGGCTGCAGGCGTCGTCTTCGCATTAGGCGTCCTCAGCCCGCAGATTCTGCGCGCGGACGCGCCCAAGGCGGGCGAGCCCGCCAAGACGGTCCCCGTCAAGCCGACGACTGCTGCAGCGAAACCGGCGGCTGTGGCGGAGCCAGCGGCGGCAACCCAGCACGTGCTCGCGGCAAACGCGCTGGCCAAGGGCGATCTCACCACGCCGCTGTTCCTGTGCCGTGCCGACTCGGGCAATGTGGTTCGACAGAACTTGGAGAGCGGCTCGAAGAAGTGGCTGGAACCAAGCCAGATCTTCGACAACCTCTACTACGTCGGCAATGAATTCGTCGGTGTGTTGGTGCTACGGACTAGCGCTGGCTTGATCTTGTTCGACTCCAGTAGCAGTGCGGATGAGGCCGAGCACCGCTTGGTCCCTGGGCTAGTAAAGCTTGGTCTCAACCCGAAGGACATCAAGTATGTCGTGGTCACCCACGGCCATTGGGACCACTTTGGCGGCGCGGCTTACCTTCAGCAGACCTACGCCGCCAAAATTGCGCTCGGCGCCGCCGACTGGGACCTGATCGAGAAAGCTCCGCCGCACAGCCTCGAAGCCAGCGAACACCCGATTCCCAAGCGCGAAATCGCGGTCATTGACGGGCAAAAGCTGACTCTTGGCGATACGACGGTGAAGCTCTACGTCACCCCGGGCCACACGCCGGCGACGGTCTCGGCGATCGTGCCGGTGCGCGATCGCGGTACTCCGCGCACGCTATCTCTGTACGGCAGCGTGGCATTTCCGCCGTCGCTCGAGCCCACGGAGCGCGTGGGTGGCCTGCGTAAGTATGATCAGTCCGTGCAGCGCTTCGCGGACATTAGCAAACAGGCCGGAGCCGTCGGCATTTTGAACACCCACGTGTTCGCAGACGGCGGGCTGGCTCGTTTGAACGCGTTGCGCACGCGCAAGCCGAGTGAGCCGAACCCATTTTTGATTGGGGCCGAGGCAACGTCTCGCTACTACGGGATCCTGCACGAGTGCCTGCAGGCGGCGCAGGCGCGGCCGCAGGTCGCGAGCGACTGGAGCAAGCCCCTGGTAACCCCTCCTGCCAACACGCCTGCGGCCGCGCACTCTTCCAAGCAGCATTGACGGTGGAAGCGACGCTCGAGACTTCGGAGCTGCCTGGCGAGGCGGCTCCGCGCGTGGAATTCATCGCGCTCGTTGCGCTCACCACCTCGCTGGTGGCGATGTCGATCGATACCATGCTGCCCGCCCTCGGTAGCATGGCCAGCGAGTTGGGGGCTCGGCACGAAAACGACCGGCAGCTAATTTTGAGCGTGTTTTTCGCGGGGATGTCGCTCGGTCAGTTGCTTTACGGGCCGCTTTCGGACAGCACGGGACGAAAGCCGGCCCTGTACTTCGGGATCGGGCTGTTCATGCTTGGCGGGCTGGTCTGCGCGCTCACCCAGAGTTTCACCTGGCTGCTGATCGGTCGAGGGCTCTCTGGCTTCGGCGCAGCTGGCCCACGCATCGTGTCCGTCGCGCTGGTTCGAGATGCACACGCGGGACGGAGTATGGCCCGCGTGATGTCCTTCGTCTCCACGGTGTTCATCCTGGTACCCGTGCTCGCGCCGTCGGTCGGCCAGGCAGTGCTCGCCGTCGCCAGTTGGCGTGCTATTTTCGTGGGCCTCGTCGTGGTGTCGGCGCTGAATGTGCTGTGGGTCGGGCTGCGTCAGCCGGAGACCTTGCCAGCCAGGCTACGCGTGCGCTTCTCGCTACGCAATATCGCCCAGGGTTGCGCCGAGACGTTTCGGAATCGCATCACCCTCGGGTATACGCTCGGCAGTGGCTTCATCTTTGGGGGGTTCATCGGCTACCTGTCGATGTCGCAGCAAGTGTTTCAGGAGCAGTATGGCCTGGGTCGGCTGTTCCCCGTGGTTTTTGGCTTGCTCGCGAGCGCCATCGGCCTGGCATCGTTCGTGAACGGCAAGCTCGTCATGCGTTTGGGAATGCGGCGGCTGTCGCGCTTTGCGCTGCTTTTCAACTGTGGACTTTGCATTAGCGCGCTGCTCGGCAGTCTGGCATTTGCTGGCCATCCCCCGCTGCCCGCCTTCGTTTGCTACATGCTGGTGTGTTTCTTCTGCAACGGGCTTTTGTTCGGCAACTTCAGCGCGCGGGCCATGGAGCCCATGGGCCACATTGCCGGCGTGGCCGCTGCGGTCAATGGCTCGGTCGCCAGCCTGGTCGGCCTCGTGCTGGGAAGCCTCTTCGGTCGCTCTTACGACGGTACGGTGTTGCCGATCGTTGCTGGCTTCACCACATCCGCGCTGCTGGCGCTGGCCGCGACGGAGATCGCCGAGCGTCGCCGGTCGACGCGCGCACAGCCAGCGCTCGAAGTGTAGCGATGCTTGCACGAAGGAAATACCGGGCGGGACGCCGCGATTGGAGGTCATTGCCGGTGACTCTTTTTTGGATTTGGCCATCACGTGAATCGTCTCTTACCGACCCGCTTTCGCCTCGTCGCACTGCCAATCTCGTTGCTCTTCACGGGCTTTGCACACTCGAGCAACGCTCAATCGAACACGACCGAAGCCAGTCTTGCCTCGGAGCCCCCCGCACGACCGGATGACGCTGCGGAGCTGGGCGCGGTGGTCGTGACCGGTCGCGCCGAGAACTTGGCCGGGCTGGCCGACTCAGCGAGTCAAGGCACGGTGAGCAACGCTGAGCTCGCGCGCCGCCCGATCTTGCGTCCCGGCGAGGTGCTCGAGACCGTCCCCGGGGTGATCGTGACGCAGCACGCGGGCGGCGGCAAAGCCAACCAGTACTTTCTGCGCGGCTTCAACCTGGATCACGGGACCGATTTCGCGACCAGCGTCGATGGCGTCCCGATCAATCTAGGCAGTCACGCGCATGGCCAAGGCTACACCGACATCAATTGGCTCATCCCCGAGTTGATCCAGGGCGTCGACTATCGAAAGGGTCCATACTTCGCCGACGTGGGTGACTTTGGCGCGGTGGCTACGGCGAACATCCGTTATCTCGATCGCTTGGATCGAGCGCTGCTCAAGCTCGAAGGTGGCACCGACCACTATGCGCGCGTGCTCTTCGCAAACTCGGTTGCCCTCGCCGGGGGACATTTCTTCTACGGCCTCGAGGTATTTCATGACGACGGCGCCTGGGGAACCCCGACCAACTTCTGGCGCGGCAATGGCCTGATGAAATACTCGCACGGCGACGCAGCGCTCGGCTGGAGCGTGTCAGCGTTCGCCTATCACGGACGGTGGAATGCCACTGACCCGATTCCGGAGCGCGCCGTTACCGGTGACAACAGCGTTCCGGGCGGTTTTCAGCTCGATCGCTTCGGCACACTCGACCCGCTCAGCGGCGGCGATAGCGCACGTGCCAGCCTGAGCTTCGAATGGCACCGCGCCAACGACCAAAGTGCGACCTCGGCCCTGGTTTACGCGTATCATTATGGGCTCGACTTGTATTCGAACTTCACCGGATACCTGAATCAGGCTCGGGGCGACGAGATCTTGCAGCGCGATCGGCGCATCGTCACCGGGACCAAGCTGAGTCACACGTTCTTCAACGACTGGGCGGGCCACGCCAGCCAAACGCGCGTCGGCCTCGACGTACGTGCGGACTTCGTACATCCGAGCCTGTACAACACCGAGCAGCAAGGCGTTTACGGCACCGTGCGGGAAGACAAGCTCTCGACCACGGGTATTTCTCCTTGGGTCGAACAAAAATTTGCCTGGACCGACTGGCTGCGTTCGGTGCTCGGGTTACGCGGTGATTTGTATGCGTTCGACGTGCGAAATCAGGTTGGCGGCATCAGCCAGTCGACCACTCGTGCCATCGCCAGTCCGAAAGCGAGTCTCGTCTTCGGGCCCTGGTTCGACACGGAGCTGTACCTGTCGGCAGGCTTTGGTTTTCACACGGCCGATGCGCGCGGTATCGCTGTCGAAAGCGATCCAGCTCAGCCGTTTACGCGCCAACGTGGCGCGGAGCTGGGTGTGCGCTTTGGCTGGATAAAAGGCCTGCAGAGCACGTTGTCCTTTTGGTTGCACGACTCCGACAATGAGACGGTGTTCGTCGGCGACTCGGGTTCGACCGAGCCGAGTGGCCGAAAAGGTCGTCGTTACGGGGTGGAATGGACAAACTTCTACGACGTCACTCCCTGGCTTACGCTCGACGGTGACCTCGCGCTCTCGCGGGCACGCTTTCGCGATCACGACCCAGTGGTGGGTGACTACATTCCCGACTCGGTGACGAGCGTCGCGGCCGCGGGGATTTCGATTCATCGCGAGCAAGGCCTATTCGGCAGCTTGCGCATGCGCTACTTCGGTCCACGCCCCTTGATCGAAGACAATTCGGTGCGCTCGAACGCAACGACGCTGCTCAACGCACGCGTCGGCTATCAACTCGGCTCGGTCTGGACGTTCAGTGCGGACGTGCTCAATCTGCTCAACTCGGTGGCGAACGATCAAGAGTACTACTATTCATCGCGGCTCGAGAACGAGCCGGAAAATCCCAGCAACCTCGTCGCAAACGGCGGTGACGGCGGGTACGACGGAAAAATGCTGCACCCGATGGAGCCGATCAATCTCCGCTTGTCGATTGCTGCCCGTTTTTGAGCAGCGACCGCCGAGGCCGCTCACGCGGGCGATGCGGCTGGCGTCGACTCAGGAATTTCGGCCAACAGCGCGCGAAAACGCGACAGCCCCAAGCGGCGCGTGAGCAAGCATTGCCGACCGAGCGCGCGTGCCAGGCGTCGCGTTCCGAGCACGGCGGCGTGGCTGTTGACGTCGGTCACGCAGATCACCAAATCGGAGCGCTCGACCAATGCTTCGAGCGAGTCCGAGCCGCGGCCGGCCATGTCACCGCCGTGGAACTCGAAAGAATGTCCCTTGGTCGCGGCCGCAGCCGCGTAGCGTTGCTCGCCTCGTTCCACTCCTCCGACGATTCCGATGTGCATCGTGACGTCTCCTTCGTGCTGGTTTTTATGGTGTCGTGCGCAAAATCAGGCGTGGCGCGGACGGTGTGGTGCGCCGGGCGTTGGCAAGAACAACACGCGGATCGAGGGCTGGCTGTCGCTCAGCCTGAACGTCAAGAGCTCGGCGAGCTCGAGCACGAGATGCTTGACGGTGGCGTCGTCGTCGAGCCGCGCGGTCAGCAGGACTTCGCTACGACGGGCCGGGGAAATCGCGTCGAGCCAATTCGCGCCGGCACGCTCCGGGCAGGTCCAGGTTCTGTTCGGGGCGGGTGCGAGCTCCGCGACCAATTCGAACGCGGCCGACCCGAGCTCGGACGCGCTGTCCTGGGGCGACGCAGTCCAGGCGACGGTGACACGGGCTGCTGGGACCCGCGCAGTCGCGCGAGCAATACGGCGAGACCGAGGTCTCCGAACGGGTGTCGCGAGTTCTGGTTGGTTCACGGCTGGGTCTCCCTGAGCTTGTCCAGGATGGGTGACTACAGGTCTAGTATAAGAGACATATGACCGCAAGCTCTCGCGTTCAAGCCGCGGATTTGCCGCGCTTTCGCAGCTAGGCCAGCGACACGCCGGCCGCTTGCGTACGTCCTCGATCCGGTATTCGAGCGGGGCCCCGTTCGCGCCATCGTGAAGCATGTTGTCTTCTATAGTAGAACTGGTAAACCGTTAGTGGGTGGCCCTGCAACGAGTGAAACCACGAGCAGCGGCGCGGCTGCTCGCCCTCGACTTGGACGGCACGCTGCTGCGCGGGGACGGCTCGCTTTCGGCTGGCACGCTTGGCGCTTTACGCGCGGCGCAGGCACGCGGGCTGACGTTGCTGTTCGTCACCACGCGTCCACCGCGGCGGGTGCGCTTGGTTTCTGGGGCGGGTGAGCTATGCGGCCTCGCCATCTGCGGCAATGGCAGTCTGCTCTACGATTTGAAGTCCGACACTCTGCTGCACCAAGAACGGCTGTGCTCCGAGCACGCGGCTCTACTGGTCGAAAGTTTGCGAACCGCGATACCCGACGTCGCGTTCGCGGTCGAAGTGGGCCTACGTTATGGCTGCGACGCGAACTATGGCATCTTGGCCGAGCATGCGCGCGATCGCGTGGATCCATTGATGCGCCGGGCTGATGCGCTCGAGCTGTGTCGAGAAGGCGTGAGCAAGTTGATCGTGCAACAGTTCGACTGGCCGCTGCCCGAGCTACTACAGATGACGCGTGTGTTTGCCAGTTCGCGCGCGGCAGTCTTCCTGTCCGGCTCGCAGTGCGTGGAAGTCGTGGCGCCGGGCGTGGGCAAGGCATCCGCCCTGCAGCGCTACTGCGCTGCGCGCGGGATCGCCGCCAGCGAGGTGATTGCCTTCGGTGACATGCCGCATGATCTTCCCATGTTGCGTTGGGCCGGGTGTGGCATCGCCGTGGCCAATGCTCACCCTGAGGTGCTCGCTGCAGCCGACCTGGTGACCCGCTCGAACGACGCCGATGGCGTTGCCCTGGCGCTCGAGCGCCTCGGCTATACGTGAGGCGCCACTCGAAGCGTTTGTGGAACTAGTGCGAGGGCGCGTCGAGTGCCGCTCGACGCGCCGCCTCGAACTCGTCGCCGGGGGCCCAAGTGGGGCCGCGATCCGCGTTTGCAATTTCCAAAGCGGCGAAGAATCCAAAGCGCGCGTCGTCGACCATACCGTCGAAGTTCCACTCGGGCCCGAGCTGGTCGCTCGGTTGGTGATAGCGCTTGGCCTCGAAGGCTACGATCTGCTCCTTGCCCCAGTCCTTGGCGCGGCCGATGAAATCCGTGCCGGTCTTCAGATACAGAGCTGGCACGCCAACTTTTGCAAAGTTGAATTGATCCGAGCGGTAGAACGTACCCCGATCCGGAAACTGGTCCCCCTCGACCGTGCGACCGAGGGAGGCGGCGACGTGCGCGACGATTGCGTCGAGCGAGGATTTGCCTCTGCCGATCTGCGTGATGTCTCGGGCGCGCCCCCAAATATTGCCGCCATCGTAGTTCAAATTGGCGGCAATTTTTCCGGCGGAGAACGGCAAGTGTTCGGTGAAATATTGCGAGCCGAGCAAGCCCGCTTCTTCCGCGCCTGGGAAGAGCACGAGGATCGAGCGGCGGGGCGCGGTGGGCAGCGATTGCAGCGCCTTCACGATCGCCAGTACCTGGGCCACGCCGGCGCCGTTGTCGAGCGCGCCGTTGTAGATCGCGTCGCCCGTGGCATCTGGCTTGCCGATGCCTAAGTGATCGTGGTGCGCGCTCAGCACCACGTACTCGTCGCGCAATCGAGGATCGCTCCCGGCGATCTTGCCAAAGACGTTGGCCGTGTGCACCCGCTCGACCTGATTGTCGAAGTGGAGCGAGGTCTTGATGCCGAGCGGAATGGGCGCGAAGGAGCGGCTGCGGGCCAGTTGTTGGAGCTCTGCCAGCGAGCGGCCGGAGAGCGCCACTAGCCGTCGCGCGGCATCTTCGCTGACCCAGGCTTTCAGGTTCAAGCTCGTTGCTTGGTCGCTCGGTAGCGCGAATTGTTCACCGCCCCACGAGCTCTGCACGACTTGAAACGGGTAGCCCGCGGAAGGCGTGGTGTGGACGATGATCGCCGCAGCGGCCCCGTGCCGCGCCGCGTTCTCGTATTTGTACGTCCAGCGCCCATAGTAAAGCCGGGTTTTGCCGGCGAACAGCCCGGGATCCCAGTCCGGATCGTCATTGAGCACGAGCAGGACCTTGCCCTTCACGGATTGGCCCTTGAAATCGTCCCAGCCGTACTCGGGTGCCTCGATGCCATAGCCGACGAACACGACCTCGGCCTGCTCAATCGCACCTGCGGCGGACTGCACGCCGCTGCCGGCGATGTACTCATCCCACAGGGCGAGGGACGCGCTGCGGGTGCCGCGTTCGAAGCGCCAAGCGCTCGGCAAGTGAGCCCTGAGTCCGACCAGCTCCAACGGTTGCTCCCAGCCTTCCGTGCCGCGCCCAGGCGCAACCTGGAGCGAAGCGAGCTGCCTGCTGAGGTAAGCACGCGCGGCGAGATCGCCGCGCGTCCCCGGACCGCGACCTTCGAGCTCGTCCGCGGAGAACCGAGCGACTTGGCTGCGCAAGAGCTCGCCAGTAATGGTGGCGCTGGCGGACTGGACGTTCGGCTCGAATCCGGCGCTCACAGCGGGCCCTGGATTCGCGTTGCCCGCATGGCCGGGGACAGCTCGAGTTGCGGGTTGGCACGCGAAAGCGCTGGCTACGACGAAAGCGCAAAGCGCAGTTACTCGATGAAGCATGTCGAATGCTGAATTCATGTGCTAGGCGCCCGGCGGAGTCCAGCGCAGCACGACGAGCCCGACCAGGTGTACCGCCCGGTGTCGTTCTTTCCGTCCGAGCCGCCGAGGTACGCGCCGCTTCGCTAGGCGCTGGCCCTGCGCGGTACGGTATTTTCTACGCTCTCTTGCTTGCCTTCGCGGCTCTGCACTTCTTCGCGTACGCGCGGGATCAGCTCTCGCCCGAAGTCCACGGTGTCGTTGTATGGGTCGAAGCCGCGGATCAGGAAG
>Ga0164307_10001374_pt1 | contig 10965 bp, 8 predicted proteins | sample Whisoiple_243_MG_FD_110214 | JGI IMG/M metagenome (GOLD analysis project Ga0164307, IMG submission 110214) | Soil microbial communities amended with fresh organic matter from upstate New York, USA - Whitman soil sample_243_MG | ecosystem: Environmental > Terrestrial > Soil > Unclassified >...
CGACCTGTTCGGCGAGCAGGCCGTCCTCTGCGGTGGCGCGAGCCAGCTCGTCATGTACGGCTTCGAGACCCTCGTCGAGGCCGGGTACCAGCCCGAGGTCGCCTACTTCGAGTGCCTCCACGAGCTGAAGCTCATCGTCGACCTCATGATCGAGGGCGGCATCGCCAAGCAGCGCTGGTCGGTCTCCGACACCGCTGAGTACGGCGACTACGTGTCGGGTCCGCGCGTCATCGACCCGAGCGTCAAGGAGAACATGAAGGCGGTGCTCGGCGACATCCAGAACGGCACCTTCGCCAAGCGCTTCATCGACGACCAGGACGCCGGCGCGCCGGAGTTCAAGGCGCTGCGAGAGAAGGGTGCCCAGCACCCGATCGAGGGCACGGGTCGCGAGCTGCGCAAGCTCATGGCGTGGGTCAAGCAGACCGACTCCGACTACGTCGAGGGCAGCGCCGCCCGCTGACCCGCCCGCACGGCTCGACGGCCGGCGTCCCGAATGCGCGGACGCCGGCCGTTCGCGCGCCTCGACGGGTCAGCGACCGGTGAGCCGCTTCGGCTGGAGGGCGAGCCAGGCGGCGAATGCCTGGCCGCCGGTGTCCGCGTCACCGGGGAAGGGGACGTTACGTCGCTCGGCGAACGCCTTGAGGAGCCCGCCGACGGGCGGCAGGCGCACGACCTTCGGGGCGGAGGCGCCCCGGTGCGCACGCAGCAGGGTCGCGACCTCGCCGACCGTGAGCACATCGGGACCTGCGACGTCCGTCGCCCTGGCGTATGCCGTGGGGCGCGCTCCCAGCGCAAGGTCGGCCAGGCGCGTGGCCACGAAGTCCGTGTCGACGGGCTGGAGGGCCATGTCGCCGATGGTGACGGCGATCGGCCCTGCACTCAACTTGCGGGCGAAGAACGCTGCGAGGGAATGGAACTGGGTGGCGCGCAAGACCGAGGCGGCACCACCCGCATCCTCGATGCCCTGCTCGGCGCGCAGCTTGCGGCGGTAGTAGGCCAAGGGATGCTCGTCGATGCCGACGATCGAGATGTGCACGAGGTGTACGCCGTGCTCGGCAGCCGCATCGGCCAGCCGGCGCGTCCCGTAGACCGTGACGGTGTCGCCGCGTGACGTGTCGTCGGCGCAGTGGACGACGGCATCGGCGCCCGCCAGGACGGCCTCGAGACCCTCACCGGTCGTCAGGTCCACGCCGGTCCTCCGGCTCGCCGGCACCGCCTGGTGTCCGCGGGCCACGACCTCGCGGACGACCCGCGAGCCGAGGTCCCCGGCGCCACCTGTCACAACAATGCGCATGACCACACCCTGACGTGCCCGCCCGTGCCGGCGCAATGCCTCGCGCGGGGTTCGTGGTGACGAAGCGTCCGGCATACGGGATCGGTGTTCCAGGAACTGATACCCCGACCACCCCTCGGACCCGTGTTCACATTGTGGTTACATCCCGTGATTCTGCGCGAACGACGGCCTAGACTCGCCGACGGCACATCGCGGTGCCGCCGACGGCCCGCGCCCCTGTCGTGCGTAGGGCCCCGCCCGTTCGGAAGGGTTCCTCTGTGACCAAACCCGTTGTCCTCATCGCCGAAGAGCTGTCGCCCGCCACGATCGAGGCACTGGGACCGGACTTCGAGGTGCGTTCGGTCGACGGGGCCGACCGCGAGGCACTCCTCCCGGCGCTCGCCGACGTCGACGCGATCCTCATCCGCTCGGCCACGAGGATGGACGCCGAGGCCATCGCTGCCGCGAAGCAGCTCAAGGTCATCGCCCGCGCCGGTGTCGGCCTCGACAACGTCGACGTCCAGTCGGCGACGCAGGCCGGGGTCATGGTCGTCAACGCGCCGACGTCCAACATCACGTCCGCCGCCGAGCTCGCCGTGGCCCTGCTCCTTGCGACGGCCCGCAACATCGCGCCGGCCAACCAGGCCCTCAAGGCGGGGGCGTGGAAGCGCAGCAAGTACTCCGGTGTGGAACTGCTCGACAAGACCGTCGGGGTCGTCGGCCTCGGCCGCATCGGCGCCCTCGTCGCCGAGCGCCTCAAGGGCTTCGGCATGAGGATCCTCGCCTACGACCCCTATGCGTCGCCGGCCAAGGCCGGACAGCTCGGTGCCCAGCTCGTGGGCCTCGACGAGCTGCTCGCCCAGTCCGACTTCATCACCATCCACCTGCCCAAGACGCCCGAGACGCTCGGCCTCATCGGGGAAGAGGCCCTTGCGAAGGTCAAGCCCTCGGTCCGCATCGTCAACGCTGCCCGTGGCGGCATCGTCGACGAGGCCGCCCTGGCACGCGCCATCGCGGAGGGCCGGGTCGCCGGCGCCGGCATCGACGTCTTCGCCACCGAGCCGACCACCGAGTCACCGCTCTTCGAGCACGAGTCCGTCGTCGTCACGCCGCACCTCGGCGCCTCGACCGAGGAGGCCCAGGAGAAGGCCGGCATCGCCGTCGCCCGGTCGGTGCGTCTCGCGCTCGGGGGAGAGCTCGTCCCGGACGCCGTCAACGTCAGCAGCGGCTTCATCGCCGAGGAGGTCCGCCCGGGCATCCCGCTCGTCGAGAAGCTCGGCCGCATCTTCACCGCGGTGTCCGGCAGCGTGCCGGCCCAGCTCGACGTGGACGTCCGCGGCGAGATCACCGCCCACGACGTCAGCGTGTGGAAGCTCGTCGCCCTCAAGGGACTGTTCACCGACGTCGTCGAGGACGCCGTCACCTACGTCAACGCCCCTGTCCTCGCCGAGCAGCGCGGCTGCGTCGTGCGGCTCGTCACCGACCCCGACTCCGGTGACTTCCGCAACGTCACGACGCTGCGCGGGACCCTCGCCGACGGGTCGGTCGTCTCGGTCTCGGGCACGCTGACCGGCCCGAAGATGGTCGAGAAGCTCGTCGGCGTCAACGGCTACGACCTCGAGGTCCCGCTCTCGGACCACATGCTCGTCTTCGAGTACTCCGACCGTCCGGGCGTCATCGGCGCGGTCGGCCGGATCCTCGGCGACGCGGGCATCAACATCGGCGGCATGCAGGTCTCGCGCCAGGACGACCGGGCCATCGGGGTGCTCAACGTCGACAGCGCCGTGCCCGCAGCCATGGCCGCCGAGCTCTCCGAGGTCATCGAGGCCAAGACCTTCTCGGTCATCGGCCTGCAGGACTGAGCGGGGGCCGGTCAGGTCCGCCGGTCAGGTCGCCCGGTCAGCTCCGCTGGCCGGCGTCCGTCTCGACGCGCTGGGGACTCCCGGCGTCCCGCTCGTCCTCGCTGTCCTCGTCGTCCTCGTCGTCCTTGTCGTCGGCCGGCTCGAGGCCGGCGAGCTCGGGGACGAGCTCGTGGCGCTTGCTGAACGTGTCGACGATCGCGAGGGCGACCGCCGCGATGGGAATGCCGATGAGGGCGCCGATCGGGCCGAAGAGTGCGGCGCCGGCGATGACCGAACCGAGGGCGACGGCCGGGTGCACGTCCATGGTGCGCCGGCTGATGCGCGGCGTGAAGACGTAGTTCTCGAGCTGCTGGTAGACGGTCGCGAACACCGCGATCCACAGGGCGTTGATCGGCTTGTCGAGGAGGGCGAAGAGGGCTGGCAGGGCCACGCCGATGTACGTGCCGATCGTCGGGATGAACTGGCCGACGATGCCGGCGAAGATGCCGAGGGGCAGCCAGAACGGCACGTTGATGAACCAGAAGAAGGCGACGTGGAAGACGGCCGAGAGCGAGGCCAGGACGAGCTTGGACACGACGTAGCCGCCGGTCTTCTCGACGGAGATCGTCCACACCGTGATGAAGACGCGCTGGTAGCGCTGGGGGAGCCACGAGCCGATCGTCTGGCGCAGCCGCGGGCTGTCGGCCGAGAAGTAGTAGGCGAAGACGAGGATCGTCAGGGCGTCGAAGAGGAAGGTGATGACGGAGCCGAAGACCCCGATGATGCCGCCGCCGTACTTGCCCGCGAGCTCACCGAGCTTGTCGGGCGTCAGGCTCAGGGCCGTCTGGATCTGCTCGATGTCGAACTGGGTGCCGAAGGTGGAGTTGACCCAGTCGATCGCCGAGGTGATCGCGCCGGGCAGCTGCGAGCCGAGCTGTGAGAGCTGCGACACGAAGACCTGTCCGAAGAGCTCGGCGAGCCCGGCGAAGAGCAGGAGCATCCCGAGCATCGTCATCCCCGTGGCGAGACCCCGCTTCATGCCGCGCTGGCTCAGCCACAGCACGACCGGCTCCATCGCGATCGACAGCAGCCACGCGAGCAGCAGCAGGAAGAGGAAGCTGCCCATCGCGTGGAAGGCCCACGTCGCCACGGAGAGCAGGACGACGGCGACGAATACCGTGACGATGATGCGACGGGCGTTGCCGGGCGTGATGGCGATCCATCGCGCCTCGTCGTCGAACGGCACCCCCGGGACGGCGTGGCTGGTGTGCCGGGCGCGAGTGGCAGCGGCCCGGTGGTCCGGGTGGTCGGCGTGGTGGCGAGCGGTGCCGGTGGAGGGGTCGGCAGGCGCGTCGGGGTGGTCGGCGCTCACGCGGCGAGCCTACGGCTCCGAGCAGGGGGAGCGGGGGATGCGCGGCACCGCGCCGCGGCCCCCAGCCCTGACGAATGGCGGACACCGCGTCTCATCCAGTGGAAACCCCCTTTACCCATGGGTAGCCCGGCGTACCGTGAAATGCATGACGCGGCAGGTCGTACTTATTCCCCGCCGCGGCGAGTCCAGGTAGTCAGCACCTCGCCGCGGAGATCCCGCGCACCCCTCTGCTGACCGGTTCGCCCACCCGGGCTGGAGCCACCTGAGACCACCACACCGCACGCAACTCGAAAGACGTGATCACCATGAGCGAAGACGCCAAGGCTGCCCGTCAGGCCCTGCAGGAGTCGATGGACCTGCGCGACCAGGGTCACACCGAAGACTGAGCCAGACCCGACGACGTCCGCGGCCGAGCCGCGACACCGTGACGACGGCCCTGCCCTCCCGGGTGGGGCCGTCGTCGGTTCAATGACTGAGACGCAGATTCCACATCACAAGACGGGTTCTAGGCTGACGACATGGCACAGACGCAGGTCAAGGACGCCTACTCCATCGCTGTGATCGGCGGTGACGGCATCGGTCCCGAGGTGGTCGCGGAGGGCCTCAAGGTCCTCGACGCGGTCACCGGCGAGAGCGGTCCGAAGTTCGCGACGACCGAGTACGACCTCGGCGCCCGCCGCTGGCACGACACCGGCGAGACGCTGCCCGACTCCGTCCTCGAGGAGCTGCGCGGCCACGACGCGATCCTCCTCGGTGCGATCGGCGACCCGAGCGTCCCGAGCGGCGTCCTCGAGCGCGGCGTGCTGCTGCCGCTGCGCTTCGCCCTCGACCACTACGTCAACCTGCGCCCCGCCAAGCTCTTTCCCGGAGTGGCGAGCCCGCTCGACGTCGCGCGCGTCGCCCCCGACGGCATCGACTTCATCGTCGTCCGCGAGGGCACCGAAGGGCCCTACACCGGCAACGGCGGCGCGCTGCGCGTCGGGACCCCGGCCGAGATCGCGACCGAGGTCAGCGTCAACACCCGTTTCGGGGTCGAGCGCGTCGTCCGCGACGCCTTCTCCCGCGCCCAGGCGCGCCCGCGTCGCCACCTGACCCTCGTGCACAAGCACAACGTCCTCACGTATGCCGGCCACCTCTGGCGCCGCACCGTCGAGGAGGTCGGAGCCGAGTTCCCCGACGTCGAGACCGCCTACCAGCACGTCGACGCCGCGACGATCTTCATGGCGACCGACCCCGGCCGCTTCGACGTCATCGTCACCGACAACCTCTTCGGCGACATCCTCACCGACATCGCCGCGGCGATCGCCGGCGGCATCGGGCTCGCCGCGTCGGGCAACATCAACCCCGCGCGCACCACCCCGAGCATGTTCGAGCCCGTCCACGGCTCGGCCCCCGACATCGCCGGTCAGTCCAAGGCTGACCCCACCGCCGCCATCCTCTCGGTCGGCATGCTCCTCGCGCACCTCGGCCTCGATGCCGAGGCGGGGCGGGTGGACGCGGCCGTCGCCGCTGACCTGGCTGAGCGTGGTGACGCCGTACGCAGCACGACGGTCGTCGGCGACGCCGTCGTCGCGCGCCTCTGACAGCGACGCCACACGGCATACGCCCGACGCGGCCTCGCACGCGAGTGGCGGTGTCGGGCGCGTGGTGCGCCCCGCGGTCCGGACCAGAGCCCGTGGGCGGTGCCCGACTTCGCCGTCTCACGATGTGGGCGATAGCCTGACAATCGGATCACCGTTGATTTTGCTCCTGGAGGTTTGTCATGTCCCAGCTGTCCTTCGAGGTCACGCGCCGCGACGACGTCACGTCGCCCGAGCGCATCGCCGAGGTCCTCGAGAACCCCGGCTTCGGCAAGACCTTCACCGACCACATGGTCGTCGCGACGTGGACCGCCGAGGGTGGCTGGGGCGACGCCCGGGTCAAGCCGTACGGTCCCTTCCAGCTCGACCCCGCGGCGGCGGTGCTGCACTACGCCCAGGAGATCTTCGAGGGCATGAAGGCCTACCGTCACGCCGACGGGTCGATCTGGACGTTCCGCCCCGAGGCCAACGCCGCCCGCTTCGCCCGGTCGGCCCGCCGCCTCGCGCTGCCGGAGCTGCCCGAGGCCGACTTCATCGAGTCGCTCCGCCAGCTCGTCGGCGTCGACCAGGCGTGGGTCCCCGCCGGAGACGCCGGGGAGAAGAGCCTCTACCTGCGCCCGTTCATGTTCGCCTCCGAGGCCTTCCTCGGCGTGCGTCCGGCCCAGCAGGTCACCTACTCCGTCATCGCCTCCCCGGCCGGCGCCTACTTCTCCGGCGGTCTCAAGCCCGTCACGCTGTGGATCTCCACCGACTACGCCCGTGCGGGCGAGGGCGGCACCGGCGCGGCGAAGTGCGGCGGCAACTACGCCAGCTCGCTCGCCGGCCAGCTCGAGGGCATCGAGCACGGCTGCGACCAGGCCGTCTTCCTCGACTCCTCGACGCACACGTACATCGAGGAGCTCGGGGGCATGAACCTCTTCCTCGTGACCAAGGACGGCCGCATCATCACGCCGGAGCTGACCGGCACGATCCTCGAGGGTGTGACCCGCAGCTCGATCCTCGAGATCGCCAAGGAGCTCGACCTCGAGCCCGAGGAGCGGCGCATCCCGATCGAGGAGTGGAAGTCGGGCGCGGCCAGCGGCGACATCGTCGAGATCTTCGCGTGCGGCACCGCGGCCGTCGTCACCCCCGTGGGCGAGCTGCGCTGGGACGGCGGCTCCGTCGACCACCGTCGTGAGGGCCACGAGGACCGCTACGCCGAGGCCATCCGCGCCAAGCTCCTCGACATCCAGTACGGCCGCGCGGAGGACTCGCACGGCTGGCTGACCCGGCTCGTCTGAGTCGGGGAGTGGCGTCCGTGGGTGACGCGCCGTTGCGGCGGCCGCGCCTCGTCGCCACCGACCTCGACGGGACGCTGCTGCGCTCCGACGGGGTGATCTCCGCGCGCACGAGCGCTGCGCTGCGCGCGGCCGAGTCCGCCGGCATCGGCGTCGTCTTCGTGACGGCGCGTCCGCCCCGGTGGCTCGACCCGCTCGCCGACGCCGTCGGCGGGGACGGCACGGTCATCAGCGCCAACGGCGCCTTCGACTACGACGTGCGCACGCGGACCGTCGTCGCGTCCTACCCGCTCGACCGTGCCCTGCTGCTCGAGATCGTCGCGGACCTGCGGGCCGCGGTGCCGGGCATCGGCTTCAGCGCCGAGCTGAGCGGCGGTGTGCACACCGAGCCGAACTACCCCGAGCTGCACCCCCGCTGGGTGCCGGGTGACCTCGTGCCGGCCCCCATCGAGGATCTCCCGCCCGGCGCCGTCGTGGGCAAGCTGCTCGCCCGCACCGAGCACCTGCCCGAGGACGAGGTCATCCCGCGCGTGGCCGAGGTGCTCGGCGACCGCGCCCTCGTGCAGCACTCGGGCACCGGGGGGCTCGCCGAGATCTCGGCTCCGGGCGTGACGAAGGCAGCGGGCCTCGTGCGGTGGTGCGCCCGCGCCGGCATCCACCCCGCTGACGTGTGGGCCTTCGGTGACATGCCCAACGACATTCCGATGCTCGAGTGGGCCGGAGTCGGGTGGGCCGTCGCGAACGCCCACCCCGACGCCCGCGCCGCCGCGACCCGCACGTGCGCGTCCAACGACGAGGACGGCGTCGCGCGCACCCTGGAGTGGGCGCTAGGGCTCTGACCCCGGCGGCACGCCGGCGTCGAATGCCCGGCGGTGCTGTCCGAATGGTCTGTTGTGGCTCCATGGGCCCGGTCAGCGCGCCGAAACGCGTCGGAAATCGGCCTGTCCCAGCACAGAACGGGTCGCTCCGAGGTCTGTTCGGCTGCGTTGTGCGGGCGCTAGCATCGGTCCAACTTCATACCGAAGATGGGAGTGCAGGGCATGGCTCAGGCAACTGGTCTCTCCGATGACGAACGCCGTCTGGCGGAACTCGGCTACAAGCAGGAGCTCGACCGCTCGTGGTCGGGTTTCTCGAACTTCGCGATCTCCTTCTCCATCATCTCGATCCTCGCCGGCTGCTTCACGACGTTCGGCCAGGGCTTCAACAACGGCGGCCCGATCGCGATCTCATGGGGCTGGCCGATCGTGGCCGCCTTCATCCTCGTCATCGGTCTGACGATGTCCGAGCTCGTCTCGGCCTACCCCACGTCCGGCGGGATCTACTGGTGGGCCAACAAGATGGGCGGCGCCCGAGCCGGCTTCTTCACCGGCTGGCTCAACCTCATCGGCCTCGTCGCCGTCACCGCGTCCGTCGCCTACGGCTGCGCGACCTTCATCGACCTGGCCCTCAGCACGTGGTCCACGGGCTACGCCGACGGATACTCGCTGACGCGCGTCTTCTGGATCTTCCTCGTCGTGCTCATCGCGGCCGCAGTGCTCAACATCTTCAGCGGCCACCTCATGGCCGTCATGAACAACGTCTCCGTGTGGTGGCACGTCGTCGGGGCCTCCGTCATCATCCTCATCCTCATCGTCGTGCCCGACAACCACCAGAGCTTCTCCTACGTCTTCACGGAGAGGTTCAACAACTCCGGCTACGCCGACGGCTCGACGAGCTCGCCCACGTACTGGCTTCTCATCGTCCCGTTCGGCCTGCTGCTGACGCAGTACACGATCACCGGCTTCGACGCCTCCGCGCATCTGTCGGAGGAGACCTCGGCCGCGTCCAAGGCTGCGGCACAAGGGATCTGGCGCTCGATCTTCTACTCCGCCATCGGCGGCTGGATCCTGCTCCTCTGCTTCCTCTTCGCGATCCCCAACGGCGCCGACGGCAAGCCGGACAACGCCGGCGTCGGCGGCGGCGGCGTGGCCTACATCTTCACGCACGCCATGGACTCGAAGTGGGCGGCCGCGATCCTCACGATCTCGGCGGTCGGGCAGTTCTTCTGCACGACCTCGTGCATGACGAGCGCCTCGCGCATGACGTTCGCCTTCAGCCGCGACGGCGCTGTGCCCGGCTCGCGCCTGTGGTCGACGCTGACCGGGGCGAAGGTGCCGGCCAACGCCGTCATGCTCGTCGGCGTCGTCAGCGCGATGATCACGCTGCCCGCCCTCGTCGAGGTCAACATCGGCACCGAGGAGGCGCCGCTCATCGTGCCGACCGCCTTCTACGCGGTCGTCTCGGTCGCCGTCATCGGCCTCTACCTGGCCTTCCTCATCCCGATCTGGCTCCGCTGGAAGATGGGCGACGCGTTCGTGCCCGGCTCGTGGACCAACGGGCCGAAGTACAAGTGGATGAACCTCGTGGCCGTCATCGAGATCGCGATCATCTCGATCTACTTCATCCTGCCGTTCGTGCCCGGCGGCGTGCCCTTCACCGACGGCTTCGAGTGGAAGTTCGTCAACTACGCCCCGATCCTCACGCTCGGTTCCCTGCTCGTGCTCGCCATCTGGTGGCGGGTCTCGGCACGTCACTGGTTCAAGGGTCCGAAGACCAACATCGACCCCGAGGTCGTCGACGCGTTCAGCGAGTGACCACGGAGCCGCGGGCCCGGCCGGGCCCTGCTCCCGGTCCGGCCGACCAGCTCGCCACCGCCCTCGCTCGGCTGTCCCACGCCGGACAGCCGAGCGAGGTCACGGAGCTCCCGGGCGGGTTGGCCATCGACGACCACCGCGTCCCCACGGTCGCGCTCGACGTCGTCGTGTGCGTCTCGTCGCCCACACATTGGTCCTTTCTCAGACCATTGACGAGGTCGAGGTGACGGTATTGGATCGACATGTGAGTGCAGCCGAACGACAGCCGTCCCTGCCGGATGTCGTGCTGCGCCCGGCCACCGGCAACGTCTTCGAGGGCACGGTCGAGCAGCTCGCGACGGCCATCCGGCTCGGCGTCTTCGCGCGCGGCGAGCAGCTCCCACCGGAGCGCGAGCTCGCCGAACGGCTCGGCGTCAGCCGCAACACGCTGCGCGAGGCGATCGCCGCCCTGCGCGACTCGTGCCTCGTGACGACCCGACGCGGACGTGGCGGGGGCACCTGGGTCACCGAGTCGGCCGAGCTGCCCTCGAGCACCTCCGGCGCTTTCGTGCGCAGCGGCGCGGCCATGCGCGACGCCCTGACCTTCCGCCGCGTCGTCGAGCCCGGCGCCGCCTGGCTCGCAGCCACCCAGTCCCTCGCCGGCGACCAACGGGCGTGGCTCGCCGACAGCCTCGCCGAGGTCGACGGGGCCCCCGACCCCGCCGCGCACCGCGTCGCCGACTCGCGGCTGCACCTGGCCGTCGCGACCCTCTCCGGGTCGCCGATGCTCATCGACGCCGTGACGCGGTCGCAGGCGGCCCTGCACGACATGCTCATGGCGATCCCCGTGCTGCGGCGCAACATCGAGCACTCGAACGCCCAGCACCACCAGATCGTCGGGGCCATCCTCGGCGGGAACGCGGAACGAGCCCGGGCGGTCATGGAGGAGCACTGCGACGCCACCTCCGCGCTGCTCCGTGGCCTCATCGGCTGAGACGACAGGAAGGCAC
>Ga0164307_10001376_pt1 | contig 10963 bp, 8 predicted proteins | sample Whisoiple_243_MG_FD_110214 | JGI IMG/M metagenome (GOLD analysis project Ga0164307, IMG submission 110214) | Soil microbial communities amended with fresh organic matter from upstate New York, USA - Whitman soil sample_243_MG | ecosystem: Environmental > Terrestrial > Soil > Unclassified >...
CCTGCCGTTGCTACAACAGCAAAAGGAAGGTTTCCCTGGGCTTTGACTTCCCGTATCGCTTCTTCTAAATTTTCTATATCCATCTCGTGCCTTTCATTGCACTTTACCCTCACCACTGCATTCATGCCCAATCCAAGCTGAGCTGCAGATTGCCGCACCGTAAAGTGGGCTTTTTCGGAGCAGAAAATCCGCAGTTTTTTAGCTTGGAGCGGTAAACCTTCTTCACTAACATCAATTGAAAATGCAGCATGACAATATTCATTACGAGCAAGCAGAAGTCCCATATAATTCGACTGAGTCCCTCCGCTTGTAAAAACGCCCGAAGAAGAGCTTGGATAACCAATTTGTTTTGTTAACTCATCAATCACTTGATCTTCTATATACGTGGCTGCCGGACTTTGATCCCACGAGTCCATAGATTGATTCAAAGCAGAAATCATCACTTCCGCAGCAAGGGCCGGTATAATCGGAGGACAATGCAAGTGTGCCATTGCCCCGGGATGCGAAATATGAAGCGAATGATCCAGCACTACGGCTTGTACGTCATCAAACAGATCTTCTAGCGGCTGTTCGTGTTCGCTAAAATAGACCGAACGATTGACTAAGTTCGATAGTTCGTCAACGTCTATATGAGTATAAGGGGATTTTAGTTCATGGTAGTGACGTTTAATCATCTCTGTCATTCCGCCTATCATCGCTTCATAATTCTCGAGGCTTTCTTTGGATGATGATAAAAACCACTTTTCAAACGGCGCCATTTTATTTATTCACCCACTTCTCTTCTGCTGCTTTTATCGCTTCTTCAAATCTTGTTAACACTTCATCGGTTTGTTGTTTCGTTAAAATTAATGGAGGAAGCAGACGAATAACAGCACCATGTCTTCCACCCACTTCTAAAATGACGCCTCTGTCGAAACATTCTTTTTGAATCAGCTTAGCTAACTCACCGTTTGCAGGATGACTGCCGATTTTATTAGCCGGCTTTGTTGCGTCTATGATTTCAACGCCTAGCATCAAACCTCTTCCGCGTACATCACCAATTGAGAATACTTGCTTTTGAATATGTTTTAGCTGACTCTGAATATAAGCTCCTAATTCATGAGCATGTGCAGGTAAGTTTTCTTGTTTTATAAATTGCAAAGTAGCTCGTCCTGTAGCCATCGCAAGCTGATTTCCTCTAAATGTACCGATGTGTGCACCTGCTTCCCATTGATCAAGCTTTTTATCATATAGAACAACGGATAAAGGAAGGCTTCCTCCAATTGCTTTAGATAGTACTAATACATCCGGTTCGATATCAGCGTGTTCGAATGCATACAGCTTTCCTGTTCGTCCAATTCCAGTTTGAACTTCATCTACAATAAGCGGAATGTTTCGTTCTTTTGTGATTCTGCGAAGCTCTTTTAACCATGGAATCGGCGCCGGAACAGAGCCTCCTTCTCCTTGTACAATTTCTACTACAACACCCGCCGGAGTAACAATTCCGCTTTCAGGATCATCCAGCATATTTTCAATGTATGTACTAATGTAAGTGTGACCTTCAGCACCTACGCCAAACGGGCAGCGGTATTCATATGGATAAGGTAGAAAATGTGTATCGGGCACTAGCGCATGAATGTGCTTTTTGGGACTCGTTGTACCGCTAATGCTTAACGTTCCGTGCGTGGAGCCGTGATATCCCCCTTGAAAAGATAAAATCGTGCGGTTGCCTGTTGCTGTTTTTACAAGCTTCAAAGCCGCTTCAATTGCGTCTCCTCCAGTTGGACCGCAAAACTGTATTTTCGCTTTGTTTGCAAATACTTCTGGTAAACTAGCAAATACTTCATCGATAAAAGCTTCTTTCACAGGCGTTGTTAAATCTAATGTATGTAAAGGAATAGATTTTGCTAAAACGTCTTGTATTGCTTCATGGACTACGTAATGGTTATGACCAAGAGCAAGTGTGCCGGCTCCTGCTAAACAATCAATATACTCTTTTCCATCCATATCCATGATCACGGCGCCTTTTGCTTGTTTAATTGCAATAGGAAGGCGTCTAGGATAAGACCTTGCATTGGATTCACGTTCATTTTGCATAGCAAGCAGCATTTCGTTTGATGTAAGTTGTTTCGTTGACGTTGACATATCATATCCTCCTGTTTGTTCAATTGATAATGATTTTCATTAACAATTACAACAATAAATGATAATGATTATCACTGTCAATGATTATTCTGAAAATATGAAATTATTCCTATTTCACTCTAAAGTCGGGAAAACGCAGCATTTCTCTTATGTATCAAGGATTCAAAGGGTTTTATGATGTTTTCCATTTAGGGAAAACTATGTAATAAGTCCCTTTCTATTTCCAAATAAAAAAGTGCTACAATTCCTTGTAGCACTTCTGTTACTTTTGCTTATTCATCGTTTCTTTTGCAGCTTTTACACTCCTTGGGTCAAGCGGTTTCGTATATTGACAATTCACTCGAACCCCTGAACCAATACGAATTTCTTTCACGGGAGTAACGGATAAGAACGCTTGAAGATTTTCAGGTTTCAGCCCTTTTGTCCCGATTAAAATAATATCTTTATCTTTCATTCTTCTTAACAGTTTTTTAATATGAGGAATACCGTTTAGCGCACTTTTATCCGCTCCTGAAGTCATGACACGCTGAATTTGCTTATAGCTTACAAGCGTTTCAAGCGCCTTTTCTTGATCACTGATTTCATCAAATGCTAAGTGGAACGTTACATTCATTTCTCCTGCCGCATCCAGCAGTCGCTTTAAAGCTTGCTCATCAATAATTTTGTCTTCTGTTAAACAGCCTATTTCAATTCCATCAATGCCAATTTCTCTTGCATAGTGAATATCTTCAATCATTGTTTGCAAATCATCTTCATCATACTGAAAAGATTGATTATGTGGACGAATCATCACAAATATTGGGATATGTATCGTTTCTTTCACTTTTTTCATCAAACCGTAGCTTGGGGTTAAGCCGCCTTCACCGATTCCAGTTACAAGGCTTATACGATCGGCACCATGTTCCTGGGCAACTTTAGCATCATGTAAGGTTGCAGCTGTGACTTCTAATATCATTCTAAAAACACCCTTTCCCCTTTAATATAGAGCTTTTGCCTTCTTTTCCCTGTATTTATACTTAAAAAACTCTACCAAACTCTCTTATGTAAGAAAACACCCAAAAGATGTGATTAATATTTTCAAAAAATTGAATGTCATGGAAAAAGAGTAAGAACTATTCTTTTTCTCATGACGTTTCAATTAATAAAATTCTATATTTATACTAAAGATTCAAAAATACATCCCTTTTATCTAGGGTAAAGGGTTTATTAAAAAGAGCGTGGATTTGTTTGTTGCATGAACATCCAATCATTTAAAGGATGAGGCTGCTGATGACCAACGGGTGCTGAGAAATCGCGGCATCCGCAATCATGCATCGGCATTTGACCCATTCCTCCGTGCATTGGCGGCATTCCTCCTTGCATCGGCATTTGGCCCATTCCTCCGTGCATTGGCGGCATTCCTCCTTGCATCGGCATTTGGCCCATTCCTCCGTGCATCGGCATTTGGCCCATTCCTCCATGCATCGGCATTCCGTCTTGCATCGGCATTTGACCCATTCCTCCATGCATTGGCATTCCGTCTTGCATCGGCATTTGACCCATTCCTCCATGCATCGGCATTCCATCTTTCATCGGCATTTGACCCATTCCTCCATGCATTGGCGGCATTCCTCCGTGCATCGGCATTTGACCCATTTCTTCATGCATTGGCTGTAGCTCTCCGTACATTGGCATTTGATTCATTTCTTTTTGCATCGGCGGCATTCCGCCTTGCATTGGCATTTGATTCATTCCTCCATGCATCGACGGCATTGCATCTTTCATCGGCGGCATTTCTCCGTGTATTGGCATTTGATTTGCGCCTTCTTGCATCGGCATTGCCTGCATTTCTTTTGCAGAAGGCATAGGCGGCATTTTAGCAGGTTTAGGTGCTGCTTGCATATATGGATTGGATATCGGTTGTCCGGTTTGTTTCATTCCATACGAATTTCTCATTTTTAAGGGCTCCTTCCCATTCTCTTACTCTGTTTACGTTATTCTTTTTACCATCAATCTGAAATTCGTCCATAAGAAAATAGGCCTTCTACACATTCAAAATTGTAGAACGTATAAGAAAAAAGCTATAATCGAGGCAAATTGCAGATAGAAAGGTGGCACATGATGAATAAAACCATTATCGTATGGATTCGAAAAGATTTCCGGCTAGTTGATAACCCAGCTCTATTTCACGCAGCTAAAGAAGGAATGGTTGTACCTGTTTATATCCATGACGACTATGAAGAAAGCTCAATGGGAAGTGCAAGTAAATGGTGGCTTCACCATGCGCTGAATGACTTTAAAACCTCGATCAAAAAAATAGAAGGAACGCTGATTGTACAAAAAGGAAACCCTAAAGATGTGTTACAAAAATTACTCCATGAAACGAATGCACAAGATATTTATTGGAATAGACGCTATGAACCACATGCGCTAAAAAGAGATAAAGAGCTTCAAGCTTTTTTTTCAGAGCAACAAATAAATATTCGCACATTTGAGGGGTTTCTCCTTCATGAACCTTGGAAAATCACAAAAGAAAATGGGGATCCTTATAAAGTGTTTACAGCTTACTATAAAGCTTCTCAAAAACATTCAGTATCTTCTGCTGTAAAAAAAGTTACTTCCATACAGGCCTCCTCTAAACCGGTTGAATCTCTTTCAGTCTCAGATCTCGATTTGCTTCCAAGCATACCGTGGGATGAAACGATTAAGTCGACGTGGGAAGCTACGGAAAAAGGCGCTATTGATGTCTTCAAAACGTTTTTAAAGAATAAGCTGCTTCATTATGAAAAAGGACGAGATTTTCCTGCTGAAGCATTAAATTCATTTCTATCTCCTTATTTGGCTACAGGACAGCTCTCAGCTCGAGTCCTTTATCATTATTTGAGAACTAAAGCTGAAAAAGTAGGTTCTGATGCTTTTGAACAGCAAGCTGAAATGTTTATTCGTCAACTTATATGGAGAGATTTTGCTTATCAGCTGCTTTATCATTTCCCGCACACTACAACTGAACCGCTTAATGAAAAATTCAAGCAATTTCAGTGGGCTGACGGCAATGAAGAGCTTCAAGCTTGGAAAAATGGAAAAACCGGCTATCCCCTTGTCGATGCCGGAATGCGGGAGCTGTGGGAAACAGGTTTTATGCACAATCGAGTTCGAATGGTAGCTGCTTCCTTTTTAGTAAAGCACCTTTTAATTCATTGGAAACACGGAGCAAATTGGTTTTTTGATACCTTAGTAGACGCAGATTTAGCTAATAATACAATGGGGTGGCAGTGGGTTGCAGGCTCGGGAGCAGACGCCGCGCCATATTTTCGTATTTTTAATCCAATTACTCAATCAGAAAAATTTGATAAAGAAGGAGAATATATTAAAAAGTGGCTTCCAGAGCTTAAAGATATTCCTTCTTCTTATATTCATAAACCTTGGGAGGCCCCAGCAGACGTATTAGAAAAAGCAAACGTTACACTTAATAAAACATATCCGGCTCCAATTGTCGATCATAAAGCAGCTAGAGAGCGAGCGCTGGAGCATTATCAGCACATCAAATAAGAGGTAAATCAAGCCTCTTATTTGATGTGCTGAATTTTTTAAATGTGTAAAAAATTCCATTCCTCATCTATTTACAACTAAAAACATGTATTTGAAATCTCTTTATAGGGTTTTCAAGCCCAATTCCCCTCTCTATAGCACATTTGATTTTTCATATTTTTTCCTATAATTTGAATATATAATAATGATTATATATGCTTGGGAACTCTCTCATTGCATAGATCTGATTGGAGTGATTCGATGCCCGTTTGTCCTTCTTGTAACTATAAGGAAGATTATAATTTTTGCAGAATGTGCGGCACTCAAGTTCGGCACACCTTCGCCAACCAAGAAGATCAGCCTTTTTATCCATTAAAAGATCGAATCATTACGGATGACAATGAACCAAAGCATCAAGCTATTTTATCTCATACCCATGATTTAGTATGTGCTATTACTGAAGATGGCATTTATGAATACGCTTCTCCTTCTTACGCTAAAACGTTAGGCGTTTATCCTGATGAGCTTATTGGACAACATGTGCTTATCAATGCGTATCCCGAAGACAAACACATAATCTCGACTACTTTAGCTAACATGAGCAAAACAAAAGATGCCTCCACATTTGAATACCGAAAGTTTCACGTGAACGGCACCATCGTTTTATTAGAATGTAAAGGCGCTCCAATTATTACATCCACTGGAGAAATCGAAGGGTTTGTATTTGTCTCACGAGACGTAACAGAAAAAAGACAAGCAGAGAAAAAGATCCGAAATTCAGAAAAACTTTCTGTCATTGGTCACCTTGCTGCAAGTATCGCACACGAGGTTAGAAATCCTTTGACAACCATTAAAGGGTTTGTACAACTGTTCAGTGAGACACAGCAGCCGAAAAAAACAATGATTTATCGAGATCTCATTCAGCATGAACTTTCACAAATTGAACATATCATCACAGAGTTTATGAGTTTAGCTAAACAAGAGTACGTATATACAGACAACCTTGTTATTACCGACTTGTTAGATGAGGTATTAAAGCAATTTGAACCGGTTACTGGAGTCAAAAACATCCGCATCTTTCGTCACTATCCAAAAGAACATCCTCTGCTCGTTAGTGGGCAAAAAACACAGCTAACCCAAGTATTTATTCATATTATACAAAACGCTATTGATTCGATGGAAAGCGGCGGCAAGCTGGCGGTATCGATTGAAAAATCAGCTAGAGAAACGCTGTGCATTGTGATAAAAGACAATGGATGTGGAATTGATTCAAAGCGTATCCCTCATATAGGAGAGCCTTTTTATACAACAAAAGAACGAGGAATAGGCCTGGGACTAACAATTTGCAACAAAATTATTAATGAACATAATGGTTTTTTTCATGTATCCAGTGAAAAAAATGACGGCACAAGTATTACCATTACCCTTCCTATGAAAACGACTGAACTTTACGTAGTGGAAGCCTAAAAGAGAGGTTGAGACATAACTAAATCACTTCCATTTAAAGACGAGCAAATTAGATAAATGCTCTAGTATAAATGGCCTTTTACACCGCTGTTGATATCCGTACAAGGCTTCGCTTTCCGCGGGCGGCCGATAAGCCTCCTCGTCGCTAGGCTCCTGCCGGGTCTCTTCTAGGCCGCTTTTCCCGCAGGAGTCTTCGCCTTGCCCTCCAATCAACCGCTAGAAGCAACTAAACAGATGAGACCTACGTTCACCATTCCAATAAAAAACGAACCACCAATCAAACATTTTGATCAATAGTTCGTCATTCACCTTGGCTAACATACTTTTGTCCCAGCCTCTTCTTCCTTTAAAACAGCTGGGTGTACAGCTGATACTTATAAAGCATATAAAAACTTCCTATCACTGCCAGGTAAAAGATGAGAGTCTCTGCTCCGCTACCTGTTTCATATGTTAAAGGAGGCTTAAACTTCTTCTTGCTAAGAGGAGAGAAAAAAGGTACCCCTCGTTTAGAAAAGAAATCTCCAAGAATATGAAAAGCGTATCCATAGGCTATTCCTAATGTAAAATCGTTGTTATACATCGTATGTAAATAAAAAATAAGTCCGCTTGCAAGAATAGAATGCGTAATACCTCGGTGACCAAAAATAGATTTAATGACTTTTGCGAGACCAAGAGATCTTCTACCAATATATGAATTTGGTTCATCAATATCAGGAAGCAGCGCTCCAATCGCAATGCCTACAACATAAGGAAATGTAAACGAAGCGTCTCCTGTTATAGCCACACCGGCACCGGCAGCAATCGATGTTGCAATATGTGTGTGATATCTCAAATATGCCACCTTCTTTCTTTTTCAACTTAAGGCAAGCACCGTGACCAAAATCATACATATGTTCGCCCAAAGTTAACTATAAGTGAAGGTGGTAAAAATGTCAAAATAATCTATGGTTACGTAAACTGCAGACCGACTAACCCGATAAGCATCACAAGAAAACTAATAAGAGTACCCTTTCCATTTTTCTTTGCTCTTCCATCTTTTTTGACAATTGAATAAATCCACGTACTCGAATACACAGCGAATCCAAGAAAACCAAATAACGTGATATATGTAAACATGCCGAAACTCCTTTGCTTGTCATTACTATTAACTATACGAGATTTTATAAAAAAAACAAAGTAGTATGACAGCTTGTTTAATATCTCTTTCTTTTTCTTATACTAGGAAGAGGAGGGATGGCTATGCAACAGAAGCAGCTGGAAGATATATTCGACTTTTATGGGTTAAGTGAGGTTTATCGCGGCAATTTTGAGGATGTTGAACACCACTGGTTATTTAAAGACGTGGAGGCAACTATACTTGAAGATTTTTTTAACTCTCACGATTGCGAAGATCTCGAATGCTGTACTCTAGAAGAATTTTGTTTTTTATTCATGAATTTCCAATCCGTACATGCACAAATTCCCCACGTGTACTATTACTAAAAAAGTGATTTCGCAGGAAAGCGAAATCACTTTTTGTTAAAAGCCTAAAGAAATATATTTCACTTCTAAATATTCTTCAATTCCGTAATGTCCGCCTTCACGTCCAAGTCCACTTTCTTTAAAGCCGCCAAACGGCGCTTGTGGTGTAGAAGGTAGTCCATCATTTAGCCCTACAATACCATATTCTAAAGCTTCAGCAATACGAATAGCTTCTGAAATATTTTCAGTGAACACATAGGCTGCTAATCCGTAAGGCGAGTTATTTGCACGGCGAATAACTTCTTCTTCTGTTTGATACGTCGCAATTGGAGCAATTGGCCCGAATGTTTCCTCGTACATACAAAGCATATCATCCGTTGCACCATCTACAACCGTAGGTTCAACAAACAGTCCGCTTCCCTCTTCGCGTACAGCCCCTCCAGTTAAGACGTTTCCACCTTTTGCTACAACATCATCTAAGTGGCGCTTTACTTTTTCTAACGCTTTTTCATCGATTAGAGGTCCGATATCCGTACCTTCTTCTAAGCCGTTTCCGACTTTCAGCTGACTAACAGCCGCTGCAAACTGCTCTGCGAACGGTTTAGCAATAGACTCGTGCACGTAGATGCGGTTTGTACATACGCATGTTTGACCAGCGTTGCGGAATTTAGAAGCAATTGCATTTGTTACTGCTTTATCTAAATCAGCATTTGCTGTTACGATAAACGGAGCGTGTCCGCCTAATTCTAAAGACACTTTTTTAACCGTATCAGCTGCTCCGCGCATTAACAGTTTACCTACTTCTGTAGAACCCGTAAACGATAGTTTACGTACACGTCCATCTTGAAGCCACGCTTCTCCAATCGCTTTTGCATCTCCCGTAACTACATTAATTACGCCTTTTGGAATACCTGCTTCTTCTGCCAGTTCTGCTAGACGAAGAGCCGTCAATGGCGTCTGTTCTGCCGGCTTAATAACCGCTGTACATCCAGCTGCTAAAGCTGGCGCTACTTTACGCGTAATCATTGCTGCCGGGAAGTTCCACGGCGTAATAGCTGCCATAACTCCCACTGGCTGCTTGTGAGCAAATAGACGTTTATTAGGAGAAGAAGCTGGAATTGTTTCTCCGTAAATTCGTTTTCCTTCTTCTGCGTACCATGACACGAATCCGTTGGCGTAGCCAATTTCACCTTTTGCTTCTTTAAGAGGCTTACCTTGCTCGACTGTCATTATTTCAGCCAGTTCATCCGTGTGTTCTTCAATCAGCTGATGCCATTTAAATAATAGTTTGCCGCGCTCTTCTGCTGTTTTTTTAGACCATGTTTGAAACGCTTCATAGGCAGCATCTGCTGCTAGCTTCGCTTCTTTTTCTCCGCCTTTTGCAACGGTAGCTACTACTTCATTTGTCGCTGGATTTACCACTTCGTATGTATCATTTGTTGAAACAAATTCTCCGTTAATATATAAGTTTGCTTGCTTCATATTTCTTCACTCCCTGCTTAAATTTATCTACTCACTGTTCGGTGCTGTCCGACACGTATTTTCGGATTTTACGACTCGCTTGTGATTGGCTAATACCAAGCTGTTCGGCTACTTTGTAAGATGACCTATGCTGTTCAAACGCCTTGATGACCATTTCTTTTTCCACATGTTCAATCATTTCAGGAAGCGTATGAACAGGTGGATCGATAGCAAACTCTTTTGCAAACGGCAAGTCTTTAAGCGTAATCATTTCTTCTCCTGTAACAACCAGGCGCTCAATGATATTTTCCACTTCGCGAACGTTTCCTTTCCATTCCTGACCTAAAAATGCATCTAACGCCTTTGGTGATAAGCGTACATTACGTTCGTATACCGTATTAAAATGATGAAGAAATTGATAGACAAGAGGCAGAATATCTTCTTTTCGCTCTCGTAAAGGTGGAATCGTAATTGGCACTACGTTCAGTCGATAGTACAAATCACGTCTAAACTTTCCTTCTTCCACCATTTGCTCCAGATTTTGATTCGTAGCAGCAATAATTCGTACATCTATTGATACTGCTTTTGTTGAACCCACGGGACGAATTGTACGGTCTTGCAGTACATGGAGCAACTTACTTTGTGCTGAAAGAGAAAGTTCACCAATCTCATCTAGAAAAAGCGTGCCTTCGTTCGAAAGCTCAATGATACCTTTTTTCCCTTCTCGAAATGCTCCAGTGAACGTACCGCCTTCATAGCCAAATAGCTCTGATTCAATAAGCTGTTCAGGAAGCGCTGCACAATTAAGCTCATGATACGGCTGCTGTTTTCTTGTACTAAGCTGGTGAAGCAGTTTTGCTACTCTGCTTTTTCCTACCCCTGTTTCTCCAAGTAAAAGAACGGTTGTATTTACAGAAGCAACTCGTTGAATGGTTGAAAAAAC
>Ga0164307_10001377_pt1 | contig 10961 bp, 9 predicted proteins | sample Whisoiple_243_MG_FD_110214 | JGI IMG/M metagenome (GOLD analysis project Ga0164307, IMG submission 110214) | Soil microbial communities amended with fresh organic matter from upstate New York, USA - Whitman soil sample_243_MG | ecosystem: Environmental > Terrestrial > Soil > Unclassified >...
GCGACCAGATCAAGGAGATCATCGTCGTCAACAAGGCCGACATCGCCGACCCGGAGGTGCTCGACCGGCTCCGCCGCCACGAGAAGCACTGCATCACCGTGTCAGCGCGCACCGGCGCCGGCCTCGACGAGCTGCGTGCCCTCATCGACGAGGAGCTGCCGAAGCCCGACATCGAGGTGGACGTGCTCGTGCCCTACGAGCGCGGTGATCTCATCTCGCGCCTCCACGAGGAGGGTGAGATCCTCCAGAGCGAGCACGTGGCCGAGGGGACCCGGCTGCGCGCCAAGGTCACGCCGAGCATGGAGCCCGACCTCGCGGCATACGCCGTCGTCGCCAGCTGACGTCCACCGCACCGTCGAAGGGCTCCTCACCCGGGGCCCTTCGGCATGTCGGCCCCTGGCCGTCGGGGGGCGTCGGGGAGGATGAGGAGCATGGCCCTCGAGATCCCGTGCCCCTACTGCGGCACCCAGATGTATGCCGAGCAGGCGCACAACCGCTGCCCGAAGTGCCTCTACATCGAGCCCTGCTGCGACGGCGCGCCGCTGGCCGCCTGTGAGACGCGCGCGCCCGAGCGACAGGCGCCGTGACCGCTCCCGCCGACGGCGGGGCCGTGTGGCTGACGACCGAACGGCTCGTCCTGCGGCGTCCGCGGGCCGACGACCTCGACGACTACGTGCGCCTCCACAGCGACCCGCGCACGTATGCCCACTCGCCCTCGAGCATGCCCAGCCTCGAGCGGTGCCGCGAGAGGCTCGAGGCCGACCTCGCCGACTGGGAGCGGGACGAGCTGGGGTATGCCGCCGTCGTCGACCGCGCGACCGGTGAGGTCGTCGGGTGGGCGGGCTTGCGGCACAAGGACTCCGACGCCTCGAGCCTCAACCTCTACTACCGACTCGCGCACGACCGCCTGGGTGCAGGTCTCGGGAGGGAGATCGCGCGCGCGGTCGTCGCGTGGGGCGTCGAGCACCGCCCGGACGCGCTCGTGACGGCGATGGTCGACGCCGTCAACGCGGCGTCGATGCGCACGGCGGTGTCGGCGGGACTCGTCCAGGTAGGCACCCGGCGGATGAAGGGCGAGCCGGAGAGCGAGCCGATGCCCTACTTCGAGGCGCCGAAGGTCGCGTCCGTGCCTCGAGAGGCGGTCGGCGCCGGGCTCCGGGAGGCCGTCGTGGACCTCTGGGTGCGCGTCAACGACGCCGGTGGCTCCGTCGGCTTCCTGCCCGGGGCGACCCGGCACGACGTGGCGGCCGCGCTCGACGGGCACCTCGACGACGTCCGTGCGCGGCGCTCGCTGCTCTGTGTGCTCAGGGAGCCCGGCGGTTCCTTGCTCGGCATCGGCTTCTGGGAGCACTCGAGAGGCTTCCCCTACGACCACGTCGCCGGGCTGAAGCGGCTCATGGTCGACCCGGCCGCCCAGGGGCGCAACCTCGGCCGCATCCTCCTCGGCGGCATGGTCGGCATCGCCCGACGCGAGCTGCCTTGGGTCGAGCTGCTGCGCCTCGACTACCGCGACGGTCTCGGTCTGGGGGAGTTCTACGTCCGCGCGGGCTGGACCGAGGTCGGTCGGGTGCCACGCGGCCTTCGCCTCAGCGCGAGCGACTACCGCGACGACGTCACGATGGCGCGGCGCGTCGACGGGACTCCGCTGTCGTGAGCGTCGGCGCCCCGCTCGTCGCTCTCACCGCTGCCGCTGCGCTCCACGCCGGGTTCCAGGTCACCGTCACGGCGCTCGTCTACCCGGCGCTGCTCGGCGACGACCATGACTGGGCCCGGCGCCACGCCGCGCACGGCCGCCGGATCGTGCCGCTCGTCGTCGTCACCTACGGAGCCGTGCTGCTGTCAGTGGTCTGGGTGCTGTCCAGCGGTCCGGCATCGCTCAGCGTGGGGGTCGCCGCAGGGGGGTTCGGTGTCATCCTCGTGCTGACCGCCGTGGGCGCAGCGCCACGGCACGGACGGCTCGGACGCGGCTACGACGCCGGTGTCGCGGCCGGCCTGTCCCGCGTCGACCACTGGCGCTGCGCCATGGCCGTCGTCGTGCTCGCCGCTGCGGTCACGGCATCGGTCCAGGGCTGAGGGGCAGGGCTCCGCCGCTGGTTTCGGAGTCGGGGGGCGGAGGGTCCTTCAGGAGGGCCGCGACGCCACGGGCTGTCGCAGTCTCCCGCTCAGGAGCGCGTGGGGGGCAGCGGCCCGTGCCCGTGACACGGTCAGTAGATGGCGCTCGGGACCTTGAAGGCGACGCGGTTGTTGTCGAGGACGCGGTTGGAGATCTTCCGGGTACCGACGTGCCCGTTGCCCTCGCCGGGGTAGAGCCACAGCCACCCGGACGCGTCACGGGCGAGGAGGTCGGCGCGACCGTCGCCGGTGAGGTCACCGGCGCGCAGGACCGCGGTGTAGCCCTGCCATCCGCGTTCGACGAGGACTCCGGCCGCGACCCGGCCGTTGCCGAGCCCTGCGTGGAAATAGAGGTTCCCGGCGGTCGTCATCGAGTAGAGGTCCGCTCGTCCGTCCCGGTTCATGTCGCCTGCGACCGTGACGATGCGGCGGTTGCCGAAACCCGTGCCGACGACCTTGCCGGGGGCGAGACCGAGGGGACCGCGACCGGCGTAGAAGAGGAGCGCGCCGTCCGACCGGCGCCGTGCCATGACGTCGCCGTAGCGGTCGCCGTCGAAGTCCGCGCCCGCCAGGACGCGGTCCATGCCGTTCCAGCCGCTGCCGATACGGAAGCGGCCGAGGTTGGCGGAGTACTCGATCGGGTCGGTGCGGTAGGCCCAGAGGTAGCCCTGGGCGTCACGGACGACGAAGTCCTCCTGCCCGTCGCCGGACATGTCTCCCACCGCCAACGCCGTGACCCAGCTGCCCCACGAGGCCTTGGCCGACTGTGCGCCGCCCCAGTCGATGCCGCCGTTGAACCCGTCGCGCGTCAGCAGGTAGCCCTGTTCCCGCACGGCGATGTCGCGGTACCGGTCACCGGAGAGCGACACGGGCTGGTAGGTGCCCGGCATGACGGCCGTCTGGGCCGTGGTGAGCGTGCGCGTCACATATCCGGGCGAGCGGACGGTCACCCGAACAGACAGGCGCTTGCCGACATCGAGTCGGGTGAGGGTGTAGGCGTCCCGGGTCGCGCCGTAGATGGGGACACCGTTGCGCAGCCACTGCTGCGTGGTGGTGAACCGGCCGAACAGGTCGTCCGAGAAGGCGTCGGGGTAGGCCTGGGTGGGGCGAACCTCGACGGCGAGCGCGTTGTCGACCTTCAGAGGGGTCGCGGGGATGGTCGCGGTCAGGGACCACGTGCCGACGGTGGGTGTCGGGTCCGACGTGTAGGTCGCGGAGATCCCGGTGGCGGCCTGGCCGACCGACATGCGCAGCGACAGGTGGTGTCCGGCGTCGCCGTCCGTGAGGCGGTGAGACCATGGACGGGTCGTCTCGCCACCGCCGCCGGCGATGGCCACGCCGTCGCGCAGCCACGTGTACGTCGTGCGGATCTCCCCGGCCTTGGCCGCCACGGACGTCGCGAGGCGCTGGTCGTCGTACAGCAGGAAAGCGGGTCCGCCGGGAGAGTAGGTGCGGTCGGCGCTGTAGCCGACGTAGGCCGTACCGGACCCGAGGGTGACCCGCTTCGGCAGGCTGCGAACCGTCTGGGTGTCTCCGGCTGGCGTGGTTGCCGTCGCCTCGCAGGTGAAGGAGGTGCCGAGATCGGAGATCGACACGGTCAGGTACCTCGACGTGACGATCTCGGTCCCGTTGTCGTCGAGCCACCGCCGCGCGATCGTGGTGCCGGGCACCCATCCGGGCCCGCTCCAGGCCTCGCAGGACAGCTGTGAGTGCGCCTGCACCCAGAGCAACTCGGAGGACCCGAAGACCTCTGCGGTGGGATGGAGCAGGTCAGGCACCTCGTCGGCGCTAGCCGTGGGAGAGCCCGCGAGCGCCGCAGGCAACAGTGCCAGTGCCGCGCCGAGGGCCACGAGCCGTCGGCGACGGGTCGAGGACCGGGCGCCGCGCGCCGCTGCAGTCATATGAGCTCCCCTGTAATCGATCCGGTCCGGCACCGGCCACGCTGAGGCTAGTGGCCGCACACGGCATTCGGGGCGAATCCACGCTCACACTTACAGCCCGGCGGTTCGTGGTGCGACGACCGTCAGGACAGGCCGGTGACGGAGCCGTTCTCGTCGATGTCGATGCGTTCGGCGTTGGGGGAGGTCGGCAGGCCCGGCATGGTCCGCATGTCTCCGCAGATCGCGTAGACGTAGCCGGCCCCGACCGCCGCCCGGACCTCGCGCACCGGCATCCGCCACCCGCGCGGGGCTCCGCGCAGCGAGGGGTCGGACGAGATCGACAGGTGCGTCTTGGCGATGACCACGGGCAGCCCGCCGTAGCCGAGCCGTTCGTAGTCCTTGAGCGCCCTGGCCGCCGCCGGGCTGACGTCGATCCCGTCGGCGCCGTAGATCTGTGTGGCGATGGCCTCGATCTTCTGCTCGAGCGGCAGGTCGAGGGGATAGAGGAACTCGAAGCTCGTCGGCTCGTGCGCGGCCTCGATGACGACCTGGGCGAGCTCCAGCGCTCCCGCCCCGCCCTCGGCGACGTGACGGGTCACCGCTGAGCGGACCCCGAGGCTGTTGCAGAAGCGGCGGATGACGGCGTGCTCGGAGTCGTGGTCGTCGGGGAAGGCGTTGATCGCGATGACGGGCTGCACGCCGAAGCGACGCACGATCTCGACGTGCTTGCGAAGGTTGGCCAACCCGGCCTCGACGTCCTTGGGACTCTCCTTGAGCAGGCCCGCGGGCAGGGGTTTTCCGGCCTTGACGGCATACCTCCCCGAATGGGTCTTGAGCGCGCGGACCGTCGCCACGATCACGGCGACGTCGGGCCTGAGCCCGCTGACCCGGCACTTGACGTCGAAGAAGCGCTCGGCTCCCATGTCGGCCCCGAAGCCGGCCTCGGTGATGGCGTAGTCGCTGCCGCGCATGGCGATGAGGTCGGCCGTGACGGACGACGTGCCCGTCGCGATGTTGCCGAACGGCCCGCAGTGGATGATGGCCGGCCCGCCCTCGAGCGTCTGGAGCAGGTTGGGTTTGAGGGCGTCCGCGAGGATCGCCGTCATCGCCCCGGCGGCGTGCAGGTCCTCGGCGCTGACGCCCTTTCCCTCGGTCGTGTAGCCGACGACGATCCGGCCGAGGCGCTCGCGCAGGTCGCGCAGCGAGGTCGCGAGGGTGAGCAGCACCATGACCTCGCTCGCGGCCGTGATGTCGAACCCCGTCTCGCGGGCCACGCCGTCCTGACGTGCACCGAGCCCGATGACGACGTTGCGCAGGGCCCGGTCGTTGACGTCGAGCACCCGGCGCCACGTGATGTTGCGGACGTCGAGGCCGAGCGCGTTGCCGTGGTGCAGGTGGTTGTCGATCATCGCGGCGAGCAGGTTGTGGGCCGACGTGACGGCGTGGAAGTCACCCGTCAGGTGCAGGTTGAGCCGCTCCATGGGGACGACCTGGCTGTAGCCGCCGCCGGCCGCACCGCCCTTGATCCCGAACGTCGGACCCATCGAGGGCTGGCGCAGCGCGACGACGGCACGCTTGTCGAGCCGCTGCAGCGCCTGGGCGAGCCCGACGGAGGTCGTCGTCTTGCCCTCGCCGAGCGGCGTCGGCGTGATCGCGGTGACGACGACGTACTTCGCGTCGGGCTGGTGGGGTGGCTCGTCGAGGACGGCGAGGTCGATCTTCGCGACGTCACGCCCCCACGGCTCGAGGTGGTCGGACGTGACGCCGAGGTCGGCGGCGACGTCGGCGAGCGGACGCAGGGTCGCCGCGTTCGCGATGTCGAGGTCGGTGGGCAGGGGTGCGCTCATACCTCGATACAACCCCCGGACCTGCCTCGGCACAACGAGATCGGCGCAGTCGGTGGCGTGACGTCCGTCCCAGGCCGGCACGTCCGGACGGACGGTCGGAGACGGACGGCTGCGGCTCAGCGCGTCGGGGACCAGCTGGGGTCTCGTCCGAGGTAGCGCAGCAGCCGGTCGACGACATCACCCTGGACGCCGGGCAGTGCTGCGGCATAGGCGAATCCGCGCAGGGGCTCGACGATCTCGACAGCCACGGCGTACAGCTGCGCGGCGAGCCCGGCGTCCATGGGGGACGGCTGGCCGGTCGCGATCGCGATGTCCCAGGCGTGCACCGCTGCGTCCAGCGCGGCCGCGCCCACGGCGACCGGAGCGACCAGACGTGCCTGCGGGAGCGGCACGGCGACCGCGGGGTCGTCCGCGCCGACGCGCGAGAAGGCAAGGCGGGATGCCCTGAGCGGCGGGTCGAGCAGCTCGAGCGCGCTCGTCTCCAGGGTGCCCGTGGGGGAGAAGGGGTCGTATGCCGGGAAGTCGCCCTCGCCGAGCATCGCCGCGTAGGCCTGCTGGTCGCCGGCCGCGTGCTGGAGCACCTGCGCCACGGTCCAGTCGGAGCACGGCGTGGGGCCGTCCCACTCGTCCGTGCGCACCGCGGTCACGGTGTCGCGCAGGGCGGTGTGCGCCGCGTCGAGGATCGTCCAAGCGGTCTGCGTCGTGTCCATCGGGGTGCCTCTCTATCGGAATGGTTCGTTCCGTATAGACATTAACGGAATGATGCGTTCCGTTCAAGTGGTACGGTCGGTCCATGCCGAGCCGCACGCCAGGGGAGCCCGCCGCCGACGACGCACGGGACCGACCGCGGCGCGGTCGCCAGGCGGAGGCGGCGCGCAACGACGCTGCCATCGTCGAGGCGGCGCGGGAGGTGCTGCTGCGCGACCCGGAGGCCTCGATGGCCGCGGTCGCGCAGGCGGCCGGAGTCGGTGTCGGTGGTCTCTATCGTCGCTATGCCGGCCGGGACGAGCTGCTGCGGCGGGTGTGCGGCGACGGGCTACGCCGTTTCGCCGAGCTGGCCGAGCGGGCGCTCGCCGACGACCGTGACGCGTGGTCAGCCTTCGAGGACTTCCTCGCCGACGTGGTCGAGGCCGACGTCCACGCCCTCACCGTCCGGCTGGCCGGCACGTTCCGGTCGACGGTCGAGCTGCGCGACCTCGCCGTCCGCGGCGGCGACCTCGTCGACGCCCTCGTGCGGCGGGCGCAGTCCACCGGTCGGCTGCGCCGCGACGTCGAGGCGGCAGACGTCCCCATGCTGCTCGAGCAGCTGACCGCCGTACGCGTCGACGACCCCGCGCGGACCGTCGCCCTCCGGCGCCGCTACCTCCGCCTGCAGCTCGACGCGTTGTGCACGCCGGAGCCCTCGACGCTCGACGCCACCGCGCCGACGGGCACCGAGCTCGGCGAACGCTGGGCACGGAGTCACTGAGCCTCCGAGCCTCCGAGCCTCCGAGCCTCCGCGCCACAGCCACTGCGCGCGACCCGACCGCGGGTCACGCGACGCGGGGGACGGGTGGCACGGCGAGTCGGCCCTGCGGCATACGCTGAGCCAATGCCTCAGCGACCCGCGCTCGACGACCTCCTCCACGCCGCGGTGTCGGGGGTCGGCGGTGTCGAGCGCCCCGGTCAGGTCGAGATGGCCAAGGCCGTCGCCCACGCCATCGACGGCGGCGAGCACCTGCTCGTGCAGGCCGGGACCGGCACCGGCAAGTCGCTCGCCTATCTCGTGCCCGCCGTCGCGCACGCCTTCGAGGCGGGCAAACCGGCGGTCGTCGCGACCGCGACTCTGGCGCTGCAGGCACAGATCGTCGACCGCGACATGCCGCGGGTCGCCGATGCGCTCGCGCCCGTGCTCGGGCGACGACCGACCTACGCCCTCGTCAAGGGGCGGCGCAACTACGTGTGCCTCAACAAGCTCGAGGGTGGCTTCCCTGACGACGAGGACGGACTGCTGTCGGTCGGGCAGGTCGACGCCGCCGTCGGCCGTCTCGGCCAGGAGGTCGTCCGGCTGCGCGAGTGGGCGAGCACGACCGACTCCGGTGACCGCGACGAGCTCGTGCCCGGCGTCTCGGAGCGCGCGTGGCGGCAGGTCTCGGTGTCGGCGCACGAGTGCATGGGCGGCAAGTGCCCGCTCGTCGCCGAGTGCTTCGTCGAGCGCGCCCGCGAGGCCGCCAAGGACGTCGACGTCATCGTCACCAACCACTCCTTCATGGCCATCGACTCCTTCGAGGGCCGACAGATGCTGCCCGAGCACGACGTGCTCGTCGTCGACGAGGCCCACGAGCTCGTCGACCGCGTCACCGCGACGATCACCGACGAGCTGACCGGCACCATGGTCATGACGGCTGCGAAGAAGGCCGGCCGCATGTCCGAGAACACCGCCGCCATGGACGAGGCGGGGGAGATGCTCGCCCAGGCGCTCGAGCCGATCGAGGAGGGGCGGATGCTCGGCATCCCCGACTCCGTCGGCCTCGCGCTCGCCCGGGTGCGTGACACGGCCCGCACCGTCCAGAGCGACCTCAAGCCACCGCCCGGCCAGGAGGCCGACGGCGCCCGCCAGGTGGCCCGTGCCGCCGTGGACGAGATCCACGAGAACGCCGAGCGGATCCTCGAGGAGCGCGAGCTCGACGTCGTCTGGCTCAATCGCGACCAGCGCCGCGGGCCGGTCCTGCGCGTCGCGCCGATGAGCGTCGCCATGCTCGTGCGCGACAAGATCTTCGAGGAGCGCACCGTCGTCCTCACGTCCGCGACGCTCGAGCTCGGCGGCACGTTCGACGCGGTGGCCGGCACGATCGGGCTGCGCGGCGAGGGCGCTCCCACGTGGCAGGGCCTCGACGTCGGCAGCCCCTTCGACTACCCCAAGCAGGCCATCGCCTACGTCGCCGCCCACCTGCCGCCGCCCGGCCGTGACGGCGCCGGCGACGACACGCTGGACGAGATCGAGGAGCTCGTGCGTGCCGCCGGAGGCCGCACCCTCGGTCTCTTCTCGTCGATGCGGGCGGCCCAGACGGCCGCCGAGGTCATGCGTGCGCGGTTCGGCGACGACATCCCGGTCCTCTGCCAGGGGGAGGACCAGATCACGACCCTCGTGCGCCAGTTCGCGCGCGACCCTCGCACCTGTCTCTTCGGCACGCTCACCCTGTGGCAGGGCGTCGACGTGCCGGGCTCGTCGTGCCAGCTCGTCATCATCGACCGCATCCCGTTCCCACGACCCGACGACCCGCTCGCCTCCGCCCGGTCGCAGGCGATCGCGCGGATGGGCGGCAACGGCTTCATGGCCGTCTCGGCCACCCACGCCGCGCTGCGCCTGGCCCAGGGCGCCGGACGTCTCGTGCGCCGTGCCGACGACCGCGGCGTCGTGGCCTTCCTCGACTCCCGGATGATGACGGCGAGGTATGCCGGCTTCCTCCAGCGCTCGCTGCCGCCCTTCTACCCGACGACCGACAGGAAGATGGTGCTCTCCGCGCTGGCCCGGCTCGACGCCATGGCGCCGCCGCCCGTCCCCGTCGAGGAGCCGGCCCTGCGGTCGCTCACCGGGGCCCGGTCCGACGCCGACGGCACGGAGCACCCGAGGCCGGTCGCGGTGGCCCCGCCTGCTCCGGTCTCCTCGCGCAGCGCGGTGACGTCCGGGCACGCGTGGACCGACGAGCAGGACGAGGAGCTGCGCGACGCAGCAGAGACCGGCATGCAGCTCGACGAGCTCGTCGACCACTTCGAGCTGCCCGAGGAGACGATCGCCGCTCGCGTCGAGCAGCTCGGGTTGACCATCGCGTCGGGCGCCCTCTTCGACTGACACGCCTCAGCGGGCTTCCCGGGATCCCGGGCGTCCCGCGGTGTCGGCGTCGCATGGCAGAGTTGCCGCCATGACCGACCCGGCCATCCTTCCCTTCGTGCTCGTGACCGGCCCCGAGGGCGTCCTTGTCGAGCGGGCCGTCGCCGGCGTCCTCGCCGGCGCCAAGGAGGCCGACGTCGAGGTCATCCGCATCGAGGCCGCGACCTACGAGTCCGGCGCCCTCCAGATGCACGCCAGTCCCTCGCTCTTCGGCGGCGCCAAGACGATCGTCGTGCGCGACCTCCACGAGTCACCCGACGAGCTCCAGCTCGACCTGCTCGCGCTCCTCGCGGCGCCCGACCCCGACGTCGGCCTCGTCGTCGCGCACGGCGGAGGGATGAAGGGCAAGAAGGTCCTCGACACGATGAAGAAGGCCGGGGCCCGCGTCATCGAGTGCCCCGCCATCAAGACCGACCGCGACAAGACCGACTTCGTCATGAAGGAGTTCTCGGCCGCTCGGCGCAAGATCACGAGCGAGGGCGTGCGGGCCCTCATCGAGGCCGTGGGCAAGGACGTCCGCGAGCTCGCCGCCGCCTGCTCGCAGCTCGTCTCCGACACCGAGGGCACGATCGACGACGCCGTCGTCGACACCTACCACGGGGGCAAGGTCGAGGCCACGGGCTTCCGGGTTGCCGACGCGACGATCGCCGGGCACTCCGGGGAGGCGCTGCGCCTGCTCCGACACGCCATCGCCACCGGGGTCGACCCGGTCCCGATCGTCGCCGTCATCGCCTCGCAGCTGCGCCAGCTCATCAAGGTCGGCGCGGCTGGCCGGGGCAGCTCGGCCCAGCTCGCCAAGAGCCTCGGCATGGCTCCGTGGCAGATCGACAAGGCCCGCCGCGCCGTCGGCCACTGGACCGCCGACGGGCTCGCCGTCGCCGTGCAGGCGGTGGCGGCCGCGGACTTCGAGGTCAAGGGCGGCGGCCGCGACCCCGTGTACGCCGTCGAGCGGGCGATCCTGACCATCTCCCGGGCGCGAGCGGCCCGCTGAGGTCGAGCTCACCGGACGACCGCGCGGACCGCGCCGGACGGCATACCTCCGGTTTGGTCGAGCGCCCCGCCCGCTGGTAACTTTGACCCTTGCGTGCGCGCTCAGGTCGTGCGCGCATGCATGCACCATCCAGAGCCGCTCACGCAGGGTGTCCCCACGCCCGGTCCCGAGCAGCTTTGCCGCCCTCTAACGGCAACCATCCGACCGAACGAAAGAAACCATCAACGTGGCAAACATCAAGTCGCAGCTCAAGCGCATCA
>Ga0164307_10001378_pt1 | contig 10960 bp, 7 predicted proteins | sample Whisoiple_243_MG_FD_110214 | JGI IMG/M metagenome (GOLD analysis project Ga0164307, IMG submission 110214) | Soil microbial communities amended with fresh organic matter from upstate New York, USA - Whitman soil sample_243_MG | ecosystem: Environmental > Terrestrial > Soil > Unclassified >...
CGACGACGCGGTGAAGGCGAGCGTCGAGCGCATGAGCGGACTGCCGGACACAGCCGTCTTCATGACCAACGCCGGACACGTTTCGCGGTACTCTCGCATCGCCTCCGGCGTCGACCTCGACCGCGTCCCGGCACTGATCGTGTTGCGCCCACAGAAGCTCACCCACGGAACTCCCACCGCCACGGTCAGCTACGGCTTCCGCGGCCCCGCAAGCGTCGCCCAGGCGATCGCCGACGCCCTGTACAACGGCCCGACGAACGTCCCGTACTACCCGAAGTAGGGCCGGGGGCGCGCTAGCCTCGGCGTGACCGTGGACGCCGCCCTACTCGCCCTCTACGCAAAGGACGATTCGCATCGTGCGCCCGCGCCCTCGGGCGCGTTCAGCGGCGCCGCCGGCGGCTCGGTGTGCGGCGACCTCGTTCGCGTCTCGGTCGTGATCGCGGATGGCGTCATCGACGCCGTGACCTTCGACGCCGAGGGTTGCGCGGCGGCGACGGCCGCCGCCGCGGCCGTCGCCGAGCTGGCCGAGGGCGCGCACGCGCTCCAGGCGGCCGCGATTGGTGCAGCGCACGTATCGGAGACCCTCGGCGGCCTCTCCCCGCAGGGCCGCCACGCGGCGGACCTGGCCGCGGACGCGCTTCACCGCGCACTGTCGTCCGCGGCCTCGTCGGGCGTCGCGCTGGCGGACGGGCCGCCCAACGGCGAGCGCGTGCTCGTGGCGATGAGCGGCGGGGTGGACTCTGCGGTCGCCGCGCTGCTGGAGCGCGATCGGGGCGTGGACGTGGTCGCGGTCACGGTCAAGCTGTGGGCCGACCGGCACAACGACGGCGCGCGAAGCTGCTGCTCGCCCGAGGCCGTGATCGGTGCCCGAGCGCTGGCCCATGAGATGGGGATCCCACACCTGACGCTGGACCTCGAGGAGGCCTTTCGATCGCGGGTGGTCGGCGAGTTCGTTCGCGGGTACGGGGAGGGCAGAACGCCGAACCCATGCGTGATCTGCAACGGCGACCTTCGTATCGATGCGATGCTCGCGCTGGCGGACCGGCTGGGCGCGTCGACCCTCGCGACCGGCCACTACGCGCGGGTCGTCGATGACGGGGAGGGCCCGCTGCTGGCCGCGGCGAACGATGCCGCCAAGGACCAGACCTACATGCTCTCGGCGCTCCGACCCGCGACGATCGAGCGGCTCCGCTTCCCGCTCGCGGACCTGACGAAGCCCCTCGTGTGGGAGCTCGCCGCCGCCGCGAGCCTGCCGGTGGCCTCCAAGCGCGAGAGCCAGGACCTGTGCTTCCTGGCCGGCGAGGGCAAGCGCTCGTTCCTCGCCAGGCACGCGGGCCTCGCGGACAACCCCGGGGAGGTCGTCGATTCGAGCGGAAACGTCATCGGCCGCCACTCCGGCTTTCACAACTTCACGATCGGCCAGCGACGCGGGATCGGCATCGGCGGTGGCGCGCCGCTATATGTACTGGAGACCGACGCGCGCGACAATCGCGTCGTCGTGGGCGCTCACGAGGACCTTGCGCGCAGACGCGTGCGGGTGCGCAACGCCCACCTCCGCCGGCCCGGCGAGCGCGTGGACAGCGTGAAGCTCCGCTACCGGTCGCGGCCGATCGACTGCGCCGTGAGCGGCGCGGCCGGCCGGCACGACGAGCTCTGGCTCGAGCTCGCCGAGCCGGCCTATGGCGTGGCGCCTGGGCAGACCGCCTGCCTGATGGACGGCGCGATGGTCGTGGGCCACGCCACCATCGCCTCGTAGGCGACGTCGCGCTACCTAGACTGGAACACGCATCAACCGCACCTGCCAGTCGCGGAGCTAAAGCTCCGCGCCACCACCAGCGTGAAGACAAGCGAAATCCGTGATGCATATCTCTCGTTCTTCGAGGAGCGGGACCACCTGCGCGTCCCGTCCGCGTCGCTTATTCCTGCGCCGGAGGACACCTCGACGCTCCTCACGGTGGCCGGAATGCAGCCCTTCAAGCCGTATTTCCGCGGCGACGAGCAGCCGCCCTCCAACCGCCTGACCTCGGTCCAGAAGTGCTTCCGCACGCCCGACATCGACGAGGTGGGCAACACGCGCCGTCACCTCACCTTCTTCGAGATGCTCGGCAACTGGAGCTTCGGGGACTACTTCAAGGAGCAGTCGATCGCCTGGGGGCTCGAGCTCTCCGTGGAAGTGTTCGGGCTCGACAAGGACCGCATCTGGCCGAGCGTGTTCGGCGGCGACGACGAGCTGGGGCTGGGCCCGGACGAGGAGTCGATCGAGATCTGGAAGAGCCACGGGATCCCGGACGAGCGGATCGTGCTCCTGCCGCGGTCCGAGAACTTCTGGCAGGCGGGGGAGACCGGTCCCTGCGGCCCCTGCTCGGAGATGTACTACGACCGTGGGAAGGCGTTCGGGGGGCCTGACGAGAGACCGGGCGACGACACCGACCGCTATATCGAGTACTGGAATCACGTCTTCATGAGCTATGAGCTCCATGAGGACGGCTCGCTCACGAAGCTGCCGGCGAACAACGTCGATACAGGCCTGGGCCTCGAGCGGATGGCGGCGATCCTCCAGAACGTCGACTCGGTGTTCCAGGCGGACGCGTTCAGCCCGCTCGTCCGGCTCGCCGAGGAGATGAGCGGCCGCTCCTACGAGCAGGACCGCGCGACCACGAGGGCGATGCGGATCATCGCCGACCACTCGCGCGGAATGACGTTCCTGATCGCCGACGGCGTGGTTCCCTCCAACGAGGAGCGCGGCTACGTGCTGCGCCGGGTGATGCGGCGCGCGATCCAGCAGGGCCGCGTGCTGGGCCTCGAGTCCCCGTGGATCGGGCGATTCGCCGAGCGGACGATCGAGATGATGTCCGACGCCTATCCCGAGCTCGCTCAGCAGCGCGACACGATCATGCGCTGGGTCGGCGACGAGGAGCAGGCGTTCGGCCGCACGCTCGACCGTGGGACGCAGCTGCTTGAGCAGCTGGTCGCGCAGGCGAAGGAGCAGGAGACGTCCTGGATCGACGCGGCAGAGGCGTTCAAGCTCCACGACACCTATGGCTTTCCGTACGACCTGACGAAGGAGCTCCTCGCCGAGGAGGGTCTGTCGGTCGACGATGCGGGCTTCGAGGCCCTGATGGAGAAGCAGCGCATCCGAGCGCGCACCGGCGCCGAGCCGTCGGTCAAGGACCGTCACCAGGCGGTGATGTCGTTCGCGCAGGCGGCGCCGCCGTCGACGTTCGTCGGCTACGAGACGCTCGGCACCGAGACCGCCGTCGCAGCGGCCGACTCGCCCCTGATCAAGCTGGAGGAGAGCCCCTTCTACCCGGAGGGCGGCGGGCAGGTCTCCGATTCGGGATCCGTCAACTGGGACGGCCAGGGCGCTCGCATCGCCGACGTCTACCGGCTCGGCGACGACCAGGTGATTCGCCTGGACGAGTCCACCCCGGCTCCGGAGCCCGGCTCGCGCGTCCGCGCCGAGGTCGACCACGAGACCCGCCACGCCACGATGCGAAACCACACCGCGACGCACCTGCTGCATGCTGCGCTCAGGGAGCGGCTCGGCACCCACGTCCGCCAGGCGGGCTCGGCGGTGCGGCCGGACAAGCTCCGCTTCGACTTCACCCACGGCGCCGCGCTGAGCCCCGAGGAGCTGCGGGAGGTCGAGGATCGCGTCAACGAGTGGATCAAGGCCAGCCGCCCCGTCCGCGCCCTTCAGATGAGCCGGGCAGAGGCCGAGGAGCTGGGCGCTATGGCTCTGTTCGGCGAGAAGTACGGCGACTGGGTACGCGTGATCGAGGTGGATGACGTGTCGCGCGAGCTCTGCGGCGGCACCCACGTCGCGAACACGGCCGAGATCGGGATCTTCACGATCGTCTCCGAGGGCTCGAGCGCCGCCAACGTGCGGCGGGTCGAGGCGATCACGGGGCCGGCGGCGATCGACTGGTTCCGCGAGCGGAGCGACGCGCTGACCGAGGCCGGCGCGATCCTGGGCTCCCCGCGGGACCCGCTGCGCGCGGCCGAGCGCGCGGCCGAGCGCCTGAAGCAGTTGGAGAAGCAGGCAAGTGAAGCGCAGCGGCGCGGCGCCGGGGAGGAGGCTGCCGAGCTCGCGTCGACCGCGGCCGACCTCGGCGGTGTAAAGGTCGTGACCGCGCAGCGCGACGGCGTTGACCAGCGGGCGCTGTTGAACCTCGCGGACCAGGTCAAAGCGAAGCTGGGCGATGGCGCAGTGGTGCTCGGCGGCGCGAATGACGGACGGGTGGCGCTCGTGGCGAGCTTTACCCGCGGTGCCGTGGAGCGCGGCCTCTCGGCCGCCGAGGTGGTCAAGGGCGCCGCGGAGGTCATGGGCGGCGGGGGCGGAGGCCGCGACGACGTCGCGCAGGCCGGTGGCCGCGACCCGGAGCGGCTCGAGGACGCGCTCTCCGCGGCCCGCGAGGCGATTGAGCGAGCGCTCGGCGCCTGACCTGTCGAAGCGGATGCGAATCCTGGCGATCGACCACGGAACGGCACGTGCGGGTTGTGCGATTTCTGACCCCACTGGTACCATCGCGCGCCCGCTGGGTGTGATCGAGCCTCCGGACCCGCAGCAGGTGGCGGAGCTGGTGGGCGAGCACGGCGCGGATCTTGTCGTCATCGGTCTGCCGGTCTCAATGGATGGGGCCGAGGGAAAGCAGGCGGCCGACGTGCGGACGTTCAGGGATGAGCTCGCTGCGATTGTGGACGTTCCCGTGGAGACCTACGACGAGCGACTGACAACGCGACTTGCCGAGAGCTCGGCCCGTGCCGGGGCGAGCGCGCCCGCGGATGCGCTTGCGGCCGCCCACCTGCTGGACACCTACCTGCTCCACCTCGCGGGAGCGGGGGAGGGCCCCGGCCAGTGATGGACGACTACAGCGACCCATTCGCCGAGGAGCAGGCGGAGGAGGAGCGCCGCCGGCGTCGCGCTGAGCGCGAAGCGCGGCGGCGGGACGGCCGAGCAAAGCGGAGCGCGCAGCAGGGCGCGCTGGCCGATCGCGTGAAGGGCATGCTCTCGGGCTCCGGGGACGGCGGGACCGAGGGCCCGGACCCGCGCATCGGCGCCGCCCCCGCGGCCCGCTCCGCGCCGCCCGAGGCGGAATCCGGCGGCGAGCCACCCGCACCGCCGCCTCCGCCACGGCCACGAACGGCGCTCGGCCCGCGCCAGCCTCCTCGGCCGCCGCGTGGCCCGCAGAACATGCGGCGCCGCCGGATCATCGGCGCCGTGATCGTGCTCATCGTCGCCATCGGCATCGTGGTCGGCGCGGCGGCCGCCATCCACCATTACTCGAGTGGGAGCTCCTCATCGTCACCGCCGAAGCAGGCCGCTTCCGGCCCCGTCAAGAAGGTCACGATCCCGGAGGGATACGACCGCCGCGCGATCGCCGATCTCGCCAAGAAGGACGGCATCACGGGCGACTACATGAAGGCGAGCGAGAGCTTCAAGGGCTTCAACCCTCACAGGTACGGGGCCCAGAACCCGCCCAGCCTCGAAGGCTTCCTGTTCCCCGCCACCTACGACCTGCCGCACAAGCCCAACGTCGACGACCTGATCGCGCGCCAGCTCGACGCCTTCAACCAGTACATGGACCAGGTGAACATGAAGTACGCCAAGTCCAAGAACCTGACGACCTACGACGTGCTGATCATCGCGTCGATGATCGAGCGCGAGGCCGTGGTCGAGAAGGACCGCAAGTTGATCGCCGCCGTGATCTACAACCGCCTCAGCCAGGGGATGCCGCTGCAGATCGACGCGACGATCCGCTTTGCCGAGAACAACTGGACCAAGCCCCTGACCGAGTCCGACCTGCACATCAGCTCGCCGTACAACACGTACGAGAACACGGGCCTGCCGCCGACGCCGATCGGCAACCCGGGCCTGGCGTCGATCGAGGCCGCGGCGCATCCCGCGAACGTCAACTACCTCTACTACGTGGCGAAGCCGAACGGTTGCGGCCATTTCTTCACCGCCTCCTATTCCGCTTTCCAGGCGGCGCAGGCCCGCTACAACTCGGCCCGCGCTGCGGCCGGCGGCAACTCGCCGACCAACTGCCCGTAGCTGCCCGGCGCCGGTCGGGCGCCCGCGTAGCATCGCCCCCAATGCCGAAGCGCCTCGCGGTCCTGGGCCAGCCCATCTCCCATTCGCGGTCTCCCGCGATGCAGACCGCTGCGCTCGCCGCGCTCGGCCTCGCTGATGAGTGGTCCTATGAGGCGATCGAGGTGGCGCCGGAGGACTTCGACGAGCGGGTTCGCGCGCTGCCGGGCGAGGGGTTCGTCGGTGCCAATGTCACCGTTCCACACAAGCTCGCGGCCCTCGCGATCGCCAATGCGGCTTCGGAGGCCGCGCGTGCGATCGGCGCCGCCAACACGCTGACCTTCGGCGATGCGCGGATCGCCGCCGAGAACACCGACGCGACCGGCCTCCTCGACGCGCTGCCCGAATCCCCGGCCGGCACCCGCGCGCTCGTGCTCGGCGCGGGGGGCTCGGCTCGGGCCGTCGTGTGGGCGCTCGTGGACGCCGGCGCCGATGTCTCGATCTGGAACCGCACCCCCGAGAAGGCCGATGGACTGGCGCGCGAGCTCGGTGCCTCAGCGGCCGAAACCGTCGACGCGGCCGATTTCGACCTGCTCGTGAACGCGACGACGGTGGGCATGGGGGCGTCCACCCAGGCGTCTACGGACCTAAAGAGCCTTCCGATCGATGCCGATGCCCTCCGTGAAAGACACCAATTGGTGGATCTCGCCTACGGGGCGGTCGACACGGAGCTGGTGCGCGCGGCGAGAGCGCGGCGAGCCCGCGTCGTCGACGGGCTCGAGGTGCTGGTCCGCCAGGGGGCCGCCTCACTCCGGATCTGGACGGGCCTAGACCCGCCGATCGAGGTGATGAGGCGGGCCGTCCGCTCGGACACATGGCAAACGAAAACCGACCCGGATACCTGAGACCGGTCCCCTCCGGGGACGAAGCGACGGCTAGGCAGCTCGAGGGCGAGCCGCAGGCCGGCAACGGCGTTACGGCGCCGATGCAGCGCGGCCACTCGGGGATGTTCGTCACCGACGTCGTCGTCGACCTCGGGTACGCGAGCCGCGAGCGGGTCGATGAGGTGGTGAACGAAGCGCGGGTGGCCGGCAAGGCGCCCGAGGCCCTGCTTCGCGACTACCAGGTGATCGACGGCGACCAGCTCTCGCGAGCGATTGCCGAGCGCTACGGGCTCGACCACGTCGACCTCAATCTCTACAAGGTCGACATGGGGGCGGCGAACCTCCTCTCGATGAGCGCCGCCCGCCGCTACAAGGCGCTGCCGGTCGGCTACGTGGACACCGAGACGCTGCTGCTTGCGATGGCCGACCCGGCCAACGTCCTGGCTGTCGACGACATCCAGATGATGACCGGGCTGCGGTGCCGGGTCGCGGTGGCGGACGAGGAGGACATCGACGCGTTGATCAGCCGCATGAACCGCCTCGAGCACGCGGTGAGCGATGCGGTTCAGGAAGAGGAGGACGTCGAGGGCGAGGCGGAGATCACCGAGCTCCGTGAGACCGCGGAGGACGCCCCGGTGATCAAGCTGGTCCACTCCGTGCTCGCCCAGGCGGTGAACGAGGGTGCCTCCGACATCCACTTCGAGGCCGAGGAGAACGAAATGCGGGTGCGCTTCCGCGTCGACGGTGTGCTGTACGAGTCGGCGCGCGTGCCGAAGCGAATGATCGCCGGCGTCGTCTCCAGAGTGAAGCTGATGGCGGACATGGACATCGCCGAGAAGCGGATCCCCCAGGACGGCCGCGTGAGCGTCACCGTCGACGACCGCAAGGTCGACCTCCGCGTGACCACGCTGCCGACGCAGCGTGGGGAGGGGGCGTCGGTCCGCATCCTCGACAAGGAGCAGGCCCTTCGCACACTCGACGAGCTCGGCATGGACGGCGAGCCACGGGCGAGATTCGAGTCCACGGTCCAGCGTCCGTACGGTGCGGTGCTCGTGACCGGCCCCACCGGTTCGGGCAAGTCGACCACCCTCTACGCGGCGCTGCTGGAGCTGAACGCGGTAGAGCGCAACATCATCACGATCGAGGACCCGGTCGAGTACCGGATGGCGGGCATCAACCAGATGAACGTCAACCGCAAGGCGGGGCTGACCTTCGCCACCGGGCTGCGCTCGATCCTCCGCGCCGATCCCGACGTGATCATGGTCGGCGAGATCCGCGACGCGGAGACGGCGCGGATCGCGGTGGAGTCGGCGCTCACCGGCCACATGGTCCTGAGCACGCTCCACACGAACGACGCCCCGGGTGCGATCGCACGCCTGGCCGAGATGGGCATCGAGAGCTTCCTGACGGCGTCGGCCGTGGAGTGCGTGGTCGCCCAACGCCTCGCGCGCCAGCTGTGCACCTACTGCAAGCGGCGCACGGTGATCCCGCAGCGGGCCCTGGTCGAGGGGGGATTCAGGGTGGGCGCCGACCTCGAGGCCTACGAGGCGGTGGGCTGCGCCCGCTGCAGCCACAGCGGCTACCGCGGCCGCATCGGCCTCTTCTCGGTGATGGTGATGAGCGACGAGATCAAGTCGCTGACCGTGCAGCGAGCCCCCGAGTCCGAGATCTCCGAGGTGGCCCGCTCCCAGGGCATGGTCACGGTGCGCGAGGACGGCCTGCAGAAGGCCCGAGCGGGCGTCACCTCGATCGAAGAGATCGCCCGGGTCACCACGTAGCGCTCTCGCGAGCCTCCCGGCGCACCCTCGGCACAAACGTGTGTTGAACGGGCACCGAGGGCAGCCCAAACTGGCCGCCATGGCCAGGTCAACGCAATCTATTCCCGGAAACCGGGAACGGATTGCGTTCACCCAGGTGGTTCGGCGGATCCTGAAGCTCGCCGAGCGCCAGTGGGGCGTCGTTGCCCATTGACAGCTAAAGGAGCGCGGGCTCAGCACCTCGGCAATCACGCGGTGGACTGCCTCGGGCAGGTTGCACCGCATCTACCCCGGTGTCTATGCCGTCGGCCACAAGGCGCTGAGCACCGAGGGCCGGCTGCTCGCCGTCATTCTGTACGCCGGCCCGGGCGCAGCCCTGAGCCACGCAAGCGCCGCGCACCGGTGGGAGCTGATCTCCTACATGCCCAGTACCACCCACGTCACGAGTCCGAGGCGACGCCGATCGCTTCGCGGCGTTCGCGTCCACCACACACAACGCGTCGACCGCCTCATTCACCGCGGCCTCCCGGTGACCACGGTCGCTCGCACCCTCCTCGACTTCGCCTCAGTCGCTCCGCTCGACCGGGTGCGCAAAGCGGTCGCGGAGGCCGACTTCCATCGCCGCATCGACTTGGAGGCGATCGACGCGATCACCGGCGTCGGTCGCCCAGGCTCGGCGAAGCTGCAGCGTGCCCTCTCCCTTCACCGCCCCGAGTACGCCCGCACGCTCAGCCCACGTGAGGATCTCTTCCTCGACCTTTGCCGCCACCACCGGCTGCCATTCCCGGAGGTCAACGTCCCGATCGGCCCGGACAACGTCGACGCCCTATGGCGTGAGGCGGGGGTGATCGTCGAGGTCGACGGCGGCGACGGGCACGGGACGATCGCGCAGATGCGGCGCGATCGTGAACGCGACCTCAGGTTGCGCGACGCCGGCTTTGTGGTCCTTCGATACAGCGGACTACAGGTGACCAGCAGCCGCCCCGCGGTTGCCGCAGACATCCGCCGTGCGCTACAGAGCCGCGCCTACGCGTGAACGACGCACGTCGGGCTCTCGGAGCCGTCCGCGGGGAACGCCTTCGCGAGCGCCTTCGCGATCAGCTGGGCTCGCGCTTTGTAGCCCGCCGAGGTGTAGTGGATCCCGTCCGGGATGTACCAGGGGTCCTTGACCGCTCCGGCCCAGTCGAAGATGCGCATGTTCGGGTACTTGGCGCACGCGTCCTCGAGGGCCGTGTTCCACTGCTCCATGTTCGTCTCGGCATAGGGCCCGCTGCCCACAAGCGACTTCACGTTCACCCACATGACCGGTTGGTCGCCGACCACCGACATCATCTTGTCGATCCGGGTGGACAGCGACACGGACGAGCCCACGTAGACATCGGCGGCGTCGTTGGTGCCGAGCGCGAGCACCCAGCAGCCGTCGTATCCGCTGTCGATCAGCCCGTGAGCCACGTCCTGCGCGTTGGTGCCGCCGGGGAGCGTCTCGACGATCGAGGTCGCGCCGGAGATCTCCATGTGCTCCCTCCTGACCCCCTGATCGGCGTAGCGAGCCTCGATGCGCTCGGAGCGCTTGGGTAGGTAGTTGGGGGAAACGAGGCCCTCCGACGTGGAGTCGCCGATGTGGACGACCGATGTGCACGAGGTGCCGTGCTCGGGTGCCGTGCTCGCCTGACTGGTCGCGGCGGTGCTGGTGTGCGAGATGGTGCCGCCGGAGAGCGCGGCCTGCGCGTCCGCGTTCGAGTCCTGTGCGGTGAGGAACCCGAAGTGCGTGGGAGGCGCCGCTCCGGCCAGGCCCACGCACGCGAGCAGGAGGGTGGCCAGGCCGACGCCGATCGCCACGCGCACGTTCTGCGGGAGTGCCTTCGGCTTCCAGGTGCCCTCCCGAATCCGCGCCCACAGGCGACCGAGCGCCCCATGGCGGATCGGCTCCTCGATGAACTTCCACGACAGGGCGGCGACGCTGATGCTCGCGGCCACCTGAAGCGCAGCGCGCAGCGGGTCGACGCTGCTCGTGACGGTCGGCGTGGTGAGCACGATGATCGGGAACATCCAGAGGTAGATGCCGTAGGAGCGCACGCCGATCCAGCGCAGCGGCCTCCAGCCCATCGCCGGGCCGAGACGGGTGGCCGGGTGCACGATCGCGGCGATCACGAACACGGTCGCTACCGACAGCAGCACCATCCCGCCCTGGTAGAGAAACGGGGAGAAGTCGTTGGTGCGCCAGATCAGGAGTGCAATGACGGTCAGCCCGGCAACCCCAAGTCCGTCGAGGATCCGGCGCGCGCCGA
>Ga0164307_10001379_pt1 | contig 10958 bp, 10 predicted proteins | sample Whisoiple_243_MG_FD_110214 | JGI IMG/M metagenome (GOLD analysis project Ga0164307, IMG submission 110214) | Soil microbial communities amended with fresh organic matter from upstate New York, USA - Whitman soil sample_243_MG | ecosystem: Environmental > Terrestrial > Soil > Unclassified >...
AACAGAAGATCTCTGGAACTCTCTTGGTTCAATATCAAGACAACCAGTAAGACAGATGATGAATACATGGGTAAGACAAGTTGGGTATCCAGTAATTGAGGCCAAAGTACAAGATTCAAAATTAAGATTATCTCAGAGCAGGTTTCTTTTAGAAGATAATGGAACCACAAAGAAAGGAAATTGGATAATTCCACTCTCTGTGAGAACTGGAAACAAGACTGTAACCAAGCTTATGAAAGGGCCAATCACAATACCACATCAGGCAGACTGGTTCAAGGTAAATGAAGGCCAAAAGGGATTTTATCGTGTAAAATATGACCAAAGTGCACTTGATGCACTTGGAAGAAAAGTAGAAGAAAAAGAGATATCAAATGTGGACAGATGGAGCATCCACCACGATCTCTTTGCGCTATGCATGTCAAACCAAATATCATTTAGAGACTATCTTGACTTTGTAAAACATTATGAAGATGAAGACGACTATGTTGTACTATCAGATATCATATCCAGCCTGAACTTTTTCTATGTGTTACTATCAAAGGAAACATTTTGGGATGAAATTAAAGAATTCAACCGTGATTTCTTCAACAAGGTATTTGCAAAACTTGGATGGGACCCAATCAAGGGAGAGAGGTCAACAACTGCACTTTTACGTGTACAGGTGATAAGCTCACTTGGAAAACTAGAAGACTCGGACATTGTTTCAGAAGCCAAGTCAAGGTTTGCCAATTTGTTAAAGACAGGCAAGTTAGATCCAGACCTTCGCGGTCCTGTCTATTCCATAATAGCATGGACAGGAGACAATACCACATATCAAAAAATTCTCAGCCTATATCGCAAGGCCCCAACACAAGAAGAGATGGTAAGACTACTCAGCTCACTTGCAAACTTTCAGGACAAGAAACTATTATCAAAGACTCTCTTGTTTACACTCTCAAAGGAAGTTCGAACACAGAATCTTTTCCAGCCAATTGCAAGAATGATAACAAATCCACAAGGAAAAGAACTTGTCTTGCCATGGATAAAACAGAACTGGAAAGGAATTGTGACAAGATTTGGAGTAGGAAACCCACTTCTCAACAGAATAATTGGCAGCGTCTCAATTGAGGCAGACTTGAAAAAGGAAAAAGAGGTTAGAAAGTTCTTTGCAAAACATCATGTTCCCGGAACAGAGATGAAGCTTGCACAGACTTTGGAGAGAATAAGAATCCATGCAAGATTTGTCCAAAGCGTAAGAAAAGAATTCAGCTAGATCTGTTTTTCATTGTTAGAATCTAAAATATAATTTGCTCAATGTTTAATAGTGCCACAAAATCAAAATCGCTAATGACTAGTACTTCCACTCGCAGACTAGGAATCATCACAGTGATATTTTTCATCGGCGGATTTTGGGGCATATTCATGGGATTAATCGTATTTACCAAGCCCAATTTCATCCTGACTGCACTTGGAATGGTAAACATTTCACTGGGAATTTTTCTTGGATTTCGGGTTCTAAGAAAGAACCGAAAAGAGATGGGCAAGAGAAGATAATTAAAAAATTACGTGTTTAGCAACGATTTTTATAATTTGACAACAATTGTCTAAAGATGTCTGAATTAAGCTTGGGTCACTTGCTATCAAGTGAATATGTAATACCAGTCTTTCTTTTGACAATATTTCTTGCTTCCTTGATTGCTACAAGGGTAAAGATTCCATCTACCATGATTCTTGTAGGAATTGGAATTACCATATCAGTGATAGATTTTACAGGATACGGAATTCCAAACATTTCAGGATTCAAGGTGGATCCAAAGCTTATTCTCTACTTTGTCATTCCGCCTCTAATTTTTGAGGCGATGATGAAAATTGATCGTGAGCAATTCAAGACAATTAGGATATCTGCCCTTGCGTTGGCAACAGTCGGGGTAGGGCTTGCCACAATAGTCGGCGGATTGTTATTAACATACCTGGCAGGATTACCAATACTTGTCTCATTTGCCTTTGCAGCACTGATTGCTCCCACAGATGCTGCAATTGTAATAGAGGTATTCAAGAGAGTAAAAATTCCAAAGACACTTGCAACATTGATGGAGTCAGAGGCAAGCTTCAACGATGCTACCGGTGTAATCATATTTTCTTCAATTATGGCAATAGCAGTATCACAAGGGTCATCACTTTCTACTGGTAGCATATCTTCTATCAACGTCAACATTTTAGAAACAATCGGACATTTTGCTTGGGTATTTTTTGGCGGCATTGCAGTAGGAGTAGGCCTTGGAGCAGGTTCACAATATTTACACAGATTGATAGAAGAACCATTTTCTGAAACTGCACTATCAGTAGCAACACTGTTTGGCTCTGTTGTGATTTCAAATGCACTTGGGTTTTCAGGTCTAGTAGCAGCAGCTGCAGCAGGATTGTGGTTTGGTGTGATAATGAGAAAACCCAACATCATAGGCGAAAAAGTAAGAGCATATGCATCAAACTTTTGGGAGATGATTGCATTCTTTGCAAATTCCGTGGCATTTTTGTACTTGGGATTGAACATGGACATGACAAGGATAGGACAGAATCTTCCGCTAATTGCACTTGCAATTGTTGCAGTGCTAGCTGCAAGAGCAGTATCTACATATCCAATACTTGCAGTGACACACCGCTTTACAAAAGAAAAGACACCTGGAGCATGGAGGCATGTTGTTATGATTGGAGGTATGAGAGGAGCACTGTCAGTTGCACTTGTTGCAACCCTTCCTGAAAGCGATATGAAGGAGATACTAAAGACTATCACATTCGGAGTGGTCTTGTCTTCTTTGATAATACAATATCCAGTTCTTTCAAGATACATCAAAAAGGCATTTCCTGAGACAATGCAAGAATCAAAGAATGCCTAAATCCCTTGCCAGAGATTTATGGATTTCTCATGGTTTATCAAAAAACATTAAACAAGACATGCAAAGTATTCAGCATATCAAAGATGAGTGAAAAAAATCAGGTTGAAAAAACTGTTCTAGAAGGAATAAGCTATGCCAAGCTTGAAAAACATAAGGATGCCATATCATTTTTTGACAAGGCATTAAAACAAGACTCTACAAATGTAGACGCATTATACAACAAAGGAATGTCTCTTTTGAAATTAAAGAAAAACAAGGATGCCATGGCATGCTTTGAGAAAATAATTGAACATTCCCCAAACCATGTTGATGCACTGAACAACCTAGGAAATCATTTTGCAGAGGTGCAACAATTTGAAAAAGCTGCTACATATTATGACAGGGCACTATCAAATGATCCTACATACATTCCAGCATTATACAACAAAGGAATTACATCAATTCAACTTGAAAAATACGATGATGCACTTGATTGTCTAAACAAAGTACTCGACAAAGAACCTGATAATCTGCGGGCAACATACTACAAAGGACTTGTACTTGGCAAGCAGAAAAAACACGAGGAATCATTGTCATACTTTGATAAAATTTTGGAAAAAGAACCTGATAACAATGAGGCAATATTTTACAAGGCTACAGAATTGTCAGAGCTTGGAAGACATGATGAAGCAATTGTCATATTTGATAAAATATTAAAAGAGTTTCCAAAAAACGGCACAATAATTTATGCAAAAGCAAGAAGTAAGGCTCAACTGGGACAAAACGATGATGCACTCATTCTTCTGGCACAGGCAATATCGCATTATGGTAGAACAATAAAGAATTGGGCAGTCAAAGACTCTTCATTCGATAAGATAAAAGGGGATCCCAGATTCAAAACAATAGTGAAGTAACATGTCAGAAGATATGATAAAAACAATCAGAGGTTTGTTGACAGCAGGCAAGGGAAACCCAAAACGACTGCGAGAGATAATAGAGATTGTAAAAACTGGTGAACCCATTGTAATGTCAGATTATAGATACATCCAGGATTTGCTAGAAGCTCCCAATGGTACTGACATAGAACAGACCCAGGCCACCCCCCAACCCAAGAAAGATGCATCACTTGAGCTTCTCAGAGTTAGACTTGCAGAGGGACAGATATCAATAGAAGAGTTTCGAGTGCTCAAAAAGGCCCTGACAGAAGAAGAATGAATCATTCTTAAATCTTAAATTCAAAAAGGCACGCACAGTAACAGGATTGAAACTACAACATGTCTACAAGTATCAAGTACAGACTGTACAAACTTGTACTATACAGTTAAAGAGACAAGTTAAGGTTTCAGATAGTGATTAGAATTGTCAAAGTTTGCCCCATTACCACCAGCGCCAGTTATCATGACATGTTTTGGCCATTGTGGCATTGGTCTTGGCGCTGAAACATACAGAAGACTATTGATTGATGTCGGGGCAGACCCTCTAAAGCCAACATTGAAGGGAGAAAAAGACGAATCACGTATACTCAAAAGATATGGAAGTACAATCTTACGATTTCCAAATGCTTATGGAGGAAGTGAGATTCCACTCATTCCAAGAGCTCTTTTAATTGATCTTGATCCAAGAGCTGCCAATTTAATATTACAATCATACCCAGACTTGTTTGCATTAAGAGACAAGCATGTAATTTCAGGTGCAGGAGGTGCTGCAAGAAACTGGGCAGAAGGCCGTACAAGATTCATCAAAGAAGTCAGTACAAAGTATGACATGCAAAAACAACTTGCAAGTTTATCTCCGGAACCAGTAAGAGGGTTTACAGTTCCATTTGCAATGGGAGGAGGTACAGGTGCTTCATTTGCAAGTGCCTTTATGCAATATATCAAAAAGGACACAAAAGAGCATGCAACAATTGCATCATTTGGATTATTACCAGAATTTGGATGGGATCCAGTAATTCTAGAGGCATCAGCCATCAACATAGTGATGAACCTAGAACACCAGATAAAATACAGTGACTGTTCAATTCTATTTTCTAACAAGCGATTAAGAGAACTTGCACAAAGACATGAAAAGAAACTAGACAAAATGTCTTCAATCATAGATGACCTTCCAAAAGAACACGAAGTAGGCTGGAAGGATTACCGTGGAATGAATCTGATTGCAGCAAATGCAATGTCCATGTTTACTGCATCTTTTGCAAGAGAGACAGAATGGGACATGTCAAACTATAGAACATGGCTTGCAACAAAGAGACCAAGATTTGCAATTCCGTGGGTAATTCCGATTGTTCCAGAAGAGAGACAATGGAGCTCAGACTTGATGACAAGTACTAAACACAATACCATGGAGGGAATCGTAGAACACATCAACAAGAAAGAAGATGGAGTATTGTTTGATATTGACGAAGCTGATATCAGGGATAAGGGAGGTCCAAAAGATTCCTGTTGTGCACTTGTCAAAGTGAAAGGAGACTTTGAAGCAAAGGAGAGAGACATTCTAAAGAACATGATAAAGGACAGATTCCACATTGAAGAATCAAGAATGATATTCATCAAGATTCCAATACTAGAGACAGAGCAAGCTAATGTTACAATACTTGTCAATACAAAGGCAATCGGACCAAAAATATTAGAGATTGCAAGCGAAGCAGAAGCTTCATGGGATGCATTCAAAGACGAATATGGCAAGTGGGGATTGTCCACTGAAGAATTCAAGGCAAGCCTTATGGACGTAGTCCATGAGTTTAGCTAGAAATGTCTGACTTTGCCTTTCTAGAGCAGGTTGCAAGTCGCATTAGAGAAAATAGAACCCAGTTAAAAGATACTGAAGATGAGCTTGCAACAGTAAATTTTAGAATCCATGAAATTCCACTCAAGAGTCCAACCGAGTCCACGTTTGCAAAAATGATAGGACAGGACTATTATGATGCTTCAACAGATTTGGAAAAGGCAAGAGAGAAGCTCATCGCACAAAAAGAGGATCTTAGTACAAAGGTAAGAGAAGACATTGCATCATTTATAACAGAATTTACTTCCCCCGAACTTGTCATACCGCTAGAGCCAAACCCAAAGATTGCAGATGGAAACACAGTATTTCACTATAAAAATAACACCACATTTAACAACATACTTGCAATACTAAGCGAACTTTTAGGACTCTCCCCACCAATACTTGTCAAGGATGTAATGTTTTCAGCATCAGAGATAACAATCAAGGTTGCAGACGAATATGAAGCCAAACAAAAATTCCTAAGCAGCATAAGCGAAGTCCAAAAGACGCTATCAATTAAAAGGAAATAGTCCCCAAGATTCCTGCATTCTTGCGGGTTTACGTATAAGATATAACAAGGTAAAAACAGCCAAGATTTTGTGAACAAGAACACTAAAAAACTTCTTGCATTATCATTCATGGCAATTTTCATTGTTTCTACCGTCAGTGTAGCATTTCTAGGAGGCGGACGAGTTACACCTCCTGCTGATAAAACTTCAGATACAACAATCACTGGAACACCTGCAGACAATTACAAGGATAAAGATAGGCCAACATTTTGTGGAACAAATCAGACCGAGTCAACCAAGTACATAACAGAATTCAAAATACCTACAATCTGTACCCAACCACTTGCAATTATGGTAGACCAGTCAGGTAGTGTTTGGTTTACAGAATCAAACACAGGAAATCTAGGTAAGTTTGACTTGTCTTCAAAATCATTCCAGGAATTTACTAATCAACAATGGCAAAAGGGAGAAAAATCCATGATGTGGGGTCTTGCCAATTCTCAAGACGGAAATATTTGGATAACAGACTCGCAACATAATTTAATTTGGAAATTCAATCCAGCAGACAAGAGCTATCAAAGATTTGTTTTTCCCAAGAGTAATACACAAGATGGGTCTTTCCCTCAGATGCTCCTAATAGATGGTAAGAGTGCATACATCAATGACTTTACTGGAAGAAAAATCGGAGTGTTTAGCACAGACCACACAGGTCAAGACCTTGGTGTGTCAAGTATTCCATCTCCTGGAGATCACAACTTTACAAGCGCCATGGTCACAGATACTTCAGGAAAATTGTGGTATACAGTTTGGAAGTATCAACAGGGAGGAGATCTTGTAAGTTATGACAAAAAGACAGGCAACTACACACAGTACATCCTACCTCAAGACATTCAGGCACCAAATGGAATAACAATTGATTCCTCAGGAAAATTATGGATAATGGATACTGCAAGTAGTTACTTTTTCGATTTTGATCCTGCAAGTAATAAATTCACAAAACACATCACATCCCCACCGCCTTTGTCCTCATATGGCAATGCATCCGGGCTTATCAAGACACCAATATCAAGACCATATTGGGCTCACTTTGATGATAATGGAAGACTGTGGTTTAATGAACAAGTTGCAAACAGTCTAGGTGCATATGATCCATCTACACAATCACTTGTAGAATATCTTGTGCCATCCAAAAATCCCAACTGGTCGGACTGTGGAACATTATCAGACTGTGGAGTAGCTCAAGTGTTGGACTTTACCGTTGACCACAACAAGGTCTGGTTTACAGAATGGGTTGAAAACAACATAGGTGTTTTAGATTCTAGCGTTCCGCTACCAATCAATGTAACAACAGATCCTTCAATTGTCATACACCATGGACAAAATGCGACAGTTTCACTAAACATTATTCCACAAGAGAGTCTAGACTCACCTGTATCAATAATCACATCAAATACCGCAGGACCACAAACAGTTTCAATTACACCACAACAGACCATGGTAACAGTTGACAAGCCACAGACTGTCAAGTTAACAATATCCGCAGATAACTTTGCCATGCCAGGAACTTATCAGATCTTGCTTAGTGCAAGATACCACGATATTACAGTATCAAAATATGTCAATATCACACTAGAGTAAGAAGTGGTCCCTAGCCTAGACAAACTGATTGGAATTTTCATCTATTGTACCAAGACAGAAGGTACTGGAGGCAAGATCAAGTCATCACCAGAACAGTTTTTTGTCTCAGAGATATTGCGAGGCAAGTCACTTGACAAGATCTCATCTTCTGGAAGTTATACAGTATACAAATTAAAAAAACACGGCATTGATACAAATCATGCATTATCAGACATTTTCACAAAATATGGTCTAAGACTCAAGGCATTAGGTCTCAAGGATGCAAATGCCACTACAGAACAATACGTATGTGATATGACAACAGGCAGGTCTACTGATACCCTAGTTACAAACAGGTATACGCTTGAAAAGATTGGTCTTGTTCAAAAACCCCTGACAAAAAAAGACATGATTGGAAACCATTTCAAGATCAAAGTGGAAGATGCAGATTTTTCCAAAGTCTCCCAGTTTACAGATCATGATAAGATTCTGAATTTTTTTGGATACCAGAGATTTGGAAGCAGACGGCCAGTGTCGCACTTGATAGGAAAGGCCATTTTACAGAAAAATTTTGATCATGCAGTAGAGACCCTACTTTCTTTTACTTCAGAACATGACTTGCCACATAACAACAAGATACGAGAAATGCTCAAGGACAAGTCAAATTATGCCAAGATCTTTGACCAGGTTCCTCCTCAGATGGACATTGAAAAAATAGTATTAAATGAAATGATAGACCATGGAGACGCACTAAGAGCATTGCGAGCCATACCAATACAATTACGAAGATTTTTCGTCGAAGCTTTCCAGTCGTTTGTATACAATCAAACAATATCTAGAGCATTTGAGTTTGGAGAAGACCTTATACAACCACAACAAGGAGATGTCTGTTTTGATAAAGATGACATATTAGGTAGATATCAGAATGACCCCATGCAAAGACTAGCAATTCCACTTGTAGGATATTCGTATTCAAAAAAGAATCGATTTGACAGTTTCATTTCTCAAATACTTGTAGAACAGCAGATAACACCAAAGGAATTTTTTGTAAAAGAGATGCAGGAAGCAAGTGAAGAGGGGGGGTTCAGACAGGCTACAATATCATGCAGTGACTTTGCAATCAAGGAACCGTATGTAGAGTTTACACTCTCAAGAGGGTCATATGCTACCATACTATTACGAGAGATAATCAAGCCAGCAGACCCAGTTGCTGCAGGATTTTAATGTACGTCAGAGAACATGTAAAATCAAACATATGACAAATTCTAATTTAGAACTAACATTCTTACTAACAAATTACACCTAAGTCTTATTAGTTTAGTTCGAGCAGTTTCATAATTGAAAAACACACTGATTCTATTGATAGGACTTGGGGCCATCCCATTGTGCAATCTAGCATGGGCAACTACAGATCTGAGTACACTCGGAAGTCCATATGTCACAATATCTCCAGACTCTGGACCCCCCGGAACCAAGATAACAATTACAGTATCCCACATTCCAGACATTTCAAAAACAAATTACCCATATCCTGATCTTGATATCTATCTACCATTTTCACAACCCTTTGGTACTACCCTTAAAAGTCAATGCGGAGGACAGGATTGTTTTCCAATCTATACACATAATGATGCATTAAGTCAGGATTTTGCAGACAGGGTCATCACATTTTCATTGCCCAGCACAAACAATCCAAAACCTGTCTTTCTGAACGGTTTTGAGAATTCGGTGTGTGATGTAACAGTAAATGGCAAGGTAATGGAAAGATTTTCTACTTTATGTAACACAAAAGATGAACCACAGGGCATTTATCAAATCAAGCTTGCATGGATACTTGAAAGTGATTCTGAACAGACCTATACTACAAAGATAATTCCTTTTGTAGTAACATCTGGAATATCCCCCTCTCAAAGTCCTATTGCTGATAATGGTAATATCATCTTAAAGGAATATCAAAATGGAACAATTAGTCAATCTCAATTTTATACTGAACTCAAGTCTAGAGGCTGGAATGATGAGCAGATAAGACAGGCTCTTGCAGTAATAGGAAAACTGCCACACCAGATGGGCATAGTAGGACCAGACTCCAAGTTATCAATATACCAGACAAACTCTACAAACAATACAAATACCATACAAAAAAATGTCACAGTCTCAGTGATTCCACAACCAGAGATCAAGCAAAATATCAATGTCACAAATATCAAAGAAGAAAATAATACTTCATCTCCAGTTCAACAAAATTCTACAACTAAACCCACACATGACAACTCCATACCCGTGCCTACTCAAAGTGATTCCATTTGGAATAACATCATAATTGGATTATCAATCTTAGCTGCTGCAATAATGGCAGGTGTAATCATATTTGTAAAAACGTACAGGAGTAAAGGAAATGCCCGATAAATTATGCAAAACATCGTAGGATCTCATCAAGTGGTCTGCATGTTCAGGATTCAGAAAATACTATACTTTTTGAGTTTGAATATTTTTTGAAATTATAGGTTATCCCCAAAATTTCTTGTGTGTGTATCAACTTCATCTTGTGGAGATGTAGATTTGTCTTCATGTTTGTGTTCGCTTTTGTGAATACGTCCCTCCATCTTTTTCTCATGTTCTTTTCGAGAGTGGTGGAGTCTATCGGTTTCATGGATAAACTCTTTTCCACAATTATCACACTTGACAATATCATGATGATGATCATGACGTGCATGTTTTATCAAATCATCATAGACTGTAAATTTGACACTACATTGATCACACTTGAATTTCTTTTTAAAAAGATCCAATGACAACAGAAAATGGTCACAGTGTATTAAAACTGTCGCATAAAACCATTTATTTTTATTTTTCATCATATTTTATTACAAATCCAATGCACACATCTTATTTCATGCTACAACAAATACAATTGAAGAGCTATTAAATAATCAAGACCTCAAATCAATATTATGTTTGACAATATATTTTCCAAGGTCATCAAGGCATCAGAGTTTCCGTCAGATTTTGACTGGATAAATACAAAAGAACCACTTTCACTTGAAAAGCTCAAAGGCCATGTCATAGTTCTAGATTTTTGGACGTATTGTTGCATCAATTGCATGCATACATTACCAGTACTTGCAGAGCTTGAAGAAAAATACAAAGACGTGCCAGTTGTATTCATAGGAGTACATTCTGCAAAGTTCTTCAACGAACAAGATAGGAAAAACAT
>Ga0164307_10001381_pt1 | contig 10951 bp, 8 predicted proteins | sample Whisoiple_243_MG_FD_110214 | JGI IMG/M metagenome (GOLD analysis project Ga0164307, IMG submission 110214) | Soil microbial communities amended with fresh organic matter from upstate New York, USA - Whitman soil sample_243_MG | ecosystem: Environmental > Terrestrial > Soil > Unclassified >...
CGGCACCGCGATCCTGGCCGAGGTGCCGGTCGAAGGGCTGCCCGAGCCGTGGGAGCCGCGCGTCCGTGAGCTGTTCCACCGCTACCGCCGCGCCCTGCTCGCCCACCGCGACGGGGCCAGGATCGTGGCCGGTACGTACGCCGCCGAGCCCGCCACGCTCCGCTTCGCCGAGCTGCTGGTCGAGGCGCTGCTGGCCGGCGGGCTCCGGGAGCGCGAGGCGGTCTGGACGTGCTGGACCCTGGTCTACTTCACCCTCGGGCTGGCCCAGGAGGAGCAGGCTCTGCCGGACGCGAGGGGCCCGGCGCTCGCCCGCCGGCTGGGTGCGGGGGAGTACCCGGCACTGTCCCGGGCCGCCCAGCACGTCGAGGACACCTCCTTCGACGAACGCTTCGACTACGGCATCTCCCGCATCCTGGGCGCGTGAGGCGGGACGGCACGCGAAAGGCCGGGCCCTCCACCCCTGATGGAGGGCCCGGCCCGTTTCGCGGGAGCCGAGCGGTGCCGGTGTCAGGACCGGGTCAGCGCCTGATCTCCTTGATCTTGAGCATCCGGGTGATGACCTTGTCGAGCTCGTCGTCCTCGAAGACGTTCTTCCAGTCGTCGCGGACGATCGACTCGCGCCCGTAGTCCATCGCGATCAGGCACGCGTCGGAGAACGGGTTCGAGCCCTTGAGGGTGTTGGCCAGCGCGACCTGCGTGTGGCCGAGGAGCATGGCGCGGGCCGCCTTCTCCGGGACGCCCACGGTGTGGACGGTCTCGTGGAGGGCCTCGGTCAGCAGGGCGCCGACCATACAGGCGATCGTCTCGACGAGGGTCGGCTCCAGGACCGCGAGCTGCTTGACGGTCACCCAGTGCACCTCGACGACCGGGGCGTACATGGTGGAGATGACGGCCTCGGCGAGCTCCTGGGCGGCCGGGTCCGCGGACTCGGCGGCGGGCTCGAAGGAGGCGACGACCTCCTGGGGCGCGGCGATGCCGCCGAAGGTGTCCGCCCACTCCTCCTTCGTCGTGCGCTCCAGGAACACCGACGGGTGGCAGGGGTGCGCCACGGCGTTGTGCACGTCCGCGCGGCGGGTCAGCAGGCCCGCGTACGCGGCGGCCGGGTCCAGGGTCAGGAGGATCGCGCCGGGCTTCATGACCGGGACGAGCTGCTCGGAGACCGTGCCGAGGACGACGTCCGGGACGGCGAGGATCACGACGTCGGCCTGTGCGGCGGCGTCGGCGCTGTCCGTCAGCTCGCGGCCCAGCTCGCGGATCAGCTCCTGGCCCTTGGGGGAGTTCTCGGCGAAGAGGGTGGTGAAGTCGCTCTTGACCAGGTTGTTCGAGACGCGCTGCCCCATCTTGCCCGCGGCCCCGATGACGGCGACTGTCTTGGATCCGGTGGCCATTACTTGCTCCTCAGAAGGGTGTTGATGCTGTGCCGGGTCCACCGGTCCTCCAGGCGGGCGGTCTCCTCGAAATCGCCCTGCCAGGGGAGCCAGTGCTCCACGATCTGGTTGATGCCCCGCTCGTCCGGCCGGACCGTCGCGGTCATGTGGCCGCGGTCGAGGAGGCCCTCGCCGAGAAGGCAGCCGGCGAAGGTGAAGCCGACCCATCCGTCACGGCGGGAGAACGAGAAGTCCTTGACGTGGATGTTCACGACGTAGGGGGCGGTGGCCTCGACGACGTCCACCGGGCGTTCCAGCCGGGCGACGCAGTTGCCCGGGTCGAGGACGACACCCAGGTGCGGGCTGTCCACACCGCGCACGACGGCCAGCAGGTCGTCGGTGGAGACCTGTTCGTAGGTCTCCAGGCCGAGCGTGACACCCGCCGCCGCGTAGGCGGGGACCGTCTCCCGCAGGAGGGCGGTCGCCTCCGTGACGGTCGGACGGTGGTCCGCGGTGTTCAGCATCGAGCGCACCAGGGTGACCCCCAGGCGCCGCGCGATGCGGAGGTAGGCGGCGAGGTGCTCGGTGCGTACGCCCCGGGTGCCCAGCTCCAGCGTGATGCCGTACCCGGCGGCCGTGGCGCGCAGGGCGTCGAGCTGTCCGTCGTCGTACGCCTCGATCGGCGGGTAGTCGCAGATCTGGAAGACCTCGCCGCCCATCTCCCGGGTCTGCGCGAGCATCTCGTCGAGGGTGAGCGGGCGGGGGGCCCGGTCGGAGACGCGCCAGAAGAACGCGTAGGTGCTCAGGCCGTAGGACATGCGAGGGCTCCTTCCAGCGTCTCGTCGAGGATGCGTCCCACCGCTGCCGGGTCGTGGGCGAAGCGGCCCAGGAACAGCCCGTCGACGACGGTGCCCAGCTCGGTGAGCAGGCCGGGGCCCGCGCTTCCGCCGTAGATCACGCGGCTTCCCGCCAGGGCCGGCTGGGTGGAGAGCCAGCCGGTGAGGGACTCGCAGACCGTGCGGATGTGGTCGGGGGAGGCCGGCCGGGGCGCGCCGATCGCCCACTGCGGTTCGTACGCGAGGACGACCGGGCCGAGGGGGCCCTCGTGGGACGCCGTGGCCAGGATGCGTTCGGCCTCGGCGACCGTGCGGGCGGCCGCCTCGGCGGGGGCGACCTGGTCGAGTTCGCCGACGCAGAGCACCGGGGTCAGCCCGTTGCGCAGGGCGGCGGCCGTCTTCGCGGCGACGACCGTGTCGCCCTCGCCGAAGAGGCGGCGGCGCTCCGCGTGGCCGACCTCGGCGTAGCGGGCACCGATCTCGTGCAGGTGGGCACCGCTGACCTCGCCGGTGTACGGACCGGAGTCGTCGGTGGCCAGGTCCTGCGCCCCGGTGCGCACCTCCGTACCGGCCAGGATCCCGGTGACCGGGACGAGCGCGGGGAAGGCGGGCAGCACGAACAGTTCGGCCGTGCCGCCGGTGACGGCGGGGTGCCGGGCGGCGAGGGAGGCGATGCTGCGGGCCCAGTTGAGGGTCTCGTGGTGGCCGAAGTACATCTTCAGGCTCACCCCGATCGTGACCCGGGGGCTGTGCGCGGCGTTCTGCGCGGTGTTCTGCGCGGCGGGCATCAGGCTGCGGCTTCCTGCTGGTTCTCGTGGTCCTTCTTGTTCTCGTAGTCGTCCATCAGCGCGACCTTGGCGGCGGACGCCGACGCCTCGTCGAAGCGGTACGTCAGCCACTCGGAGGCCAGCCGGCGGGCGAGCTCCAGCCCGACGACACGCTGGCCGAAGGTGAGGACCTGGGCGTTGTTGGACAGGACCGCGCGCTCGACGGAGAAGGAGTCGTGGGCGGTGACGGCCCGGACGCCCTTGACCTTGTTCGCGGCGATGGCCACCCCGAGGCCCGTGCCGCAGACCAGCAGGGCGCGGTCGGCCTCGCCCCGGGCGACCATCTCGGCGGCGGCGATGGCGACCTTCGGGTAGGCGGTGTGCCCGTCCGCGTCGACCCCCACATCGGTGACGGTGGCGACGAGGCCGCTGGCCTCCAGGTCCTTCCGGAGGGCTTCCTTGTAGGCGTGGCCGGCGTCGTCGGAGCCGACGACGATGCGGAGCTTCTCGGACATCAGTGGTTCTCCAGGGTCGGTACGAACACGCCGTGCACGGCACGGACGATCAGGGCGAGCGAGTGGGCTCCGGCGTCCGGGGTGCCGAGGCTCTTCTCGGCGTGCGGGCGGGCGCGGCCCATCCGGGGGAGCAGGTCGGCGGTGGCCTCGGCGGCGGCGGACGCGGAGTGCGCGGCCGTGTCCCAGGCGGTGGCCAGGGGCTGCCCCGCCCGGGTGGCGGCCGTGAGCGCGTAGGAGAAGGGGACGAGGACGTCGACCATCGTCTTGTCGCCGACCTCCGCCCCGCCCAGCTCCCTCACGCCTGCCGAGGCCTGCGCGACGCCGGAGGCGACCTCGGCGGCCGTGGGCCGTGCGGTGTCGCCGAGCGCGGTCCCGACGGCCCGGAGGATGACGCCCCACAGGGCGCCGGAGGTGCCGCCGGCCCGGTCGGCCCAGGCGTCGGCAGCCCGGTGCAGAAGCGTTTCTGCGCCGGCGCCGAGCGTCTCGGCGCGTACCGCCGCCTCGTACGCCCCGGTGGAGCCGCGCCGCATGCCGATGCCGTGGTCGCCGTCACCGGCGACCGCGTCGATCCGGCCGAGCTCGTCGGCGTGGACGTCGACGGTGTCCTTGAGGACGCGCAGGGCGGCCAGCACGGTGCGGGCCGCCTCGCGGGACTCGTCCGTGGCGGGCGGGACGGTGTCCTCGGCGGTCTCCGCGGACGGGTCCGGGACGACGAGGTCGGCCGCTTCGACGGTGCCCTTGCGGTAGGCGGGAGCGTCGGCCGGGGCCGTCCACAGCGGCTCCAGCTCGTCGGTGAGCCAGCACAGGGTCAGCGAGACCCCGGCCATGTCGAAGCTGGTGACCAGCTCGCCGACCTCGGGGTCGACGGCCTCGACACCGGCATCGGCGAGGAGCTGTGCGACCCGGCGGTAGACGACGAACAGCTCTTCGTACTTCACCGAGCCGAGCCCGTTGAGGATCACCGCGGCCCGCTGTCCGCGCGGCGCTTCCACCCCTTCCGGGAGTTCGCCCAGGACGGTGGAGACCAGGAGCTCGGCCGCCTCGTCGGCGGTCGGCACGGGCCGCTCGCCCATGCCGGGCTCGCCGTGGATGCCGAGGCCGACGGCCATGCGGCCCTCGGGCACGGTGAACAGGGGGTGGTCGGCGCCGGGCAGCGTACAGCCGGAGAACGCGACACCGAAGGAGCGCGTACGGGCGTTCGCCAGCTCCGCGATCCGGGTCACCTCGTCCAGCGGGTGCCCTGCCTCGGCCGCCGCCGCGGCCGCCTTGAAGACGACCAGGTCCCCGGCGACACCACGGCGCTTGTGGGCCTCTTCGGGCGAGGCGCTGGACATGTCGTCCGTGACGCCGAGCGTGCGGGCGGGTATCCCCTCGGCGGTGAGCTGTCCCGCTGCCTGGCCGAAGTGCAGGACGTCGCCCGCGTAGTTGCCGTACGCGAGGAGGACGCCGCCGCCGGTCTCGGCGGCCCGCGCGACCTGGCGCACCTGGTGGGCGGAGGGCGAAGCGAAGACGTTGCCGACCGCCGCGCCGTGCGCGAGGCCCTGGCCGACCAGCCCGGAGAAGGCCGGGTAGTGCCCGGAGCCGCCGCCGACCACCACGGCGACCTGGCCGGGGGCGGTGCGGGTGGCCCGGACCACCCCGCCGGGGACCTGGCGGACCCTGCGGGGGTGGGCGGCGACGAAGCCTTCGAGTGCCTCGTCGGCGAAGGCGGCGGGGTCGTTGGACAGGCGGGTCATCAGCGAACCTCTGCGAGAGGGCGGCCGTGGTGCGCGCCGTGGTCCTTGGACCGGTTGGCGAGCCACAGCATCAGCGCGGCGGACATGAGCATGAAGGCCCCGACGAGGAACAACGGCAGGTAGTAGGCACCGCTGAAGTCCTTCAGCCAGCCGGTCACGTATCCGGCGGCGAATCCGGCCACGTTGCCCGCGGTGTTGATCAGGGCGATACCGGCGGCGGCTGCCGCGCCGGTCAGGAACTGCGAGGGGACGGACCAGAAGACCGGCAGCGCGGCGAAGATCGCACACGCGGTGACGGTGATGACGGCGACCGTGGCGGCCGGCGAGCCCATGTAGAGGGCGAGGGGGATGGAGACCCCGCCGACGACGGCCGGTCCCGCGATGTGCCAGGTGTGGACACCGTGCCGGGTGGCGTGACGGGACCAGAAGTAGAGGACGACGGCTGCCGGGAGGTACGGAATGGCCGTGATCAGGGCCTTGTCCATCACGCTGAACGTCGTGCCGAACTGTTCCTGGAAGCCGTTGATGATCGTCGGCAGGAAGAAGGCGAGGGCGTACAGGCCGTAGATGAACCCGAAGTAGATGAGGGCGAGGATCCAGACGCGGCTGTTGGTGAAGGCCGCCTTCAGGGCCTCCTTGCCGTGAGCGGACTTCTCGTCGGCGCCGGTCTTGCCGGCGTTCTCCGCGGCCAGCTCGTTCGTCAGCCAGGTCTTCTCCTCGGCGGTCAGCCACTTCGCGTCGGCCGGCTTGTCGATCAGGTAGAACCAGGCGATGACGCCGAGCAGGATCGCCGGGACGGACACCCCGAGGAACATGACGCGCCAGCCCTCGAGGCCGAAGAGCCCGTGCTGGTTGATGAACCAGCCGGCCAGCGGGGCGCCGATGACGGTGGTCAGGGGCTGCGCCAGGTAGAAGAGGCCGAGCACCTTCGTGCGGTGCCGGGAGGGCACCCACTGGCTCAGGAAGAGGATCGCGCCGGGGAAGAATCCGGCCTCGGCGACACCGAGCAGGAAGCGGAGCGTGTACAGCTGCTCGCTGTTCTGCACCCAGGTGAAGAGGAGGGCGACGACGCCCCAGGACACCATGATCCTGGCCAGCCAGCGCCGGGCGCCGAACTTGTGCAGTGCCATGTTGCTGGGCACTTCGAGAATGATGTAGCCGATGAAGAAGACGCCGGAGGCGAAGCCGAACTGCGCCGCGGTGAGGGCCAGGTCCTGCCCCATGCCGTTGGGTTCCGCGAAGGAGACGGCCGTCCGGTCCAGGTAGTTCACGAAGAACATCAGGGCCACGAACGGGACGAGCCGGACCGAGACCTTCTTGATCGCTGATCTCTCGATCGCTGAATGCGCAGTGGCGCCCATGGAGACTCCTCGCTTGCGGACCGCTTTGTCCGGTTCTGTGTCTACTCCGGCATGCAAAGGCGAACCGTGGAAGGTTGTGTTTCCGGCCGGTGAACAACTCCAAGCTAGCCCTGGATCCTAAATTGGTCACCAATTTACCAAAGTGACGTAGGTCGCTCCCCTGAGCTCTTCTCCTGGACCGATGAGCGCGTTATCGTCCGCCCGCCCCGGGGTTCCGCCGCCCGGTCTGATGTACTGGTCAGCGTGTCCACGCAGCCCGAAGCGCCCGATTTCACGTCACTTCTGCGCCCCGTCGTACGGGAGTCCTCGGTCAGTGAGGTGGCCAAGCGACTCCTTGATCATCTTTCCGAGGGAAACCTGAAGCCGGGCACACGCCTGCCCGCCGAGCGCCAGCTCGCCGACGCCTTGGGCGTCGCGCGCTCCAGCGTCCGCGGGGCGCTGTCCGCGCTGGACGTCCTCGGCATCATCGAGATCAGGCCGGGCTCGGGCTCGTACGTCCGCGAGGGGACCTCGGAGTTCCTGCCGCGGGCCATCAACTGGGGCCTGATGCTCGGTCAGCGCCGCACGCAGGACCTGGTCGAGGTCCGCACCTTCATGGAGGGCATGTCGGCGCGGCTGGCCGCGGACCGGGCGTCCGAGGAGGACGTCGAGCGGCTGGAGGCGCACCTGGAGCGGATGCGGGAGGCGGGGACGGACGTCAAGGCGTTCATCGACGCCGACATCGCCTTCCACCTGGAGACCGCGCACATCGCCCGCAACACGGTGCTCAGCGACATCCTGCACTCCATCCGGGCGCTGCTCCAGGTGTGGATGGAGCGTGCGGGAGACATCGAGGGAACCGTCAGCGGGACGCTCCACGAGCACGGAGCCGTGCTCGACGCGATCCGGGCGGGTGACCCGGAGGGCGCGGACGCGGCGATGGCCGAGCACATGAGGCTCGCGAGCGACCGGCTGAGGCTCTCGCTGCGGGAAGGCGATGCGTAGGCGGTGGGCGGTAGGCGCGTAGGCGTGCGGGCGGGGTGGCGGCGCTCAGGCCCGTGACGGCCCGGGAGGCGCGGGTTCCTCCGCCGTCTCCTCCGGGGGGCCGGCCGCCTCCTCCGGGAGATCTGCCCTCCCCGCCGGGAGGGAGTCCGGTTCCTCTCCCGGAGGCGTGGACTCCACGGCCGGTGCCGGCCGGGCGGACGGGGCGGCGAGCGCTTTCCGTCGCCCGGTTCCGCCCAGCAGCGCCGGCAGTTCGGTCAACGCGCCGACCCTCCAGTCCGCGGCCTCCACGACGTCGGGGTGGTCCGCCCACCAATGCCCGTACGGGCCGCGGCGGATGTGCGCCGCCCGCAGCCCCGAGGACTTCGCGGGGAAGAGGTCGTTCGCCGGATGGTCGCCCACGTACAGGGTGGCCTCGGGCTCGGCGCCCGACACCTCCAGCACCCGGGCGAAGAACTCCGGGTCCGGTTTGGCGGCACCCCACTCCTGTGAGCTGACGACCAGGTCGGCCGGCAGGTCGAGGGCCCGCAGCAGCTCCCCGGCCCGAGCCGTCCCGTCCCCCGCGACGACGATCCGCAGGCCGAGCGTGCGCAGTTCGGCCAGCACGGGCCGTACGTCGGGATAGAGGTCCGTCTCGTCCAGGTACTCGCCGCGTCCGGCCGCCGCGCGCGCGTGGCCGGCCTCTCCGACGTCCATCCCGGGGCGCAGCACCCGCAGCGCGTCGGTGCAGTCACGGCCCTGGGCGACGGCGGCGCCGACCAGCGCGCTGACCGTGTGCCGGGGGACTCCGAGCCAGTCGGCCCACGAGGCCCAGTGGCGGTCGTCGCGGACGAGGGTTTCGCCGGTGTCGAAGACGATCGTTTTCATCACCCCTCCGAGCCTAGGGGGCAAGCAGGGCATATCGGTCAAGGCGCCAGTGCCGGAGGGGTGGTTACGCCGGACATGGGCCCTGGTCCGGAAGGGATGACACGCTCGTATGCTCGGATCATGACCGATCCTCAGCGCCCCACGACCAACGCCATGCGGCGCGCCCTCCGGCGGGCCCGCGACGGTGTCGCCCTCGACGTGGCCGAGGCCGCGGTACTGCTCCAGGCGCGGGGGGAGGACCTGACCGACCTCGCCGCGTCCGCCGCCCGGGTCCGGGACGCGGGCCTCGAAGCGGCGGGCCGCCCCGGAGTGATCACGTACTCCCGCAAGGTCTTCATCCCGCTGACCCGGCTCTGCCGTGACACCTGCCACTACTGCACCTTCGTCACCGTGCCGGGGAAGCTCCGCAGGGCGGGACACGGGATGTTCCTGTCGCCGGACGAGGTCCTCGACATCGCCCGCAAGGGCGCGGAAATGGGCTGCAAGGAAGCCTTGTTCACGCTCGGCGACCGGCCCGAGGACCGCTGGCCCGAGGCGCGGGAGTGGCTGGAGGCCGAGGGGTACGACGACACCCTGGCGTACGTACGGGCCATGGCGGTCCGGGTGCTGGAGGAGACGGGGCTGCTCCCGCACCTCAACCCCGGCGTGATGACGTGGACCGACCTGCAGAGGCTGAAGCCGGTCGCCCCCTCGATGGGCATGATGCTGGAGACGACGGCGACCCGGCTCTGGTCCGAGAAGGGCGGCCCCCACCACGGTTCGCCGGACAAGGAGCCGGCCGTCCGGCTGCGGGTGCTGGAGGACGCGGGCCGGTCCAACGTGCCGTTCACCACCGGCATCCTGATCGGGATCGGCGAGTCGTACGAGGAGCGCGCCGACTCCCTCTTCGAGCTCCGCCGGACGGCGCGCGCCTACCACGGCATCCAGGAAGTCATCGTCCAGAACTTCCGCGCCAAGCCGGACACCGCGATGCGCGGGATGCCGGACGCCGAGCTGGAGGAGCTGGCCGCCGCGATCGCCGTCGCCCGCCACATCCTCGGCCCCTCGGCCCGCATCCAGGCCCCGCCGAACCTCGTCGACGCCGAGTACGCCCTGCTGATCGGCGCGGGCATCGACGACTGGGGCGGCGTCTCGCCCCTCACCCCGGACCATGTGAACCCCGAGCGCCCCTGGCCGCACATCGAGGAACTCGCCGCGCGCACGGCCGAGTCGGGCTTCGAGCTCCGGGAACGCCTGACCATCTACCCGGAGTTCATCCAGCGCGGCGAACCCTGGCTCGACCCCCGTCTCCTCCCGCACGTACGGGCCCTCGCCGACCCGGAGACCGGCCTCGCCAAGGAGGGCGCGATCCCGGCCGGGCTGCCCTGGCAGGAGCCCGACCAGGGCTTCAACGCCTCCGGCCGCACCGATCTGCACCGCACCATCGACACCGAGGGCCGCACCGGCGACCGGCGCGACGACTTCGACGAGGTCTACGGCGACTGGGAGGCCCTGCGGGAGGCCGCGGCCCCGGGCATGGTCCCCTCCAGGATCGACACCGACGTACGCCAGGCCCTGAGTCAGGCCGCCGACGACCCCACGAAGCTCACCGACGACCAGGCGCTCGCCCTGCTGCACGCGGACGGGCCCGCGCTGGACGAGCTGTGCCGGATCGCGGACACCCTGCGCCGCGACGTGGTCGGTGACGACGTCACCTACATCGTCACCAGGAACATCAACTTCACCAACGTCTGCTACACCGGCTGCCGTTTCTGCGCCTTCGCCCAGCGGCGTACGGACGCCGACGCCTACACCCTCTCCCTGGACCAGGTCGCCGACCGTGCCGCGCAGGCCTGGGACGTCGGCGCGGTCGAGGTCTGCATGCAGGGCGGCATCCACCCGGACCTGCCCGGCACCGCGTACTTCGACATCGCCCGCGCGGTGAAGGAGCGCGTGCCCGGCATGCACGTCCACGCCTTCTCGCCGATGGAGGTCGTCAACGGCGCCACCCGCACCGGGATGTCGATCCGGGACTGGCTGATCGCGGCGAAGGAGGCCGGGCTCGGCTCGATCCCCGGCACGGCGGCCGAGATCCTGGACGACGAGGTCCGCTGGGTCCTCACCAAGGGCAAGCTGCCCACGGCGACCTGGCTGGAGGTCATCAGGACCGCCCACGAAGTGGGTCTGCGCTCGTCCTCCACGATGATGTACGGGCACGTCGACCAGCCGCGCCACTGGCTCGGCCATCTGCGGACGCTGGCCCGGCTCCAGCAGGAGACCGGCGGCTTCACGGAGTTCGTGACGCTGCCGTTCATCCACACCAACGCACCGGTCTACCTCGCGGGCATCGCCCGCCCCGGCCCCACCGACCGCGACAACCGGGCCGTCACCGCCATGGCCCGGCTGCTGCTCCACCCGCACATCACCAACATCCAGACCAGCTGGGTCAAGCTCGGCACCGAAGGAACGCGCGCCATGCTGAATGCCGGCGCGAATGACGTCGGCGGCACGTTGATGGAGGAGACCATCTCGCGGATGGCCG